>Ga0209824_10000095_pt1 | contig 61504 bp, 64 predicted proteins | sample VDWuncwatermetaG_FD_184124 | JGI IMG/M metagenome (GOLD analysis project Ga0209824, IMG submission 184124) | Wastewater microbial communities from Netherlands to study Microbial Dark Matter (Phase II) - VDW unchlorinated drinking water (SPAdes)... ... | reverse complement strand
GTGTTGGAGCAGGTGGCGGGGTGGTGGGCTGAGGCGAAGGTGAGGGAGTCGGTGTTGGAGTAGGGGTTGCTGATGAACCACCACCTCCGCCCCCACCACCGACCAATGCATTGAGAATGCGATAGCGAACAAGAAGGTTTTGTCCCGATGTGTCACTCACGCGCACGGTAGCCACACCCTGTGTGGATGAGGCTGCATAGACGCCGCGAGACGACACCGTGCCTTGACCTTCGGTGAGTGTGTACGCATAGGGCGGTGCTCCACCTTGAGGAAAAATGACATGCCTCGCATTTGGTGCGATATCGACATTCTGCGCATTTACGGCCAATGGATTCACCACCGTGAGTACAATGGTCTTTTTGTCACCCGTGGAATCTGTAACAGAAACTCCCACCCTTTCCTCTCCGTTGTGTGGTTGAAAAATAACGGTAGTGGAATTAGTTGAAGTAACACTCACCACACCACCCAGTGCAGCGAAGGTGTACGGAGCCACTCCACCGGTAGCAGTAATGCGCATGGTTGAACCGACTCGCATCGAAGTATGTTCTGCCACGAGCGCGAGACTCGTTGGTAATGGTGAGCCACCTCCAGTTGCCAGTGCAGTATTCAGAGCTGCGCGCGTGAGTGGACCAACGATGCCCGTAGCCTCGATATTATTTTTCTGTTGAAACGCCCTGACGGCAAGTTCGGTGTCTGGGCCAAAGTATCCTGATGGTTGGGCAATCAGTATTTTACTATTAAAAAGGTATTGCTGAAGTCGCATAACCTCTCCACCCTCTGATCCACGAGCAAGTGGTCTCACAAAAACCGTGGTTTCTCCGCTTCTGTTTGCCTGTATAGGAGGAGCGACGTGAGTTGCAATTGCGGCATCTCCACCTCCTTTTAGTAAATTCATGTGACTACGCGTGGATGGGAAGAACAGGCCAGTCCCTTTCGTGAGACCGTTTGGGACAAGAATGGCTATTTTATATTTCTCTTGGTACTTGATAAGCGCAGCCGCAGTCGCAGGACCGAAATAAGTAGTCTCGTACCCCCGAGAGCCAGGACCGGTGTCGGCAATGATAAACCCGCTCGCATTAAGGTGGCGCTGCAGGAGCTGCACCTGTGCGTGCTTCATCCCGACTTTTAGATTTATCGTGAAGGTATCGGTGCTGGCGCCAAGCACATCGCCAGCCTCGAATGTGTTCAAATATGCACGCGTCAGTGGATTGAGCGTGCCGACACCTTCAAGTATGCCCTCTCCCTCAAGAATCTTTGCTGCGTTGTCGACTTGAAACTGTGCAAGCGCCGCCTTGGTCTTTGCTCCAAAATAGGTGGTCTCCTGACCTGGGGCAGTGACGGGATACCCCGCATGAGCGAGCACAGACTGTAGTTGCCTCACTTCGGGATGATTCATTCCGAGTGAAAAGTCGACAGCGAAATAACCCGAGGTACAGAGGGGTAAGGTGAAAGCAAAAAAAGTAATGAAAAATTTTATTTGGTTAGACTTATTCATCCTAAAATTCTAACACGCACTACACAAAAAGCATGTATAGCTATCCACCTTGACGTGTGGGGCACGCTTTTGTTCAATGATTTCTCGTTTCTAGGGGTGCATATTAACTATTCTCAATCGCAACTCAGGACGGCCACGGAAAAAGGACTTTTCTATTGTGGCGGTAAGATCGATTGTTTTTCCTACGGACAAATCAAGCTCAGGGAAACTTTTTGGGTTCATAAAGAATCCAATTGCTTGCGCCTCTCGTCCTGTTTCATCGGCGATGGTAATTTTGAGATGATTCTTTTCTTTGCCGAAGGCCTCAACCTTAACGAGCGTTACACCACGAAATAGAAAGTGAGGCTTTGCGTTTCCCACACCGAACGGAGCCAGCAAATTGACCGCGCGGAACGTCGACTCATTGACGTCACCCACCCGGAGCTCAGTGTCTATCACATAATTTGTCTCCGGTTTTTCCTTTTTAGGTAACGCAACGTGTGCCAAAACAAGCGCATCTTCAAGTGTGTGAATATTGTCCTGTGTTATTGAAAAACCTCCAGAAAATTCATGCCCACCTTTATTTGAAAAAACACCATCGGGAACTGCGCACATGAGATCAACTAAATTTATACGACCATCAGAACGACATGAGCCCTTGATGTCATTCGTACCCTCTTTTCCCCACACAAACGTTGGTCTATCAAACTCTTCAGCTATCTGATTTGCGACTATGCCTACTACACCCACACGCCACGTGGGATTCCCTATTACGATTACGGAGCGAACCTCACGCGTCTTCAGGTGATGCTTTGCTTCTTTGACCATGCGTGCAACCTCACTTTTGCGTTCTGTATTCAGTCCGCCAAGAAATTTGGCACGCTCCTTTGCAAAAGCAATGTCGTTCGTCGCCAGAAGCTCAAATGCTCGCATCGGCACATCCATACGCGAGGCTGCGTTTATTCGTGGACCGATGGTAAACCCTACATCCTCCTCAGTCAGTTCTGACTGGTATGCTCCTGCCTCAGACAAGAGCGCCTGAAGTCCTGGGCGGGGCGACTTGCGAAGCACCTTGAGTCCAAAGTGGGCAAGCATGCGATTTTCGTTTCGTAGCGGCACCATATCAGCGATGGTGGAGAGTCCCGCCATATCGAGTAGCCACTTTTCCCAGCCCGCTGGTATGTGCGCAAATTTTCCACGAATGAGAATTGCTTGCGCGAGCTTAAATGCTACCCCCGCGCCACAGAGTTGATTGTCTGGGTAGGTATCCCCCTCCTGTTTTGAGTTAATGACAGCGTACGCGGCAGGAAGTACTTCCTGTGGAAGATGGTGGTCAGTGATAATCACATCCACGCCAAGTGTGTTCGCGAACTCCACCTGCGCTACATCAGTTATTCCGCAGTCAACGGTAATGATAAGCGCGACGCCATCCTTTGCAAATTGCGCAATTGCGCCAACGTTTAACCCGTATCCCTCACTGTGTCGATGTGGAATATAATTTGAGACATCAGCATGCCCAATTTTTTTAAACAAGTCATGTAAAATGACCGACCCGGGAATACCGTCACAGTCATAGTCTCCATAAATAACCATTTTTTCTCCATGTTTCATGGCTCGGAGTATGCGCTCTACCGCACGTTCCATGTGTAAAATGAGAAACGGGTCGTGACCATCTCGTACATAGTCAGGCGCGACAAAGCGTTGCTGGTCCTCTTCGGCCACGACGCCTCGATTAATGAGGAGCTTCGTGGTAAGTGGGTGGAGTACTCGGGGCATCATATTGATATAGTAACATTTTATAACTTATAACAGAGAAGTGTATAATATATAGACTAGTCATTAATATATCTTTTATGTCACTCTTTGGACCAAGCATACCGAAAGGAATAACAAAATCAGAACTCCCCAACCTGCGCGGAAGACTCCTGGGTGGTCATGGTGGTGAAAACATTTCAAAAATTCTTGTGGAGCGCATCATGGAACTTGTTGACATGGCCATGGACTCAGACTCATACGCCGAGCGTGCAAACAATGTGCACATGGTTGATGCGAAAGAAGCAGAGCGAATTGAAAAGAATCTTGAAAACAATCTCACCCCCGCACAGCGCGCATATGTCCACAAAGCGTTCGCGGAGTATGTTGCACAGAATAAATCACCAAGCATATTTTAAACCATGAATGAAAACTGTCTTTTTTGTAAATTAATCAGCGGAAAACTTCCTATCGCTGCGAAGATTTATGAGGACGCCGACACACTGGCCTTTCTCGACATTAGCCCCATAAATGTTGGCCACACACTTGTTGTGCCAAAAGTTCACTACCACAATATCCACGACACGCCCGCAAGTATTTTTGAGTCGGTCATGAAGACTGTTCACAAACTTTCACCATCCATAATGAGTGCGGTTCATGCGGGTGGTATAAATATTGGAATTAACAATGAGTCAGTTGCAGGGCAGGTTGTCCCCCATCTCCATGTGCATATAATCCCAAGATTTCCTGATGACGGTCTTTCTGCGTGGAGCAACAAACCATATGTCGATGATGAAATATCGAAAGTCGCCTCGGCCATATTGGATGTACTCAATCAGTAACATTTACGGCAAATTACTGACATCTTACTCAGTAACACAAATGTGCCAACTCACTTCTCTCCCCTGAACCAAAGCGTTGAGTAGACTGCATGTGGCTGTCCAGAATGAAACGCGGACACCTGGTCGCCAAAACCAAAGTGCCACCACTCGTTGGGGTGCACGACAAATCCCTCTTTCGCCATGGCATGAAACAATATACGGCGATTCTGCTGTGCGCGAATTTCTTTTATTCCTAGTTTTTTTGTTTCACTTTTTCTCTCGAAATGATCTGCGAAAGAAATGGGCTCAACAACGTCAAATGCTGACCCCATATCAAGAAACCCGTGAGAATCGCGCGCACGCAGCGTAAGGTCAAGTACGGCCCCTGTGGCATGTGGTGGAGGTGAGAGTGGGTTAATTTCTGACTTCGAAGCATAGCCCGCTGACCAATATTTGGAAACCTCAGTGAGGACCTCATCTTCCTTCCATTTAGGGTGCTGCTTCCGCAGAAAGTCGGGGACCCAAATATCATGAAAGTATGTCTGTACTTCAACTGGACGATAGGCGTCAAACACATAAAGCTCCAAATTTTGAGCAGCGAGTTTTTTATTCACGCAAAGTAATCTCTCCAATATTCCCGAACGAACGTAAAGCTCGGGAATGGCTCCTGTGGCACGATGAAAATATGGAGGATTATCAGTACGGTAATAGTAATTCTCTCCCGCGATACCACATTGAAGAATATTTACGCCTACTTCATTATTCTCTTCACTTTCCAGTATGATGGGTAGCTTACGTGCACCAACGGACATGCGGATTGTTGTCTGGTCAGGTATGGGAATGAGTTTGCTCATATATTTTATACTATCACTCCCAAGGTTATTCTGACCAAATATCCTATACCGGAAGTAATCGAAACTGCAGCGCATATAACAAATAGATTCATAAGCATTCGTCGACGGGCATTCATTCCGGACAAAAAGGCGAGCGCATAGGAGACAAGGAGTATGGCGACACACGACACCACTATCGAAAAAAATGCATTTTGAGAACCAAGAACAATGGGGAGTAGTGGTACTAAGGAACCGACAAGGTAGCACCCGCCAACGAGAGTGGCGAGTGCCACTGCAGGTTCACGTGCTGCTGTGTCCGAATCCTGTATCTGCAGAAGAAAGCGTGCCTTACCATCTTCGATTGCTCGTACCTCATTTTCAGAACTTGACGAAGCAAAAGCACCAGCAGCCATTGATATTGCACCAGCAATGGCAACGGTAGACCCAGCGATGAGTACTGAGCGAGGGTCATTAAACACTATAAAAAAACCAGAGACAGCACCGAGAATCTCTACCGACCCGTCATTAAAACCCAGAAACATACTACGGACGCGCTCTGGGCTCATTGACCAAGTTTTGTAACGGGAGTCTATCCAGTCTTCATGCACGAGCTCATCTCGAAGTATGGCTGAAATATGTTTTCCAAGCTCAGTATCTTTGTGCACCTCCCATACAGCCAAATATCTACGAATACCGAATATCTCGTTTGCCTTCAGCATCATGTGAAGCACGCGCCCGTTGGTGATCTTGCCAAGAAACAACATTGTCCAAAGCTTAAGTCTACGTCCAGTATCGAGCTTAATATCTTTTAAGCCAAAACAGCCTTCCCAAAACAGGAGGTGTCGACGTTCAATAATAATCAGTTCATCCAGTAGTGGTAAAAAATCTGAAGATGCACGCAGGCGTAGCTGCTGATAGAGAGTTAAATCAAAAAGCTCATTGAGAATCAACTCCTTGCCTAACTTCTTGTCACTGATTACCTTTGGGTATTCATCCATTCTACTTACAATACCCAATTAATCTCCATGAAACAACTGCGCGCGTCAAACAGACGCGCACTACAGACTCGTGGGGTACTAGTAATATTTAACTCAACTATTGCTGATCGGTGCTATCGCATGAAAATGCCGCTCGACACTCATTGCGGCTTGGCCCAGCTTGTTCACACGCTGCACATTGGATTGCCTTTGTTTCGTCATCACTCATGGGGTACTGTTCGATATCCTGTCCCATCATCCCAGTGGGCATCGTAGCGCCACCAGGAACCATTGGTGTCGGGGTTGATTTGAGCATTGCACTCATGTCAGTAAACACCACAGTTGTGGGTGGAGTAAACACACTCATGTCCTTGGGCCATGGCTCGCACACGTAGCCGCTTTCCTGATTCATATCAAAAGGTGATGGCTGCCCTGATGCTTTTGCGGACTTATTGTTTTCTTCCATTGTTTCAAGGGACATTTTCATCCCTATGCCCTCCATTTCATCTCCCCACATATATGCGAACTCCTTGTCTATTACCATGTAATTCTTTGTTGTTTTCCCTGAAGCTCCCATTTTTATCACATTCTCAAATTCACCGCGCATCATTCCATCAGCAAAATATACTGTACCCGCGGAGTCGGCCGTTGCAGCCTTTGCGGAAACTGTGCATCTCTGTGACTCTGGTTTAAGGAGCAAGCGAGACAACGAAGACATTCCGCTCATTTCCGAGGTACCGGCACCTGATCCGCCCGTCTCCGCATTGTCCCGTGGTGACACTGCAAACCAAGCTCCCCCAATTACCACAAGCACAATAGCTCCGAGTGCGGGCTTGCTACTCATTATTTTTTCCATATAAAAAAATCAATAACTAATTTTTAATTTTGTCCACTGAGCGCCTTGAGCTTTGCGAGCACTGCATCTTCTTTTTGTTTTACTTCCCGCAATCTTGCCTCACTCTCCTCAACAAAATTTGTTGCGTCAGGAATGGCATCTTCTGCTTCCCATCTACCCTTCTCTGTTTCCCGCCTCTCTATCTCGAGCTTTCTTCTCTCCTCAGACAAAACCCGCTCTTCATACAGCGTACGTGCCGAGTCTATTTTTGTATCAATAATATGCTCGGCGGCGAGTGCGGCCTCATCTCGCTCAAGCGTACTGCGCAACTCCTCTTCAAGTGCGTCGCGCCTTTGTCGATATTCTTCAAGTTCTGCCTCAGTAGCCTCACGTTCAGTCGTTATGGCATCTAAGTCTCGTACTAACTCTTGTTGCTTAGCCTCAGTACGTAGTTTTGCAATACGCGCATTACCCTCTGCTTCTTCGGCGACAATTGACTTGAAGGTACCCTCGACATCAGAAATTTGACCAACGACCGCTTCGAGTTTTTCACTGATTGGCCATCGCGCTTCTTCGATTGCGCGGCGCTTTTCCTCAGACTCCCATCGCTCTGCTTCTATTTTGCGTCGCTCGGCCGTTGAAATTGATTCATGTTTCTTCTTCTCAAGTGACTCAATTTTTTCTATGGCGAGCTTCTCGTCAAGAAGTAATGGTGCAAGCTCATCCTCATGTTGCTTGCGCAAGTGAAAAAGCTGCGCAGACTCTACTTGAGTATCAATGCGACGCTTCTCAAGTCCCTGCTGATGAATTAACTCTAATTCAATTTTTTGTTCTATTGAGAGAGTAATCTCAGCGACTACTGGTGCATCACTTGGGGGGGTGGGGTGAGGAACTGGAGCAGGTGACACTGCTGTTGCTGACGTGGCAACGGGTGTGGGTATACTTACTTCGGCTACCACTTCTTGGGCTGGGGCCACGGCATTTGCCGGATGAGTTGCGTCGGGCTTATGTGGAACATGGATTTGCTCGTGCACCGCTTTTTCTACCGGGAGATCGCTTTGGATGTCATTGCGTTGTGGGACTACGGGGTTATTTGAGGATGTATCTGATGGTGGCATATTATTGTGTAACTATTATACGTCAGCAGGCCAATTTTACTAGTTGAGCGTCAGTATATATCGATATACTGTTTCAGCTTCTCTGCGAGCCGTGTATAGTTACAGTGTAATATGAAGAAAACTGAAGCAAAAAGGGCCTACGATGTCGTCGTTCTTGGTGGCGGGCCGGCAGGCATGATGGCCGCTGGTCGAGCGGGCACTCTGGGCGCCAGCGTCCTACTACTGGAAAAAAACCCTGGTCTTGGTAAGAAATTGCTCATCTCAGGCGGTGGACGCTCCAACGTGACTAATGCGGAGTTCGACACTGCAGTGCTTTTGGAAAAGTATAAGTCCCATAAAAAATTTTTGCACTCCCCCTTTTCTCAGTTCACAGTAAAAGATACGTTTAATTTTTTTGAATCCCACGGAATGGAAATAAAAGTGGAAGAGGAAAAACGTGCCTTTCCAAAAAGCAACACTGCGCGGAGTGTGCTTCACGTTCTCGAGAAATTCATGAAGGAGGGCAAAGTAGAAATTCAAACTTCTACTGAAGTAAAAAGCCTCGTTCAAAAAAATGATCACTACATCGTCACCACAACTCTTGGTGAGGAAATTAGTGCAAAAAAAATAGTCATGAGTACCGGCGGCTTATCGCATCCAGAGACTGGTTCTACGGGTGATGGATTTCAGTGGTTAGAAAAATTTGGTGCCGATGTCGGTCGAGGTAATGCCGCACTCGTCCCCATTAGAACCAAGGAATCCTGGGGTCACAAACTTTCAGGTCTCGCCTTCACAGAAGCTCGTGTAGAAATTCGCGTAGACGGAAAACTCATCGACAACAAAGATGGTCGCAAAACTGGAAAAATTCTTTTTACACACACCGGACTATCGGGGCCGACTATCCTCAATATGAGCAAGCTCGTAGGGTGGGCTATTGAAGAGGGTACGGTGACGCTTCGTATTGATATTTTTCCAAAGGAAGATGTCGGCTCGCTCGACAGGCGCCTGCAGTCGCTATTTGTAAATAATCTTAATAAAAAAATAAAAAATGTTTTAAAGGAGTTTCTTCCAGCATCACTCGTTCCCGCTTCTCTTCAGCAAAACTCTATAGATGGCTCCCGAGAAGTAAACTCCCTGAAGCGCGAGGAGCGTCGCGCACTATGCGTTTGGCTTAAATCTATGGTCATAACCCCAGTTTCTCTCATGGGTAAGGACAAAGCTGTGGTAACGAGCGGCGGAATAAACCTCTCCGAAGTAAACATGCGCACTATGGAGTCCAAAAAACTGAGTGGACTCTATGTCGTTGGGGATATTCTTGACATTGACCGACCTTCTGGTGGCTACAGCCTTCAGCTCTGCTGGACCAGTGGGTGGGTTGCAGGCACGTCCGCGGCAAAAAAATAGTCCCACCTGTACGACACAAGCGCGTTATTTCATTTTCAAGAACTTCTGTCGCCCAGGCTCAGGAAAATGCTCGATTGCATATCTGAGTGCTGTGCGTGGGATGCACTCAATATTCTTAGTAAGAAACTGCACAAGTGCGGGACGAGACTGCTTTCCCGCTTCACGCAGTGTCCAACCCACCGCCTTGTGCATCAAATCTTCTTTATCGAAAAGAAGTGCCTCTGAAAGTAGAAATGCATCAGCGAGATCGCCCCGACGAATGAGTGCATGCGTCGACACAATCGCAATGCGACGTTCCCACATATTTTTTGAGCGAACAAGCTTGTAGAGTATGTCTCTCTTTTTATCCTGAAAATAAACTCCAAGAATGTGGCTCGCTGATACATCAACAAGGTCCCAGTTATTTATGCACTTTGTGTGTGCAAGATAAAACTTAACCAAGCGCGCATACTCCACTGCGCCTGCACATGAGCACCTCCCCGTAAGAATGACGAGTGCAGCAAGGCGGTGCTCATGAATACTGCTCTTCAGTAACTTTGATATATCTGCTAGTGGTAAGTCGGCAAACTCTCGAGCGACAGCGCGCAGCTCAGGCATCGTTACACCAATGAACACGTCGCCTTCACCATACTGACCCTCCCCTGTCTTAAAAAAACGACGAGAGGCGCGTGATTTTTCTGCTGAACCCTGTCTCCCCAGTGCGCGCATTACGCCACTCGCGGTTTGAATTTTTTTGTTACGCATAATCAAGGACTACATCGCCAAAATTTTCTATCCTATTGTTTTTGTCGAGCGTAATACCCTCTTTTTTATAGAGTGCGAGTCGTTTTTTGCGATATGCATCATTCACCCAAACATGTCCATCTGCATACACAATACGATGAAAAGGAATTCCGATTACTCCAGCATCGTGTGCCTTACCAAGAATTGTTGTGATGCTTTGCGAGGCCATAGGTCCGGCACCTGCTGCACGGGCGAGCCTACCGTATGTCGTCACTCTTCCTTGAGGTATTGCGAGGGCAAGCTTCACTACGCGCTCCGAAAATGTGATACCCAGGTTTCGTGTGATTTTTTTCATTTTAATATAACCTCCTTTATGTGCGCGAGTAGCTCATCTATAGTAGTGAATTGCGGGAAGCCATATTTTTCACAGACAATATCCACATTACCCTTACGCCAGAATCCATCGGGACACACAACGAGCAGCTTGCCACTTTGTGCATACAACCCCATTTCAAGTAGAGATATCGGTGATTTGGTTTCTGGGTCTAAATAAAGAATAATGTAGTCGCTCTTGGAGAGTGAGTTCAATTCCCATTCCACCTGCTCACGAAAATTCACATCGTCTTTTGTTTGCTTCCAGCTCGAATCCCAGTCATCGCGACGTGGGTTAAATAAGGTGACGTTACACTCTGCAAGCGCACGCACCACACGCTTTTGCCACTCCTTTGCAGCTCCCATTTCAATACTTCCTGCAAGGAAAATTTTAGTGTGTGTAGCATCGCTAATATCATCTGGTGCCTTAATTTCAATCATATTTTAATTATGACATGACTCATGTGGTGCGCAAAATATGGTGAAATTGAAAAAAATTTAATACTAGTGTACGATGCGTTGGTTAGTTCAAAAGTAACCTCGATGCCGTTTTAGCTCAATTGGTAGAGCATCTCCATGGTAAGGAGAAGGTACCCGGTTCGATCCCGGGAAACGGCTCCCTAAAACTCTTGTTTTAGTAGTTTGCACGTTATGCCGTCTTAGCTCAGTTGGTAGAGCATCTCACTCGTAACGAGAAGGTCCGCAGTTCGATCCTGCGAGACGGCTCCAAAAAATTCTAGAGATATCCGAGTTCTTTAAATACTCGATAATAAGTGTTTATGGTTTGCTCGGCGTCACTGCGCGTCAACTCATAATCTGTTCCCTTGTGTGCAATCGAATTACGGGCCTTGTGGGCATTCCACGCTTCTTCAAGATAGGGAAAGTCACTCGCCTCAATCTGTTTTAGTCGCTCACCGAGCGTCGCACCCTTATAGCCCATGCGCTCCACAATCTGATCAAGGATGTTGTCTGCCTCAAGAATCGCAATCTTCCAGTCAGAAGAATTAAGTGACGTCATGTAATTTTCAACTCTCTCCCAGCGCTCATTTTTTTGTTTTCTTTCACTACTCCAAGAGAGTGAGAGGCCTAGCTTTTTGGTTTCAGCTTCTACAATTTCTGAGTGCTTCATGTATGAATAGACTGCTAATGCTATTGCCAGCATGGACACTATTGTTCCCACAATAACCATTACGGAGTGCACCTTGTCGACAAAAATACCCAAAGGCGAGTTGGTTTCTCCAAAACCATAAATACTCCCAAATATGGTGGCGAAAAATAAAAGCAATATCACCAGTACAACAAATTCTGCCATGTTGATAGAAATCGATGGCCCGCTTGATTTTGCGGGTGGCTTTCCTTGTGGCTTTCCTCCTGATTTTGGTGGCTGGTCACTCATAAATTTTTTCTACTGCTGATGCGATTTGAAATAATGTATCTTCCTGAAATGCTGCAGCCATGAACTGAATTCCTGTTGGCAACTTCACACCATCACGAACGACAGACTCACCGGGGACCGATATTGCAGGGATGCCCGCTATATTCGCAGGTACCGTAAAAATATCCTCGAGGTACATTTTCATGGGGTCGGCAGATTTCTCTCCGAGCCTCCATGCTGGTGATGGCGCTGTCGGTGTGGCGATAACATCAACCTTCTTAAATGCTGCTGAAAGTTCTTCGGTGATTTGCCTTCGCACCGCAACCGCTTTGTTATAATATGCATCATAATACCCTGCCGAAAGTACGTAGGTACCGAGTAAAATTCTTCGTCGCGCCTCTTTACCAAAACCCTCTCCGCGTGACTGCCTGTATACGTCAATTAAGCGCTCTGCGTCCTTAGAAAATCCATAGCGAATACCATCGAAACGAGCAAGATTAGATGATGCCTCCGCGGGTTGGATGATGTAATAGGCCGCAAGAGACTTCGGGAGTGAGGGTAGTGCAATCTCAAGAATGCTGTGTCCCGCCTTTTTCAGTTCGGCTATTGTTGCACGAAATCTTTCGCGCACATCTTCGTCGATACCTTCAGCGTTAATAAAATCGGTCGGTACTCCAATCGTGAGCTTTTCTTTTTTTGTGGCCGTAACTCTTGTTGCATGATTATTTGGAACACTAGTGCTATCGAGTGAGTCATACCCGGCGATTGCACCATAGAGAATTTTTGTGTCAGCGACTGTTTTACCAAATGGCCCAATCTGGTCAAATGATGATGCAAGTGACATCAAGCCACTTCGTGATACTGCACCATATGTCGGCTTGAGTCCAACGAGCCCAGTAAACGAAGCAGGCTGTCGAATTGAGCCGCCGGTATCTGAACCAAATGTACCGAGCGCGCCATCCATACTGAGTGCCGCAGCTGCTCCACCAGACGACCCTCCAGGTGTGCGCTTGGTATCAATGGGGTTCTTTACCAGGCCATATGCACAGGTCTCGGTAGAGCTCCCCATGGCAAATTCATCCATATTTGTGCGTCCAATGATGACGGCATTCTGTGCGAGTAGCTTTTCTACGACAGCGCCACTGTATGTCGCGATATGCCCGCGAAGTATTTTTGAGCCCGACGTGGACTCCTTACCGGCGTAAAGCATGTTGTCTTTTATTGCGACAGGTATTCCCGTAAGTGGCTCAATGTTCCCTGACTTAATTCTCTTATCTGCAGCATCGGCAAGCGTGAGTGCGTCATCAAAAATTTCTGCATATGCATTTATGTCAGCGTTCTGCTTCTTTGCCTCAGCAAGAACCGCCTCGGTAAGCATGCGTGAAGTGTATTCTCCGCTTCGGAATGCATCTTGTGCTTTTTTGATTGTCAGTGTGTTGAGGTTGATGGGCATAGAAAGATTGCGACTTGGACTAAAAAATCTGCTTTACGCGAACGTAGCCGTCTTCAGTTTCTGGTGCGTTCTTGAGAATGGCGTCAGTAAAAGCGCCGCCACTGCGGGCAGGTCCGTCTTCGCGCATCACATTCCTGAGTGCCCCAACGCGTGGCGTAGCATCATCTGCGGTTACTACGGATGACACCTCACTTACATAATCAAGAATCGGCCCAAGGATTTCTGCAAACTCCTCTTTGTCCTCATCGGCGACGTCTAGCCGGGCAAGTGTTGCCAGGTTTTCAATATCATCCTTGGTTATCATGGCCTTAATACTACACTATTTTCTCTTCCGAGCGTACGCTTGACAATGAAGCCTTATCCAAATGTAATTGTCGATGCGCAAAAGCAGTAAAGTACTACGATTTAAACAATTGCCCAAATTGCTTCTCGTCCAAAATGCGAATACCTAATTTTTTTGCCTTCTCAAGTTTTGAACCCGCATCTTCCCCTGCGACCACAAAATCTGTCTCGGCCGAAACTGCACTCGAAATGCTTCCACCGGCTTCTCTGATTCGTAATTTCGCCTCATCGCGGGTCATCCCCGATAGTCCTCCCGTGAGCACAATGCTCTTTCCGTATAGGGGTGAGTTTTTCTGTGTTGGCACTTTTTCTTTTAGTATAGTCACATGTCTCAGAAGTTTTTTGAGCATTGCTTGATGCTCCTTATTCCTCAACCAACCACAAAGTGACTTGGCTACAATTACACCAATACCGGGTACGCGCTCAAGCTCTTCCTCGCGCGCAACCATCAGTTTCTCGAGTGTGCCAAATGCGCGCGCAATATCTATCGCTGTTTCTTCGCCAACATGTTGGATTGAAAGCCCTGTCAGAAATCGGGGGAAAGAAATAGTACTCCGCTCCTTTATGGCCACAACAAGATTCTTTGCTGCTTTTTCTGCAAAGCCAGGAAGTCCGTTCAGGTCTCCCTCGGTAAGCGTAAAAAAATCATCAGGAGTAGCAACAAGTCCCTCTTTCATGAGTAACTCAACGATCTTTGGGCCAAGCCCCTCAATGTCAAACGCCTGTCGTGATGCAAAGTACTCGAGACGTCTCTTTAATTGTGTAAAGGAGTCCCGCTTCACGCAACGGTACGCGGACTCCCCGGGGATGCGCTCAATAGGACCATCACATGCTTCGACATAGCTAGGAAATTTGTAGACCTTCTCCTTTCCCATACGCAATTCTTTTAGCACACTGACCACCTCAGGGATAACATCCCCCGCCTTGTGAAGTATTACCGTATCTCCAATGCGAATGTCCAGACGATGTATCTGATCCTCATTGTGGAGTGTCGCTCGAGAAACAGTGGAGCCAGCCAAAAGTACCGGGCGCAAATGTGCCACAGGTGTCACCACGCCAGTTCTACCCACTTGCAACTGGATGTCTTCGACTATCGTAGTCGCCTCTTCGGCGGGAAACTTGAAAGCAACACCAAATCGTGGGGACTTGGCGGTATATCCCAATGAAAGCTGTTGGCGCACTTCGTTCACCTTGATAACCACTCCATCAACGAGATATTCCTGCTTGTTTGCCTTTATGGCCCACTCCTTCCAATATGAAATTATCTCAGCTGTAGATGTGCAAAGTCTATAATGTGGATTTACGCTAAATCCAAGCTCTGCGAGTAGCTCGAGCTCTCCCCTCTGCGTCTTTGGTCGCTCACCCACTATTTCTGCTAAGTCATATGCAAAACAGGCTAGGTTGCGCCTCGCCACAATCCGCGAGTCTAGCTGACGCACAGTCCCCGCTGCAGAGTTTCTTGGATTTGCAAACGGCACTTCTCCAAATTTTATTCTTTCCTTGTTTATACGCTCAAATTCGCTTCGTGGAAGCCATATTTCACCCTCGACCACACAACTAATTGGCCTGCGTAGTACGAGTGGCACTGATTTGATGGTGCGAATATTCTCTGTGACATTCTCACCCACAATGCCGTCACCGCGCGTCCCCGCACTCTCCAGTTTTCCATTTTTATAAGTGAGTACAATTTTAAATCCATCAATTTTTAACTCTGTGATATATCCGACGGATTTCCCAACATGTCTCTCAATGCGCTCATTAAAGAGAGCGAGCTCCTCGGGAGTGAAGACGTTGTCGAATGACCACTGTGGAAACCGATGTGTGATTTTTGAAAATTTCTCGATGGGTAAGCCGCCGACACGCTGAGTGGGAGAATCTACAGAGTAGAGTTCAGGGAAGTTTTGCTCGAGTGTAGAGAGCTCTAAAAGTAGTGCATCATATGCCTGGTCTGAAATTTCGGGAGTATCGAGGGAGTGGTACTTATGGGCATGGTGGCGTATGAGCTCCCGCAGTTTTTTAACTCGGTCTACCACTTCGCCACTCAACCCATCCGTGCCCTTTTTCATCGCATGAGTATATCAAACTTTAAGCCCGGTATTATTCTTAAATTTGGAAACGGGGTGTCCAAAATTTGGACACCCCGTTTCCAAATACTAAAGGTTATAGGTAGCGTATATTGTTCGTTGCGTACGGCGATTTCCCCCCAAGCCCGGTGCCACGTTGTAGCCGTTTGCGGTAATGTCAGTGTTTATTCCGTACTTGTAAACAACTACTTCCGCATAGGCCCCATCCGAAAAGATGAGATTATATGACGTAAAACCACTCGTTGGTGTGAGGGAATATACAAGCCAATTGGTATCAGCCACAAGATTCAATTGTTTATTACCAAAACCTCCCCCAACTCCAACGTTGCATATAGCGGTGTTCGCACCTACGGGTGGTGTAAAAATTGTCGAGGTCGCAAAAATGGTGTGAGCAAGTCCGTTTGGTCCAGGAAAAACTGAACGATCCCAAAAAAGGGCACATTCAATAGCACGATCAGCTGCCATAAAAGCACGCTCTGAGTCACGCATATAGGCGCCCAGTACCACCTCCTTGATGCTAATTGTGTAGATACTAAAGCTGATTGCTAGAGTAATACTCACAATGAGCATAGTAAGGATAAGGATAAATCCCCCCTTTTTTTCATGTGCAGCTTTAAGTTCCGACATTGTAACTCGTTGTTTCATAATAATTTATGGGCAACCTGCCGCCAGCGTGCATGGATACCAATTGTAAATATCGCTCGTTGCGGTCGCATAGTGCATTCTACCCCCATAGGTACTGGTATACGACACCACCGACGTGATGCGCATCTGGTGCAAGGAGGGCGACGCGGTCGTAACAATCCGGCGAAAAGGGGACACAACCACTCCCGTACCACTACAATTACCCCCCCCGCTCGCGGGGGAATAGAGGCCATCATTTGAATCGTAGCAGAGCACCGATGTTCCTGTATTTGCGGGATTCAACGACCCACTTGACCAAATTTGAGTTGGCCCCCCATTATGACTCGTCGCATCTACAACGCAGCCAGTTGCGCAAGTGGAGGCATTTATCCAAGTTGTCGACACAAGGCGATTTGCCGTGGTGTCATTGGATGAAACATTGTCGCGCATGTTGTGAATAATTTCTACCCCCTCTTCAGCAAGATGTACCGCCTCAAGGTGAAGCCTGGAGTCCCTTGATGCCCGAATACTCTGAGAGGAGAGTGTCATGGGCCCAATAATGGCCACCGCAAGAATAGTTATAGAAATAATTGTCTCGATAAGAGTAAAACCTTTCGACGATGAATTTTTTTTTGTTCCACGCATCAAGAAAATATCTTTCATATAATTTAATTAGGGTGTGAGGTCTATGTTTGGCACGCGTTGCGAAACGGTTGTCTGTATATTAAAAGACGATGAAATCTTGGGACCCGTCGATGCCGTGCCGCGAATCACCATTGTAATGTATGGCTGTTCGGTCGAGGCAGATACACCACCTATCCAAAACTTGAGGTCGGTAATATTTATTTCTGGTGCAGTCATGGTTTCCCAGCTACCCACTATACCGTTTGCTTTCGATCGCTCAATCTGACCATTCCCATTTGCATGAACGCCGTGTCTATACCAAAACTGATCGTTCGGATTATTTATGTCTCCACTCTGGTGCTCAAAAGCCACACAAGTTCCATAATCAATATCGTTTGGCGCTAATGTCATCATGCACGGGCGTGGATCTTGTGATGGATTCTCGCAACCACAATTGAACGTACTTCCCATGCGCATGGTGCGCGACATTGAGTCTATCGCTGCGCCAATATTGTCCATGGCAATGCGCGTCGCGCGAACTTTTCTACTTGCAGACTCCAGCGAGACAAGCGCGCCCATAATAATAACCACAGCAGTGATAAACATTGAAGATGCTACAGTCATTTCGATGAGCGTGAAGCCACCCTGACCCTTCTCTGTGATGTTTAATTTTGATTGAAACATTTTCATAATTATGGAGCCTGTACCGATACTTGACCAGTCGCATATACAACAATTGCGCGCTGTAGTCCCCTTGGAGATGAAACGACAATTTTTACGGGAGAATATATGAGTGAGCCACCAAATGAAACATTGCCAGTAATGTTGGCGTCGGGGTCTGGGCGAGCAAATGCCAAATCCACCACACTTGCCGCTCCATAACCCAGTGCCCCCGCACAAGTGAGCACTGCGGTCCCCGCGTTTCCTCCACAAATATGCGCAATCGTGTACCCCTGAAGCAACTCTATTGTGTTTTCTATGCTATCCACCCCTGGATTATATACTCTATTTGCCGGAGTGCTTTGCTCGCTGTAATAGATGAAGCGATTATTGTTTGTACCAGTTTCAAAGTGCAACCCATATCCCGCGGGAAAAGTTCCAGAAATAGCCGACCGGCGCACACTCATTGCTGATATCTGTGCATCGCGCACCCATTGTCCAATGTTGTGTGCGAGTGAATCCACATTTACGCGACTGTTTAGCGTCGTGTAGCTGCCAAGCAAAACTGAACTAAGCATCACAAATATCGCAACTGCGATGGTCACCTCGATATACGAAAAGCCACCCTGCTTATTATTTTTCCTAGTTCTGATATGAGAAAAAAAATTATTCATGAATTAAAAGGTCCACGTTAGAATATTGACCTGAAGTAAATACACCACCAAGGCCCCAAGTACAAGAAATGGTGCAAACGGAATTTCACTCTTCATCGTAAAATGTTTCGTTGGGGAAAGTAGAAGGAAAAGGCTAGGAATAAATGCAATCCAAAATGCAAAGACAACACCAGTGAGCCCATACGGAAAGCCGAGGAACCAACCAAGCCCCCAGACAAGCTTGGCATCGCCAAGTCCCATTGCGCGACCACCTGAAAAATACCACAGTAGGGCGAATGGGAGGAACAAGAGTGGCCCCGCAGCCAGGTCAATCCAGGCTGGCAAGGTTCCCAATTCAAGTACTGGTAAAACATAAACATTGAGCATGTCGAACTGCCAGCGGGCGAACAGGCTTACGCCGGCAATAACTGCAAGGAGTAGGGAGAAGCTGTCAGGAATAATTTTGTGGCGAATATCATATACCACAATCGCAAGCAGTACAGTCCACGCAGCACCGTCGAGGAGAATAAGGATGACATCGCGCAGTGTGGTTGTGAGTGGATTAAAGTCGTGTACGAGGAAAACAGCAACATACAGTGCGCCAAGCATTGCCTCAACGGCGGGATATTGAAGTGAAATTTTTACACCACAGAACGCGCACCTTCCACGCTGTACAAGATATGAGAAAAGCGGAATGAGATGTTTGGACCTTAGTGGCTTCGCGCACGAGAGACACTTTGAGCGGCCACGAATTGTCGTGCCGCTGCGCAGTCGAAAAATAAGCACATTGAGGAAGCTCCCCACCGTTACGCCAAACACGAACGAAAGTACCAAGACGAGCGGTAAATAGTCACCCATAAGTAAAGTATATCACAAGCTACTGCGCCTAAATCAACGTGCGTATCGCCCTAAAATCAATTATCCCTAAGAGTGAAGGTCATAACACCGCTCTGTTGGTGTTGGTTGATTTGACTCGGTACCAGCAGTTCCGTCACAAGCAACAGACGTCCCGTCAATTACGGTAGTTATGGTGACTTGATCTGCATCACTCTTGGTAACCACATTGTCGATACGTTCAAATTGCGAGAAGAGGCCATGTTGTGTGCATGGTTCAACAGTGCAATCGGTATAATCGGTCAGACCAAGATACTGATAGTCAACAACACCCGGGGGGGTTGTCGGTAATGAAGGAATGTATGTTGGGATAAGCACCGCAGGGAGCACGTTTAATGCGACTGAGGCAGGAAAAGATTGCGCTCCATCATAATATAAATTTAATGAAAGCTGCAATGCCTTTATATCGGAAACACGCGTGGCATCTCGTGCCTTCTGGCGCGCAGTACCCAGTGACGCCAATACGACCGATGAAAGAATACCGATGATGGCAATCACGACGAGGAGCTCGATGAGGGTGAAACCCTGAATTCTTTTTGTTTGATTTGCGAAGTTGATAAGCATGGAGATAATATTTTTATGTAATTAAACTTTATTATAAATTATATCATGAGTAGTCTGTCTGTCGTGCACATCGTGTGTACAAGCAAAAAACCGACCTACTGGCCGGTTTTTTGCTAGACAGAAATCAAATTACGGATGAAGACTGTAGCATCGCTCTGTGGCTGTTCCGCCAGCAACAGTTACGGCAGTGGCGGCGACGCCGGCTGCTGCGGTACATGCGACTGAAGTCCCGTCGATGTTTGGTCCCGTTGCTCCTCCTGTAGTCAGGATATCTGTGTCTTTCTGCAAGACGAGTGAATCTACTCTTTCCATTCCCTCATACAGTCCATATGACTGGCAAGCACCCGCAGCGCAGGTGTCCGCAAAGACTGTTGACGAGGTTATACCCTTATAGAAGTACGCTGTTGTTCCCGCTGGAGCAACTGGTGCGACAGGAATATACGTTGGTACGAGTGCTGCAGTCGGCAGTGCGTTCGCTGCGAGATTGATTGGGTAACTCTGTGCACCATCAAAATAGAGCTCAAGTGCCAACTGTAGATTTTTTAAATCGGAAACACGTGTGGCATCTCGTGCTTTTTGGCGCGCAGTTCCAAGTGAAGCCAATACGACCGAAGAAAGAATACTGATGATGGCAATCACGACGAGGAGCTCGATGAGTGTGAAACCCTTCGTGCGATTTTTAATAAATGTGACCATAAAATTATACTAATATTAATAAAAATAATTTAAAGTTTCACTTAGCTCTCTAAAGAGAAACACTCCCATAATGATAGCACCAAGAAAAAATCTCGTCCCAGTGGGCTGTGGATAAGTATTTACCTTGCCGTAACCAACTTTTAATACTCCAGAAAATCCGCCACATCTACTTGGTACATCACTGCAATTGTCCATTTAGCTAGGCAGGCTATCGTAAAATGATTTTTCCCGTCGATTGCTCAATCTGGGGTCTAAATTTGTTGATAAGCGCCAGATATTCTTCCGGTAGTCCAAGTGCAAAACTGGAGATGAGCTCCTCCACCGTAATCGGATAAATGCCATTTTTTATTTGGTAGCCAATAACCGCCTGTTCCAGTTTTTCAACCAAGTCGAGAAGGAGAATTCGTTCTGTGACTATTTTTTTAGTTTCTTCATTATCTGCCGTTGCCAGGATTACCTCAAACAATGACCTCGACTTATCATAATCAGTTGCATCACGCATGAGGTATATCGCCTGAGTTCGTAGTACTAGCTCGGGAACACCCCCTATCGCTGAGGCGATTCCGAGAAAATAGACGGCACGGACATTGTCTTTCCCGACAATATGAAACTGTGTTGCTGCCGAAAATGGTATTTGATAATTTTGAGGAAACGCGCGAATGCCGCGATTGGCGACTTGTTCAAGCCACAGCAGTGACGCTGGGTTTATTTTTGTCGGCACAGTGAGAATAGCGAACAAATATGGATACTCAAAATGCGGATCGAGAGCAGAAATAATTTTGAAATACTCTGGATAGTAGGCATCGAAACTATCCCACTTGAGATAAGCCTGTACTGCAGTAACCCAATAGTAGTCGGCAAGTACCGCATTAAAGCCAAAAGCCAGGTGGCGCACTACCTCACTGGGCATAATAGTACGATGCACTGGTGCACGTGGATCGATTTTATCCGTAACAAGCGCGTCGTAGCGGAATTGCAACAGGGCAGCGAGCACGAGTAGTGCGAGTGTTGTGGCTGGTACAACAATTTTTGTAAGTCGAAAATTGTTCATTGAAAAAAATTAAAACTCTTTTTTGGCAAACATTGCACGTGTGAGCATAAATAGAAAAACCGCATATGTCGCTCCATAGAGCACAGTAATAAACATTGCACTTACGTCCGGCATAGCGCCATGTACAACTTCGTTGCGGATATTCAGTTTTTCTAAGTTAGGCAACAAATAATACGCTGCCTGTAGCGAGTATGTTGCAAATGCCTCTGTTTGCTTTGCGATGAGCTCACGCAAAATTGCACCGGAATGCCCAATGAGAAAAAAGGCAACCGTATATACCGCAGAAAGAATTGGTGAGGTGAGGCCCGAGAAGAGGATGCTCACCATAATAAGTATGACTGATTCGAGTAGGGAAAGTAGAATAGCGAACAGAATGGGCACATAGAATGTATGAATATCGTTAATAAACAATATCCCACACAGTGCAAGGGCGGAAAGGCTCGTCACAACCAGCGTGGTGAGCGTAAGGCCAAGACACTTTCCTATGATAATTTCTTCACGGTATATTGGTTTGGGAATGAGTAGATAGAAAGTTTTTCGTTCAACTTCTTTAAAAATTAACATTGACCCAATAAATATCGCGACAAAAATTTGTAGAATATAAATTGCCGCGAGTCCAAAATCGATAATCATTCTGGTGTCTTGACCCAAGGATACTGAGCCCACAAAAAGTGAAAAAGCGATAAGTGCGAGCACAACAACAAGTGCCGACCAGAGAATGCGGTCGCGGAGTGTTTCCCTAAACGTATTTCGTGCTATAGCGAGGATGCGCTTCATCATATGGTTGTTTCTTGGTCTGCGGCTGCGCGCTTTTCTTTAATAATATGCACAAAAGCATCTTCGAGGTCACGATGATTACCCGTTATTTCCTTGGGTGTATCGCATACAATAAGCTTGCCTTGGTCAATGATGCCAACCATGTCACACATTTCTGCAACATCGGCGAGGATATGCGAGTTGAGAAATATCGTCTTACCACGTTTTTTTAGTCCCAAAAAAATACTCTTGATTTCGGCACGACCAAGTGGATCGAGTCCATCAAGTGGCTCGTCGAGAAAAAGAATTTGTGGGTCATTGAGTAGTGCCTGTGCGAGACCAAGTCGCTGTAGCATTCCCTTTGAATATGTGCGGATTTGCCTATTCTCTCTTCCAAGTAAATCAACCTCCTTCAGTACGGACTCGATTTGCGTGGATGGGCTTACGACGTCAAAGATATCACAGATAAACTGAAGAAATTCTCTTCCGGTAAGGTACAGATAGAATGCAGGGGCTTCTGGCATAAAACCTATGTTGCGCCTCACAGCAATGCTCGATGGATTACCACCATTAATACTGATTTCACCACTCGTTGCCCGCTCTAGTCCAACAAGCATTTTCATTGTTGTTGTTTTTCCTGCGCCGTTTGGACCAAGAAAACCAAAGACACTACCACGCGCTACGGAAAGAGAAAGGTCACGCACAGCGAACACGGAGCCTGCTGTTGTGAAATACTCTTTTGAAAGATTATGTATCCGTATATCCTCCATGATTACGAAGTATTATATGCAGGATGGTCGGTACCCGCAACCTAGCCGAATCTTTATGCATACGGCCACATGACCATCGTCGTCAGGCAATAAAAAAACGGGGGCCGTAGCCCCCGCGAAAAATCTCTCCTCAGCGCACCTCGAAACACTGCTCCTTGCCCCAATCAATCCGCGGTGGAAGGTTGTCCATCAAGCGCTCGGTGAACCGCGTGGTACACCGCATCAAGCGACCAAAGACCATAACGTGTCGCTCTGCATGACAAGATGTCACTCGATTTCTCGAGCCACCCATGTTCCCCACCCTGTCGAAGCTGGTGTTGCAACCCGAGAGTTTGTACCCCTCGAAAAAAGTTGGGGGTTGCGCGCCCGGACGTACAGAGTACTCCGGGATTTTTGGACGAAGATGCTGCGGATACTGATGGACGGGAGGAGGCTCGCCCAGTCGTGGTGCGACACCCTCAATGAGGACACCCGCAACGTATCCAACGGCAGCACCTTGTGCGGCTCCAAGTATCGGGCGATGTGGGCTGCCTTCGGCGCCAACAGCAGCGCCCACAAGGGCAAGGGCGTCGCGTGTGGGCATTCCTGCGCACCCCCCAAGGGTGAGCGAAAGAATGGCCGTGGCCAAAACAAAAAACATGTTCATGAAACCTCCGTTTGAGCAAAATGCAATTGTGAAAGGACCCTTTAATTATACCACAACTTGGCCCAATTCGTCAATTGTTCTCACTTGTCTGCAAAGGTCTATTTAGGTCATATTTATCAACGCAGAATGGCGGAGCGAAGCTTACGACCTAAAATGAAGATGCGAGATCGTAAATTGGAAGCAAGATTGAAACCAGGAGTCCCCCAACACCAAGGCCCAGTAAAATTATCATTGCGGGCTCAATTAGTCCGATGAGCGTTTCGACAGCATTGTCCACTTCGCGTTTATAGAACTTTGCTAGTGTCTCAAGAATGCTTCCCACCTCTCCTGTTTCCTCTCCCACCTTAATCATTTGCACCATAATTCCAGGAACCTCAGGATGTTTCCCCATCGCCGCAGAAAGTGAAACGCCGGTTCGTACGTCGTTTGAAACATCAATAAGCGCATTCTTGTATATCTCATTCCCCACAACAGACGCTGCGATTTCTACAGCACGCACAACCGCTATCCCGGAAGAGAGCATGGTATTGAGATTGTCAGCGATGCGAGCCAAGTATAGCTTCTGATAGAGCGCACCCACATATGGTACGCGTAATGAGATTGCTGCGAATGCCTCTTTACCCTGCTGTGTCTGCATGTAGCGAGAAAACAAAACGCCCAGTGTAATCACTATTATGGCCAAAAATAGTCCGTAGTTGATGAGGAAGTTCGATGCACCAATTACCGCGGTCGTGTATATGGGCAGGTCTTTCCCCGTTTCAGTAATAATAACTGCGAGTTTTGGTATGACGACGACAAGCATCAATATCATTACGATGATAAACACACTGATGACAAAAGCGGGATAGATAAGTGCATTTTTGGTTTTAGACATCAGCTCAAATGACCTATCGAGATAGTCGGCGAGATACGCAAATGTGTCTGAAAGATTTCCCGACTCCTCGCCTGCGCGCACCATGTTAACGTAAAAATCAGAGAATGCCGCTGGGTGTTTCGAAAGTGCCCCCGAAAGTGCCATGCCGCCCTGAATGTCCTCTGCAATTTCGTTTAAAGTTGTCTGCAATGATTCATTCTCACATTCCACTGAGAGGAGTTGAAATACGCGTAATGCAGAAACCTGCGCATGAAATAATGTTGATATTTGTCGCGAGAGAATAACAACTTCCCGGTATGTAATTTTTTTTGCTGAACCAAAAGTGGAAACTTTCTCCCAGAGTGTCTGTGTATCCGCTGAAACTATCGATATGATGACGAGTTCGCGTCGTTGCAGCGACGCAATGGCCAAATCAACCGTGGCCGCATCTATGCTCCCGTTCTTTTCCTCGCCGTTTGCATGGTCGATTGCTTTATATCTATACAACATACGAGTGAGTGGGGGGTAGGAAGTAGGTGGTAGGAAAAAGAGAAATATATATTTGCATCATACTTATTATACAACAGAATTGTACTCTTCTCTGCATCAAGTCGGAAGAGAAGGTGTGCAGGCAACGTTTCGCACTCTTTTGAATGTCATGCGCGACGTCAAGGAAGCGCTGTTCGAGTGGGAGTACCTTGGGTACGTCCGTCCGGACTCGCGACGAAGATAACGAAGCTGTGCGTCAAAAATGCGGGAAACCGCTATATCATTCTCTCTAAGGCGCGCGGATTGAAGGAGTGTAGATATGCCGACTCTGCACTAATCTCTCCTGCGCGCACCAAATCAGCCAACGAACGATTCATATCAATCATTCCCGTCTCGGACCCAGTCTCAATCACCATGGGTACTTCGTGGGTGCGGCGTTCACGGATGAGATTTGCTACTGCGCTGTTATTGATAAGTAGCTCATACGCAGGCACGAGTCCACCAGACACACGAGGAATCAAGCGTTGTGAAAAAATCCCCGCTAGTGAAGCTGATAACTGGAGTCTAATTTGGTCCTGCTGTGATGGTGGAAATGAGTCAATTATACGATCGATAGTCTGTGATGCATTGTTCGTATGGAGCGTAGAATAAACCATGTGCCCAGTTTCAGCGGCGGTAACTGCCGTTGCGATGGTGTCGAGCCCTCTCATTTCACCAATCAGAATGATGTCGACGTCTTCACGAAAACACGCACGAAGCGCCACGGGGAAATCTTTCGTATCAAAGCGTACCTCACGCTGACTAATAATTGATCGGTCGGGTGTAAAAATATACTCGATGGGGTCCTCAATACTGATGATGTTCTCCGCACGCTCATGGTTGATCATCTCTATCATTGCAGCAAGCGTAGTCGACTTACCCTGCCCCACTGGGCCAACGACGAGGAAGAACCCCTGTTTGCGCTTCGTAAAAAGCTCGAGAATGGGTGGTAGGCCAAGTTCTTGTATAGTTTTTATTTTCTTTGGTATGAGGCGTAATGCAATGGCAATGGTTCCCTTCTGAAAAAAACCGTTTCCTCGAAAGCGTGCTTCTTTGCCAAATGAAAACGAAAAATCTATTTCCTTGTCCTCAAGAAAAAGTTTATACAAGTCCGCATCAAGGAGTTCCTTTGCGAGGCCGCTCGTCTCCTCGGGGGTCAAAATTGATTTTTTTACCAAGGGGACAAGTTCGCCAGAAACGCGAATGGTGGGGTGTCTCCCCACTACAAGGTGTAAATCGGAAGCGCCCTCATGTATTACAGTAAGGACGAGGTCCTCAAGCTCTTTTTTAAATTCTGTTTGAGTCATAGATACTATTATTTTTTGTTTCTCTCCATTGCTTCTTTTACTTTTTCAACTACTTCAGAAGGCGTTGCAGAGGCTTTAATAATGTAACCCGCAGCACCAAGTTTGAGGGCGCGATCCACGTCTTCCTGCTCACCAAGATTTGAGAGCACGATGACAAGTGCATTTGGTGCGAGGCCCTCCGTGTGTATGACCTCGAGGAACTCAAAGCCGTCCATCCCAGGCATCACAAGGTCCACAACGATAATGGACGGACTCAACCCACCGCGCAACTGTTCGAGTGCCAAGAGTGTGCTCGGCAAACTTGTAACCTGAAATCCCTTTTGAGTAAACTTAAGGGCATACATATCAAGAAGAAACGAATCATCGTCAATTACCAATACGTCATTACCACCTTTTTCTTTTGTCATGTTTCTAGTATATCATTTTTTGCGCGCCACCAAAGATATGGCTGTGGAAGCATATTAAAAGCCTACACAATGTTATTGATTTCCTCGAATGGAATAACTCCTGCAAATGCCTTGAGTAACGCATCGTCTTTCATCGTGAGCATTCCCCTTGAACGTGCTGACGCGTAGACGGCTGGCTCTACGGGATTGGTGAGAATAATATGCTCTAGCTCTTTATCCATTCTCAAAAACTCGAATACGGGGGTACGTCCCTTTGTGCCTGACGGACAAGTGGGTGAAGGAATAGCAGAATAGACATTTTCTGGTATAACGATTTTACTACGCGCACTCTCGGGCAAATCTGAAAACTGTTTGTCTATCATCATGCGCTGACTCTCAGAGAGTGGGATTGGATTCCTTGACTCAGGGCAGATTGTCCGAAGTAGTCGTTGGCCAACTGCCATAATGAGTGTTGGTGCAATAAGATACGGGTCCACCTCCATGTCGATGAGGCGAGGAATCACTCCAGCAGAATTGTTTGTGTGGAGGGTAGAAAAGACCAAATGTCCCGTGAGTGCCGCCTGTACTGCAAGCTGAGCGGTTTCTTTATCGCGAATTTCTCCAACCATAATAATATCGGGGTCTTGGCGCAATATTGAGCGCAAACCATTTGCAAATGTGTATCCTATTTCTGGGCGGACTTGAGACTGGTTTACTCCGGGAATGTTGTACTCAACCGGGTCTTCAAGACTGATGACGTTTCGCTTCTCTCTGTCGAGCTCAGTGAGCATGGAATATAGTGTGGTAGATTTTCCCGAACCAGTTGGGCCTGTAATCAAAATAAGACCATATGGCGTCGCAATGGCATCACGAACGAGCTGGAGTGACTCCGGTGACATTCCCATCATGTCGAGGGTCTTTACGCCTTTGCCCGTATCAAGAATACGCATAACCACCTTTTCGCCATAATACGCGGGGAAAGTTGATACGCGAAAATCCACCTTCTTTCCCTCCATGCGCGCACTGAAGCGACCGTCTTGTGGTTTGCGCTTTTCATCAAGCTTGAGGGAGGCGAGGATTTTGATTCTTGCAACGACGGCATTGTGAATATTCGTAGGAAGAATCAGTGAAATATACATAACTCCGTCCACGCGAAAACGAACACGTACCTTGTCTCCCGTGTGTTCAATGTGCACATCAGAAGCATTACCCTCAACCGCGTGCTTGAGTATCACCGCAACAATTTTTGTTACCGGTGCATCCTCAACAATCTTTGTTTCTCCGTCACGAGTTTCCTCATGCTCATGGGAAGACATTGATGAAACGTTGTCCGTTATTGAGTTATCTATAACGAGCTTGTTTTCTCCCGTATCAAGCTCTCCAAGTGCTGAGGTAACCTCTCCCGTTAAGTTTTTGTACTGCTCAAGTATTTGATTAAAATCGATTTTCGTAAGTAAAAAAAGCTTGTACGGCATACCGAGCTTTGCCGAAATAAACTGCACCGCATCTCTTGCTTGCGACATGTCGGGGTCTACCATTCCAATTTCAAGCACCTGATTTGCAAGTGCAAGTGGTGCTATCTGATAGTGTCGGGCTGACTCCTCGGGAATGTACTTGAGAATTTCCAGTGGTATCTTGTCACCTTCGAGCGAGCGAGCGGGTATGTTGTAGTATTCACTCTTTAGTGTAAGGACTTCATCTAGTGTCATTCCTCCTTTTGAGAGTATCTCATCGATTCCACCCGTCGCTTTTTGCGACTCCTGCATGAGCTCAGGTATATCCTCTTCTTTAAAAAGACCTTTTTGAGATAAAAAGTGAAGAAAGCTCATGGAATTATGTATGCATGATATCAAAAAAAAGTGCGAAACGATACAGTTCCCCCCATGTCAGAAATACTCGCGAGTGAAGACTACAAACAAAAACCTATCTGACGACGCTTTTCGCCTTACTAGTTGCCTCAGTGGCCTTACTGCTTGCACCGGTGTTATCCGCTGAAGCATCACGAACCATCTCCGTTATCTCATTGGGAATCGCAAATGGGTAATCACGACCAATACTTGTCGTTGAGTATGCCGGGGTAAAATCCTCAAGCGAGAGGTAAACTGGGTCGGTAAAGAAAGACTGGTCAAAATTGATAGACTTCAGGTTTGTTAAAATTTCCTTACTCTTAGCACCCAATTCTCCTGCCAAAACACCAGGTGCTGCAACCTCATCACCCTGAGCGGTCATAGACAGTAAATCATTGGTAGTAATTTCCGTGTCCAAAATAAAATGATATGCGGCAACAAAGCATACTGGGGCGACGAGGACGACGAGAAAATCCATGAGTAGTTGTTTGTTCATATGTATTCTATCTCAATGAGTACGTGTTGATTCTTACGTCATACTTGAGCACCTGAAATTCGGGATTTGTCTCAGTTTTGGTTTCAGCGTCGCCACTCGGGGTTTGTGAGGCAAATGCCACGCTGGTAAAATCTCGGACCGCAAGTGACGACTCCACATCACGTAAAAATCTACGAAATGTCGAGTATGTTGAGACAAGTGAAAAGCTGAGTTCGTGCTGAATCAAGCTACCTGGTTTTTCAGGGTCGGCTCGACCAAGCATAACTGTTGGAGAGCGTACCGTTAGTCCGTGCCGGATTGCAACGGTATCAAGATCAATGATAAGCCGCACGGGGTCAACCGTCTCCGGCAAAAGTACCCCCAGTCGCTCGTCCGCGTCAGGCGGAAACGAGCGGTGTGCTGCCACTACCTTGTCTAGTAAATTTTTTGCGTCATTCGCGTCTTCAATAAACTGTACAATAACTTGCTCATGCGCGAGTTTTTGTTCTATACCCTTATAGGTTTCATCAATATACAAGAAATAGACCCCCATGGAGATTGCAATCACCAGCATTGGCGTGAGGTATCGACTCATCATGGCGTTTGTGAATTAACTTCCGAGACTATTTCGACTTCCGTATTTTTGCTTTGAGAAAAACCCTCCTCTGTTCTGATTTTTTGAATTGTCTGATATACGCCTGAATATTTCATTAGCTCTGGTTTAATCTCAATTTTTGCATTAAAAACCACCAACCCCGTTTTATCTTCAAGTGAAATCTCAGACAAATCCACGCCAAGTACGAGCGGACTAATGCGCCTCCATGTTTCAAGTTGAAAATATACGGACTGATAGCTCGGGCCCACGCCACCGATGTTCACAAAAAACTTGTTTTCACGAGCAGAGGAAACAAGCCTTGTGAGACCAATGTTGTCCGCAGCACCACTCTCAAGAAGAGCCAGAATAACGGAAAAGACACTGTGGTCTCGAACTACTACCTTTGCATTATTTATACGCGATTCTATGTCTTTATATTCTGCAATACTACTACTATCAAGCGTTTCCTCTAGATTGGCGAGCTCTGTGGAACGAGCCAGAATACGCGCGTCAATACTTCGGGAATAGAAGTAAATTCCTCCCGCAGTGATAAGTACTACGAAAAAAAGTATGAGCGCCAGAACTAAAGCAAAATTCAGCGGTTCATGTCGCCCACGAACAGCTTCAACGCGCAGGAGCGGTTGTTGGGGTATAAAAGATGTATCAAATTGATTTGGCATTCGTCGTTACTCATTCTACTAGAAGACCTCCTCTATGGCGAGGGTGTTGTCTACAGGGCAGTTGGAGAAAATTTGTTTTTGAGTTTCTCGAAGGTGGAAAAATTCAAGTGGAGTTGAATTGCAGATGACGAGCCAAGTCAGAAAATCAACTAACCCAAATTCCGCAGTGCTAAACCAACAGAAGTTGCGAACTCAGGACCTGCCTCTTTGAGTAGTGGGGCAATAACCGCAGGCGCCTCTACTTTTTCAAAAGAAACACCCAACACCACATTGGTGCCGAGCGTAACTTGTGCAACGTCTACGATACCCTTCAAAAGCACTCCGCCGCCAACGAGAACCACCTTTGTGATATTTACCCGTTTGGAATGCTGATAGTTAGTAAGGACTCGTTGCGCCTCCCCCAATATCCGCTCGACGGCAAGTCGGATTATTTCAGCAACCGATGGGTCGTTGGGGTCTCCCAGAAGTCCGAAATCACGCTTCATCTCCTCTGCTTCGAGCATAGAAATTCCGCGAGCACGAGAAAGTGCCAGTGTGATGTCCTGTGAACCCACGTTGACTGCGTGAGAGCTCCGCACTACACCCTCTTCGATTACCACAATTTTTGTTGTTGCGGACCCAATGTCTACTATCATCGTCGGTGAGCCATCTCGCCCCATTGTTGAGCGAATGCTCGAAAATATTTCTATTTCAAACGCCGCTGATGTCGCGCCGAGTTTTGTGGCAATTTCTGTATACCGCGCGAGCACGTCGTTGTGAATGGCAACAAGGAGTACCTCAACTTTTGGTTTCTCACCTTTTTGCGCTTCCTCTTTATCGGGATCAATATAGGTGTGTGCCACGCTTGGTATCACCCAGTGCGAAAGCGTAACCTCCGCAACGGGAGTCGGGATGTATTTGCGCGCCTCAAGTGGAATCATCTCTTTAAGTTGTTCTGGACCAAGGTCCGGCATTTCAATTACCGTAACAAGCGTGGCGGTGAGCGGTAGTGAGAAGACCATGTTGCGACTGGTGACCTTTGCCTCAACAAATAAATCGTTTATTGCTTCCACAATTTTATCTACAGGTAAATTTGTTGCCTGACCAACCTCGAGGTTTGCGAGTGGTCCAAGTGCAATCTCCCCATAAGTATCAAGTACAGCCTTTGCAGATTTTTTGTGCAGTTGAACAACCTTCACAAATGAACTGCCGATATCAATTCCAACAACTCCACCGGTGGTCTTGCTCGGAAGGAGTGCAGTGAGAAATTTTGGTAATTCTAAGTTCAACATGCAAATATCATACCACAAAATTATATTTCGGTGTGGCCAGATTCCCCAGCCAAACACGATGGATTCTGTTTTTTACGATGAGGCAAAAGGGGTGTACACTGTGCCTATTGTGGCACTACTTGATTTTTTTTCATTTATTTTTCCCGATCAATGCATCGGCTGCGGAAAGGACGGTAATGTCCTCTGCGCTATTTGCGAACGGACAATTACCGCTAAGCCTGTAGCACTATCAGGCTCCACCGCTGCACTGTTTGACTACCAGAACCCGCTAATGAAGAAAGCAATCTGGGCACTGAAGTACCACCATCGCAGGGCACTTGCGCGCTACTTTGGCACTGCACTATATCGAGAGTTTTTCAAAAAACTTGCAAAGAACAACAAACTACGTGGACACGAGATAGTCCTCATTCCGATTCCAGGAAACAAAAAGGCGATGACGATGCGGGGGTACAATCATGCGACGCTCATTGCCGAAACAATACGCGAATGTGGCGCATCAGATGGATTAACGATGGAGCTCGAGAAAAATATTCTCTATAAGCGGCGCGAGGTGCCGCAACAGGTTCGTGCACGTGGAAAAGCCGGTCGTGAAGAAAATGTAAACGGAATATTTGCCGTTCGACACGTAGAAAAAATACACAACAAAACAGTCATTCTTATTGACGATGTCATTACGACTGGAGCGACCATGCGTGAAGCGAGGCGCGTGGTGAAGGCGTGCTTGCCCAAACGCGTCCTCGCACTCGCAGTCGCTCACTAGATAAATTCGTATATTTATCACAAAAAATGTACTCCAGATTGGGCGCATGCGGGGCACTTGGATTCACCAAACTTTTATGATAGTGTGCACACACTGGAGAGGTGGCCGAGCGGTTGAAGGCACCACACTGCTAACGTGGCAGGGATTAATCTCCCTCGAGGGTTCGAATCCCTCCCTCTCCGCCAACGACCCAAGAAGACGCGCAAGCGTCTAATTGGGTAGTCGTTGCGCGAGAGAGAGGGATTCGAAAGACGGAGGCGCGAAGCCGCCATCCGTCTTCGGGTGGCGCTGCCGAGTCGGGGTCGCGAACACTTGGCAGATGAGAAGCTCTGCTTCGAATATGCTTAGTGATTTGTGACCGAACATCCCTCCCTCTCCGCCAAAATTGGAAGTCTGCATTTGAACCCCTAATGACTAAGGGGGAAAGCAGGGCTTTTCAAATTTTTTAGACTTGCTATAATTAAGTTATATGAAAGGAACTAGTTCAAAAACAAATCGTTCCGAAGTCAATGCTTATAGATTTATCTATGAGGAATTGACAGCTAAAAAGGGCTGGAAAAAAGACCAAGTATATGAGCAACAGGAGTGCCTTAAAATTAAGGGCATAAAAGAAAGTTTTGGTGCTTTAAAACCAGAGAATGTGGTGGAAATAGATACCACAAGATATTATATTGTTGAAGCAAAAAATGAACGCAAAAAGCTAGATCAAGCAATAAAGGAGGCGACTGAATATTCAGACCTCGTTAATTCAAAGAGTAACCTTAAAGCACTTTTCGCTACTGGTGTTGCTGGTAACGATATTGAAGGTTTTGTTGCAAAAAGTGCTTATCTCAAAGACGGAAAATGGGAAACAATAACCGAGAACGATATTGAGTTAACAAGTTTACTTTCCAAGAATCAGGTCGAATTAATTTTGCACAGCAATAGTGCCAAAATAAAAGATGTTGAAATTTCGAGCGAGGAGTTTTTTAAGGTCGCAGGAGATATCAACACAATTTTACATGATAATTCAATAAACAAGGATTACAGGGCTAGATTTATTTCTGCTATTTTGCTTGCCCTATCTGATGATACTGATATTAATTTAAACGAGAGAAATACTTCAGTTCTTATCTCACTCATTAACGCAAAAGTTGCTGCAATTTTGAATAAACATAATAAAGCAGCTTTTGCTCGCTTCATCAAAATAGATGATCCATCAAGTGAAGATAATCACATAAAAGTTCGAGCAGCTATAATCAGGACAATTCAAGAGTTGCTCGGGCTTAACATCCGTTCGGCAATGAGATCTGGTCGCGATATTTTGGGTCAGTTTTATGAGGTATTTCTAAAGTATGGCAACGGAGCTAAAGAAATAGGGATCGTTTTAACCCCAAGACATATTACAAGTTTTGCGGCAGAAGCTTTAGATATCCGAGGTAACGACTTAGTTCTAGACCCTGCTTGTGGAACAGGAGGATTTTTGGTTGCAGCCTTTGATGAGGCAAAGAAAAAAATAACGTCAGAAAAAGAATTTAATAATTTCCGCCAAAATGGACTCTATGGAATTGAGGAACAAGATCCTGTGATTGCACTCGCTATAGTTAACATGATCTTTAGAGGCGATGGTAAGAATAATATGATCGAAGGTAACTGCTTTAATAAATGGCTAACTCTTAAGACCTCGGGCGAACTCATGGTCGCAGAATATAAGAGTGAGGATTTTCAAGGCAGGATTCCACCTATAACCAAAGTGATGATGAACCCTCCTTTTGCACAAAAATCGAGCACCAGTAAAGAGTATCATTTTATAGAACAAGCCTTAAAGCAAATGCAAAATGACGGCATTTTGTTTGCTGTCTTACCACTTTCTGTATTAATTGAGAAAGCTACGACTGATTGGCGAAAAGATTTATTAAAACAGAACACACTGCTTTCAGTTGTTACATTTCCTCAAGATTTATTCTATCCCACAGGAACACACACGTTAGGAATTTTCATTAAAAAAGGTGTTCCGCATAAAAAAGACTCTCCTGTTTTATGGATCCGAGCATTGAACGATGGTTTTGTTAAAAAGAAAGGAAAGAGAGTTAAGAGCGATAGGGTCAAAGATAATATTTCTGAAATTAAGGAATTACTCAAAAGTTTTATTAAAGATCAAGGAGTAAAAGTCAAAAATATACCCCAATTTCAAAAAGCAGCTCCGGTGGACTTTTCAGATGAAAGCTTTGAATTAATTCCGGAGTTGTATGTGGACGATAAAGAGCTTACACAGGAAGAGATAGAAGCATCAATGGAGAGTCTTATGAGAGAAACTGCAAGTTTTCTTATTCGTACAAAAGAAAAATGAAAATTCAAGATCTTTTTAAAATTGAAAACGCTCACTCAAGGGGATTCGAGCAACATAAACTAGGAGAAATACCTTTTGTAACTAATGGTTTTCATAGCAACGGGATTGTCGGTTTCGTCGAACCATTAAAAGGAGAAAGGGTTTTTAGAGAGAAAGCGATCTGTGTTTCTGCATTTTGCGAAGCTACAGTTCAGCATCCTTCTTTTCTCCCACGAGGGAACGGAGGCAGTGGTCTAATTGTACTAACTCCCAAGACTCAAACAAATGAAGATGGGCTTTATTACTATGCTGCCCAAATAAATAGACAGAGTTGGCGTTTTTCTTTCGGACGAATGGTAATTCAAGAAAGAATTGCTCATTTACCAATTGAACCAATAGGGAAAATCTCTTTGCGCCTCTCGATTAAAGATATACTACCAAAGGATAAAAAGAGACAGGATGTTAAGGTTTCTAAACTTAAGCTTATTCCTTTGGCAGAATTATGCTCAATTGAGAGGAAGTATGCACCATACATCAACCAACTAAATCTCTCTGCTCAGAAAACACCCTACGTGACAACCACAGAAACGGATAATGGCATTTCTGTTTGGTGTAATGAAAAGCCTAATTTTCCAAAAGGCACATTAACCATATCTTTGGACGGACAATGCGGTAACGCCTTCTATCAATTTGATGATTTTCTTTCTGGAGAAAAGACTGCTGTATTAAAGTTAAAAAATGAAAGTGATCCTGATCTACTTTTTTATATTGGAACAATAATCGAAAAAATGTCCTGGCGTTACAATTACGGCATAAAATTATCAATGGCACGATTACAGGGATTTCAGATTCCAGTACCAGTGGATTCTGGGGGAGAGATTGATAGAGATTCTATTCACAAACTGGTTTACAACACTTACGGTTCTGAAGTTTTCGAGAAATATGCAGTTTAGACTAGGCATGCGCCTACTACTCAACTGAATAACTGATTGCATTCTGTCCCTTGTCTGATTTTGGCTTTGGCACTTCAAACCATTGAGGATGTTGCTTGAACATAGCTCGTAATTCACGTATGCTTTTATCAAGATCCTTGAATTTGAGCCACACTTTCGGTTCAAACTTCCGGACATCGTCTCCGCAACCACAAAACATGAGCGCGTTTGCGCCATTTTTTGTTTGCGGAGAGGAGAAAGCTACCTGCGTAGCTTTCGTGAGGGATTCGAAGCACATTTCGATATTTGCGAAGCAGTCCTATACTGAGTAAATCGAAATGGGGTACTGCTCCTGTAAGGAGCGAATCCCCCTCCTCAGATATCCCTATTGTTCGGGCACATAATTCAAACACTGATTGGTACAGGAATCTTTATTATTGTCATTATTATCATCACACTGCTCATATGCAGAATTGAGAAATCCATCTCCGCATCGTGCAGCCTGACAGTTATTCAAACACGAATCATTATTATTTAAATTTGCATCATCGCACTGTTCTCCTGCATCCTGAACTCCATTTCCACAAAGGTTTGCAGGGCTTGGCGTAACAACTATCTGGATGGGTGTTGGTGACAACTCAAACTCATCAACAGCTGGCGTGCTGGTGGAAATAGCAACCACGGGAGGCGGGGGGGGCAACAGCACTGGAACCTCTACAATTTCCGCAGGTTTTGTAATGGATTCCGCGGGTGTGGGCTCATGAGGGAATTCGGTTACTTCAAGCGGGGTAAGTATCCACTCGGGCTCGGGCTCAATTTCTTTGATTACCACCTCCACCGGGGGTGTAGTCACCGCAGAACTACCTACCGCAGCCTGCTGAAGTCCAACTGACGTGTCTCTATTTTTACTAATAGGTTGGGGCTCGGGGGTATCTTTGGTCGTCACATACTGATAATTTGCATATACGACCGCCGCGAGAAAAAAGCCGGTAAGCGTGTAAAAAAAGACCCTACTTTTAACAATTGATTCTGCGAATTTCATTTTTTTAACGAATGCGCCTCCGGCCACATGCGTGCGTTAATCGTATCATGAGATATACTGGGGACACAAAACTCCTCATGAGCCATCAGCTTACGCAAGAATCACCGATGACAGGCGACATGCTGCACACAATAGCAGTCTCCCCCACCGAGAATCTTTTAACTATTGCTCCGAGTGATTTTTTTAAAAAACTTACCGATGCGGATTTCATGCGTATTGCAGTTCTCCTCGCACAAAAAAGCTATGATGAAGGCGGATGCCCCATCGGCGGAGTGATTATCGACAATGCGACACGGCAAATTGTCGGTAAAGGGCACAATACGCTCGTCCAGGAAAACGACCCGTACAATCACGGTGAAACCGCGGCGCTACGCAATGCGGGACGAATAGATTTTAGTCATACGACAATATTTACCACGCTCTCCCCCTGTGATGTTTGCGCGGCACTCATCTACATGCGTGGGCTCAAGAGAGTCGTCGTTGGTGACATTACCAATGCGTCGGGGAACGAAGCAATGCTGCGCAGTAAAGGCATACGGGTTGACATTCTCGAAGACCGGCTTGGTATCGCCCTCTATGCAAAATATCGTAAGGAAAAGCCTGATCTCGACACCGAAGACTGGAAAGGACTCGCTGCACTTACAAGAGTGCAGTAAAAGAACGTAAAAAAATTACATTACTGGGATAAACCAAGTGCGGACTCAACCCCAAACAAGAGATTTCTTTACTGCACGGTAATCGTCCCCTGCCCTGAGCCAACACTCGAACGGTATGACCATATTCCCGCCTGCACAAAGGTAAACGAAGCAAAAGTGGTTTCATGATCGAGCCTCACTGACGCCGGCGGTGTGGGTGTAAATGTTATGACCACCTCATCGCCCGGATTGGTGTACGTGAACGAAACAGCATCACCAACAGGAATAGTGAGCGCAGTCAATGAAAATGTTCCGTTCGCCGAAATCGTAACTGCGTGCGTTTGCGGTGTTGAGCTCGGAGGTGGAGGTGGTGGGGTCGGCGTAGGTGATGGTGTTGGTGTTGGGGAGGGCGTTGGAGTGGGAGGCGGCGGAGGTGGTGGGGTGGTTGTGCCTACGATAAGGTCGCCAACAAAATACGGCGGCAACATCGCGCGGGCGGATCCGGAGTGATTGTGCATATTTGCCCCATTCGTGTTGAATGCCGTCGTCGCGTCGGTTCCACAATAAGGCACGATGACCGGAGTACCTCCCGGATGAGACCCAAAGAAGGGGGTAACGTTATATATTTTGTTCGCAATAATTATCCAACAGTTTCCCTGAGTATTGTGTGTAGCAACTTGCACTGCGCTATACGTAACCCCAGGGGCAGGCGTAGGCGGTGGAGTTGGTGTTGGGGTTGGGGTCGGTGAGGGACTTGGGGTTGGTGGTGGAGCGGGTGGTGGGGTCGGCGCCGGAGTAGGAACGGGCGCCCCCACAGTCAGGTCTCCCACATAGTAAGTTGCAAGCTGAGAATAGGCGTAACTGCTGTGATTGTTCCCAACCCCTCCCTTAGTGACAAATCCCGCAGTCGCATCAATGCCGCAAAACGGGAGTATCGCACTGACGCCGCCGGGATGCATGGCAAGGAATGGTGTCACATTATACACCTTGTTTGAAATGAGCAGCCAACAATTCCCCTGCGTGTTGTGCGTATTTATTTGCGCACCAGTAAAACTTACCACGCCCGATGCGGGAGCTTGGGGTGATGGAGGTGTTGGAGCGGGCGTAGGAGTCGGCGTAGGTGGCGGTGTGGGAGTTGGTGATGTGATTACGGACGGAGACGTATTGCCGAAAACAGGCTTGCCTGGAGTGGCGGGGAACGTGCTCTTTGTCACGAGTGGCTGTGATTTGGTAACGGAGGCGGCGCCTCCAGGTGAGGGGGCTCGCACGGCCATCTTGCCGAGAAAGTACGCCGGAAGTAATCGGTCTGCAAGTGAGGAGTGGGGACGTCCTGGATTTCCCCCTTTTGTCATATATGCTTGCGATGCGTCGGTTCCGCACGACGAAAGAACGGTGGATTCCCCACCGGGATGCTTCTTAGTAAACGCCGTGATGTCATAGACTGATTCATTGATAACAACCCAGCAACTCGAGGAAATTGCGTGCTTACTAACATCGAGTAGAGAATAGGTTGGGGCAGCAGACTTCATGGATTTAGTCGTAACACCCGGTGCTACACCGGTAGCAGCTTGAGGCACTCCATCAGTTGATGTCGCACCGATGGCGGCGCCGGCCATGCGCAGCTCATCACGCAAAAGCGCGATCTTCTGAATGATCTCATCCTGATGCTGCAATTCTTCACGCAACAGGGCGACCTCGCGATTGTTCTGATTCAGCACGACGGTCACCAGCACAACGCCGACAATGACGGAAAAAAGCATGACCCCGCTCATGATGACGAATGATTTTGGCATGTGCTACTATTATATCCTCCCATTCAAATAAATTAAATGTAGATTATTCATACAATGTTCACGAAACACAAAAAGGTTACGCTCGGATGCGCCGTTCTTCTTGCTCTGATTGTGGCGATGTTTATGACCGGTACGTTGTCCTATCCGTGGATCATGCTCGACCGACAGACCCAGCTACTTACTCGGTGCATACATCCCACGCAGACATTTGATGCTGCGCCATTTGGCTTCACCATTTCTGCGCCGCAAAACAGATGCATACTACCCCATCGAATATTCCCCGCGGATACTTCTATTCAGATTGTTCCCGAGGGATATTATTCAGTTTGGAATGAATATGCAAAGGGAACGATTGCTGAGGCGAGTCTTGCAACATTTCTATTTGAACCACTTACGCCGGAAAGAAATGCACAGACAATCCTGCGCACACTTGAGAGCGGAGGATTTCTCGTACAAGCGAGCACGACGGAATACGTCACCGCGAACGGCTTCACGGTGATCGAAGTGCGGAATGCGAGCGGAATTGAAGCAGGAAAACTTTTTGACTGGGCGCTCATTGATCACCCGAACGGAAAGACGACTCTTTCGATTCTTTCTTTGCACCCCGAAGACCCGACAATCTTCCACGAACTCATCAATCAACTTGCGGTTACTCACAACGAGGCACAGTAGGATTATTCGCCTTTCGGCGTCCTCTCTTCCGGATAGTGATGGTAAGAATGGTGAGGCAGTCGAAATACAAACAAAAACGGACCCAAAGGTCAGCTTCACTGTTTTTTTACAAATGGGTCTACGGGCCAACTAGCCGGGTCTGCACTTCTCCCCGCCGCGCGACTGTATCCAAGATGGAGCATAAGACGTAATTCAGGAAACATTAGTAACCGCACAAAAAAAGCCCAGCTACACATTCTCGAAGGCGAGGCGGTGCTTTTTATATATATTTTTTTGCGCCTGGTCCTACGTGCTCGACTTTTTCTCCGTCCACTTTTATCGCTTGTCCATCCTGCACCAAATAGACTCTCCACGGAAATTCACCGAGCGTTTGCATGTACTCCTTGCGCTTCATGAGAGATTCCACACTTTTTTCAGTGTCACTTTCTTTTTGGTGCACGACGACAACGAAATCGACGATGCCAAATCCGATGTGATCTTCTTTCCATTCGGGTTCCCACCAGGTCAAGCCGATGTCCGGAATGAGTAAGCCATCGCCGGCACTTGCCCCAACATAGACAACGCCCTTATCAAGTATGTCTTTTAAATACGTATCCAGTTTTGATTTCTTTCCCCAATCGAGTAGCCAATTTGCATCACCTCCAATGACATCGATAATATCAACACTTTCTAATTTTTTCCTTAGCTCCACAGGATCCTCTTTTAAATCTGCCATGACAACGCTGTATCCTTTTTTCTCCCATTCTTTTTGATAAGAACGCAACCATTCCATGTGTTGTCCTAACTTCTCAGGAACCAATTTTGCGATATAAAATTTTTCTTCATCACCATCATGCTCCGGAACCCACTCGATGGGGTCCCCCGCAGTAGGTATGATTGCGACCTTGAGATTCTTGCGACTACCCACGAGGTCCGAAAAATCCTTTTCCAGGGAAGTCCCCATAAACCCGTTTGATGTCAGTAGTAATTTCATCCCAAAAGTATATCAAATTCGACACGAAGACGAAGAATCAAACGAGAGGCATTTGTAGAATACGCATTGACGATGAGGTGCGCGTGTGGAAAATGTCAATTTTGGATGCAATTCGGATTTTTCGAGTCGGAAGTGTTTGAGAGGGCATACTAGTAGTATGTCCTCCAAACCTTGCGATGATGAAAAACTCGAAGTGCGCCAAAATTGGCGTTTTACTCTACTGTGTAGGCAATCATCATGCCCGAGTGCATATGTTCCGCAATATGACAGTGCGCCATCCACTTTCCGGGATTAGTTGTTTCGAGAAGCATGTCGAGTACGTCCCCCGTTTGCAGAAGCGTCGTGTCCTTCCATACCATGTTGTCATTCGGAACTCCATTTACCGAAAGTACCACAAAGCGGTTTCCGTGGAAATGGATTGGATGCTGCATTGGGTGTCCGGATTTTTCATCGTTGGTGATACGAATTTTTACAAATGGACCGCGTGGCAGCTCCCACTTTATGTCCATGTTTTCTTTTCCTGTCTCCTCATCACGCATAACCCACGTCACCGTGTCTGAGGTTGAAAATGTATTCATGTCTCCCATCGCATCCTCCCACTCAATTGGTGCTGGTGCATGCATCATATCGGAACCCATTCCTTGCCCGCCCGTCATGTCATGATTCATTCCCATTCCTCCTCCACCCATCATCTGACTCATGATTTTATTCATATCCATTGATAATGTCAGGATAAGTCGCTTCTCAGGCGCGCGTGGGAGATACTGACGAAAGCCCGCAAACAATTTCGTCTCGGCCTCGTTTGTGCGCAGTACCTGAAATGTCGTTCCAGCGCCCTCTACGGGGACACCTGTGGCTGTTATTTTTCCCAGCACATAAGTTTTGCCTCCAGGTACAGCATTCTCCATCGCATACTCTCCCGCCTTATCAAACAGAACATCAACCACAAATCGCTCCGATGGAGATATGACGACCGAGTCAACAAATGTCTCCCGCTCGTAGCGGCCACCATCACCCCCGACGAGCTTCATTTTGGCTCCTTTGATGCGAAAATTAAACGGACGCACCGTAGCACCATTGGTAATAAACATGCGGTGTACCTCGCCGGATTTTGCCTCGAGAGCAAGAGCGGTGTCACCATTTATGAGTAGTGTGTTGCCAAAACGACCCATCAGTGCGTGGGTTACATATTTGTCGCTATATGGGGCGATGTCTCCATTCTCCATGAGCACGTCTGACAAAAAGAGAAGATGCTCGCGATCAGCCTTTGCCCAAAAATTCTGGTCTTTCGCTCTTACTACAAAATTTCCATAGAGACCCATGTTCTGCTGGATGTCCTCGCGCACGTGTGGGTGATACCAAAATACACCGGGGTCAAGAAACTTGAGTATATATTGGAATGATTCTCCTGGTAAAATATCTTTCTGTACGAGATGTGTACCGTCATAGGGATTCTCCATTCTAATTCCGTGCGAATGGAGCAGGGTTGGCATGTCGGTATTGTTTACAAAATTAACCGTTACTTGTGCTCCCTCTAAAACGGTGATAGATGGTCCAGGAATCATTCCGTTGTATGCGAGCATGCGTACTGGTTTTCCACTGATATTTTTTGTCACATAGCTCGCGACCATTTCGTATGTTGCACCATCAGCGAGCACGACCTCCTTGCTTGGAACTGCGTATGGCTCATTCCCGACTGGTGCGACTTTCATTTGATCATTCAGTACGAAACCTCCCACAAGAAGGATGATGGCGATGATGAACAGTATGGATTTATGGTGCATAAATTTATGTTATGTGAACAATATTACTTTATAGTATACCCGATTCCACCCCGCTTCGTCACGAAAACAAAAAACGCGACAAATACCGCGTTTACTCTTCATATGTTCCAATTCGGTCTCTACGAATACTCTTTATTAGTCCAAAAAAATCGAAGATCTGAATCCACACCCACCCGATGTCGAACTCAAACCAGCGAACAGAAAATTTTGGTGACAGCTCAAACGCGTGGTGATTATTATGGAGCTCTTCACCGCCAATGAATATTCCCCAAGGGAGAAAGTTCTTTGAAGCGTCTACCACACCTGTTCTGCGGTGCGCATTCTCGAAATTGCGATATCCCCAGAAATGCCCCACGCCATTGATAACACCGGCAGCGAATATCGGTATCCATGCCATCTGAACGATCCAAATAAGAAACCCAGGAATCGCACCAAACAGGATGAGGTCGAGGACCAACATTATTGATACTCCCAACTTGGGAAATCTTGTAAATATGTTTTTCTCAAACCAGTCGTCTGGGGTTCCTGCGCCAAACCTCTCCATGGTTTCAGGAATTCGTGATTCGTGAACGTACATACGTACGCCCGCAAACATTACGAACCAAATCATAAGGAAAAATCGCTTCCACCGACTCGTGACTTCCTCAAGCCAAACTATGGGACTATGCGGATCTTCCAACATCTCGCATTTCGCATGATGCTTACGGTGAATTGCCACCCACTCTTTCGTAATCATACCTGTCGTCAACCAGAGCCACGTACGAAAGAATAGCGCGAGCTTGTCTCCAACGACGAGCGAGTGGTGTGCTTGTGCGCGGTGCAGGTAGACGGTCACAGAGACAATCGTCACCTGCGTGAGTAGTAGCGTGACGAGAACATAGCCCCATGTCGTGAGATCAAGCAATCCAGTGATATTATCCATAACACCCTCCCATGTGCCGAACAGTATCAAGAACAAACTGGGCAGAGTATACCAGAGGACCACAAAAATGACACCAGTAGTTGGACTCTGTATGATGTGATTATGAAGAGAGAAGAAATGCTACCAAATGACTTAATCACGTCACACTTTCGTCTCGTTGAGGCGCAAAAAAAGGCTCTCGCCAAACTTGAACTCATCACCATCCGAGACCTGCTCTACCACCTCCCAGTTCGACATATCGATGCAGGTAAGTCCTCACCGATAGAGCTCGCGCAAGACGGCGAACGGGTTACCCTCTATGGTCAAATCGAAAAAACAGGAACAAAAAAATCTTTCCGTGGCAGGATGCCCATGGGCGAGGCTACGATGCGCGACAAGACGGGCAAGATGAAGCTCGTTTGGTTCAATCAGCCATACATGGCCAAGATGGCGGTGGTGGGTGACTTTGTACGAGCCTCAGGGGTGGTAAAAAAACGAGGCACAAACGTGACCCTTAATAATCCTGAGCTAGAAAAAATAGATGCATTACCGCGAGATTCAGGTGCAACCCTTTTTAGTGAAACAGGCATGGACCCAAAAGAGCGCTTTATGCCAGTTTATCCAGAATCAAAGGGCATCACTTCGCGCTGGTTTTACCACACACTACGCAAGGTGACCTCGAGTGGAATTCTTATGTCACTCACGGACCCTATCCCCGACGATATCCTCGAACGATATAATTTACCCTCACTGCAAACCGCTCTCATTTGGATTCATGCACCTCGAGATGAGAAGCACGCTCAATCAGCGCGGAAACGTTTTGCCTTCGAAGAAATATTTTTTATTCAGCTTGAGCGACAACAGGCACGTATGCGCTACGAGCAAAATCCAACATTTCTTATTACGCCCGAGAAAAGCAAGGTTGATGAGTTCGTTGCGCGATTCGGATTCCCACTGACCCAAGCGCAGTCCCGTGCAACAGAGACCATCTTTGCTGACTTCAGCTCCTCGCGTGCCATGCTCAGACTACTTGAGGGTGACGTAGGGAGCGGTAAAACAGCCGTTGCGGCAGCAACTACATTTGCAACGGTCACCACTCGTCCAAGCGGTCAAAGTTTTGGAAACCTCCAAGTTGGCTACATGTGTCCCACGGAAATCCTTGCAACACAACACTTTGAGTCATTTATTCAATATTTTGTGGGAACAGGAATACAGATAGGCCTCATTACAGGAAGTGGCTGCAAAAAATTCCCATCAAAAATAGACCCTCGTGGTTGGACTGATATCTCAAGAGCACAATTTTTAAAGTGGGTTGCGAGCGGTGAAATCCCAATCGTCATAGGTACGCATGCCCTCATACAAAAAAGCGTAAAATGGAAACACCTCGCATATGTAATTATCGATGAGCAGCATCGTTTTGGAACAAAGCAGCGCGCAAAGCTTGTGCAAAAGGATGCAGATGCCAAGTCGCGTGCTCCACACTTTCTCTCAATGACTGCAACTCCAATTCCACGCACCCTCGCACTTACAATTTATGGCGACCTTGACCTCTCGATACTTGACCAGATGCCGAGTGGTCGAAAGCCTGTTATTACCGAGATTGTTCCTGTTGGAAAGCGCGAGGCTGTCTATGAAAAAATTCGTGCGGAAATTCTCGCGGGTCGTCAGGCATATGTCATTTGCCCGCGCATAGATGAGCCTGACCCAGAAAAGGAACAGGCAGTCATCGCAAAGTCGGTAAAAGAGGAAGCAACGAGACTTCAAGAAAAAATATTTCCTGAATTTAACATCGACATACTGCATAGCAAAATGAAACCAAGTGAGAAGGATGACGTAATGGAACTTTTTGCTGCGGGCGACACAGATATTCTTGTTGCAACTTCTGTTGTTGAGGTGGGGGTCAACGTGCCGAATGCCACGATGATAATCATCGAAGGGGCCGAGAGGTTCGGCCTCGCACAACTCCACCAACTCCGGGGACGCGTCCTGCGTGGCACGCATCAGGCATATTGTTACTTGTTCTCAGAGACAAAAACAGAAAAAACGTTTGAGCGATTGCGTGCGCTGACGACAGCAAAAAATGGTTTCGAATTATCCGAAATGGACCTTGCGCTCCGTGGTTCAGGTGAGCTCGGTGGTGGCAAACAATGGGGACTCTCTGATATTGGTATGGATGCAATTAAAAATTTAAAGATGGTCGAAGCAGCACGCGAGGAGGCCAAACTACTCCTCGCAAAAGATATCGAGCTCTCAAATCACAACGCACTCAGGGACCAGCTCGATTTGCGCTCGCGCTCTCATTTCGAATGAATTTCCTACAAAGTTAAACCACGAGACTGCGCAACTTGATTCAAACTACCTATGTAAAACAGTGTGGTTTTTACCTGTCCCCAGTCGTGCCAAATCCCCCACGATTCTGGTTGCCCATGTCATCGACTTCATCAAATCCCACTCGCACGACCGGACTAATGACGACCTGCATAATACGGTCTCCGCGCTCAAGCGTAATATCCTTGTCGGTAAAATTCAGGAGCGCGGCGGTATACTCATCGGCATTTCCACAAAAATCTCTATCTCCTACTCCAAAGCCGTTTGCGGGCATAAGTCCGCGCTTGTGGAGAGATGAGCGGGGCACAAGAGCAACATAGTGACCATCGGGTGGCTCAATAACTACGTTGAGCGGAACATACCCAACCGTATGCGGCGGAATTGTAGTTGCAATTCGCGCGCAAAGATCAAACCCAGCGGCACCCGCGGTTTTGTACTCCGGAAGTGGCAAATCCTTATCGATACGTTTAATACGAATATTCATCACCTTGTTGTATCATCCCCCAAAAACTTGTCCACTCGTTATCAGGCAAATTAAGACCAGTCGTAGTTCTTTCAAAACTTCGTCCACCCGCCTGGACTCGAACCAGGGACCAGTCGTGTATAAGACGACCGCTCTACCAACTGAGCTACGGGTGGACGAAATTTTTAAAGAACGAAAGGTTCACTCGGTCCAAATGAATGGTAACATTCGCTTATCCCTCGTTGCCTTTCTAAAAACGACCGCTCTATTCGAATTCGTCTTTGTAGTGTAACGGAGAAGACGAGACGTGCATAGTATCGCCGGCGGGCGATTCCCTATCGAAAAAGCGATCCCAGTGCTCTGGCTTTGCGGTGCATCGCCTACCAACTGAGCTACGGGTGGTTTATCCGAACATCATAATGAAAATAGGTCCTGTGTGCAAATTAGCACTTTGGCGCCCTCTCTTTCCAGAGTAAGAGCATGATTTTTTCAAGCACGTAACCCAAACTTGTTCCTATTGCCAAGCCAGCGATGATGTCGACTGGCCAATGTACTCCAACTCCAATTCGCGCAAATCCGATCGCGAGTGCTGCTCCAAAAAACCACTTTCCAATTCGGGGATTACAAAAATACATAGTCACCGCGAGTGCAGAAAAAAAGGCTGCGTGGGTGGAGGGAAAGGCCCCAAATGGATCGCTGACTATTATTGCTGGTGGGATATCGAGCATGGCAAATGGACGACCCATCGGATATGCCAGCTTAAGCAACTCAGTACAGCTTAGTACGATGAGCGGGGGTAAATATATTCTTGTGATTAGGCGCATAGTATCACTGCCATCCCTTATGAATAGTTCATATATGAGCGCAGAAATCACGGTAATAAACGGAAACCAAACCGCAAAGAAGATTGTTACTCCTGATATATAGGAGCCAGGACCAAACAACTGATAAATGAAAAGAAAGACAGGAATTTGTATTTCACTCATATACACATCATACAACAATTATCCTTTTTCGTTTTGCTCTCTCGCGAGAAGTATGAGATTACGGAATAGCATTGCAACAGCGATCGGCCCAACACCACCAGGGACAGGAGTCATAAGGCGTGCAACTTCAGCACATTTTGGGTCAACGTCTCCAACCACCTTGCCTGCTGACTCACTGGTGCCCGCGTCTATGAGAATAGTGTTGGGACCGAGCATTTCTTTGGTAATGAGTCCCGGCATACCCACCCCACAAATGACGATGGCAGAGTCGTGGACATGTTCAGCCAAGTCGCGCACAGGTTTATCTATCACAGTGACGTGTGCATGGTTGTGGCGCAACAAGAGCGAGACAGGAATGCCAACGAGGCGTCCGTGCCCAAGCACGAGTACCTCCATGCCTTCAACATTTATGTTGTATCGTTCGAGAATCTCTTGGACTGCTGCCGCGACGGGTGGAAAAATTTTTGCTTCCCCTCGAGCAAACGCTGTCGTTGATGATGCCGCGAGCATGTCAACATCCTTCGCTGTTGGCACGACATCAAGTACTGCTTGTGTGTTTATTCCGGCAGGAAGTGGAAGCTGAATGATGAGGCCATCAATGTCGGAACGCAGAGAGGCATCACGTACCGCACCAATTAATTCCTCGGTCGTTATCTTCTCAGAAAACCTGACCTCAATAATATTTACTCCGATTGACGCACCGTACTTTTTTTTAATTCGCACAAAGCTCTCTATAACAGGATTCTCTCCAACGACGACAATACCGAGTGAGGGTTGCCTTGTGAGTGAGTGCGCAGCGGACAAGAGTTTTACTCGCAGCTCCTCCGCTATCTGCTTTCCGTCAATCAACATATGGGGTTCCTATTTGCCTGGGGCACGCAAGCCTCCCTCTTTAATCTGCTTGATCATTGACTCACCCTGCTCCTTGAGTGACGCATCAACGGAAATGGCCTTTTCTATCGCGCCAATCGAAGCGTCTGTCTGCCCCATTTCAAGATAAGCCCCTGCAATAGCAAAGTAGTCCCTGCCGCCCGCAAAGCCGCGAGCTATTTTTTCATTTACCAGCTCAATCACATTTACAAACTGACCAGTTGTTCCATACGCATTAATTAGCCGTGAGTCGAACGCTTGTGCAGTTTCATTCAATGGTGCCATCACTACTTTCACCAGGTCGCTTTTTTTCTGATATGCGAGCGTAACTGCGTACGCCAGTGCTGCCTCATTGTTTGCTTTCTCAAGTTCATATCCCGCCCTCGCTACCTGTTCTGCATTTCCATAATCATTTCGAGAAAGATACGTTGCGCTCAAGTCGACATATATCGACTGTCGTTTGGGTGCAAGTTGGATTGCGCGATCATACAGTGGGAACGATTTATCATACTCACCGAATCGAGCATGGAACATGGCCGCAAACGTCAGTGTACGCACGTTGTTGGGGTCTCGAGCAAGTTCTTTTGCAAACTCATCTGAGGCAGTTTTGTGGAACAAACTACGAATATTCTCTGGAACACGAGGATCCTGTGTTTGCACTGCTAGCTGGGCTAACTGCTCTCTGGCCTCGCTGGTTCCAAAAAGATTTAAATCAAGCACATCCTTTATTGCGATTTTCTTTGTGTTCCCCTCTCCAGGCACAAGTACGCCATCTGGTCGAATTGCCTTTATGAGGGAAATATTTGCATCGATATTTCTAATATTTACTGTATATACAAGTGCGCCAGTAATCACAGCAATGAATCCAAATGCCACCACCAAGTCGCCTGCCTCAAGATCGTCTGATGCTTTAGTTTTCTTTTGTGCTACCTCAACCGGAGGAGACTCTGCGTGCATGGTGTGCATATATGCAAGAACAGCAAAAAATACAATATAACTAGTGAGGTTATCAAACACAAAAATATTGTGTATAAAGTAGCCCGCGAGCATACCCGTCAGAATACTTCGCTCAATTACGGTCAGTGGGTGACGGCGAGAAAACCATAAATAGTAAATGACTGAAGCAAACATTGAGAGATAGGCCAGTAATCCCAGCGCGCCACCAGCGATTAGCCAATCAAAGAATACATCGTGCGAGCGGTCGAACCAGGGCTCCTGATTCCACATTTTCGGATTATAGTGCTTTGCAAAAACATAGAGGAAGTTGTCCTGTCCCCAACCGAGTAGTGGGCGCTCCTTAAATCCCCCCCACGACATCTCCCAGATCATGAAGCGCGACTTTGTCGTACTGTCATTCAGTGAGATTGAGGCCATACGCTGGAGCGTAGGGCTTTCCTGAATAAATGCAGATTGCTTAAAGGTGATGAAAAGCCCTATAAGGACCACGAACCCCACGACGCCACCGATCGCATATTTCCGAAGTCTTTTATGCTCAGTATCAAATATCGCGATTAAGATGAATGCAAGAAAGGCTCCACCAATAACTCCGAGGAGTGAACCACGTGTCTGTGTATAATACAAGACGACGAGATTGATGCCGGCGATGATCGGGTAGAGCCAGCGCAGTGTATTTGCCTTTCCATCGCGGAAAAAGAGGAAGATGGCGATGAAGGCGTGGAAAAGCGCATACACCGCAAGATAGGTGGAATTACCAAAGGTCGCGTCAAGGCGCGTGGCACTCTGGTGGATCTCCGCGCTACCCGTCAGCTGAGAGTACGCATGCGACGCGACAATAAGCGATACGCCGAGCGAAGTGCGGAAAAACCATTTCCACGCCTGCTCTGTAGCCAAGACGGATGCGGATATGATGAAGTACAAAAAGAGATGCGCGAGCGTGATGAGTCCCTCCATGCGCTCATAGTTGGACCAAAAGCTGCGATAAGGATTTACCCCGTTAAAATCTGCCACTGCCATGACGGCAAGAAATGTACCGGCGCCGACAAGAATCCATGAAAACCGCGGGCGATACGTGGCATCAAGAAACATGAGGAGCGCCCATGCTCCGAGCATCACTTCAACGAGGATGCGGAACGCAAAATTCTTACCGGTGATGAACGGGAAAAACATCGTCTCCGCGACATATAGACAAATAAAAGGAGTAGCAAACACCGAGCCAAGCACGATAAAACGCAGTAGATCTTTAAGTGACATGTCCTCCACTATATACGGGAACAAGTGCTTCCGCAAACAGAGGCGATGTTGCGAACAGCCCTTTTCCATGTCGCCATTTTTCATCGGGAAAACGCAACTTTCCTTGATGGAATTGTGTTATTATAAACACTTATGAAAGGAGTCATATTAGCGGGGGGGAGCGGTATGCGACTGCACCCGCTCACAAAAATCACCAATAAGCATCTTCTCCCGCTTTACAACAAGCCGGTCATTTTTCACGCTGTTGAAAAATTAGTTAATGCAGGAATTGATCGCATCATGATCGTACTCTCTCCGCAATACCTCGATGACTTCGTGAGCGTCTTGGGTTCCGGACAAGATTTCAAATCAAAAAATGGCAATCATCAGATCCAAATTGTTTATGGTATCCAAAACGAACCGGGAGGTATCGCACAGGGGCTATGCATCGCTCGTGACTTTGTCGCAAATGATCCCGTCGTACTACACCTCGGCGACAACATCATCGAAGACGATATTGCGCTTCAGGTAAAGAACTTCACTACGGGCGCACGGGTGTTTCTCAAAGAAGTCCATGACCCTGAGCGCTTCGGTGTCGCCACGCTCGACAAGCAAAATCGCGTCATCGAGATCACCGAGAAACCAAAAGTGCCTGCATCAAATCTTGCCGTTGTCGGAGTGTATATTTATGACAACACGGTGTTCACAAAAATGGAGGGCCAGCCAAAAAGCGAGCGTGGGGAGTACGAGATCACGTGGGTCAACAATCGCTACATTGACGAGGGCACCCTCGATGCGGAGAGCGTAGAAGGTGCGTGGTTTGATATCGGCACTTTCGACAGCTTGCTTACTGCCTCAAACTACATGAAAGAAAAGCACGAGCGCGAAGCAACACCAAAATAACAACATGAAGTACGACAAGACCATTCTCGTCACTGGGGGGGCCGGATTTATCGGAAGCAACTATCTTAATATGATGGTTCCGAAGTATCCGAACTATCGCTTCATTAATTGCGATGCACTAACCTACGCGGGCAACCTAGAGAATATTTCTGTTTCACTTTTACCCAACTATATCTTTGTAAAAGTGGACATCCGTGATGCGGAGGCGCTGAAGCACCTTTTTGGCGAGTTTCGGCCAACCCATATTATTCATTTTGCCGCAGAGAGCCATGTCGACAACTCCATTGCTGGCCCAAGGGTCTTTATCGAGACGAACGTGCTTGGCACGACCAATCTTCTTGAGCTCGCACGCACAACCAGCGTAAAGCGTTTTCATCACATCTCTACCGATGAAGTATATGGCTCACTCGCATCTGACGCCAAGCCAAGCACTGAGGACGACCTCATCCTACCCAACAGCCCCTATAGTGCCTCTAAGGCCGCGGCAGACCTAGTAGTACGCTCATATCACAAAACCTTTAGTCTCGATACGGTCACCACGCGCGCATCAAACAATTACGGACCAAACCAGCACACCGAGAAGCTAATTCCCAGATTCATTATCAACCTCTTGGCTGGCGAGAAAGTGCCACTCTATGGCAATGGCAAGAATGTACGTGACTGGATCCATGTCTCCGACCATGTGCTTGGAATAGACGTAGTGTTTCATGGTGGGCGCGCAGGAGAGATATACAATCTCGGTGGTGGCAACGAAATTGAAAACATTGAAATCACCAAAAAACTCATCGCACTCGCGGGAAAGGGAGATGAGGTGATCGAATACGTCACCGACCGTCTTGGTCACGACATACGCTACGCCCTCGACTCAAGCAAGACAGCCCGAGAACTCGGTTGGAAACCGCAAAAAGATTTCGCTGAGGGCCTCGAAGAAACTTTTAAATCATACTAACCGCGAGACGACTTTCTCTAAGTAGGCCACTGGGCAGACTTACTCCATATCCCCGTTCGCCGCCGTCTTTGATGGCTGGGCATATAAAGGGGGAGTGTAAATATTGATTGCAAAAAGGGCCTAGCTTTGCCTTACGTTTATGTCCAATGTTTTACTACTTAGCGCATTGAATAGATTGACTCAAAATACTGGGCTGGGACAAATGTTGGTCTATTTATTATCTCCTTCCATTTTTGATTTACGGGGTACTCCTCCCATTGAAAAAACTGTCTCCCTGTTTTTTGCAAACATTTAAAATAAAGCTGCTTACCCACTCGATCAAACTCATTAAAATACTTCACCACTTGCTCCTTGTCCATTTCATGCAAACAATCAATGGCGAGAATCAGATCAGCGTAGTCTTTTGGTAGCAATGAAAGTTGTTCGGGCATCAGAAACACGAGATTGCTCTCGATGAATTCTTTCTCTATTTCCTCAAATGCACCGAAAGACCTAAATTTAAACACTTTCTTATCAGGAAATACTTCTGAAAGATAGGTCTGCGATAGGTACAATGCCGGAGGAATATCAACAACAATATACTGCTTTAGTTCAGGCAAAAGACTGATGTTACAAAATGCGTTTCTTCCATATCCCGCACCAACCTCAAGTACGCAATGGATGTTTTCCTCTGAAATCTCAGAAAAAATAGAGTTAAAGTCAATTATGGAATTGAGCAAATCCGACGATACAAACTTATCGTCATTCAATATCACAGCGGGGCAACCCACCATAGGCTCTTCGAGTAACAAATATCTATTAGCGGACGGGAGCGAACGGACATAGTTCAGGAGTAGGCTAGTAAAAATATTGTAGGAAACAGCGGTGTCATGGCTAAAATATTCATGTTCCTTTAGGATGTTTGGGAGTGCCACGAGGTCATTCGGCTTAATGTTCTTAAAGAGGTTTTCATAATACTCACGACGCTTCCAGCTAACAATCACAAAATAATCTCGTGCGATAGTTTGTTTAAAATTGTAAATCCCCCCCATAACTAACTGCTTGATATTTCTGCGCGCAAGAAATAGCCAGTACGGCGAAAGCGTCTTGAGTGACGCAGACCCAACTATGTAGTCGATCATGACCACTAAATCTGCCGGCGCCCACCTTCTGTATTTTCTCCACCAGAGACGAAAAAGTGTCCTCCCGATAAATGGGGGGGTTTGCTTCTGGGCTCGAAAAATCAGATTGTTAAATATTTTTTTCACGAGAATGGCGAAGTTATTTTTTTACGTGTCCGGCTCCCTGTTTTCACGATGCTGTCGAGTAAATAATATAATCAAAATCCGATAATAGGTTCCAGCCAAGATAACTATCTATTCTTTGTTCCCCAGTCATAGTTTATAATTGGGGAATCAAAAGGAATTCTCTCCTCGTCTGGATCTGCCGGGTCGTATGCTTTCGAGGTGTGGTAAATAATCCCCATTGGAGAATCTCCCAAAACTCTATACCCATGTGCAACGCCAACGGGGATGGAGATGAGCATCAAGTTTTTTTCTCCAGCATAAAGTGTATTGGTCTCCCCTTTTGTCGGAGAATCTTCACGTAAATCATGGAGCACTATTTGCGCTTGACCTTTTACCACGCACCAAATATCCCATTGTTTTTTGTGCCAATGAAACGCCTTAATCACACCAGGATATGTCTCGGCATAGCTTGTTTGGAGTATCTCATGAAATGATTCCTCGCCAGACTTGGCAACTTCTGCAAAAAAACCCCTGTCATCATGGAAAGATATAATTTTTTTTGTCTCTATGCCTTTAATCATACTTGTCGTGACTATTACAGTTAATAAAATACGGGGGGGGTTACCTCAGATAACAATTCTCCTCGCCAGAAATTTCAGAGAGTACACTTTTCATTCGCGTGAGGTCAAGGCTGGTATCTGCGGGAACCCAGTCTGGTTTTTCTATCACAGCAATATCTGGCCTTGTTCTTTGTGCATACGACTCAAGTGTGACACGTGGTCCACCAATATTCATTATACCTTTGGCTTCTGTTTTTGCGACACGTAGTACCAATGGCGCCATTTCATCTGCGTACAACTTCGAGTTGTACTGCCCTTGATACACCTTGTCCCACGGAAAAGGCACTGGACCAAAGCTTAGTCTGAGTATCAAGTAATCCTGAAGCATGCTGACCGCAGCCTCTCCCCCCAATTTAGACCAAACAAATCTTGAAGGCGCAAATATGGCATCGTCTTCGTGGTGTGGACCAGCTCCTGTGTATACATAATCTGTCGACACATACACCATTCGTACTCCGTGTCTATGGCATGCAAGTGCAAGATTTGCAGTGCCGAGAATATTCACCGTAAGCCCAAGTCTCGGATCTTTTTCGTGCTGAGGCGGATTTGTTGCAGCTGCGAGGTGAAGAACGATATCTGGTGAGTATTTTTTGAACACAGACTCAATGGATGTCGTATCTGTAATATCCATTTCATGATGTGTGGGAATAAGCAACGCAGAATCAAGTTTTGACACTTCACCTCCAAGTAAACCAGACCCCCCTGTCACAAGTATTTTTTTTGTATCTGATGTGTTTTTCATCATTAGATTATTCTAGGCACCGGGACGTGGGTAACCCAATGCCCACCATTTTCTGCATACCATGACTGGAATTTATTTATTTCCGTAGAGTGATTCCATGCACCAAGAAATGCGTAGTCGAGCATTTTGCTCTTGTCAGACTTGCCCAGCTCAAATAAATCTTGTGAAACGACGGGTATATGAACTCCTGGGTAATACTTTCCTTGCTTTTGAGGAGTATTATCAGTCACGAAAGGAATTAAATCTGGGCCAATACCACAATAATTAAAAATGGTTGTCGCCTTCGAGGTTGCTCCAAAACCACAAATAGTCTTTCCCTCTTTCTTTAAGTTGTTGAGTATATCAAGTAATCCTATCTTTGATTTTTTTATGTTTGTATGGAGAGTTTCTATTTTTTCCTCTAGATTTACTTCTTTCGCAAGCCATGGTGCGACCGAGCTTTTCACGGGATGGGTGTCCACATGACCAACGTACATGCGCAACTCACCACCATGCACACCCACATGCTCACAATCAAACACATGAAGCCCAAGCGGAGCAAGCATGTTATTTACAAACGATATTGTGAAATACCAAATATGTTCATCGTAAACTTGGTCATAGGAAGTTTTTTCTACTATATCCATAAAATAGGGATCCTCAAACACAAAAATACCCTTTTTCCCTATAAGTTTAGCAACAGAGGAAAAATAAGCCTCAAGATTTTCAACGTGGCAAGACACGTTCGCACCATAGACGAGTGAGACTTCTCCCATTGCGAGTATCTCATCTGCAACCTGACTACTCATAAACTTATTGAGTACTTGGTGCCCTTTTGCCCTCGAGACATCTGCAACATTCTTCGACGGCTCTACACCCAGAGCAGCCACACCGAGGTCTTTCCATGCTTCGAGCATTATTCCGTCATTACTTCCCATTTCTACCACCAAACCACTACCTGCGTACGGGAGTAGCTTCTCTGCGGTCTCTCGAAAATGCTTCTGCATCCCCTTTGAGGTTGACGAGAAAAAGGCATAGTTTTCGTGAAACATTTTCTCAGCTGATACTTTGTTGATCAGTCCTATTGCCTTTGTTTCTGTATCAAAACCCAAAACCATGTCATAGAAATATTCGTCTTTAAATTCCCCCGGTAAGAGGAAGGCGTTTGCTACAGGCATTTTGCCAAAATCAATAATTGGTTCAAGTGAAATCTTCATTTTATTTCTTGATAATTCCTTTTAATGCCTCGATGGTGGCGCCGATGCCTTCATCGAGATTGCCGGCGGAGTGGAATCCTGCAGAAGCGAACTTTGACGCATCAACATCATAAGAGAGTTGATTCATGATCGCAGAATCAACATAATTTACAGCAAGTCCTGGTACAAGCTTTTCTATTGTTGTCACGACCTCTTCTACGGTAAAATTCTTTGTAACAACATTGTACACCTCCCCAGTAAAGAGATCTTTTTCGATAATGAAGTTAATCGCACGGACGCAGTCGCGAAGGTCGAGGTACGGTCGGCGTTGTTTCCATGCAGTCTTCCAAACCGAGAGTGGCCGTCCTGTGGTTGCCTGCCACACAAATTTATTTACCGCGGTATGGAAGCGCATTCCGATTGAATACCCAAAGATAGTGCCGAAACGGCAGATGACGAACTTCAGCCCCCTTTCCCCAAGTGACTTTAGATACTCCTCGGAATGCAGTTTTGACTCCGCATAGGGACTTTGTGGCTTCAGCTCCTTGCACTCTTCATCTACAACAACTGTTTGGCTACCGTATACACTCGTGGTGGACGGGAACAAGAGGCGAACACCTTTTACAAGACATGCATCAGCAACCCTTTTTAATCCTCCAAAATTTACCGCCTCGACATGAGCGGGAATCTCCTTACTCCCCTCTGCGTCAGTCACAGCAGCAAGGTGGATCACCACATCGATGCCCTCGAGGTGTTTTTCTATGTCAGTAGTAGTAATATCTTCTTCGATGAGCCTGAAACAAAATCCTGCAGGAAGGTTGAAGAGAGACGCATACCGCTTTGTTTCAATGTTGTCGAGAATTATAACCTCTTTGTCTATGTCGTCTCCAAGATTCCGGAGCAGTGAGGAACCAATATGCCCTAGTCCACCAGTAATTAAAACCTTGATTTTCTTTTGATCGCTCATGTGATTAATTTTTTTTGATAATTTCTTTTTTCTTTAACAAGTCTTGTGCAAATAACTTTTCTGCCCCTGACCATCTCGCTGCGTTGGGATCATTCTTTGCCGCCTTAGATGTAGAGTAATGTGCCACATGTTCGACGAGCACATCTGGTCGCACATACGCATGATAGTCTGATGCGACCAGTCTTCTTGCCCACTCTGAATCTGACCCATACAGCAAGAATTCCTCATCAAAGTATCCGATTTTTTCAAAAATTTCTTTTTTGTACAATACACACATTCCAGCAAACTCAGTAACAAGTCTCTCAGGCTTTCCATCATACATACTTTGCGCCCTCTGCTGAGTCCCTGACGTTTTTGTCACCTTAGGAGAAACTACATAGCAATTATCAATTTCATCAAATGTATTCATTAGCCTCGTCAGCCAGCAAGGATCAAGCTTGGGCACGAATACGTCGGAATCCATAATTGCAAGATAATCACACGTAGACTCTTTTATCAGCCGATTCCAGATTTTAGACATATTCTTTGTCCCAGGTCGATTGTCAAAGAAATTAAGCTTATGTGGCCAGTTGGTGTGCGCAATAACGCGAGATGCACACACAGTCTCGACTTCAGGATCCTTAAACTTCAGCACAATGATTTCAACTCTTTTTATGCTTTTATCTGTGGCGATTGGTAGCTCTGCGAGCTGAGCAATTTCAGCTTGAAGGCTTATCATTTCCTGTGGGGAAACCTCTTTTGCTGATTTATTTTCACCCCTCCGTGCTAGATGTCGTGAAATAGCGCGGCCAAAAAATGGATCGATAAGCGCAATTGCCTTCCTTGCCACAACCCTAGGAATGGAAACATCTGATTTTTTGTAAAATTTAGTTTTCTTCATGTTTTTTTATGGCAACAGTAAATATATAGAATCCAAAATTTCGGGTAATTATATTTCCCAAATGCGGATCAGCAATTTTAATCGTCTTGCTCAGCATGCGCCCTAACAATCGAAAAATTGAGTGACGGTGCTTGAGGCGAAAAACCCCATATGCAGGAGCATATCCATCATTTGCAATAGGTTCAAGGTCGAATTTGCGTACAAGTTTGTTCAATTCATTTTTAGTAAATGACTTTTCATAACCCCAAGGGTATTTATCACCAAGGAACTTTTTATCTAAGAGGTGCGGGAGATTCCACCAGTTTATCACGGAGAGTATTATCATTCCGCCAGGCTTAAGTACTCTCGACATCTCCGAAACTGCCTTTTCATAATTTTTCATGTACTGAATTGCTGCATCAGAAAAAACGACATCGAAAGAGTTGTCAATATATGGCAATGCCGCCGCATCTGCAACTTCAATTTTAAGCTTAGTTAGATTTAATTCTTCTTTTTTTGATAAAAGATTTTCAATCGAAAGATCGGTCATGGTTATCTCCATTTCAGGGAAATCAATTGCAAATTGCAGACCATGACGACCGCTCCCCGCTCCTACTTCTAGAAAGCGTATGTCCTTTAACGCACCAACGAGATATTTCTTAAAAGCTGGATAGGATTCCAGAAAAACTCTATGGTTAAAAAACATCTTCAGCGATGTACTGTTCTCCTTTTCCCATTCTGGCTCCCAAATTGCCGCTGTATTCTGTTCTGTAGATTTTGTACTCATGGGGGAATTTCACACACAATAACAGATAAATGTAAGCCAAAGTAGCAGCTGGCACACTGAGTATGCCGTGCTCCAAAGCCCCCAGTGGTGCTAGGGTGGTTCAAAATGGTCTATTTCAATTCCTCAAAAAAGCTTGCGATACAAAGACAAACTCGTCTTTGTCCCTTTTCTGACAACTCTGGATAGATCGGTAAAGAAAGTATTTCTGTGACAATCTTCTCAGTTACAGGCAAATCACCTTTTTTATATCCAAGAAAACGATATGCGTCCTGCAGGTGTACGGGGGTGGGATAGTGTATGCCCGAATCAACTCCACTTTCCTTGAGATACTTCTTAAGTGCGTCGCGGTGTTTTGTGCGTATTACAAATAAGTGCCACACAGGGATACACTCATGGTCTCGCTGTGGTTGGAACAGTAGGGGTAATGCTGACAGTTCTTTGATGTAAAACTTTGCGATTTTCTCTCGTGACTTATTCCATCCATTGAGCTTGGGTAAACCCCAGTTTAATATTGCTGATTGCAACTCCTCTAATCTTGAGTTTATACCCTCAACCTTATTTTTGTATCGCTCTGTCTCTCCGTATTGCCTGATCATTTTTACTCGCTCTGCCAATACCCTGTCGTTGGTTGCAATTGCACCACCATCCCCGAATGTGCCTAAGTTCTTTGTGGGGTAAAAACTAAATGCGTTGATGTGTCCCACTGTACCTACTTTGGAATTTTTATACTGTGCACCGGATGCTTGCGCACAATCTTCAACCACAAAGAGTTTGTGTTTTTTTGCTAAGCGCATGATTGGCTCCAAATCTGCTGGGTACCCATAGAGATGCACGGGAATAATTACCTTGGTCCGCTTCGTAATTCTTGATTCAATTTGACGTGGATCAATGTTGTATGTGTGCTCGTCAATATCCACAAACACAGGGGTCGCCCCTGTTAAACGTATCGCAGATATGGTTGGAGTGGCTGTATGCGCCACAGTGATCACCTCATCCCCCATGCCCACGCCTAGTGCGCGCAGAGACAGAAAGATGGCATCTGTGCCAGAGTGCACGCCCACCACATGCTTCACGTCGAGATATTTTGCGAAACTGGATTCAAATCTCAGAAGCTCTGGCCCCGACACATACCAACCACGACGAAGTACGCGGTGGAGTGCAGAGTCAATGCTTTTCTTGTTTTCTTGATATCGAACTTGGAAATTATTCAGCGGTATCATGCTAAGGGTTGTTTTGTAAGTACTCTTTCCAGTCTGCATATTCACGAAGATAATCATCCTCACGATAATGCTGATCGGCAAAAACTATAACGACTGCATCCGGAGAAAAATTTGACATACCATGCCACAATCTCGACCCGATGCGAATTCCGAGTGATGGGTCATTCAGTAATATTTCCTGTGTTTTCTCTCCATCATCAAGACTGAGGACAAACGAACCACGTAGTGGAACTATGACCTGATCGAACGTTTTGTGTGCATGCCCCCCTCTCGTCAAGCTAGAATCTACTCCTGAAAGTGCATATGTTCTCTTTATGGGAAAAGGTATGTGTTTTTCTGCCTCCGCAATCTGCAAAACACCTCGCTCGCCATGGTCGATAATGGTGAATCGTATGATTTCTGCGTATTTTGTTTCTAGTTTAATATCGTTATTCATATATGCGTGAACTTTCAAGATAACACATGTAGATACTAACAAGAAATCGATACAAAAGGTTGTGCTCTTCCAATTACAACAGTTTTTTCAAGTTTTACTTTTTGATACTTTTTACAGCACTGCTTGTTATATATGATATATTCATATCACAAAATGCCCCGACTCATACCACTTTTCAATAGTATTATAAAACGAGCCGAACTGATAACAAACACGGACCTGCGCTATGTTTTGGGTAACGGCTCTTGGCTTCTCTTTGGTCAGGTGGTGGGAATCGTAGTGGGGATATCATTGGCTGTATGCTATGCCCACTTTCTCACGAAGGAAGTTTACGGCACCTATAAATACCTACTTTCTGTTTTTGGTATTCTTTCATTGTTTTCTCTGTCTGGCATGGAAGATGCGTCGCAGCGTGGCATAGCAGAAGGAAAGGAGTCTATATTCTGGGATGCATTCAAGGTGCGCATCAAGTGGTCATTGCTCGCATTTCTTTCTTGTGCGGGTATTGGGTTTTACTATTTCACAAAAGGCGACCAAGATCTTGCGATGCTTTTTTTTGCTTCTTCTCCATTTCTTTTGCTACTCGAGCCAATCTCGCATTACAACTCTTTGCTTGCAGGGAAAAAACTTTTTCGCAAAGCATCTCTCTTGAATATTCTTTTGCAAGTATGCTCAGCGGTGGTAATGTTTGTTGCAATATACTTTACAAAAAGTTCTCTTGGGATTGTGCTTGCTTATCTGCTCGGAGCAATCATTTTACGAGGATCAATCTTTCTATATGTTATCAAAAAACACACCTTGAACTCCGAGAATGACCCCTCATTGCTAAGAATCGGAAGCCACTGGAGTATCCTCGGCGTGGTTTCCACGATTGTAGGTAGACTGGACTCAGTAATACTCTTTTCGATGCTAGGACCTGTATCGCTTGCGGTCTATTCTTTTGCTCAATCTTCTTCGCAGTATGCACAGCATGCAATAAAAATTATCACCACGAGCCTTGCGTTTCCAAAGATGGCAGCTCAGGACAAAGAGGTCATCAAGAAAACACTGTTAAGAAAAGTTGCCATCGCGCACATGTTCACCATCCCCATCGCCATCATCATGGTGTTGATAATGCCAAGTTTTTTCAACCTCCTCTTTCCACAGTATCTTGATTCCATACCATACGCCCAAGCACTGACTGCGCTCCTCGCCTTCGCACCTCTGCGCTTAGTTTCTACGGCAATTTCAGTAAAGGCTTCGACTAAACTGCTTTATTGGCTTAATCTCACAAGTGCAGTATTGAGTATTTCTTGCCTACTTATTTTTGTTCCCATCTGGGGTATTTGGGGTGTGGTTATTTCAACAGCTACTCAGCAAGGTTTGTCGAACCTGCTTGCACTGTATCTCTTTCAAAAAATGTAGTTGTAGCCCTACGGAACTCTACGCGTCATGACTCACTTCCCCATTATGCCAAACCCTCGGTAGAGAAAATTCTTTTTGTCTTTGTGCTCTGCGACGAATTCTATCCACGATTCGTTCCACCTTGTGTCATCAGAAAATAGTATTCCTCCGGACTGCA
>Ga0209824_10000094_pt1 | contig 61533 bp, 60 predicted proteins | sample VDWuncwatermetaG_FD_184124 | JGI IMG/M metagenome (GOLD analysis project Ga0209824, IMG submission 184124) | Wastewater microbial communities from Netherlands to study Microbial Dark Matter (Phase II) - VDW unchlorinated drinking water (SPAdes)... ... | reverse complement strand
GTGCTCTAATACTCCAGTCAGCCAAGTCGTGTCAAGCCAAATCTTATGTCATGTTATAGCTAAATCTTATGTCGAGGCCAGCAGTGCCCGTTGGATCAGGGACTTTGCCAAGCCCACTTTGTAGACGTTGTCCTTCATGGGCCTTGCCCCTTCCAAAGCAATCTCGCCTGCCTGCTGGGCCGAGCCGTCGTCGACTTTTTTGCCACGGAGGAATGTCTCGGCTTTAGCGGCGCGCCACGGGATCGGGGCTACGCCTCCCAGGACCACGCGGGCGTCCTGGCAGATCCCGCCTTTGGCCTGAACCACTGTCGATACGCTCACGATGGCGTGATCCCATGCTTGCCTCTCTCGAACTTTGTGATAGAAACCTTTGCTTCCGGCCGTCGGATGGGGAACCTGGATTTCGGTTACTATCTCACCTGGTTGGAGAATATTTTCCCGCTTGTAATCCACTTGAGGAAGGACAAAGAACTTTTCGAGAGGGATGACCTTCTCCCCTGACGGTCCAGTAATTTTGATCCGCGCGTTGAGGGCAATCAGAACCGGAGCGAGATCGGAAGGGTGGACGATGTAGCTTGGCCCGCCGCCCAAGATCGCATGGTAGCGACTATCTCCGGCGACGGCGTAGCAGATCTCTCCGCCCTTACGCAGGCAGGTAAAATTAGCGGAGCGGAAATACCAGCAGAAAGGGCGCTGGCAGATGTTGCCCCCTATGGTGCCGGCGTTGCGCAGTTGGGGCGAGGCGGCTTCGCCGGCCGCCTGGGAGAGAAAAAGCAGTTTTTCCTGCACGCCCTTGTTCTCTTCGATCTCCGTGAGGGTCGTCAGCGCGCCGATGCGAAATCCGCTTCTCTCTTCCTTGATGTCATTGAGGCCGGGGATGGTCTTCAGGTTGATCAGATATTGCGGCGTTGCCACCCGATCCTTCATGAGCTGCAAGAGTTCGGTCCCGCCTGATATGATCTGGGCGCTTTTTTTCTCGTTATGAAATTTCTGCAGCAGCCCGACGGCTTCCTTCACGCTCTTCACATCTACATTTTCAAAACTCTTCATACCCTGTTCCTCCTATCAGACCTGAACAGCTTGCAGGATCTTATCCGGTGTGATCGGCAATACTTTGAATCTTTTGCCCGTCGCGTTGAAGATCGCGTTGGCGACCGTCGCCACTGCCGGCGTGATCGGTGGCTCGCCTACCACCTTGCCCCCAAAAGTGCCGTAGGGGTCATAGGGCTCAATGAAGATTACCTCGACCTCCGGCACCTCCAGGTGAGTGGGGACTTTGGCGTCGCGATAGCTCGGGTTCAGTGGAATCGCGGTCGGCCTGTCGATGAGAAGCTCCTCGGTCAAGGCCATGCCGATTCCCTGGACCACGCCGCCCTTGATTTGGCTCTCGGCCGTGAGCCGGTTGAGAATCGTGCCGCTGTCATGGGCTGCCACGTACCTGGTTATCCTCACGTGGCCAGTCCAGCTATCCACCTCCACCTCGGCAAAATGGGCGGCAAAGCTCTTCCCCTCCACCCCCTTGAACGTGGGGTTGGTCGTCGCCCGCCCGATGATCTCAGAGCCAATCCTGCTCAGGGCTTTGCTTAATGGGAGCTTTTGGGAAGGATCGGACTTCACGAAAACATTGCCGTCTTTTAGCTCCAGATCCTCTGCCTTGGCCTTTAGTTGAGGCGCAGCGATATTAAAGATCTGCTTCCTTACATCCTCCGCTGCCGCGATCACGGCTGGTCCCGTGAATGCCGTAGCCCGGCTTCCCGACTCGCCGATGCAAAAGGGCGTGACGTCCGTGTCGCCGTTGGTGAGCTGAATCTGGTTCAGCGGAATGCCAAGCGCCTCTGCGGCGATGATCGCCATGGTAGTCTTGGCCCCGGTGCCGATATCCGTTACTCCCACCAGGACATGAGCGGTGCCGTCTGGATTGACTCTGATGGTGGCTGCGCCAAGGCCAGGTCGAAAGGGATAGCCTCCAAGGGCCATTCCTATGCCGTGCTTTTTGAGGCCGGGAGTCGCGCCGGGCTTGTGCCATTTATCGTTCCAGCCGATCCTCTTCGCCCCTTCTTGGATGCACTCTTCTAACGCGTTGGAGGAAAAAGGGGTCTTGTGGTGGTACAAGCGAGCCCTGTTCTTTAGAAACATGTCGTAGGGGTTGACTCCCAACTCATGCGCGATCTGATCGAGGAAAGAGGCGAAGCCAAAAACCGATTGAGGGTAGGCCGGTGCCCGATAGTTGGCGGCGACCACGGTGTTGGTATGCACCGGCTTTATCACCTTCTTGAAATTGGGTATGTCGTAAAAGTCAGTGCCACTTAAGTTGCCGCTTTGCTTGCGGTAGGCGCCCATATTGGTGACTGCATCCAGATCGACCGCAGTGATCGTTCCGTCCTTTTTCACGCCGATCTTGTAATGCTGCTCCGAGGACCAGCGGCCATGCATGCCGATGAAGTCGTCTTCCCGGGTGAACTCAATCTTGACCGGCTGGCCCGTCACTTTGGCCAAGACTGCCGTCATGAGATCATAGTCCTGGGCCTGATTTTTGTTTCCGAAGCCCGCACCCATGTACTTGCAGATCACGCGCACTTTACTGAGGGGCAGACCCAGGTCCTTGGCAATGTCCGTGCGCGCGTTGGAGACGCCTTGGGTGGAAGCCCACACCGTCAGCTTTCCGCCGTCCCACTTGGCCACGCTCACCCTGGGCTCTAGCTGCGCGTTGTTTACGTGCTTGCTGATGTAGGTGTCCTCAAAGATCCTGTCAGCCTCCTTGAATCCCTTCTCCAGATCGCCCCACTCCTCCGTTATCGGCGCGCTGAAGTTGCCCGGCCCGACAGAGAGATTCCCGTCGGGGCCGATTTTAGGTGCATCCGGCTTGAGCGCTTCCTTGGCGTCCAAGACGTAGGGGAGCTTTTCATACTTTACCTCGATGAGCGCCAGGGCATCCTCGGCGATGTGACGGTCGGTGGCGGCAACGGCTGCGACCGCGTCCCCCACGTAGCGAACCGGATTATTGAAGATGTATCGCCTGTGAGTGTGTCCACCGCTGGCCCAGGGCACCTGCGCGTTCTGGTGATGGATAACGGCCTTGACGCCGGGCAATTTCTCAGCCTTGGAAGTATCGATGCTCAAGATTTTTGCGTGCGGATGAGGGCTGCGCAAAACCCGCGCGTAGAGCATCCCCGGAAGCTGCACGTCTCCGGTATACTGGGCCTGGCCCGTGACCCGCTCGTAAGCGTCGATTCGCGGAGTCTTCTTGCCGACAACGGAAAATTCTTTTTGTGCCATGGGACCCTCCTTTATCGGCCCTTTGCGGCAGCGGCCATAACCGCCGCCACCTCACGGTTGTAATTGCCGCAGCGACAGAGATTGCCTGAAAGCGCCCTTTTAACCTGTGCCTCAGTGGGACTGGGATTGCGCAGCAGCAAGGCCTTTCCTGACATGATCTGCCCTGAAGTGCAGAAGCCGCATTGTGGGCCGTCATGTTCGATAAAGGCCTCCTGCAGAGGATCGAGCTTTTCGCCCTTCACCAGACCCTCTATGGTAAGGATCTCCTTCCCCTGCATCCAGACAGCAAGCTGGCTGCAGGAGTAGATATTGCGGCCGTTGATGACCACGGTGCAGGCGCCACACTCGCCGCGGTTGCAGCCGATCTTCGTGCCGGTAAATCCCAATTGATCGCGCAGGAGCTCGGCCAGGGTTTCGCGGTGTTCCACCTCCAGGCGGTATGCCTTGCCGTTGACCTTTAGGTTGACCACCGATTTGCCGCGGCTAGTTCCGGTGGACTCTGTGGGATAGGCCTCCACCTTTCCTGGGTCCAACAGTCCTGTGGAGATGACGGCCGTGCCGATGGCCCCACCCCCGAGCCCCTTTAAGAAGTCGCGTCGGGAAACGCCTTTTCCTTTTGCTTCTTCTTCCATGGTTCTTTGCCTCCCTTCCTTTGCCCTGCCTTAAGGTAGGAGCGATTAAAGGGTTAGTAAAAATCGAGTCGCCTGTCAATATAAATTTTGCCTTGCCGAGGTGGGGCAAAATGGGTAATGTCCTGGAATAGTTTATGGCGGAAAAACCACCCCTATTGTCTGAGGGAGAGGAGTTAGCATCCCTCATTAAGGAGCTCGAAAGCAGCTCAGCGGTCAGGGAGATTGCCGGCTTAGAATCGGGCTTTTCCAGCTTAAGCCGTTCTCTCAACGGCATCCTTCCCGGTCTCTACCTCCTTGTAGGCCCACCCTCCTGCGGCAAGAGCGCCTTGGCCAAACAGCTTTGCGACCAGGTTGCCCAGAGCAATGCTGTCCCGGCAATATTTTTTAGTTTCGCTGAGAGCAAAAGAGAATTGAGAATTAGAACTCTTGCACGGCTAAGCGGGCTGGAAAGCCGTGAGATCCGTAGGGGAAGCTCCTTTCTCCTCCATTGGTATGGGGCGCCCAAGAGGCGTGGTACGGACCCGGAGCGCATGTCTCCAAGTTGGGAGAAACTCACAAGAGCGGCAGAGGAGGCGAAGGGCTGGCTCGATCTTCTTTATCTTTTAGAAGGCAATGAGAAAACAAATCTTAGGGAAATAGAAGAGCAGGTCCGAATGATTAAGGAGATAAAAAAATCTGCGCAGGTCATGGTCGTTATTGATGACAGCCAGCGTCTGGGATCTTCGGACCGGCCATTCGATCAGCGGCTTCCTTTAGTTACAGAGATGCTCCAAGGATTGGCCGTTAATCTGCAAGTACCGATTCTGGCTACCTGGCCGGACTTGAAGAGAGAGGGTTCCGGTAGTGCGCCGCAGGCATGGGCGGAGAGAATCGCCGGCGCGCAAGCGGTTTTGGTGATGGAGGAGGATGTGGATCGAACCAAAAAGCTGACCGAGCCCAACCGGGCCATGAACCTTCACATTGTAAAAAACAGCGGCGGAGAGAAAGGCACACTTGCCTTCGATTTTATACCGGCCTTTTCCAAGTTTGCCGAGGCAGCTCAGGATGCTTCAGCCCTTTGAGCATCTCACTGCGCCGGCCGCCTCATTTTTCCACCCTTTGCCAAAGCTTCCCCAGCCAACTCGTTTCCTCTTTTCCGGCTACCTCTTCTAATTCCCCGGCATCGAGCCATATGCCGCCGCAGCCGGTGCATTGGTCAATGGGAATTTTCTGGAAACTGCGTTCCTTTAATGGCTCTCCGCACTTTGGGCAACGCATGTGGCACATCGCCTTAATAGACTGCTTTGCTTCTCTCTCTTGCTTGGCCCTGAGTTTTTCGATCGCCTCCTTTTCTTTCTTTACGAAGTACTCATCCTCTTGTGCCTTTTTCCGCTCGTCCCATTTGTTGGCCACTTTCTTGCCTCCTCTCCAACTTTTCTCTTTACCCCCTTAATCTCTTTATCCCGATTTGTTACTTTACCATCCAGTGACGAAGTTGATCACGTTGCGGGTAAACTCCTCCGGTCTCTCGCGGTAGTGGAAATGGCCCACATTGTTGACGATCAGCATCCTGACACGAGGATTTTTTTCGGCGATGAGGTCGAAGAGCGCGAGACCCACGGCCGGGATCGCTGACGGGTCATTTTTGCCCCAGTAGAGTAGTGTCGGCGTCTGGAGCTTCCCTTCTTTAATCCACTGCCTCATCTCCTCGGCGCCCTTGGTGATGATCTCCTCGTACTTAGCCGCGGCGTCGGTCCGCATCATTGCGTCCGTCTTCTGCCCGTTTGGGAGACTGGCCATGTAAGCTGCGGCCGCCACGAACTCTTCGGTCACATGCTCTTTGTTCTTGGAGAGCTGCCCGATGTTGAACCGGAACTGCTCCGCCACGCTGCGCTGGGGCGCGCGCTGAGCCCCCGCGCCGGTGCCGAGGCCGATCTGGGCGCGCCGCTCCGCGATGTTGCCCACAGGAGGCGACAAGGTGTTGCTGTCCACTACCACCAGGGTCTTCACCATCTCGGGGTGCTCCAGGGTGACCCGAGCGGCGTGATAGGCGCCCGTGGACTGCCCCATGATGTGAAACTTATCGAGCTTCATCGCCTTGATGAAGTTGTAGAGATGTTCCATCTCGGCCGTCACGGTGTACTCGCCTTTCGGATTTTCCGTCATCCCATGGCCCAGCCGGTCGGGAGCGAGAACGCGGAAGCGCGTGCCCAGACCCATGAGGATGGGGACCCAGGTATTGGCGCTCGACGTCCCGGATGGCCGGGCCCCGTGCACCAAGAGGAAGGGTTCACCACTGCCGACATCGTAGTAGCGCGTGCGCGCCCCGTTCACGTCCACGAACTTCGCCTGTTGGCCGCCTATGGATGCCGTCGGAGAAACGCTGCCACTCTGGGCAAGCGCCACCGGACAACCCAGCAACACGAACTGGGAAGTGATCACAACCAGCGCGCTGGCAATCAGACTGAGGGAGAACCGACGGCGGTATTGCGCTCCGTAGGTTTTGGTCGGGGTCTGATTTTCAGTCATGTTTTTTCTCCTTTTTCCTTTTAACACTTAGTCCCTTGATCCCTCGATTCTTTGATCCTCCCTTGGGCTGGTATTCTCTCACGATGATCTTGTTGCCGTCCCGGCAGATTTCGATGTTGCATGGACCATTGAGATAGATCAAGGTGCGCGGGTGCTCGAAAACGGTGCACTTGTGCGGGATTTCCTCGACGAAGATGTCGAATAGGGTATCGGAGGGGAGATCAACCTGCTTGGTGTGCATGAGGTCTCCCTCGTAGAGCAGCTCGATCCAGTTTCGATTCCCGGAGACTCCGAGGACAATCCCGCCTATTCCTTTGACCCTGGCGATGAGATCCTCACCTTGCGCGGGGGATTCTTTCATAGACTCATGCTGCTAGTCCGACAATAGCGTGGTAGCGTCTCTTAGGGTTTTGCCCGTGGAGGTCCGCGGCAGGGAGTCGAGAATTTTGATCTTCTGCGGGACCTTAAAGTTAGCCAGATTCGAGCGGAGAAAACCGAGCAGCTCTTTCTCCACGGCCTTTTCTCCCTGGCACAGGACCACAGCGGCGCCGATGACATTCCCTCTTTTAGGATCCGGGATCGGGAAGACTACGGCCTCTTGTACTCCGGGATGCTCGCACAACATATTCTCCACCTCGGCCGGGTAGACATTGAGCCCGCCGGTGATGATCATATCGTCTTTTCTGCCCAGGTGGTAATAGTAGCCGTCACTGTCACGCCGTGCGATATCCCCGGTGTAAAGCCAACCGTCGCGAACGCGCTCGGCGGTCGCCTGAGGCCTGCGGAAATAGCCCTTCATGACATGAGGCCCGCGCGTGATGATCTCACCGGCATCGCCCTCTGCGACTTCCTTGCCCCGCTGATCGACGATTTTTACCTCCACACCTGGAACAGCGCTGCCGATGCTGGCCATCTTGGCGTCGGCTTGATGGGGCTCGGTGAGCGTGATCAGAGGCGAGGTCTCTGTCAGACCGTATCCTTGAATGACCTTGCTATGGGGCTGAGCCGTTTTAAAGCCGCGCATGAGCGACAGCGGAACTGTGGTCCCCATCATGCCTGCCAGTTGCACACTGCTCGTGTCATAACTTTTCATGTCGGGGACATTCAGGAGAAGCTGAAAAATCGTCGGCACGCCGTGAAAGATGGTGATGCGATGGCGCTGAATACCCTCCAGCCACGTTACCGGGTTAAACTGGTCAAAGATGACCATGCGGCTTCCCTTATCCACGATCTCATTTAGGTAAATGGGACCCGAGATGTGCGACATGGGAAGGATGCAGCCCCAGACAGTATGAGCATCCGTTTTGTATACCGTTGCCATGCAGCGGGGAAACTGGGCCATGTTTCTGTGGCTCAGGACCACGCCCTTAGGCTCTCCCGTGGTGCCTGATGTGTAGAGGATGAGGGCATCGTCCTCTGGGTCGTGCTTGGGAGGGAAGAAATCCCTAGGCGCCGCACAAAGCCTCTTTTCGAAACTCTCCTCCCCATCTCCGCCAACGACCCATATAGAAAGCCGCCGATTTTCCGGCAGGCTCGCTTTGACCTCAGGCATGAGAGAGCTGTGGGTAATGAGCAATCTCGAGTCGGCGTCGCGTAAGACCCCTGTCAGCTCTTTTCCCTTAAGGCGCGCGTCCAGGATGACCGTAACCGCGCCTATCTTTTGGGTCGCGTAGTAACTGAGCGCGAAAGCCATGGAATTGGGCAGAAGAAGAGCGACGCGATCGCCTTGCTTTACCCCTTCATCGAGGAGATGACCTGCGAGGTCGGTAACTTTTCTGCTTACCTCTGTAAAGGTGAGTTCTCCCTCTCTGGAGATGAACGCGGTCTTCTCGGGCAATTTTCGCGCCGTTTTTTCCAGGATATCGCCGGCGAAGAATCCTACTTGATGGGGATCGTTTGCCATAACGTGAAAGCTCTCTGAAATGGTTTGAACCATTGGGAGAGCTTCCAAAGCTCGCCGCGCTTAAGCTTGAGCTTTCCCTGCTGGGTTGCCAGGAAGGGATCGATGCGCCTTTGAAATATCGCCTCCCACCACTCCCTCCTTCCACTGATCACAAACTCCCCCGCTGCTTCCGCCTCCAAACGGGTGATCTTCCCCTCTTCAAAATGGACGGTCCAAGGAGTATCGGTATCCTCCAAATAGAGCGTTAGCGTGGTCGTGAGTCCGGCTGCGCTGCCCTGGCTCTGAAACTCGGCGTCGCCATTGGCGCTCTCTATAAGAGCGCTCATATGTTCCTCGGAGAACAGCGCATAGCCGTCCGCTTTTTCGGAGTTGCCGCCGCTTTTTTGGCTCTGATGGTCTGTTGCCCCTGGATCGGCCTGGACTTTGGGGGCCTCCTTGAAAAACTGGCAGCGCACAGCTTCTTCCAGGAGGTCGGTTAAAAGAAAGGCCTCCCGCAAATCTTTTCCCACCGCAACTGTGCCATGACCTTGGAGTATGACGATAGGACGGAGTCTCAGCTCCTCCACCACCCTTCCGGTCTCGGTCACCGTAGGGGTGTGCTGGGGAAAAACGGGGACTTCTCCGATAGTGTATTTTTCCTCAAAGCTCAGCGGAACAAAGCTTTGGTGGGCAAGAGAAAAGGCCAGGACCATGGGAGGGTGGGCGTGAACGACAGCCTTTGCCTCGGTGCCGTTGTAGACTGCCAGATGGAGCGGCGTTTCACTGGATGGCTGTCTTCCCTTTTTAACTGGTTTCCCTTTTCGGTCGATCTCGACCAATTCAGCGGAGTCGAGGAAACCCAATGCAGCGTGCTGGCCCGTGATGAGGAAACGCCCTTTGGCCAGGCGACAACTGATATTCCCTCCCCAGCCGCTGATCAGACGGCGCTCGAAGAGAAGCTTGCCAAAATAAATCATCTCGCGCTCTACCTTTTTCATCGGATGTCCGCCTTGTTCTCTTTGAAGAGAGACCAGGGGAGAACCTCCCTTTCAATGGGATATATGAGGACCCCGTCAGGACTCACCTTCTGACCCAGGAAGGTCGAAGCGTCCCGATCCAACGGGGATTCCCGCACGGCTTCGGCTTCCAGCAGTTCCACAGGCACGTCGTGCGCCCGTGCCAGATGGACGGCGAGCAGCGAGCCGCAGATCCCTACCGGCCCTTTTTCGCCAAGCTCCGAGTAGAAGAGGCAGAGACGCTTGATCTGTCCCTGGGCGAAGAAGGCGCCCATCATGTTGTCCGAGATAAGCGTTGTCGAGATATTTCTCTGAAGGAGTTCACGGATAATCACATGCACACCCCATAGCTCAGGACGCATCTCCGGGACCAGGACGGTTGAAACCTCTTCTGCTTTAAGGGCGTGGGCGAGATAGGAATAGCTGTTGCGCTTAGGGATTCCATAGAGGAGAAGATACGGCTCTTTTTTTTCCTTTCCGTTCCTGGCGGCGGGAAAGGCTTTATGAAACCTCTGCCTGAAACTCTCAGGCGTGAATGTGCCGTCGAAGCCGATCAGGGATGAGATCAGAGAGGCAGGCGTGAGGTCAAAAGCCGGATAACGTCCCTGAAGACCTTCGGGCGCGCACGAACGACCTTGGAAGGTAAAGAGCTCTGAGACCGGACGCTCTTCAATAACGACATCCTCTCCCTTAACCAGCGGACCGGGGTCCTGGACTAAGGCATAGAAGGGGATATTGTATTCCTTGGCCATCAAGGCCAACGGGTAAGTTCCAACTTTGTTGATGATGTCGCCATTTTGAGCACAGCGGTCTGCCCCTACAAGCACAGCATTGATCTCTCCCTTGGCCATCACCTGCGCGACGGCGCAGTCCGGGATCAGAGCGACTTGGATCCCTGCCTGAGCGACCTCCCAGGCGGTCAGGCGGGAGCCCTGCAGATAGGGGCGGGTTTCCGTGGCCATGATCTGAAGCTCTTTCCCCATTTCCCGGCACCACTCAGCCACAGCCACCAGCTCTCCGCTGATGTTGCAATGGGTGAGTAGCCGGCACGGGTTGGGGAGAAGCTCGGCCGCGCGCCTGGCCCTTTCCTCTCTCGTTCTGAAAATGGTCGAGACCAACTCATGGATTTTTCCTTCGAACCAGCTCCCGGTTTCTTTGCCCGGTGGAAATTCCCGGAACCATGGATCGAAATATTTCGCGAGACCTTTGAAATCGAAAGTCGGGCGCGCCTGGGTGAATTCCTCTGCCAGTTGGACGAGCCGCAATTTTAGCGGTTCGGGATCTTTTGTCTTGTAGCTCCGTGCTACCAGGGCCGCAGCGTAAAGGAAAGTTAAAACCTGGCCAAAGGCGCGGGTTTTCATCTCCTTTACCGCCCGAAGCGCCTCGGAGAGCTCGTTGACCGTGATGTATTTCACTTGCTGGGGAAGCAGGGTCTCGTCGAGGATCTTGAAGTGCTCCTTTTCCCAGAGCGCTGGTACAAAGAGAGGACTCTGGATAGGCTTCATCTTTTTTCAATCCAGGAGATGGATTGCCTTGAGAGCCACCTCGACCATTTTTTCTTCGGTCTCGAGGAAAACAGGATCGCGAAAACCCATTTTCCCCTTCAGGCATTCATCCGAGACGGCCAGTATGGCGCCGGCCTTTTTGTGGCGCACCTGGGCGACGGTGAGAAATGCGGAGGTGACCATGTCGATGGCTGAGACCGCCTGCTGCTCCAACTCGGCGATAAGCTCCGGGGTCTCCTGGAACAGCGCGTCGGTGGTGTAAACCCAGCCGAGATGATAGCGTGCGCCGAGACTCTTAGCCGCTTCTTCCAGCGCGCGCACGACCGTGGGGTCGGAGCGGGTGGAGAAATTCTTCGCCACATAATAGCCCGTCGTTCCCTCGCCTCGCAACGCGCCGGTGACGATGACGAGATCGCCGATCTTTACTTTCTTCTGCAGAGAGCCGCAGCTCCCAATCCGGATGAGCTTCTCCACGCCACCGGCGCAAAGGATCTCGGTTGTGATCGCCGTGTCCGGCGCGTAGCGCCCCCCATTGCCTACCGTTACCTTTTTCCCGTTGTGCGTCCCCGTGTGCATCTCGTAGTCCAAAAAGGAAAAATTTTTAGTGGGATTCTGCAGCGCCGCGAGGATCATCTGGCTGCGCTCCTTGGGGCCGGGAATCAGGGCATAGGGAGCCAGCGATCCGGCCTTAAGCCCCAGGAGGGAAAGCATTTTCTCCGGCGTGAAATGGGCCTCTTTTTGCATCTTTGAAATAGCTAAATAGCCTGGCAGATGAATTCCAGCAGCTCTTGGGTCGGTAGGCAGGACTTCTGGCATCGGGCAAAGCTGCTGAGGCAGAGCGCGCTGGTTGTGAGAAGGAGCTCCGCCCCGGTCCGCTCTGCCTCGCTCAGCCGGTCCTCGCCATTCCATTGGGCCAGTTCCGGAAAGGCTTCGGGGACCCCTCCTCCTCCGCCGCAGCACCAGGACCAGCGGCGGTTGCGCTCCATCTCCACCAGCTCCACGCCGGGAATGGCGCGCAGGATATTTCTCGGCGCCTCGTAGACGCCGCAACCTCTTCCGAGATGGCAGGGATCGTGGTAGGTGATTTTTTTCCTGATGGTTTTGTTAAATTTCAGCCGCCCTTCTTGCAAAAGCCTTTCCACGTATTCGACACCATGAAGCACTTCCATCCCCTGCATCTCTTCCTTGGGATAGTCCTGCCAGATACGCCGACAGCTCCCGCAGGCAACCACGATCTTTTTGATCCCGGCTTGCTGCAGCACCTTGAGATTCTCCTCTTGCAGGCGATGGTACTCGCTCCGAAAGCCGAGATCATTCGCGTAGAGGCCACAGCAGCTCTCTTCTTCCCCCAGAATGACGAAGTCGTCTCCCGCCTGCTTCATGAGTTTGGCCAGAGCGATGGCGCCGGCCCTGCCGCTTGGGCGGTCCGCAGAGCAGCCGGCAAAAAGGAGCGTAGAGCTTTTTTCAGCGCCGAGCTTCTTTAATCCCAACCCCTTGGCCCATTGTCCCCGCTCGCTCTTCGGTAGAGACCAGGGGTTGTTGTGGCGCTGTAGACCTTCCAGGAACGGGCGATGGGCCTCGAGCGGGCCTTCTTTCGCCACAATCTCTTCGCGCATCGCCACCGTAATGTCCCAGGGGCCGTAGCCATCGTTGCGCACACCGCAGATCTCCTGGCACATGAGACAGGTCGTGCAGGTGTAGATGACCTCCTTTAGTTCGGGTGTGATGGAATCCAGACCGTGAAAGACGCGCTGGGACATGAGCCAGCGTGACTTGGGGGTAAAACGCTGGAAGCGGTAAAATTCATAGGGGGGACATTTGCTTTTAAAACCCGGATGATCCTCCATCGGATTAACCGGTCCGTGGCCGTAACAGGAACCGCAAAGAACGCATCCAGTGCTGCGTTCTTCCAGCCCCTTGGCATAGAGCCACTTCTTTACTCGCTCGAGCCCGATGGGCCTTTGAGTTTTCGGTTTTTCTTCCATAGGTTAGATCGTTAACATTAGAACTTTATATTTATTAAATATCTCTTGTCAACGCTTCTCTAGGTTTCGGGTTTAGAGTTTTTCGTTTCGAGTTAGGAAGTTCTTTCGTTTCTGCCACGCGCAACACGAAACTCTAGACTCGAAACTAACTAATGCGCCCAGGAAACTCGGATCAATTTGCGCAAAAGAGAGGAGAGCTCTTTTTGTTGTAATTTATCCAGCGGGGAGAAAAACTGCGCAATGCCCTTCTCGAAAAGCGGTATGGTGTTTTTGTAGACCTTGGATCCCTTTTCCGTCAACCTGACACGGACGATGCGCCGATCATGGGCGTCTCTGTTGCGGTTGACCAGTCCTTTTTCCTCCAGCCGGTCGACGATGCCGGTCAAGTTGCTTACGGTCACCATCATCTTCTCGCCGATCTCGCCAAAGGGAAGTCCGCCCGCGTATCCGATAGTCGCCAGGACGTAAAATTGAGGCGGGGTCAGATCCAGTTTTTCCAGGTCGTCTTGCAGTCTCTTGTTGGAAAGGAGATTGAAGCGCAAAAAGCGCACCCATAGGCTGGTGGTATAGCGCGTGAAAAAGGGTCTCTTGTTCGCAGGCACGGCAAAAGCTTAGACTCCTGGGGGATAAAAAGCAACTGGCCTTTTCTTGTAATGATCCGTTGACAGCCCTCCCCACAAAGAGGGCTTGTCAGGCCAGGGCGGTATCGCATAATATCGCTGGAAATTTAGCGAAATAGAATACCAAGGTGGTTGCATATTGCGACCACCTAAGAAGGCTAAAGTATTTGCCCACGCTGCCTTATGGGCTCTAACTAATGATCACTGAAGCAGACACCTGCCGAAAATATGTTCTGCCGAAACTCTATGCTGCCGGCTGGAACGACGACCAGATAAACGAACAGAAGAGCTTTACGGATGGTCGGATCGTCCCTGTGGGAGAAAAGGCGCGTAGGCGATACCCTAAACGCGCCGATTACCTGCTGCGTTACGCTCGCGACTTCATGATTGCGGTTGTAGAAGCAAAGGCGGCCTACAAGCTTCCAGGCGACGGCCTCCAGCAGGCCAAAGAGTATGCTGAGATCCTAGGACTTAAGTTCGTCTACTCTACTAACGGCCACGGGATCGTCGAGTTCGATTACATCACTGGAAAAGAGAAAGAAGTGAACTCCTTCCCTGACCCACAGGAACTCTGGCGGCGGCTACGGTCTGGAGAAGGGCTGAACGACGATCAGATTGCTAACCGTGCGCTCACACCATCAGACACATCCATTGGCAAGGGCCACCGCTATTATCAGGAAATCGCGATCAACAGGGCGGTTCAGGCGATTCTCAAGGGGAATAAACGGATCCTCCTCACAATGGCGACGGGAACCGGGAAGACTGCAGTGGCTTTTCAGATCTGTTGGAAGCTCTGGAGCATGCGTTGGAATCGTACGGGAGAACATCGTCGCCCCAAGATTCTTTATCTTGCGGACCGCAACATCCTGATCGATGACCCGAAGGACAAAATGTTTACCCCCTTTGGCGATGCGCGTTGGAAGATAGAGAATGGTGAGGTCAACAAAGGACGCGAGATGTACTTCGCCATTTACCAGGCCATCGCCAAGGACGAACGCCGGCCGGGACTCTATCGCGAGTTTGGCCCGGACTTCTTTGATCTCATCATTGTTGACGAGTGCCACCGTGGGAGCGCGCGAGACGAGAGCAACTGGCGCGAGATTCTTACCTTCTTTAAGCCATCCTACCAGTTAGGGATGACAGCCACTCCCCTGCGTAAGGATAACCGTAACACCTATCGCTACTTTGGGAACCCAATCTACACCTACAGCTTACGTCAGGGAATTGAAGATGGATTTCTTGCGCCCTACAAGGTGCATCGCGTCGTTACACAGTGGGATGCAGCGGGGTGGCGGCCAAGCAAGGGAGACCTGGATCGTTATGGGCGAGAGATCCCCAATGGAGAATATCGCACGCAGGATTTCGAACGGGTCGTGGCGCTGAAGGCTCGCACGGAAACCATCGCCCGCCACCTGACAGCGTTTCTGAAAAAAACCGACCGGTTCACTAAGACGATTGTTTTCTGCGTCGATCAGGAGCACGCGGATGAGATGCGCCGTGCGCTCACGAATCTTAACAGCGACCTCGTACAGCAATATCCCGACTACGTTTGCAGGATTACCTCTGAAGAAGGGGATATCGGACGCGGACACCTCAGCAAGTTCCAAGAGCTGGAGACACAAACACCTGCAATCGTCACGACTTCCCAGTTGCTGACGACTGGAGTAGATATTCCTACGTGCAAAAACGTAGCGATAGTCCGGATGATTAACTCTATGGTCGAGTTTAAGCAGATCATAGGTCGAGGAACCCGAGTCCGCGATGATTACGGGAAGTTTTTCTTCAACGTCCTGGACTATACGGGGAGCGCAACCCGCCTTTTCGCGGACCCGGAATTCGACGGTGAGCCGGCATTGATCTCAGAAGAAGAGATCAACGAAGCGGGGGAAACCACCACTAGCCAGAGTTATGAGCCTGTTGGCGAAAGCATCGGCGACCTCCACGAAGAACCGGAGACGTCGCCAGTGATATCCGACGACTTTGAAAGAGAGCGTCGCAAGTATTACTTCGATGGTGGGCAGGTGGAGATCGTTGCCCACCTCGTCTACGAGTTAGACCCGGACGGTAAGCAACTTCGTGTCGTCAAGTTCACGGACTATGCGGCTGAAAAGGTGCGGACCTTGTGCCCTTCTTTGGTCGATCTTCGCATGCAATGGGCAGATCCGGGCCTCCGCTCTGACATCATTGCCAAGCTCGAAGAGCGGGGAATTGATTTTGACGAGCTTAGAGCCGCTACGAGCCAGCCGGACGCCGACCCATTTGACTTACTTTGCTATATAGCGTTCAACGCGCCAATTCGAAGCCGGAGAGAGAGGGCGGAACGATTGCGAAAGGAGAAGAAAGACTTCTTTGACCGGTATGCCCCTGAAGCCAGAACTGTGCTGAACGATCTTCTTGAGAAGTATGCCGAACATGGAACCGCACAGTTTTTGATTCCAGACGCGCTCAAGGTTCCACCGATTTCAGAGCGTGGCAACGTGATCGAAATCGCCCATTTCTTTGGCGGCGCGGAGAAGCTAAATGAGGCGGTGAATGAGTTACAGGCCTTGCTGTATGCAGCATAGAGTGGAAAATGCTCAGAGTTAGCTAAGCTGCTGTGAGAATCCTTAGCTTGATAGGGAAAGACGTTCCAATGAATTCAAACGTACAGGGTCTTTTGACCGAAATTAAGTCTGGCCTTGAGACAATCTACGGACAGCGTCTTAAGCAAGTATACATCTTCGGCTCTTATGCCCGGGGAGAAGCGGACGGGGAATCTGACCTCGACATCTTAGTGGTACTCGAGGATTTTGAGCGCTATGCAGACGAAGTTGGCCGTACTGGACACCTCATTGCGGAATTGTCGCTTCAGTATTGCGTGAGTATCAGCGAAGTGTTCATCAAGGAGCAGGAATGGTTGCACGGAGAAACGCCATTTCTGCTAAACGTTCGTGACGAAGTCATACGCCTGTGAAGCCATGACACGTAACAGAAAACCCTCAGAATCTTTGACCACGGCCCAGCGGCTCTCATCCATCGTCAAGTCCTGCCGCGATATCATGCGGAAGGACAAGGGGCTCAACGGTGATCTCGACAGACTACCCATGCTCACCTGGATCATGTTCCTAAAATTCCTCGACGACATGGAGCAGATGCGCGAAGTGGGAGCGAAGATGGGTAGCAGACGATTTCGCCCGGCTATAGAGCCGCCGTACCGCTGGCGTGACTGGGCTGCCAAAGAGGATGGCATCACCGGAGATGAGCTGATCTCCTTTGTGAACAATGAAGAGGCCAGGTTGCCGAACGGCAAAAAGGGCGCCGGGCTATTTGCTTATTTACGTGGGCTCCAGGGAGCGAACGGCGGTGACCGCCGAGATGTTATCGCGACCGTATTTAAAGGGACTGTCAACCGCATGATCAACGGCTACCTTCTCCGCGACGTAATCAACAAACTCAACGGCATCCACTTTACCAGCAGCGAAGAAATCCACACGCTAGGGCACCTCTACGAGTCAATGCTCAAAGAAATGCGCGACGTCGCAGGAGACTCCGGCGAATTTTATACTCCTCGTCCCGTGGTTCGCTTCATGGTCGAGGTTGCCGATCCCAAGCTCAGCGAGACCATACTCGATCCGGCCTGCGGCACAGGCGGTTTCCTTGTCGAGGCTTACAGGCATTTGGAAAAGCAATGCAAGACGGTGGAGGACCGTGAAATTCTCCAAACCAAAAGCATCTTCGGTGGTGAGGCCAAGCCGCTTCCTTATCTGCTGGCCCAGATGAACCTGCTCTTGCATGGTCTGGAGTCTCCGAAGATCGACCCGCTTAATAGTCTTCGATTTCCCTTGAGAGAGATCGGCGACAAAGATCGCGTGGACATTATCCTTACCAATCCGCCCTTCGGCGGCGAAGAAGAGCGTGGTATCCTCTCAAATTTTCCCGAAGACAAGCAGACCTCCGAAACAGCCCTTCTCTTCCTCCAGCTCATCATGCGGAAGCTCAGACGCCCAGGATCTCCCTCGCCCTCTGGGAGAGGGCAGGGTGAGGGTGTGTTCAAGGGTGGCCGGGCTGGAGTCGTCGTCCCAAACGGCACTCTTTTCGGCGATGGCGTATGCGCACGAATCAAAGAGGAGCTGCTCAAGGAGTTCAACCTTCACACAATCGTCCGCCTGCCCAACGGCGTCTTCGCCCCCTACACCAGCATCCCCACCAACCTCCTCTTCTTCGACCGTTCCCATCCGACAGAAGAGATCTGGTACTACGAACAGCCGCTACCCGAACGGCGGAAGAACTACACCAAAACTCAGCCGATCCAGTTCGAGGAATTCGCTGACTGTATTGCCTGGTGCAAGGACCGTCAAGAAAACGAACGCGCCTGGAAAGTCCCCGCCAAAGACCTGCTCAAGTATGACGAAAACAACAACCTTGTCTCCGTCAACCTCGACATCAAAAACCCCAATAGCAAACAGGACTTTGAGCATCTCTCTCCCGAACAACTCGCAGATAATATTCTCAAGAAAGAACAGCAAATCACCGAGATCATGGGTGAAATCAAGAGGTTATTGGTGAGTAGGCCGTGAACCCTCAACGCTATCGGATCCGTGAAATTTGCAGTCTAGTAAGAGGGACTTACCCCACCCTTAATACGGAGCCTGGAAACTATCCTCTGGTTGTTACAGCTGGGTACCGTCGTTCGGCGAGTACTTATCAACTGGAGGGACCAGCAGTCTGTGTCCCTCTGATTTCGTCAACGGGCCACGGTGACGCAGCGTTACACAGGGTCCACTATCAAGAAGGTAAATTTGCCCTGGCTAACTTGCTTGTCGCCCTACTGCCGAAAGAACCCAGCGTTTGCGATCCCAAATATTTGTATCACCTTTTGATGGCTAAAAAGTATGAGTACTTTGTTCCACTTATGTTAGGAACGGCCAATGTATCTTTGAAGGAGAGTGATATCGCAGAAGTTGAGATCCCCCTTCCCCCGCTTCCAGAGCAGCGGCGGATTGTGGCGCGGATCGATGAACTAGCCACCAAAATCGACGAGGCCCGAGCGTTCCGCCAGCAGGCGGCGAAAGAGACGGAAGCATTGACCGTTTCGGCGGGCAGCTCACTTTTCGGTGAAACACCCCAAGTGAACTGGATTCCGCTAAGCCGCTTCGTTGCCGAGATCGAGAATGGCAAGAGTCCCCAGTGCGAGTCCCACCCGGCGAGTGGTGATGAGTGGGGTGTCCTTAAAGTCGGTGCAGTTTCGTTCGGGTCATTCGACGAGCGCGAGAACAAGGCCTTGCCTGTTGGCCTGGAGTTCGATCCGCGTTATGAGGTTTGCTCTGGCGACTTTCTGATGAGCCGCGCCAACACCACCGAGCTTGTTGGTGCTTGCGCAATTGTCGGTCGGACGCGACCGCGTCTGCTGCTGAGCGATAAAACGTTTCGCTTCCACTTCCGGTGCGATGCGGCAGTTTCGCCGCAATGGCTTGACCATGCGATGAAGTCACCGGCTCTCCGAGACCAGATTGAGCGCGGAGCAAGCGGCACATCACCGACAATGAAGAACATCTCGAAGGCGAAGGTGCTGCAATTATTGCTCCCGCCGCACTCACCTCCCGAACAACGCCGGATCGTGGCAGAGATGGACGCGTTGTATGCGAAGATGGACGCGCTGAAGCGCCTGCAAGCCGATAGCGCCGCCGAGTTCGACGCCATGCTGCCTTCTATTCTCGACAAAGCATTTAAGGGAGAATTGTGATGAATAAGTTGTGAATCGCAAGTCTAAAGTTGCAATGGGCAGCTACAGTGCGCCGGTTATGCTTAGAGATTGAGGAGAACAACTATGGAAATTACCCTCACGTGCGAACAATATAAAAATCTCTTGCTCATGATTTACCTGGGGAATTGGATGATAAACGCCATTAAGGTTCATCCCGACGAGAACTTCCGGGAAGTAGCGAGCTACATATACTCCTTTGCCGACTCGTTTGGAGTGAAAGGTCTCATTGATCCCAAACCACTTAAGGGGAAATACTTTCCTACTCAAGCGTTTGACGACCTGACCGAGCCGTACATCGAGGAGTACGATAACGAGATCTTTTGGGAGGAGCTGGCAGATAGATTGGCGGAAAGGGATCTTGTGAGAGAGTATGGTAAAAAGGCTATAAAAAAGATGTCCGTCGAAGAGCGATTTGGAAAAAGGAGCAAGTTAGCGGATCACTACGAAGAAGAATTTGAAAAACATGGGTTAGACCGCATCACTATCGAATGACTTATCATTAACCATAAGGGGAATAAAAAGGGATCAGATCTGCGCAAGCTTCTATCTTATGAAACTCCACATCCTCGGCTGCGGCGACGCCTTCGGGAGCGGCGGCAGGAACAACAGCGGCTACTTGGTGGAGGCCGAAGATCGGATTTTTCTTCTTGACTGCGGCCCTACCACTTTGCCGGCGATGAAGCGCGCGGGCTTTAACCCGCGGCGCTTGGATGCGATCTTTCTCAGCCATCTGCATGGGGATCATTGTGGAGGGCTGCCGTTTTTTTTCCTGGATTATCTCCATGAAAACCCGCGCGCTAGACCTTTGCACGTGGCAGGTCCGGTGGGGACCGAAGAGAAAACGCGTGCCCTCTTTCAACTCATGTATGGCGGCCTTTCAGGTGCCAAGAAACTTCCCCCAGTCGTATTCGATGTCCTGGAGCCCGAGGTCCCAAAAACCATCCTAGGTATAGAAGTTCTTCCGTTCCGTGTGCCGCATCAGGTGGAGGAGATCTCCCTGGGGCTAAAGATCGCCTACCAGGGAAAGCAGCTCCTCTATTCCGGGGATTCCGCCTGGAACGATCTCTTTATCACTCACGCCCACGGCGTAGACCTCTTTCTCTGCGAGTGCTGTTTCTTCGATCGCGAGACAACCAATCACATGAACTATCAGAAGATTCGACAAAACCTCTCTCGCCTCGGGTGCAAGAGGCTTATTCTGACCCACATGGGTGAGGAGATGCTCGCCCGAAGAGGAGAGGTAACGCTCGAATTGGCTGAAGACGGAATGGTGATTGAAATTTGACTCAGGTCTGGGAAATATAAGGGGAACGGATTAGCTGGGTTTCTCTGTTGATGGAGAGGCAGAAGACGCGGGGAGGATAATCGCCCTAAAGCCGCTCTTGCTCTCGATCTCCCGGGCCGCCTCCTGGGCGTTCATCAGTTGGGGATAGGGACCCACTCGAACACGATAGGTCGTCTCACCGTTGTTAAGAGGAACCTCTTCCAAGAAAGCCTGATAGCCCTCCTCCGTGATCCACTTCTGAAGAGACTCGGCACGGTCCCGCTCTCGAAATGAGGCGATCTGTAGGATGTATCCAGAGAGGGACCGCACCTTTTTCTCTTCTTCCCAGGAAAAAAGCGGAGCATTGGTCTTCTCTGACCACATGCCGGCATGCCCATCCGCAAGGGAGGCCGCGCTCGTCGTGGAAGCGGCCCTCAGAGTCTCATAATTCTGGAGCCCGTATTCGAGCAGCTTTCTTGTGTCCCCCCATAGGTCTCGCGAACCCAGAATGGATACAATCAGAGTCGCTCCATTGCGCGATACGCCGCCGACGAAACACCTCTGGGCTGCATGGGTGTAACCAGTCTTGCCGCCGATGGCCCCATCAAAGTTCCAAAGAAGTCGGTTGTGGTTGCGTATGGGGATGTGCCGTACCTTTTGGGTCTTGCCGCTAGTAAAGATAGAGCTTACGGAGCTCGTCTTCGTCTGGACAATTTCCCGAAAGGTCGGGTTCTTCATCGCGTAATTGAAAATCAGAGCCATGTCCCTTGCGGTCGAATAGTGTTCTGGGGCTGTGAGTCCATGGGGATTGGCGAAATGGCTGTTAGTGGCTCCTATCTCGTGTGCCTTGTTCGTCATCATCTCCGCAAAATGGTCTACCGTACCGGCAATGCCCTCAGCTAATACCAAACTCGCGTCATTAGCCGAGGAGAGGAGCAGGGCATAGAGCAAGTCTTCAACGGTCATCGCCTGACCCGGACGGAGAAAGAGCTTTGAGGAAGGGACGCGCGTCGCTGTCTTGGTTACGCTGAGGAGATCTCTTCCCCGCCGGTCGCTCTCTAAAGCGACGATCGCGGTTACGATTTTCGTCGTGCTTGCAGGGGGTAGGAGCAAATCAGGCTCCCGTTGGTAAAGGATCTGCCCTGTAACCGCGTCCATCAGAAAAGCCGACCGTGCAGTGAGCGTTTCCTCTGGGAAAGAGGGCCAGACTGGAGAAGCAAGGGACAGTAAGAGGAAAAAGGTCAGGAGGGAAGGGAAACCCAGATGTCTTTTAGCTTTCAGGACCGCCCGTCCTCCTTGTGCTTGTTGTGGGACTCAGCTGAGAAGATCCTCAACATTTCTTTACCTCATCAGGAAGGGCCCTTTTATATCACAATTTTGCGCGTTCGGGTAGTGTTGGATCTGCGTTGGCAGGGGCATCAGTGGAGCTGCTGCTGGATAGCCTCTGCGGCTTGACGGGCAAAGGTATAGTTGGGTTCAATGACAAGCGCCTTCTCAAATTCCTCCAGCGCCTTCTTCAACATCCCTTTGGCCAAATAGACGCGGCCCAGATTGCAATGAGGATAATGATAAGCTTCGTAGCGTCTTGCCTGCATGGCTTTTTCTAGCCAAGGAATAGCCTCATCTGGCTTCCCCAGGTTGATGAGATAGGCGCCGATGTCGTTATAGGGGTTGCCAAAGTCTGGATCGACCGCGATCGCCTTCTTGCATTCTTCTATCGCCTCTTCGTAGTGTCCCTCAAAACTCAAGGTCCAGCCCAAAAAGGTGTAGGCCTCTGCGGTCGGGTGGCAATGGATCGACTCCCGGTAGAGTCGCATCGCTTCTTCCAGCTCTCCTTCCATCTGACAGCGATAGGCCTCGTGGAAAAACTTCACGGCCCTTTCCATATTTTCTTTCTCGTCCATCTCTCTCCCCATGTCAGACTGAGATCGCGCCTCGCGCTGCTCGCTTCTTGTACCGGAACGCTATCTACCTTCTATTTCCGCTCCCTTCCCTGATTCGGAACCACGCCGTGCTTTTTAAGTTCCTTTTCCGCCTGGGTGCGGACATCCGCCTGTTGCCCCATCGCCTCTCTGCGTATCCGCTCCTGGCACGGCTCACAAATCCCGCCCTTAAGCGGCACGGCCTTACCGCAGATCATGCATTTCTTTTTTTCCTTATCCATGAGAGCATTTTACTCCAAATAAATATTTTTCCAACCTTTTTTAAGGATGGGGGACGTCAATCCAGGACCTTGATCTGCGACGGATCTTCAAGAATCATCTCCACTCCGTATTTCGGATGGTCTTTGATCTCTCCCGTGAGCTCCACCTCTCTTCCTTCATAGCCCTGGGGCCGGATCTTCCGTTTCTCGAATGACTCTGTGGCGGAGGCAAAGATAACAGCGGTGAGAGAAGAGCGCGAAGGACCGAAATTCAAGAAATAGGTGTTGCTTTTGGCTGAGTGACCCACGCGGTAGACCCTTCCCCGGATCCGGGCTTGACTTCCGGCAAGCCCTCTTATCTTTTCCACCTCTCTGGCCTCGATGAGTGGAATTTCAACCTGTTTTTGGGCAGGCGGTGGCAAAGGGGAGAAGGTGACGGGGTAGCCCTGACCTACGGGAACAGGGGCGGTCCAGCGCTGGTAGAGGAGATGGGAGATCAGGCCGGCAAGGAAAGCCCCGCTAACTAAAAGGGCGGTACCCATGGAAGTCCGCCTCATTTTTTCTTCTCCCAAAGGCGAAAAAACTCCTTGCGGTAATCCTCTGCCAGGGACCCGGCATCGCGGAAAACGAGGAGGTTCTCGTCGTTGACGTTGTCTGCGGATGCAGTCCAGTTATAGGATCCTGTCAGGACCACGCTGCGGTCAATGACGGCGAATTTCTGATGCATCAGTCCGGCCCCTCTTTCACGATTCCCGGTGCTGAGCCCGGAGATGCGCCGGACTGAAATCCCCTGCTGTTCCAAGAACGACCCCTTGGAGCTCTTATTGCCGGCGTCGAATTCCTGGTCCAGGACTACTTGCACTTTTACGCCCCGCTGCCGCGCCTTAGCTAGGGCCCAAGCGAGGTCATCGCTGGTAAAGGCATAAAGCGCTACCAGAATCTCTTTTTGGGCTTGAGCCAGCTCGCGAACGATGCGGGTGGAACACCTCCCCAAGGGGCTGAAGCATGTCTGAACGGCCATCCCGGCCCAACCAACAGCAGGAAAAAGGAAAAAGTAAAAAGTTAAAAACAAAATCCCTTTTGCCTTCATTCTTCTCGACACATCTCCAGGATTAATTTTTCCATCACCAAGCGCGGAGGATGACTGGACGATTTGAGGCGTTGATCTGTCAGATGGATCCCTCTCAAGGCGCGCAGTAGCTCGTGGGTTGTAAAGTTCTCCGCGTTCTTGAAGATCATGTAGTCCCGGTACGGGTTTTGGGTAAGTAACGGCGTCCCGTGCCGCAGCACGCCCTGCTGAAACTGGGGATAGGCCATACCCCTGTTCCACTTTTCGCGCATCTCCCCTTCTATGAGTTGACGTGCGGCCAAAAGCCGCCGCACCTCGCCCACGATGGCTCCCAATAGTTTCAGGGGATGGTCCCCCTGCGATAATAGACGGGCCAGATGATCGAGCGCATGGATAGGCTTCCGGTCAGCGATCGATTTGAGCAGGTCAAAAACCCATCCTTCCCCTTGATCCAGAACGACCTCTGCCACATCCTTTGCTCTGATCCACGGTTCCTCTCCCACGTACAGCAACAGCTTCTCCAACTCCTGGTGGACGGCCCAGAGCTCCTCTCCGGCACGCGCCAGGATCATTTCTCTGGCTTGAGCCTCGATCTTCTTCCCCATCTCTTTTAGACGTCGGTCGAGAAAATCTGTTAGAACTTCCCGGCTAATTCTGCCACTTCTGTCCCGCTCCAGGCCGAGATCAAGCACCCAACCTTTCTCCTCAAATCGCTTGTAAAGACGGGTCCTGCGATCCACGTGGGCGGCGGTGATCAAGAGGACATCCCAAGAAGGCACGCCCTGCTCCAAAAACTCCATGAGTCTATGCCCCTCGCCGCCTCTGCGCTGGCGCAAATCCAATCCGCCGCTACGGCAGAATGCCATGAGCCCTTCCAGCTCTCCCCTCAACTCTCTGTCGTCGGCACCGAAAAGCTCGGCGAGCTGGGCCGCAGAGGATGAGTCTAGGAGCCTCTCCCACTGTTCTTGAGTCCATCCTTCTAGGAGGAGGAGATCCAAAAAAAGTTTTGCTGATTCATCCTTCTTCCCCTCGCTCCAGAGCTGCAGCACCTTGGCACCTAGTTCCCCTTTGTGCTCACGCGAGAGAAAGTAGGGAGCGTTTTCGACGAAGACCGTTTTTATCCCGGAAAAGAACGGCGGGGTCATCAGCGCTGCCTCGATCTCGTCCCAAGGGGCGATGCGGCCATCAAATCGCTCTAGGTTGAAGGCCCGTTTTTCAGGCGGCACGAGGAGATCCAGGATCGTTTTGCTGGCCGAGTGTACCCGGTAGTCATCGCCGTGGAGGAGCAACAAGGAAGGTCCTTGCTCTTTGCGGATCTCAGTGAGGAGGGTTTCCAGATCTCGCTTCATACCTCAATTATAGTAGCATCTCGACTATCCTTTGGGGACCCACATCTGGCTTTTCTCGTTCCAGACATAGTCGGACTTCCAGACCTTGAGACCGATGGTGAAGTCTCCTCCCGATTTGGTGGCGAAGGCCTTTTCCGTGGAATGAGGAATGTCCACCCGCGCCACGATCAAGACCTTCTTGGCTATCCCCTTGTTGATCAAAATACGGTCCCCCACCTGCATGGCGCTCCGACGCTCCCCCTTCTCCCTCATGACAGAAAATTAACACCGCTCGGCAGCGCGTGTAAATAGGCTGTGCGGTTCCATCTGGCCGTCCGCTCTGATGCGGAATGAAAAAGAGAGGTCAGAGCTGTCTCGTCACAGAAGCCCGAGTTCTCTTTGCACCTCTTTGAGCAGGGAAAGATCTCGCACCTGGGATAGAGCAATCGCCTTGTCTGTTTTCAATGCTCCCTTGCGTGCCTCGATGGCAAATTCGTAGGTCGCGTCGCTGGCGCCGCCGTCGGGACTGAACGAAGGGAGAATCAGGTCATAGGAATCGCTCGCGACCTCTCGAGTCTGGTTGAGCCAGTGCATCATGATGGAAATGACTTCGCCCTTTCGTTCGCGGATAAAGCGCAAAGCGCGCACCATAGCACGAAGGACCTTTTTCGTCTCGTCACGGTTATCTTTAAGCCGTGAGTCGGTCGCTGCGACGGCAGAAATGGGGCTGCCGATCTTCAAGTCTTTTGGCCCGCCGAGGATATGGAAGCCTTCCTTTTGCAGGCGAATGGGGCCGGGAGGGGAGACGCTGATCGCATCCACGAGACCCTTCTTGAGGATCTCCACTCGCACAGGTTCGTCCGCGCCCAAGGTGATAAACTGGATCTCCTTAAGGTCGAGCCCCTTGGCTTGAAGGATCGCCTCCGCTGCCAAATGGTCTGAGCCGCCGATCCTTTGAGTGCCGATCTTTTTCCCTCGCAGATCCGCAATGGTCTTAATCTCAGGGCGGGAGACTATATGATGAAGCGGCCTTTCGGTAAGAACGGCCAGTAGTTTAAGAGGCATGCCTTGGATCGCGGCTGTCAAAATGTTGCCGAAGGTGAGGGTGTATTGAATATCGCCATTCATCAGCGCAGGCACAGCGACTTGACTTCTCATCTGAACCAAGACCGACTCCAACGCTTCGTCTTTGAAGAACCCTTTGACCACCCCTACCTGAGCGGGCAGAAAGGCGTAAGTGCGGCTTGAGTAGGAAATGGTGATCTTTTCTGCCGCGTAAGATGCGCCTGACATGGTCATGCCGCAAAACATCCAGGTGGTCAGGATAGTTCTTATCCTCTTCACCGTAATCCATCCTTTCTTCCGGTGCTTTCCAAATCGCTGAAGACCGCATGGCCCCAGCGTTTCGGTCTAATCAAGGCTATCACGAAACGCCCCATCCGCCAATTTTTTTTCTGCTTTTGCACCCGCTTGACAACGGAGCGCCCCTTTCCTATAGCTGAAAGATCTTCAGGTGCCGACAGAAGTCGGAGAAAGATTTGGAGGTTGACGATGCGTTTTTTAACCTTTTCGCGGAAAAATCAGAGTCGCCTGGGCCTCATGGGACCAGCGGACCACGTCATGGATCTTGCGGAGCTGAACCGCCGCTATCTGAAAGCGGGCTCCGCGCCATACTTGAACAGCATGCAGGCCTTTATCGAGGCGGGCGGCAAGGGGCTAAGCCTCGCAAAAAAAGCATCCAGGTATGTGGTTGGGAAAGACGAAGAGGGGTTGAGAAAGCTGCGGCAGGCCGGCGCCCTGCTGAAGCTCAGCCAGGTCAAGATCATCTCCCCCATTCCCTGGCCGCGAAAGAATGTCATCCTTCTCGGAGTTAACTATAAGGAACACATTGAAGAAGGCGCGCGCGCACGATCTATTGAACTGAAATATCCCGAGGCGCCGGTTTTCTTTACCAAGCCGGCGACATCCGTCATCGGCCACTTGGGAAAGGTGGTTCACCACAGAGCGACCGAGAAGCTCGACTACGAGATCGAGCTGGCCGTGGTCATAGGGAAAAAGGGGAAGGATATCCCCAAGGAAAAAATCTATGACTACATCTTCGGTTACACCATCTGTCTCGACATGACGGCCCGCGACCTGCAGCGCAAGCACGGCCAGTGGTTCAAAGGCAAGTCCCTCGATACCTACTGTCCCCTGGGGCCCTGGATCGTCCATAAGAGCGCTCTGCCCGACCCCCACAACCTGAGACTCATCTGCCGCGTCAACGGCGAGGTCATGCAGGACGATAGAACCAGCAACATGATCTTCGACATCCCGACTACTATAGAGGCGCTCTCCAGCGGCATGACGCTGGAGCCGGGCGAGATCATCAGCACCGGAACTCCCTCTGGGGTGGGCTTCGCCCGTGTGCCGCCATTTTTCTTAAAACCGGGAGATAAGGTCGAAGGAGACATCGAGGGCATCGGTGTTCTTCAGGTGGAGATCGCCGCCCCCTAAACGATTTTGGATTTTGGATTGCCGATTTTGGATTGAATCGTTCGACTGCCTTCGTCCCGAGCTCAGGCCGAGGGGAGCTCACGACGAAGTCTAAAATCGGAAATGAGAACGCCCATGGAGCGAGTCAGGTCTGCCGCAGTGGCGGGGTCGTTCTATCCTGCGAGTTCCGAAGAGCTGGAAAGAACGATGGAGGAGTGCTTCGTCACAAGCCCTCTAGGTCCGCAGGGACTGAAGAGCTCCTTTCCGTCTCTTTTGGGGGGAATGGTTCCGCACGCTGGCTATGTATACTCCGGTCCCTGCGCCGCCCACTTCTACTCAAGCCTGGAAAGCGATATCGGGTGCGTCATTCTCTTGGGGGTGAACCATCGGGGGATGGGTGCCGAGGCTGCGCTGAGCCCGGCGGATTACTGGGAAACTCCCTTGGGCAGGGTTGCCGTAGATAGAGAGCTGAATGCATTATTGAAGGCCCAAGTGGACTTTCTGGAAAAAGATCAACGACCCCACCTCCAGGAGCACAGCATTGAGGTTCAACTTCCGTTTCTTCAAAGGGTCCTGGGAGAATTTACTTTCCTGCCGATCTCACTCTCTCATCTCTCTGAAAAGGAATGCAGGGAGCTTGGCCAGGCGATAGCGCGGGTTTACGAAAGGCAAAATGCCGCGGGCAAGAAGACTCTTTTAATTACCAGCAGCGATCTCAGCCATTATCTCTCACCCAAGGAGACCGAGAGGCTCGACCGGATGGCCTTAGAGCGTGTCCTCGCCCTTGATCCACCGGGTCTTTTGCGGACAGTCGAGGAAGAGGACATCAGCATGTGCGGGGTTATCCCTACCGCCGTATTTCTCTTCGCCGCCAAGGCCCTTAGGGCGAGGCACGTGCGCCTGCTTAAGCACTGTCATTCCGGCGACGTGGTTCCGATGCGGGAAGTGGTAGGCTACGCCAGCGTCGCCATCGAGCTTTAGATGGTTTGACTTGCCTCTGCCCATCTGCTAGTGGTTACTTAATGCTAGGGGTGTCCGCCATTGACGGACTGAGAGCCCGACATGGAAACTGTCGGGTAACCCTTTGAACCTGATCCGGATAGTGCCGGCGTAGGGAAGCGTGAAAGTCACTGGCCCTTCTGTTTATTTAGTTTAGCGGCGGGGCGAACTTAAGACCGTATTCCCTGGCTACTTTTTATGTGGTCATGCCGGATACGGTTTTTTTAATTAGGTGATAGTCCACATCAACGGAGAAAAGAGAGAAATTGCGACGGATCTCAGCGTGGAACAGCTGCTGAAGGAGCTGGGGATCCGCCCCGGCAGGGTGGTCGTGGAGCTCAACCGCGATATCGTCTCCCGAGAGGCTCACGATACGACGCTTTTAAAGGAAGGGGATAAGATCGAAATCGTCCACTTCGTCGGTGGAGGATAAGAGGTGAAACATGGAAGATCTTTTTAAGCTTGCCGATAGGAGCTACAAGTCGCGTCTCATTGTGGGAACCGGAAAGTATAAGGACTTCCGCGAGACCCAAAAGGCCATCGAGATCTCAGAGGCGGAGATCGTAACTGTGGCCGTGCGCCGGGTCAACATTACAGACCCCAACAAGGAAAATCTCCTCGACTATTTAGACCCGAAGAAATATACCATTCTGCCCAACACCGCAGGCTGCTATACGGCTGACGAGGCAGTTCGAACCTGTCGTCTCGCGCGGGAAGCCGGCGTGGGCAATATGGTCAAGCTGGAAGTCATTGGCGACGAGAGGACTCTCTTCCCAGACATTCCGGCTACCCTTGAGGCAGCACGGCTCCTGATTAAAGAGGAATTCATCGTCTTGCCCTACGTGAACGATGATCCCGTGACGGCGAAAAAACTCCAGGAGATGGGGTGTGCTGCGGTCATGCCCCTGGCAGCGCCGATCGGCTCTGGCCTCGGCATCCGCAATCCTTACAACATCCGGATCATCTTGGAGCAGGCCACGGTGCCAGTGATCGTTGATGCCGGCGTGGGAACGGCCTCGGACGCCTCGATAGCAATGGAGATGGGTTGTGACGGGGTGCTGATGAACACGGCGATTGCGGGCGCTAGGGATCCGCTGCTAATGGCGGAGGCGATGAGGCTCGCCGTAGAGGCCGGAAGGAAGGCCTTCCTGGCCGGGCGCGTTGCCAAAAAGCTCTACGCCACCGCCTCCAGCCCTCTGGATGGCGTCCTGGGTTAGAAAACTTCCTTTGCGCTTGCCAAAATTTGATCTCTACCTTGTGACAGACCGTGGCCAGACTAGAGGGAGAGATCTGCTCTGGGCTCTTGAGCAGGCCTTGGCAGGAGGAGTGAGAGCGGTTCAGCTCAGAGAAAAGGATCTCGGCGGCCGGGTGCTCTATCTTTTGGCGCAAAAGATCAAAAAGCTTTGCCAGCGCTACCACGCGAGCCTTTTTGTCAATGACCGGATCGACGTCGCCCTTGGGGTCGACGCCGATGGGGTTCAACTGGGAAGCGCCTCCATGCCTGTCGAGGCTGCCAGAGGGCTGCTCGGAGAGAAAAAACTGATCGGGGTCTCTACTCATTCTGTAGAAGAGGCGAAAGAGGCAGAACAGGCGGGCGCCGATTTTATACTTTTCGGACCGGTCTATTTCACTCCTTCGAAAGCCGTCTACGGAAGACCTCAGGGCCTCGGGCCGCTAAAAGAAGTGGTGGAAAAAATTTCTCTTCCCATTTATGCTATTGGCGGCATCAAGCGGGAGAATATAGCCGAGGTGAAGGCGGCCGGTATCCGAGGCGTCGCCCTGATCTCTGCGGTGCTGAGCGCGTCCGATCCGCGCGCGGCTGCCAGAGAGATCCTTGCGGAGCTGAAGAGGTAACCCTATGAAGGAAATAGCTCAAGAGGTGGTAAAATATTTGCAGGAGAATCTCCTGGCCTCTATCGGTATCGTCGTCGTTGCGGGTTTTGCGGCCACCCAAACGGTGGTGCACGGGAAAAAGGGCAGCCCGGTTCTCTATCTCATTGTAGGACTGCTCGGTTCTTTTCTGGGTCAGTTCGCTGTCCGCTACTTCGGTATTAAGGAAATTCTCGACCAGGTATCCGAGTTCCGCATCCTCTTTGATTTCCTGTCCGCCTATGTCGGCTCTTTTGTCGTCGCCTCGCTCATCCATTTCATCAAACCTATATGAGCCACCCTAGCTCAGTCGGTAGAGCAACTGATTCGTAATCAGTAGGTCGCCGGTTCGAATCCGGCGGGTGGCTCCAGAATTTTCCACTCGCAGCACATCTCAAGCCTGAGGGCTGTTGGCTGGGGTGTAGTCCGCCATGAAAAAGCTGAGACAGAGGCCAAGCAGCATGATAAAAAATCCGGCTAAGAAGGCATACCAAACAGAGTGGCCTAAAATATCGACGAGTGAGACCAACAGGAAATCTGGAATCAAGGCGCGGGTGGATGGGTCTAAAAGGTTTTGGGGATTGGCTAACCTTTTGATCAAGCCGCCCGAAATATGCATGTTTGAGTCCGCAGAAAGGCTCACGAGTTGGCGCTGCATCTGGCCAAAGAGGACACTTCCCAACAGGTTGATTCCGAACGCGCCGCCAAACATGCGGCAAAGCATAATCGTGGATGTGGCGACTCCGAGCTGGCTTAAGGGCACACCATTCTGCGCCGCGACCATGGAGGTTACAGTGACAATCCCCATGCCTACGCCGATCACGGCGCCGACTGCTAGGATCGCAACGAGCCCAGGGTGATCTCCGCTGCTGACAAAGGAGCCGTATCCCAGGGCCATAAACAGCATTCCCACGACACAGGCAGCTCGGTACCCAAAGCGATTCATGCCATGGCCGGCGCTGAAGCTCCCGCCGGTCCAACCTAGGCTTATCAGGAGGAGCACCAGTCCTGCCCGCGAAGCGCTGCCTCCCAGGACACCCTGGACATAGAGCGGCAGGTAGCTGATCACGCCGAACATCCCCATGGATGCGAGCCAGGCGATCCCCGCTGAGATTCTGAAGAAGGGGAGGCGAAACAGTCCGGGCGGCAAGATCGGTTCTTCGGAGCGCCGCTCGAGCGTGTAAAAAAGGGCGAGAACGACAAAGGCTGAGACAAACAGAACCGCGAGGGTCCAATCTAGAACGAAGAAACGTCTTTGGCTTTCCTCAAGGGCGTAGAACAGCAAAAACAGGCCCAGCAAAAGAGCGGCCGCCCCTTTCAGGTCAGGTCGCCGCCGCCGGCCAAACCCCGTCTCGGCCAATCCAAAGAAGATGAGCAGCGCAGCCATGAGACAAATCGGCAAATTGACAAAGAAGATCCATCGCCAGTTCCAGTATTGGGTGATGATGCCGCCGGCCAAGGGCCCGAGAATCGAGGCGATTCCCCAGATGCCGCTTATCAGTCCCTGCATTTTCGCGCGCTCTTCGGGCGGAAACAAAAAGCCGACGATGATAAAAGAGAGGGCGTAAATGGCGCCGCCGCCCACACCCTGGATGGCGCGAAAGACGGCAAGCTGCTCCATGCTCTGGGCCACTCCGCACAGGGCCGAGCCAAGCGTGAACAGGCCGATACCGATCAACATGAGGCGGCGCTGGCCGTAGAGGTCCGAGAGCTTGCCGAAGAGCGCCGTCGCCAGCGCCGACGTCAGCATGTAAGCGGAGAACACCCAGCTGTAAAGCTCCAAGCCGCCAAGCTTCCCTACGACAGTCGGCATAGCGGCGCCGACGATGGTGCTATCGATGGCAAACAAAAAAATGACCAACATCACGCCGGAAACGGCAACGCCAGGCCGGCGGGAAGAAAAGGACTCTGATGAAATTGGCAAGATATTCTCCTTGCGTCGAGAGATGATTCGCGCCCGAGCGGCCTAATAGGTCGGTCCCATGTAAAATTTATCTGTTTTCTCTATTACGGTTTATCTCTTTCCGCAAAGGCAGGTTGAGATTGGATAGATAGCGCTCGAAGAAAAGCGCAGGCGGGAGTAATAACTACCGCTAAACACAAAAATCGGCTCTGACCCTATTTCGTCCTGGAAGAAAACCTGGCGATCTGCCGGGGTCCCGCCGGGATCAAGTGCGCCGAGCGGGGCCCAAGGCGGCTTCGATGGCGGCTAATACGCGCTGCGGTGTGAAGGGCACTTCGCGCAGGCGCGCGCCGGTCGCGTCGAAGATCGCGTTGGCGATCGCCGCCGCGATAGGGGCGCTTGACGGCTCGCCGCCGCCGAGGGCCGGCATCTCCGGGCGGTTGATCAAGACAATTTCAATGTCTGGAACATCGGGGAAGGTGATGATCGGGTAGCTCGCCCAGTCGAGCGTCTTGACGCCTGAGGCATCGAATTTCACTTCTTCCAGCAGCGCGCGGCTCGCCCCCTGAATAACGTTCCCCTCGATCTGGTTCTTGAGCCCGTCCGGGTTGATGATCAGGCCGCAGTCATGCGAAATCGTGACCTTCTTGACTGTCACGTTGCCGCTGGATTTGTCTACTTCCACTTCCGCTACCGCGGCGCAAATCGTGTTGGCACGATTGGACACTGCCACGCCTCTACCCGTACCTATCGATCCGCTTGAAGCTGGCGCGGGCGACGGACGCTCCTTCCACTCGGCTTTCTTGGCCGCGGCGAGAAGCGCTTCGGTCGCTCTCTTATTGTTGCTCAGATAGCGCAGTCGGAACTGCACCGGATCGACGCCCAAGTCCGACGCTATTTCGTCCATGAACGACTCGCTGGCGAAGCAGCGGGCCAAGTCTCCAGGGGCGCGCAAGTAGCTGGTTCTGAGCGGCGTCTCATCGGATTGTACCCACGGGATAAGCGGTGCCACGCACTTCTGGTTCTCGAATGCATAGATCTCGCCTCCGCCCTGGGTGCCGTTGGAATTACCCTGGGCGGTGGGCTTCAGACCGATCTGCCTGGAGGCTAGCAGACGCATTCCCCGACCTTGGACACCGGTCAACGGGAAACTTCGGTCCGTGAAATCCCAAGCGATGACCTTGCCCTGCGCATCGACGCCCGCGCGGAGAGTATCCAACTGCGCCGGCCCTTTGGGCTCCCAACCATGCTCATCCTCGCGCATCCACTGCACGCGCACCGGCTTGCCGACGGCGCGAGAAAGCAGCGCCGCATCCTCCGGAACGTCGTCAGAACTCAAACGGCCGTAGCAGCCGGAACCCTCCCGATAAAGCACTCGGACATTTTTCTCAGGAAACCCCAGCAGGTCAGCGACGGCCTTTCGCGTTTCGAAGGAGCCTTGCGCGCCGGTCCAGATCGTCGCCCGATCCTTGCCAACATCAGCGACGGCGCACGAAGGGCCGATCATGCCGTGCAACTGGAACGGCCAGCGGTAAGTGGCCTCGTACTTCTTGCTCGCTTGAGACAGCGCCGCATCCGGATTGCCCTTGTTAACGGACACCTGGTCGCGAAAGCTCTTGGTGTTTTTCAGATTAGCGTAAACCTCCTCTGCGCTCGCCGGCATTTTGGTTGCGGGCTCGGACCAGGTAACTTTCAGCGCCCGGGCCGCCTTGATCGCGGCCCATTCAGTCTTGGCGACGACGCCGACGAAGCTTCCCTCTTGCACGACTTTCACGACGCCGGGAATATTCTTGACCGAACTCTCATCGATGCCGCTCGGCTTCGAGGTCACCGTCGGCGGCCGAACCACGCGGCCGTGGAGCATCCCGGGGACGCGCACGTCCTGCGTGTAGGTGAACTCACCGGTGAGCTTTGGTGGCAACTCAATGCGCGACATCGAAGTGCCGACGATCTTGTATTCCTTGGGATCTTTGGCTTTGACCTCCGGGGCGACTTTCATATCCCAGCCCGTGCCTGTGGCCGTGATCGTGACGTTGAAGCGCTTGCCTCCGATGAGCTTGCCATAAGATATCTTTTTCGAGGGACTTCCGATGATGCTCACAACTCCGTCCGTAACCGTGAGCTTCTCGGCGGAAGCTCCGAGACGCTCGGAAGCCAACTTCAAAAGCGCCTGCCGCGCCGCGGCGGCGGCCTGCCTGAGCTGCGGCCCCCCTCTTTCAATGGTTCTGCTGCCGGCGGTGGTACCCTGGTCAATCATCTTCGTAGTGTCCAAGCCGATCATTTTAACTTGCTTGAACGGGACATCAAGCTCTTCGGCGACAATCTGCGCCAGGGCGGTTTCGACGCCGGTGCCGAGGTCCACTTTGCTGCTGAAGACCGTGACGGTGCTGTCCTGGCCGATCGCGAGCCAGGAGTCGAGCGATGTTGGGTCCGGCTCAATGTTTGTCAGCACTTTGGACTGGGCCAGGACGTCAGCCACAGGTCGCGCAATGCTGAAGCTAACGATCAGCGCGCCCGTGCCTTTGAGAAACTGTCTGCGAGAAAGTGATGTGTCGCGCATGTTCGCTCCTCCTTATGCTTTCTGCTGCTTCGCCGCGCGCTGGATAGCGCGCACGATGCGCAGGTGACTGCCGCAGCGGCATAGGTTGCCGTCCAGGGCCTGCTTGATCTCGCTGTCCGTCGGGTTGGGATTCTTGTCGAGCAGGACCTTGGCGGTCATGATCATGCCGTTGAGGCAATAGCCGCACTGCCCCGCCTGCTCTTCGATGAACGCCTTTTGCAGCGGATGAGGACGGGCGACACTCCCCAGTCCCTCCAGGGTGGTAATATTTCGGTTTCGTGCCGCGGTCACTGGAATGCTGCATGATCGGACCGTATTCCCGTCCATGATGACCGTGCACGCGCCGCATTGGGAAAGACCGCAGCCAAACCTGGGCCCTTTTAAGTTGAGGTCGTCGCGTAAGACGTAGAGGAGCATGTTGCTCGGATCCGTGTCGACGACCCGTGTCTTGCCGTTGACCTTGAGCGAGATTCGCGCCATAGCGAGCTCCCTTTCTCGACGGACCAGGAGAAGCCTGGCCCGGGTGGGTTGTTTGGAGACGCCCTATTTCTATTAGAGTAGCCATTTCCATGTCAAGAGCTCCTACATACTCCTTGCCGATGCTATCGATTGAGTATATTAATTTTCTATTGGCCTGCCTAAAGGAGAATTTAAAATGCGAATCATCGATATAGATGGCCATGTACGCGAGGCCGACGACCTGTGGGAGCGTTATTTAGAACCACCTTTTCGCTCGCGTGCCCCGAAGGTTCAAAGAGTGGCTAATGGCCAGCTACTGTTCCTCCTGGAAGGGGATCGATTTCACCGCAAACCCGAGGAGTCTCCCTTTGAAGTTAAGCGTGAGAGTTCCCCTGCCAACCCGAATCGAGAGCGCGGGATGGACCCTAAAGCCAGACTCAAAGATATGGACTCGGAAGGGATCGAGTGCGGCATGCTTTTCCCTTCTGCCGCACTTTACCTGCCTTCGGTCGAAGAAGAAGTCTACGCCTCGGCTCTTTGCCGGGCCTATAACAACTGGCTATTCGATTATCGCCGAGCCGACCCCAAGCGTTTGATGGGTGTAGGGGTCATTCCTGTTCAGGAGATGAAATCGGCCGTAGAAGAAGCCCGCCGTGCGGTACTGGAGCTTGGATGCAAGGGGATCTTCGTGCGCCCCAATCCGGTAAAGGGCCGAACGCTTGATGACCCTTACTATGATCCTCTCTACAAGACCGTCCAGGAGCTCGGGGTTCCGCTTATGGTCCATGAAGGTTCAGGGGCCTATCTTCCGACGGCGGGCGCAGACCGTTTCCCGGGGAGTTGGTTTTTTGCCCACACCATCTCCCATCCCTTTGAACAGATGCTTGCCTCATTAAGCCTCATTGGAAAAGGGGTGTTGGAGAAGTTTTCAGAAGTGCAAGTGATCTTTCTGGAATCAGGAGCCGGCTGGCTTCCTTATTGGTTGTGGCGGATGGACGAACATTACGAGAAGCTGCCGTTTCAGGCGCCGTGGCTTAAGATGAAGCCGAGCGATTATTTCCGCAGGCAGTGTTACATTTCATGTGAGGCGGACGAGAATAATCTGGCCGAGACTATCAGGGCTATCGGTGAGGATCGGCTCCTTTTCGCGTCCGATTATCCCCATTGGGATGCCACGTTTCCAGGCGCCGCAAAGGGCCTTTTGGAAAGGACCGACATCAGCGAGGCGACCAAGAGAAAAATCTTGGGCGAAAACGCCCTGAGAGTCCTAAATCTAGAGTGAAAGAAAATGCGACAAGGAAAAAACTATTGCGCCGGCGATTATGAGAATCGGGATGACGAGATCTTGATTCATAGACCGAAAAGTAGCATGTTCCCATTTCTCCAGCAAGATTATCTGCCGAGATTGACACACGCTCTCCTGAGGCATTACTCTCGCCGTTTAGCAGTGTGAGGACTGATCATGAAGCGAGTAATGGCACTATCCGTTGTGGTTCTATGGGGTTTGCTTTCCGGATGTGTGAAATTTCCCATTGTTGGGTCTTACTATAATAAGGAGACGTTGATCGGAATGGCCGACTACAACCCGTTTAGCGGCACATCCTATATTCAAGTCGACGGTCGGATCCGCAAGGTCCGTTGCGAGGGCAATTCTTACGGTACCTATGCGCCTCTATTTACGTTGAACGGGTCGGGGCAGGGAGGGGAGGCTGAGCTCCAGTGTAGCGATGGCAGAATCTTCAAGGTTCAGTGGGCGTCCCTATCATGGGGTACGGGGTATGGAGTCGGCCGTGACCAGAACGGAGACAGGCTCACTCTTGTGTACGGTATGGATGAAGGCGAGGCGGAAAATTTTTTAAAGAAGGAATTGCCGATTATTCTCAAACGTTCTGATTGATCGGTTCACGTCCATGGAACGAATCTTAAATCCACAATCTGTTTTTGCCTTTCAACACGTCTCTTGACAGCCACGGCGGTGCGGACTAAACGTGCGAAAGAATTGAGAGGCGCGATATGAACACTCGACGAAGAATCAGGGAGATGTCGCTTGGATGGGTTCTTGTTCTGACTACTATAGGGACCACATTGTTTCACTGCCAGCCTGCCTTCGCTCAGACCCCGGGGCTGCGCGGAGTTTACAATGCGCTGAGCGGGGCGATGAGCCCGATCTGGGTAGCCGAGGAGGCGGCTCTTTTCACTAAGCACGGCCTCGGATTGGAACTCAAGTACCTGGCGGCCACCTCGGCAGTACAGGCCATGGTGGGAGGGAGCGAGGATGTGGGTCTCGTGGGCAGTCAGGGAATCGATGCCAATCTCGAAGGGGCCGACCTGGTCTATGTGGCCAGCGGCATTCCGACCTTCGTTTTCCACCTCTACGGACAGCCTGGAATCTCCTCTGTCGCTGACCTGAAGGGGAAGGTGGTTGCCGTTACCCAGCCTGCTTCCTCCACCGATTATGCCGCCCGTATTGTCCTGTCTCGCGCGGGGCTGGTGCCTGACAAGGATGTCAAGATTCTTTTTTCTGGAAATATCCCAGCGCTTTTAACTGTGGTAAAATCGGGAAATGCCGCTGCCGGAATCATGTCAGCCCCCACGACGCTGCAGGCCAAGGCAAGCGGTCTCAAGCCTGTGCTCAATATCACCAACCAGAATATCCCGTTTCTCTTCGTGGGAGTGTTAGCTCCTCGCAGAGTGGTGCGGGAGAACAGCGAGGCTTTAACACGATTTCTACGTGCCTACATCGAGGCGATTTCGCTCATCCGAAAGGACAAAGAGACGACGGTGAAGGCGCTGGGCAAATACCTGAAGACGGACAGCCGAGAAATCCTTGAATCGGTGTACGAAGAGTACAAAGAGGTTTTCCCCAGAATTCCCCTGATGACAGCTGCAGAAGTCAAGGCGGTCCTTGACGTAGCGAGGAGCCCGAGGGCAAAGCAGTCCAGGCCCGAGGACTTTTTCGACAATTCCCTTGTCCAGAAGATCCAGGCGTCGGGCTTTATCGACTCCCTGTATTCCAGGCCATAACCTCACAAGCGCGCGATGAATCGGCCCGGGTTGAGAATTCCCTGAGGGTCGAATTGGTGTTTGATCTCACGCATGATAGCCAGGCTTGGGGGAGGGGACCCCCAAACGTCAATACCCTCTTTGAACGCAGGTGGCGCTGCTACCATTACCACATGGCCCCTCTGCTCCTGGGCCAAGACGGAAAGTGTCGAAAACCACTCGGCGTTTGATGGCACCGCGTCCAATGAACACCATACCGCTCCGCAACCGGCGTGGGCGATGTAGCGCGCCGGGCACTCGGCGGTGATGCCCTTGTCGATTTTTTCTACTACCTCCGCCACCGACGCTGGCGGGATGGTCATTCGGTAGACGATGTTTTTTCCATTTGCCCCGAAGTCACGGACATGCTCCCACAGCCGTTGATGCGTTTCGCCCTGGAGGATCTCTGCAGTGAGACCGATCCGTCCCGCCAACTCTTGGACTTCACGCAAATGGCGTGCAACCGCCTCTTCGAATCCCTCTGTCCATACCGCGACGGCGGGCATTTCTGGGGCGGTACTCGTCGCCTTGGACAGATCAGAGCTGAGGATAGCGATGGCTGCTGGTAGCAACGTGGATTGTGATAGTTCGTCAACCAGTCGCAGGCACTCCGACAGAGGACCAAAGGCGAGTAAAGTGGCCGCGCTTTCGGAAATCGGCGCCAGCTTGAACGTGACCTCGGTAATGACGCCAAGCGTTCCTAAGGAGCCGACGAAAAGCTTGCACATGTCATAGCCGGCGACGTTTTTCACCACCTTGCCGCCGGCTTTGATCTGCTGGCCGTTGGCCAGCACCATCTTCATGCCGATCACCAGGTCGCGCATACCGCCGTAGGCCATCCGTCGCGGGCCGTTGATGTTTGCGGCCACCGTCCCGCCGATCGTGGCCAAGCCGGGATTAGAGGGATCCGTGGCCAGAAACTGATGGCGCTGCGCCAGAATCTTTTGCAGCGTGGCTACCTTTAGCCCTGCCTGTACGGTGGCGGTAAGGTTGGCGTCGTCGTGCTCGATGATCTTATCCAACCTTTCGAGTCCGATCACGACATCCATCTGGCGCGGGATATTGCCCAAGCCCATTGCTGTTCCGCCGCCCCAAGGGATCACTGATGCCTCGGCCTCGGCGCAGATGTGCAGAACTGATGCCAGCTCCACTGGTGAAGGCGGAAAACAGAGGAGGGAGGGAACCTTGCCATCGACTGTGTAAGAGGCCAGTGAACGCGGATCAGCTTTTACTGATCCAGCGTCTAGCTCACTTTCTAACTTGGCGCTCAACGCTTCGCTGGAAAGCTTCATCTCAATGAAGAGTCTTGGGCGGCGCCGTAAGCCCGCTCGAGGAGGTCCATGAGGTGAAACACTTGGACCGGTGGACCATAGCGTTTAGCCCCGTAACGAAGCTGGAGCATGCAGCCGGGGTTGGGAGCTACAACTGCCTCAGTGGAAGTTGCCGCAATGGAGATCATCTTTTCTTTTAATAGTTCCTGCGACATTTCGGGCTGGGTGAGGTTATAAATCCCGGCGCTGCCACAGCAGCGATCGGAACCATCCATCTCGACCACCCGCAGTCCGGGAATCGCCGCCAGCAGCGCGCGCGGTTGCGCTCGCACCTTCTGTCCATGGGCCAGATGGCAGGGGTCCTGGTAGGTGACCGTCATCTCAACTCGACTGAGGGGTCCAATCAACCCAAGTCCGGCAAGGAACTCGCTAGCATCTTTCACCAACCGCCCAAAGCGCTCTGCTTTCTCGGCATACGCGGGATCATCGCGCAGCAGATGGCCGTACTCCTTCATCGCTGCGCCGCAACCGGCGGCATTCACGATGATGGCATCGACGTCGGTATCGAGGAAGGCATCGATGTTTCGGCGGGCCATGACCTTCGCCATCCTGGTCTCTCCGTTGTGGATGTTGAGCGCTCCGCAGCATCCCTGGGCTTTGGGAATCAGGACATCGCAGCCGTTCAGCCGCAGTACCCGCACGGTCGCTTCGTTGATGTCGGCGAAGAGGAGACTCATGACGCATCCCGAAAGCATCGCTACCTGTGCTCGGCGTTCACCGATGGCAGGGAGCAGATCCGATGATGGTTTGAAAAAGTGATCCGGAATCGGCGGCAGCATTGCCTCCATCTCTTGCAGCCGCGCTGGGAGAAGCCTGTGGACGACACGTTGGACTCCGCTCTTTTGGTAGAATCTCAGCAGTCGGGCGACGGTTCTCAGCATCTGCGGGGAGGGGAGGAGCTGGGTGAAAGCGAACTTTGCGACGGCGCGGGCCAACGGCGATCCTGGTGGGCCCAGGATTTCGCGCGCCGCTTCCGCGATCCGACCGTATTTGACTCCGGAAGGGCAGGCGCTCTCGCAGGCCCGGCACATCAAGCATAGATAAAGATGATCTCCAAACCGCTCGTTCGGCTCGATGCGGCCTTCCGCCGCCGCCCGCACGAGATGGATCCGGCCACGGGGCGATTCGGACTCAATATGAAGCACTCGGTAGGTGGGACATTGGTTAAGACAGAGGCCGCAGTGGACGCACTGGTAGAGCTCGGGGATGTCCAACACCGCGCCCCTGTGGGATTCAGATCCAATGCTCGACGGCTGCTTGAGCTCTTCTAGCATGTGGCCCTCCTGGGCGATTAGATCCACAGACCGGCAGGGATCTTCGCCGGCTGTCTGCGTACCTCCCCGCAAGTCGCTGGCGTCGGGAAGAGTTTCGCCGGGTTGAAGCGACTGTCGGGATCGAAGGCGCGCCGGACACGCTTCATAGCATCCAGGTCTTCATTGTTAAACAGGAGTCCGATGGAGTCCTTTTTCTCCAACCCAATGCCGTGCTCGCCGGTGATGCTCCCTCCCATCTCCACACATGCCTTGAGGATCTCCGAGCCTGCCTCTATGACTCGGTCCAGTTCTCCCGGCTTGCGTATGTCAAAAAGGATGTTGGGGTGGAGATTCCCGTCGCCAGCATGGAAGACGTTCGCGATGAGCAAGTTGTAGCGATGAGCAATCTCCGCAATCCGCCCCATGATCTCCGGCAGTCGCCCTCGCGGCACAACGCCATCTTGGACATAGTAATTGGGGGCGAGGAGACCCAGAGCGCCGAAGGCGCCCTTGCGTCCCTTCCACAAGAGCTGGCGATCGGCTTCGTCTTTGGCCAGTCTGACCTCGCGCGCGCCGTTCCGGTTGCAAATGGACTGGACAAGCGCCATCGCCCGTTCGGTGTGCTCGCGTACGCCCTCTATCTCGACAAGCAAGACTGCGGCTGCGTCCCTCGGGTAGCCACACGGAGCGCCTCTTTCCACCGCCTCGATCGTCAGTTGATCCATCATTTCGAGGGCCGCTGGAATAATTCCCGCCGCAGTGATATCGACGACGGTCTCAGTTGCCCGATCCGTTTGGTCAAAGATCGCCAGCAGTGTCCGCACCGACTCGCGCGTTCTCATCAAGCGCACCAGCGCTTTGGTGACGATCCCCATTGTCCCCTCTGAGCCGACAAAGACACCGCAGAGATCGTAGCCCGGCGTATCCGGAACTTCACCGCCTAGCCAGACGACTTGGCCGTCGTCCAATACCACCTCTGCACCCAAAACGTGATTGGTAGTGACGCCGTAGGCGAGGGTGTGCGGTCCGCCGGAGTTGTTGGCGACATTGCCGCCGATGGAACAGGCGGCCTGGCTGCTGGGGTCCGGTGCGTAGAACAAACCATCTTTGGCCACGGCTTTGGTGATGTCGATGTTGATCACGCCTGGCTCGACGATGGCGATGCGGTTCTGCAAGTCGAATTTGAGAATGCGATTCAAACGGGCTAACGAAAGGACGACGCCTCCCTCGGCCGGCACCGCACCGCCGGCAAGCCCAGTACCGGAGCCGCGCGGAACGATGGGGACATTGGCTCGTTTAGCCGCTTTGATCACGGCGGACACCTGTTCGACATCGCCGGGCAGCACAACGATCTCCGGCATCACCTGAAGGATGGATCCGTCCTGTTCGTAGACGATGACGTCCTCTTTCTCGACGAGGACATACCGATCACCGACAACCTCCCTCAGCTCACGGATGAGATTTTCTCTGATCATTCAGTAATCCTCTTAAGATCGTATCCAATGGTGAACTGCCATGTCAACCCACAGTCGATTGACCTGCGAAGAATTGTAGTGCTAAGATCGCAGCTTCCGCCGGAAGGATAGCCAGAATGGCGCGGGTCGCATTAGAAAAGCTAAATAAAGCATTTGGTGAAGTTCACGCGGTGAAGGATGTATCTCTCACCGTTCAGGACCGAGAGTTCATGGTCTTGGTCGGTCCATCCGGATGCGGCAAAACGACGACGCTTCGGATGGTTGCCGGGCTGGAGGAGATCACCTCGGGAAAGGTCTTCATTGGCGACCGTCTGGTGACCCACCTCCCCCCCAGGGACCGTGACATCGCGATGGTGTTCCAAAATTATGCCCTCTATCCGCACATGACGGTATTCGACAACATGGCCTTCGGCCTAAAAATGCGCAAGTTTTCCAGAGCGGAGATCGATACACGAGTCCGTGAAGCGGCGGAAATTTTAGGGATTCATGACCTGCTGGGGCGAAAGCCGCGTCAACTTTCCGGCGGTCAGCGGCAGCGCGTAGCCGTAGGGCGCGCCATTGTTCGCCACCCTCAGGTCTTTCTTTTCGACGAACCACTCTCGAACCTTGACGCCAAACTAAGAGTTCAGATGCGGGTCGAGCTTAAGCGCTTGCATGAGCGGCTCCAATCCACGGTGATCTACGTGACCCATGATCAGGTCGAAGCCATGACGCTTGGAGATCGGATCGTCGTGATGAAGGACGGACGCATCCAACAGATGGGCGAACCCCTTCAGGTCTACTCACAGCCGCAAAACAAGTTTGTGGCGGGCTTTCTCGGCTCACCGGCCATGAATTTCATCGACGCCTCCATCACAGAGGCCGATGGAGATCTTTATGTTGAGACAGCCGGATTCCGAATGCGCGCCCCCGCTGAGCGTTCAAGCCGCTTAAGCTCATACAAGGGGCGACAGGTTACGCTCGGAATCCGTCCCGAAGACCTACGCGAAGCGACGGCGGGCGGCTCCGACAGCACCTCCTTCGAAGCTTCGGTCGAGGTCGTGGAACCGCTCGGTTCGGAGATCCTTTTGGATGTGCAGATGGGTCATCACTCACTCGTGGCACGGGTAGCCTCTTCGGTCCGTACCAAACGTCACGAGAAAATTCGGCTTGCCTTCGTGACTGACCGGATCCACTTCTTTGATCGCCAGACGGAGGAAGCCATCGCCTGATCTTTCCGCTCCCGTGAACCGTTTTTGTTGGGGGTGCTATAGGTCATTGACTTTCCCGACCCTATTTTATAGAGTCGGCTCGGTATTTTTCCTGACGCGTGAAGCTGTCCACGGACCCGAACGGTTTGGAGGGCGCATTTGTTCTTGTCCGAGGTTGCGAAAACTCCCTTCGAAATAAACCAAGGCCCCCGTTAAGGCCTAGAGGAGGAACATTATGGCTAAAAAAATTGTCGATGACCGCGCGATCACCCGCCGCAAGTTCATCAAGCTTGCCGGGGTGGCCACCGGAATGGCTGCCGGGGCCGGGATTGAGGGCGTCTTAACCTCGCGTCGAGCGCCGGTCTTTGCGCAGGAAAGGTCGCTTCATTTTCTGCTGTGGAAAAACTTCTCGCCGCCGGCGGACGTGGAAATCCTGCGCCAGGGGGACGAGTGGGGCAAGCAAAATAAAGTCAACGTCAAGATCGAACAGATCAATGCCAATGACCTCCCGGCCCGGGCTTCCGCGGCTATAGAGAGCAAACAGGGGCCGGATATCATCCAGTTCTTTCACAACTGGCAGAATCAGTACGGGGATTCTCTCGTCGACGTCACGGATATCTGCACGGCGCTCGAGTCCAAGTACGGCGGGTACGTCGACTACGCCAAGACCCATGCGATGCTCGACGGAAGATTCAATGCCGTCCCACACACTATCGTCCCGAATATTTACGTGGTCCGCGCCTCGTACATGAAGGCCGCCGGCACCACGCGCTGGCCTAAGACCTGGGAGGAGTTGCGACGCGAGGGGAAAAAGTGGAAGGCCAAGGGCCACCCGGTCGGCCAAACCGTCGGCCACACCTTCGGCGATGCGGTCGACTTCACCTATCCCTACCTTTGGAGCTTCGGTGTCGCCGAACGCGACGATAAGGGCCGGGTTGTCATAGCCAGCAAACAGACCCTTGAGGCGCTAAAGTTTTTTAAGGCGCTGTGGGATGACGCGATGGACCCGGCAGGCGCAGGATGGGACGACTCGAGCAACAACCGTGCCTTCCTCTCAGGCGCGATTACCGCGACCAACAACGCGCCCAGTATCTACCTCACCGCTTCGAATCAAGTCATCCTGGACGAAAAAGGTGCGCCGCTCGTCAACGACATCCTGCACGTGCCGAATCCCGGGGGTCCTGCGGGCGTCTTTCACTACCATTACAGCCAGCAGCTCGCGATCCCAAAATATTCCAAGAACGCGGAGCCGGCCAAGGAGTTTATTCGCTGGCTGATGGATAAGGAACAGTACACGAAATATTTACGCCGCGGGCAGGCTTATCAGGCGTCGCCGCTAAAGGCCTATATGAAAGACGCCATGTGGGATATGTTCCCCGCTCTCAAACCCTTCCGCGACCATCTTCTTGAGGGCCGGCATGTCGGCTGGAAGGGAGGCGCGGACGCAAATGCCGCCCGCGTTGTCCAGAACTATGTGCTCATTGACATGCTGGCCAACGTGGCGACGGGGAAGATGACCCCGGAGGAATCGCTCAAGTGGGCGGAAGGCCAGCTCAAATCCATCTACGGCGCGTGATGTGAGCTAAATCCCAACCTGGATCGGCATGAAAAGAAACCCGCATGCTGACTCCTTGCCTGCGGCCCGGACCAGCGCGAGGTCTAAGATCTCCCTTGGACTGCTAGAGCGGCCTGGCGTCCTCGGCTACCTCCTCATGGCGCCGGCCGCTGCCATTATCTTCTTCTTTGTCACCTATCCATTCGCCTGGGGCGTCTGGATGAGTTTGACCAATAAACAGATCGGGATGCCGTGGTCTCAGGTGAGATTCACCGGCTTGATGAACTATGTGGACCTGTTGACCAAGGATGGGGTCTTCTGGACTACGGTTTGGAATAGCTTCGTCTACACCGGGGTCGCGACAGCGATTAAGTGGGTCCTCGGCATCTGGCTTGCCGTATTGCTCAACCGAATGGTTCGGTTCCAGCGGATGGTGCGCGCAGCCGTGCTCCTGCCGTGGATCGTTCCCACAGTGCTGAGCACGATCGCTTTTCTCTGGATCTTCGACCCCGACTTCAGCGTCATCAATTGGACCCTCAGACGCTTTTACACCTGGATGGGATGGGGCTACGTCAAAGGGCCGCTCTGGCTGGGCGACCCGACTCTCGCATTGGCCTCGGTCACCTTCGTCAACATCTGGCGCGGCACCCCGTTTTTTGCGATCTCATTTCTTGCGGGCCTGCAGACGATCACTCCCGACCTTTACGAGGCGGCAGCGATCGATGGCGCGAGCGGCTGGCAGCGCTTTTGGCACGTGACCCTGCCGGGGATCAAGCCGATCACGGTGGTGGTTCTCGTCTTTTCGATCATTGTCACGTTCTCGGACTTCCAAATCGTCTACGTCCTCACCCGCGGCGGTCCGGCGAACAGCACCCACCTCTTTGCGACCTACGCGTATCAAGTGGCGATGGTGGGGACCCGCCTGGGCCTCGGCGCGGCCATTTCTCTCTTTATGTTTCCGGTTCTTGCCCTCGTCATTATCTTCCAGCTCGTCTATCTCCGGCGGGAGCAAGCTTGACATGGCACAACTCCAGGTCGGCGAGACCTTCGCGAAGCGACTGTTGGTCTATCATCTGCCGCTCTTTTGTTTCATTGTCTTCACGATCTTTCCCTTCTACTGGATGTTCGTGACCTCGATCAAATCAACGCGGGAAACTTACAATCGCGATGTCAACCCGTACGTTCCGGTCGCCTGCGCGGAGGCTGTCGCCGAGCAGGTGCGCTCGGGGCGCTTCGATGGCTCGGCGCTGATGGAGAATTGCCTCTACCACTGGCGAACGCTCTTGCGCGACACGCTGTTCCTACGTTGGCTCAAGAACACTCTACTCGTCGCGATCGCTTCTACCTTAATCTCGCTCTTCGCGGGAATCACGTCGGCCTACGCGCTCGCGCGGCTCAGGTTCCGCGGGGCGGATACATTCGGGGTGCTCATCTTCATCACCTATCTGGTGCCGCCGACATTGCTTTTCATCCCGCTCTCGGATGTGATCGGCGATTTGCCGCTCCTGCATTGGAACCTGCTCAACTCACCGTGGGCCCTTATCGTCGCCTATCCGACCTTCCTGGTGCCGTTCTGCACTTGGCTTTTGACCGGCTATTTCCGGACTATTCCTAAGGAGCTTGAGGAGGCCGCGATGATCGACGGGGCGACGCGCATCCAGGCGATGGTCCGGATCATCCTCCCCCTCGCGCTGCCCGGGGTGCTGTCGGCGGGAATGTTTGCCTTCACGCTGTCGGCGAACGAGTTTCTCTACGCGCTGATATTCATCTATGATGCCGCTAACAAGACGGTGCCGGTAGGAGTCGTCAGCGAGCTCATCAAGGGTGATGTTTTTTACTGGGGAGAGCTGATGTCAGGCGCCTTGTTGGGCTCAGTCCCAGTGGCCCTGATCTATTCGTTTTTCGTCGAGCACTATGTGGCGGGAATGACCGGAGCGGTTAAAGGTTGATGGGAGGGACCACGTGAAAGCGCAAAGACGCCCGTACATGAAATTTTGGACGATACTGACAATCGCCGCCTTAATGATCGGGATGAGTTCTTGCGGTGGCGGCAAAAAAGAAGAGCAGGGAACGGGCAAGCCGGGCGGGGCGCCGGGCACGAGTGGTGAGGCGTCGATTTCAGGAACCATTACCCTGGATCCTGCATTGAAGGATAAGGTGGGCAAAGAGCCGCTCCTCATGATCATGGCCTCGATGTCGCCGGAGCCGAATAAGCCGGCGGTCATCGTCAAACGTGTAGCCGAAGCCAGCTTTCCGTACGGTTACAAGCTCACAGCCGAGGATATTACTCTGGCGGGCTCGAGCTTTCAGGGGAAGATGTATGTGAGCGCCAGAATCGACCCCGCGGGAATGGTGGGGGCACCTCAACCCGGGACGTTTGAAGGCGTCTATCCGGGCAACCCGGTCCCTGTAGGCTCAAGCAAAATCGATATCGTGATCAATAAAGCTTATTGAGGTGTCATCTGTACCGGGGTGCGCTTCAGCTCCCTACACTCTTCCTGAGCTGGCTCTGGCCAGAGCTAATTCTATCGTTCCCACGCTACCTCTACGGCGAGTAAACTAATTAGGCTTTGATACGATTTTGGGGATCCTGGGCTTCGTCAAATGACGTATCATGACGTCCTTTATGATCATCATTTCAGGGCCAAAAGGGACGGGGCTTTTAAGCGCGCAGCCTTGCGATAACGAACAGGGCAAGGTGAAAGCCGACGTAGATTACTGCAACAGCTCCGATAAACAACAGAGCCCACGCAATCCGTGCAAGCCAAGGGGCCGCCTGCGGCGTCGGAACGACAGTTATTCCTCTTGCAAAACCTTCCGCGTGACGAACAGAGGCGTTGATCTGCGCATATGTGATTGGAGGAAAATAGAGGTACGAGATCGTAATTTGCTCCCCAGGGACGAGGATCGGAATCCGGATCTCTGCGCCTCCACCAGGCAGGTTGACCCGCGTGAACTCAACGTCGGGGAACAGGTTGAAGTTATCGGGAAGAAAATTGTGAGATATACGGATATCGGTGGCTGGCTTCCGGCCGGTGTTCTTGATGACTACCGAATGAGTATGGATGGTGGCGTTGGGAGGATTGGTTAGGCGAAAAACGGATGCATGGCCATAGTAGGCAATAAGCCTGGCTTTACGCTCGAGGATTCTGTCGAGAGCAGCACCTACGAAGAGAGCAAGAATCGGCGCTGCGATTGTTGCCACTAGAGTCCAGTCGATAGGCGTTGTATTCATGAAGAACGGCGAACGGTTAGATCTGGGGTTACGTTGTTCTTATTTTACGAAGCAAATGTACAAGGTCAGGCTCCGAGATCTCAGCTTTAGAAGCTTCATCCATGGCATCAAGGAGCATGCGAATGACTTCCTCGGCAACCTGCGCTGAAGAGCGGTGATGTCCCTCGGAATCACGCTAGCACCAACCCATAGCGGGCGTGCGATCTGGATGATATTCGCGCGTGTCCAACTCATCCGGTGGCCCCAGCAACAATTTTCGTTCCACAGGCAGGAATATCGGACCGTTGAACAGGGTCACTTTAAGAGGTGATTTGTCGATTGAGACGGCAAACGGATTATGCGCCCAATGGGCGTGGAGCGAAAGATTCTGTGACCTGATAGCGACGTCACAATCATTGGATCCAAATTCAAGTCCTAAGCCTGAGGCGGCTCGGTTTGCCTCTTCCACAAGTTGGCTAGCATGAGCGACGAAGTTCAGTGCAGCTTCACGGACGGCTTTAACGCCATCATCTGAGTAACGTAGGTGCTGTGTTTCTTGGGCGAATTCCGTTACCTGCTGCGACCGCCTAGCACGATCGGCGATAGTCTCCCTGCGAATCACGCTGCCTGCTTCCTGCGCGCGATATTGGATGGCACCGACCGCCTGCTCAACGCTGTAATCGGAGAGATTGAAACGGATAAGCGTATGGGGTAGCCACAGCGGTGGTGTGCTTGTTGTATTAAGCATTACAACGAAGAGAAACCCGGGACCTTCGTCCAAAAACCGGTCCGTTATCGCCTGCTTCTCGACTTGCGTCCACGGGGTCTGTCCCCAGCCATCTCGGTAAAGGATAACGACAATCCGCGCCTCCTGGCGAAAGACTGCTCTGAAAGACTCGAGGCCGTCAGTGCCGGCGATCTTGTCTTGGCGATGGGTGTAAAGAAAAACTTCCAGCCCAGAGGATAGAGCATCCTGAATCGTGCAGGCTAATTCCTGGTCTTCACTCAGGAACGAAATGGCAACATCGTACTTGTGTTCAGGTTCAGGTGACATCGAAATGCGGCGAAGCTAAACGTCCAGATTGCTGATGTCGCTGATCAGTTGGCCGATGTGAGCCTGGAGCATCTTCTCGACGGCTGTAAGAGTCGGAGGCTCGTCCCACTGGAGAGTCGAGCTGTGCTCGCGCCCCGTATACTCCATAGCGAGCCATAGGCGATTGTCCAGGCGCCTGACGGATTTGAGGATACCCTCCTCGCCACGCGGGAACTTATTCCCGGCCTTATACCATGACCCCCACTGCGGTGGCCATACCGAAACAATGGCTGTTCCAGATTTTCGCTTCAAGTCTCGAATCTTCATAGAACCTCATAGAACCTCCAAAAAGAGTCTCGGCAAATTTAATTACGAGGGCCACTAACGTCAAGGCTCAGTATGAGATCGCAGACTTTAGATTTTGACCTTCGCTTGGAAGTGTTCCCAGGCACGAATGGTGGACGCTGGCTTGAAGGTCCTCCGGACAACCCTCTCAGCCTCTTCGCGGCTTAGAAATCGCGGCTCACCCAGCTTCATCGCCGCCGTCTGCAAGCGTGCCGACTCTTCGAGATAGAGCGCGAGGATACAGACCTCCGGGACATTCTTCCCGACGCATTAGGCTCAGGACGAAGATGTCGATTCTAGAAAGAGGGCGGGTCCCTCTGTCTGGGCTCGACTCGTGGAGCGACTGTCCATGCCCGAAGGGCACCGCAGCGACGACGTCAGTGGCTTGAGCTGCCCCCTCTCGGATTGGTGCTGACCAGCCAGCCGAAGTAGGCCACGCCCAGCGTCATCGTGAGCAGAACGACAACGGTCACGACGCTTGACAGCTCCGCAAGGAACTTGAGCGTGCCACTTGACAGACCCACGAAGGCTAATCCAACGACCGGGATGACCGGAGCGCCGCATCCCATCACGCTGCACGGTCCGGTTGAGAGGCCCAGGATACTCGCAAGGGCGCCGGCAACGCCGGCCGGCTGGGCTGCCGTCGCCCCCCATCCGTATCGAATCAGTTGGTCGCGACGGTAGAACCAGAGCGCGAAAAACGAGCCGAGCAACACTGACATGAGGATGAAGCGCCCAAGGTCGGTGACGTCCACGGCAAACCCCCACTCTATACCGCCGTAGGGGCTGTCCGACGAAAACCAGAAGAGCACGAGGTTAGGAAGAAATTCTAGCTTCCGTGTCAGGATCGCCTCGCTCGAGGCCAGGTACTCCGGCAGTTTTGAGAGCCACGGGTTGAATGTAAAAAAGTCCAAGGGCTTGCGGACAACTGAGAGCAGGAGGAGAGGAACGAAGATGTGGAGGACGAAGACGAAGATTGTGACGGAGGTGAACATCTTGGGCCTTGCCCGGAGGGCAGCGAGGACCCCGTCGATCGGCTTCGTCACCGCATCGATAACTCTCTGAGACACAGACGGCCCCTCTTCAAGAAACGGCAAGTCTCCGTGCCTCATCCTATCCGCTCTTCCTTCCGTACGCAAATCACCCCAATGAGGTCGGGCAGGCCTACTTGCCACGGGCGGCTCATCTTCGACCAGAGCTTCGGCCCGTTCGGCTAGGGTAGATCCGACGTCATTTTCGCCTTGACATCGGTGGGGCCTTTTGATAGCAATTCCAGCCGGACGCGTCAAGGGGTCGTCTCATTACCAAGGGAGGAAAGAAATATGGCACAAGAGGTGAGTCGCCGAGAGTTTTTCAGTCAATTGGGAGTCACCGTGGGAGGCGCAGCTCTCGCTGCATCAGGCGTGCCGCTGTTAAGGCCAGAAGAGGCTCGGGCCCAGCAGCAACCGAGGGGAAGCATTCCTGACAAGCCGTACAAGGTCGGCCACATGACGTTTTTCACCGGCCCAGCGGCGGTGCTTGGTGAACCCATGTACAAAGGGCATATCCTGGCCGCTGAAGAGATCAACACCCAGGGTGGTCTCTTGGGGAAGCGAAAGATCGAGACGCTCAAGGCCGACGAGGCGGCTGGCACCGACGCCAACGTCAAAGAGATGCGCCGACTGAAGCTCTCTGAGAACATTGACCTGTTCACCGGCATTACCTCGAGTGGAAACACGCCGGCCCTGGGTCCTGTCGCCGAGGAGTTGAAGCTCCTGACCGTCTTCGTGGACGGGTGCACGGACTTTCTCTTCGACAAGGCGGTCCCGAATCCCCACTACATCTTCCGGATTACCAACATCCAGTCGGCCGACGGCACCACCGCCGCGGTCGCCACAGCCATGACCTGGCCGAAGGTGCGGACAATCGCCCACATTCATCCAGACTATGCCTACGGGCGAAATGCCTTCGACCACTTCACAATTGCCATCAATAAGCTGACCCCTGGCACGAAGGCCGTGTACGAGGGCTGGCCGAAGCTGGGCACGACCGACTTTACCTCCCACATCACCAACGCAATCGCGAAGAAACCGGATCTCCTCTTCTCGTCGGTATGGGGCGGCGATTACATCGCTTTCTACAAGCAGGCCCTCCGCTACGACATGTTCAAGAAAATGAAGTTCGCGAGCACGCTCGCCTTCGGCGTTGCGCCCCACGCCATCGGGAAAGATCACCCCGAAGGCATCATCGCGGGAGTCCACGCAAACTACTACTTCAACTACCCACCGGCCGGTCGATGGCCAATCAACGATGCCTTCGTCAAGAAGTACTACGAGCGGTGGAAGGAGTACCCGAACTTCCAGTCGGAGGGGGCGTATGTGGCCATGCATATGGTGAAGACCGCCATCGAGCGGGCGAACAAACTGATCGGTGGCTGGCCCGACGATGACGCGATCGTCAGCCAGCTCGAAAGCCTCGGTATGGCCGGCCCCGCTGGATATGTCTACTTCCGTCCCGATAATCACCAGGGGTACAAGGACACCGTGATTGGATTCAGCATGAATTCAAAGGAGTACGATTTTCAGATTCTCGACCCCAACAGGATGATTACGATCCCGATCCGAAACATCACAGCGCCTCCGGGGTGGCCGAAGGGAGAGCCGACATCAACGTACACGTGGATCGACAAGACCTGGCCAAAGGTCGGGTGAGGCTCACGCCTCCCTTCATTCCAACCTAACCAGAGAATCTGCCCTTCGGGCGCCGGGAACCGGGCGCTCGGAGTGAAGATTGGAGTTCAAGGGCAATCCCGTCGAGCCATGAGGCTCACGCTCTTTTCTATCGCTCTCCTCTCCCTGTCCTTCTTGGCGTTCACCCCTGCCCAGGCGGACCACGCGCTGCCGTTTAATCCGTCCTACTATCCACATGAGATCCAGATCAAGACCGTCGATCTGACATCTGCGAAGAGGCTTCTTTCCAAGAATTCCCTCCACGCGTACGTCGGGGGCGATCCGTTCGCCAATGGCGCGACTCCTCAACACCTCGGCTCCGCCGAGTCTCTCGGCTCATACCTTGTCGCCACATTCGACGTCACATCCACGTCGTGGAAGGAGAGGGAGGCGCGATGCGCCGGTGCGGGCGCGCTCGTCAGCGGGCTGGCGGTAAAAAAGGGGAGCTATATCTTCCACCCCTACCCGGTGACTCCGTACCACCCCGACTACCTCCAACACTTCGACCTTGCCGAGCCGGTGAAGAATAAGTATCGTCCGGGCTCCAACCGGGGGTCGGGTCTCAACGTAAAAATCCGCACGAAAGGAACGCTCGCCGAAAAGATAGTTCGCTCGACATCACGAGCGGCGGAGAAGGGATGGGACGTGACGGTTGAAGAGATTGGTGTTGAGGACCTCGTCTCGTCCCACCGGATCCAACTGAACGGCTGGCTTGGGCCGCCATGGCTCAAAGAGGGGTGGTTTCAATCCTACCTGCTCCTCGCCGGGACGATCACCGATGCGGAGACGAAGCGGACCGTTGAGGCCATCTATCGGCGGCTGGTCACCGGCGACGACGACAGTATGGTCGAGCGACTCAATCTTGAACGAAGGCTTGTCTTGCTCCTCATGCAGGACTGCACGCGGGTCGTGGTCGGATACACGGTGAGGCGGGAATACTTCAACAACTCGGATTACTCAGAGGGGATAGAGAATATCGCCCGTGACTCTCAGGCCGGCTTCAACTCGCCGATCTTCATCAGGACCGTGAAGCTCAAAGACTTCCCGTGGAACGGCTGGTTGAGGTTGGGGATCGAGACGAAACCATCGGCCGCGTGGAATCCCATAGGGGGCTTCACAGACAGGGCCGGGAGGTTGATTTGGTCCGCCGTCGGCGACCCTGCGGTGCTCCCAGCACCAGACAATGGGAGCTGGATTCCCAACCGGGTGACGTCAACCCTGATCGCGAATGACCCCACGGGCCGCACCATCGTAGTTCCGAAGGATGCCCTCATGCCCGATCCTGAGACCGGGGGATTGAGGCCGGTGGGGCCGGACACCACTGCCAAAGGGAAAATCCTCTATCGTGTCCTCTCGTCCTCCTTTCACGATAGGACGCCGATGACGTTTGCCGACGTGCTGTACCCTTTCGTCTTTGCCTACCGTTGGGGCGTGAGGGACCCCCGAAACCGGGATCAGTACGATCCGCTTGTTGACGCATCCACGGCCCTCGCGAGGGAGTGGCTCGCAGGGTTAAGGGTGGTGCGGGTTGATACGGAGGTCAAGGATTTCGGTGACATGAAATTTACGTTCGAGGTTCCAGTCATCGAGCTGTTTGTCAAGTACACGTTGGCGGACCTTCAGCAGCTCGCCTCAGTGGCTCCTCCATGGAGTAGCCTCCCGTGGCATCTGATGGTGCTGATGGAGGAGGCGGTGAAGCGTGGGTGGGCTGCATTCTCTGCGGAGGAGGCGAAGCGACGCGGAGTCAGCTGGTTGGATGTGGTAAGGGGACAGAAGATAAAAGATGGCATGGCGGGGCTGGTTGACAGATTCTTACAGCAGAAATATGTTCCAGAGGCGTTGAAGGGATTCGTCTCTCCGGCCGAAGCGAGATCTCGGTGGTCCGCGCTCAAGCAGTTCTACAAGCGCCGGGGTCACTTCCTCGTCACCAATGGCCCGTATGAGCTCGTCCGATGGTCGAGAGACGCGACAGTACTCCGCGCATTTCGAGATCCCACCTATCCGGTTGGAATGGGGTCATTCGACCAGTATCCTCTCCCCCTCAAGGCATACATCTCAAAGATAGAGATCCGCGGCGATCGTTTGGAGATCCTTGGCGAAGTGGAAAGGGTCTTCAGGTTTCAGAGAAGCTATCGCGTCGTTCGGGAGCCTCTCGGCGGCGATTCGAGTGGACAGACCCAGCGGCCCGTTCTCTGTCGCTATGTGGTTGTCGGTCCAGAAGGAGATGTTTTAAACGCCGGCACCTCGGAGCAAGGCGAGGCAGGCAAGTTCACGGTGGACCTCAAGGGGAAATTGCCGCCGGGTTTCCACACAGTGATGGTGGCTCTCTATCAGGGCGAGAACTTCGTGGACCCCGAGGTCAAGATGGTGCGGCACCGGGTTGGAGGCGGTTCGTGAAGTTGAATCGCCGAACGTCTTAGGGTATTTTGTTGAGCCATGGATGTCATCGTCATCCATTCCCTCAATTCGCTTCTCTACGCCTCGGTTCTCTTTCTCATTGCCGGCGGGCTGAGCCTCATCTATGGCGTGATGAGGATCGTCAACCTGGCGCACGGCAACCTCTATGCGGTGGGGGCCTATGCGACGGCCTGGACGGTGGGTCGCGTGCTGGGCGGTGGCGAGCCGTCCCTGACGCTCTACCTCCTTCTCCCGGTCGGCGCCGTGGCCGCCGCTGCGCTCGGCGCCATCATCGAGCCGACACTGCTCCGGCCTCTCTACAAGCGCGCGGAGGAGTACCAGCTCCTAATCACTTTCGGGCTGCTGCTGATCCTCGAGGACTTGCTGCGCTTCATCTGGGGGCCGTACCCGCTCTCGGCCAGCAGCCTCTTCGAGGCCCTCGGGAGCTTCTCCATCGGCGAGTCTGTCTATCCCACTTACAACCTGGTGGTCATCGTTGTAGGGGGCATCGCCGCCGCGGCCCTCTGGGCGTTCATCTACAAGACTAAGTTCGGCGTCATCCTCCGCGCGACCTCCCAGAACATGCGGATGGCGTCGGCGCTCGGCGTGAATGTCAACCGGGTCTACATGCAGGCCTTCACGCTAGGCTGTTTCATGGCCGGGCTGGGCGGCGCCATCATCGTTCCCCAGCAGGGCGCCGTGCTGGGCATGGGCGTGGACGCCCTCGTCCCGGCGTTCGTCGTCGTGGTCATCGGCGGGCTCGGGAGCCTCGAGGGCGCGCTCCTCGGGGCCCTCATGGTCGGCGTCGTCCGCGAGTTCGGTATCGCCTTCTTCCCGGAGGTCGAGTTGGCTGTCCTCTATTTCATGGCGGCCGTCGTCCTCCTGATTCGGCCCGCCGGGCTGTTCGGCCGCGCATGAGCCCGATTCCAGCCCCGCCCAAGCGGGCTCTGCTCTCCGTGATCCCGATCGCCGTCATCCTGTTTGTCCTCCCGCTGCTGATCGCGCCCTACCAGGTCACGCTGCTCGCGTACGGCCTGATCTTCGCGATCGCCGCCCTCGGCTTCAACCTTCTCCTGGGTTACACGGGTCTCCTCTCGTTCGGCCACTCCGCCTATTTCGGCATGGGCGCCTACGCCGTGGCCTTTATCGTGAAGTACTTGAAGATCACCTCAATGGAAGTCTTTCTGCTCGGCGGTGTCCTCGCCTCGGCGGCGATCGCCGCGCTGTTCGGCTTCCTCTGCGTCCGCTACACGCGGATCTTCTTCGGCATCCTCACGTTGGCCCTGTCCCAGGTGCTCTGGAGCCTGGCCTTCAAGTTCTACTGGGTCACCGGCGGAACCGACGGGCTGAGGGTGCCGACGCCGTCGCTCCTGGGAGTCCAGAACCCCGCGGGGGAAGAAAAGATGACCTTTCTTGCCCACCGCTATTACTACTACGTGCTGGTCATCTTCCTCGTCGGTGCCGCGGTGATGTGGGTCATCGTCCACTCCCCGTTCGGCAAGGCGCTTCAGGCCATCCGCGACAACGAGACGCGCGCCGAGTTTGTCGGGGTCCAGGTCTGGCGCTATCGGTGGGTTGCCTTCCTGGTCTCGGGGATCTACACGGGGCTGGCCGGTGCCCTCTGGGTGCCGCTGAACGGCCTCACGACCCCGGATATCCTCCACTGGACCTTCTCTGGCAAGATCGTTTTTTTCACCGTCCTCGGCGGTTTCCAAACGTTCATGGGCCCCGTCATCGGCGCGGTCGTCTACAACTACCTGGAGACCTACGCCGTCGGACACACCGTCTACTGGCAGATGGTGCTGGGCGTTGTGCTGGTGCTGCTGGTGCTCGTCTTGCCTGCGGGGATTGCGGGGACGGCGGGCCGGCTACTCCTGAAGCTTAGAAGAGCGGTCTGAGATGGCCCTGCTCGAAACCAAGAGCCTCACCAAGTATTTCGGCGACACACACGCGGTAGACCACGTCGACTTTTCGGTCGCGCAGGGCGAACTGCTTGCCTTGATCGGCTCAAATGGAGCCGGGAAAACGACCCTCGTGAACCTGATCAGCGGCCTGCTCCGCCCGGACTCGGGGACAATCCTCTTTCAGGGAGCCGACGTTACCGCCATGTCGGTGCATGACAGGATCAGGGCGGGAATTGCCAGGAGCTTTCAGCTCGTCACCGTGTTCGACCAGCTCGGCACGCTGGATAATGTCGGCCTCGCCATCTTCGCCCGCGAGGGGAAGACTTGGCGGCTCCTCTCCCTGGCAAATTCCGACCACGCCGTGAGCGAGGAGGCCTTCGAGATGCTTCGGGAGTTCGGTCTCGAGGGCAAGGCCAGCCTATCGGCCGGCGGGCTCGCCCAGGGGGAACGCAAGCTCCTCGACGTGGCCGTTGCCTACGCGCTCCGGCCAAAGCTCCTGTTTCTCGACGAGCCGACCAGCGGAGTCAGCACGCGGGAGAAGGCACCGATCATGGATATCATCACCTCCATCGTGCGCTCTGGAAAAATCACTGCGGTCATTATCGAACACGACATGGATGTCGTGTTCAGATATTCCGACCGGATCGTCGTGATGCACGAAGGCGCAATCCTGGCGGATGGGACACCGGACGAGATTCGGCGAAACGAGCAGGTGACAACCACGCTGCTGGGGACAAGCCCGTCCCAATGACTTCCAAAGCTCACGGGCATGCTCGAGCTTGAGCGCATCAATACTTTTCGGAGCGCCGCTCACGTTCTCCAGGGGGTCTCGTTGAGGGTGAATGCCGGGGAGGCCGTTTGCCTCGTCGGCCGGAATGGCGCGGGGAAGACCACCACCATGGAAAGTATCATGGGCCTCTTGCCGGTCCGCTCCGGGAGAATCACGTTCCAGGAGCGGGAGATCACCCAGCTGCCGCCCTATGAGCGCGCCCGCCTCGGCATCGGGTATGCCCCCGAGGATGCCGGCATCTTTCCTGACCTGACCGTTGCGGAAAATTTTCTGATCAGCCAGTGGTTGGCCGGGGCGTCTGGCAAGCCCGGGTCGTCCTCGTCGAGCTCGGAGGTGCAAGACCGGATTCTCGCGGTGTTTCCCGAGGCGCGGACGTTCATGCAGCGGAAAGGCCTGAATCTAAGCGGAGGCCAGAAGAAGATGGTGGCGATCGCGAGGGCGATGGCCCTCTCGCCATCCATCCTCCTCCTAGATGAGCCGTTCGAGGGGCTCGCCCCTGTGGTGGTGAGCCGGTTTATCGAGGCCGTCAAAAAGATAAAGGCAATGGGGATCTCGTTGCTGATCGCGGCGTCCAACTTGACGACGGCGTCGCGTGTCGCTGACCGGCTCTATGCGATCGACCGAGGTGAGATCATCTTTCAGGGAGATCCTCGGACCGCCTTCGCGAACGAAGATGTGATGAAAACCATTCGCGGGTGACCGGATGGCTCGGCCAGCCGCCCAGATCCTCATCCTGAGCCGAGCTGGAGCGCCTGCACACCCCCCTCCGACGTCATCGAGGCGATGCGCTCCGCCTTCCGCCGGTACGCGTTCGGATCTTGCCGTGTGCTTGACCGCCAGCGGATGGCGGTTCCGACCGACGGCCTCCTTTCATTGTCTTACCTGAGGCCAGGCACAACCCTAAACTGTCTGTTATTTCTCAGCTAGACTTGTCCAACCCTTGCTGAAACTCAACACTCAGGCGAAGCTTGGGGAGTGGGTGCTGAGCCTGGGGCTGGGAAGCAACGGCTTTCTCTGGCTCTCGCAACTCTTTTTTGCGCGGCTGCCCGCTAACTCAGCGTCGATTTCAAGGGTAACTGTTTCCTTATTCCTCGAACTTTGACGTGTCCAAAAGCCTCTCCTCGTGAATAACTCGCAGAACGTAGCTGTTCTTTCCGTGATGCGAACAATCGCAACTATCTGGCACATCTTGGTTGAACGCCCGATATTGAAAGAAATACGACGTTACCTTGTACGAGTATTGTCTGATGCCGAACCACACCAATTTTTTACCGCGGTAAATAGCATTGACAGAAGGTTCCCTTGTCGGATATATAATGCTTCAAATATAGGGATCGGAGGCCAGCCCGTTCTTTCCGGCGGCGACTTTGCTGCGCGGAAGCCAGACTGGCACCCTGCTCCTTAGGGTAATTTGCGCGTTCTCCGTGGCGAGGGGTCAAAAACAAATTTCCATCACTTCTCCGGCTAAATCGAGAGCCGGGAAGGAACCGAGGTCTGTGTACTGAAAGGAGGCTCCCAATGGCTCGAAAAGGAATTACTCGACGCGATTTCATCAAGACCGCCGGTGCCGGCGCGCTGGCGGCGGGGCTCGGCACGAATATCCTCATCCCAAGGCGCTCCTACGGCGCCAGCGCCCAGAAGACTCTAAAGATCATGCAGTGGGTGCACTTCGTCCCCGCCTTCGACAAATGGTTCAATGAGACATACATCAAGGAATGGGGCCAGAAGAACAACACCGAGGTAACCGTGGACAACATCGGCATCGCGGGGCTGAGCGCCCGCGCGGCCGCCGAGGTGTCCGGCCAGAAGGGGCACGACCTGTTCCAATTCAACTGGCCGCCGCCGTTCTTCGAAGAACAGGTGGTGGACATGAAGGACGTCTACGCCGAATGTGAGAAAAAGTACGGCAAGCCCATCGACCTGGCCATCAAGAGCACCTACAACCCGAAGACAAAGAAGTACTTCGGCTTCTCCCCTTCCTTCACGCCGGACCCCATCAACTGGCGAAAGGACCTGTGGGACGACGTTGGGGTGGTGCCCGATAGCTGGGAGAAGATCCTGGAGGGCGGCCGCAAGATCAAGCAAAAGCACAATATCCCGGTGGGCATCGGCCTGGCCCAGGAGATCGATACGGCCATGGCCATGCGCACCATCATGTACTCCTTTGGCGCCCACGAGCAGGACGCCAACGGCAACCTCACCCTGAACTCCAAGAACACCATCGAGGCCGTGAAGTACGTGAAGGCCCTCTTCCAAGAGACCATGACCCCCGAGGTCTTCACCTGGGATGCCTCGTCCAACAACCGGGCCATGCTGGCCGGCACCGTCTCCCTGGTCCTCAACGCCATCTCCATCACCCGCCAGGGCGAGAAGGACAACCCGGCCTTCACCGAGAAGATCCATCTGGCCAAGGCGGCCGCCGGCCCGGTGCGCCGGATCGGCCTGGAGCACGTGATGGACGTGTACGTCATCTGGAAGTTCGCCGAGAACATTCAGGGCGCGAAGAAGTTTCTGGTAGACTACGTGGGCAACTTCCGTCAGGCGTTCCTGAACGGCGAATTCTACGATTTCCCCTGCTTCCAGCGCACGGTGCCGGATCTGAAGCAACTCATCAGCGAGGACACCAAGGCCAAGCCGCCCGACAAGTACAAAGTTCTAGAAGACGTACTGAGTTGGGCCACCAACATCGGCTACCCCGGCTACGCCAACGCGGCCATCGACGAGATCTACCAGAAATGGATCCTCAATGTCATGTTCGCTAAGGCCGCCCAAGGCGTGCTGAGCCCCGAGGATGCCGTCAAGGAGGCCGAGGCGGAATGCAAGCGCATCTGGGATAAGTGGCGCGAGCGGAAGTTGATGTAAGGCTGCAGCGCCCCGCCACGGCAAGATCACCGTAGCACCCAGCGATCCTGTATCAGGCCCGAGGCAGGTTCCATCGTTCGGAACCTGCCTCGCCTTTGGGCCGGTGCAGACGTCGGCGGTGGAGCATGACACCATGAAGATGCGCGACCCATGGCCACAGTAGAAACACGCGGAATCAAGAAGTATTACGGCGACGTCGCCGCTGTGAACGGCGTGGACCTGGTCACCAGGGAGGGGGAATTTCTCGTGCTCCTCGGCCCCTCCGGTTGCGGCAAGACCACCCTGCTCCGGATGATCGCAGGCCTGGAGACTCCCAGCGAAGGCGAGCTGGTGATCGGCGGCGAAGTGGTCAACGACTTGCCACCCCGGGCCCGGAAAATCGCCATGGTCTTCCAAAGCTACGCCCTCTATCCCCATATGACGGTCTTCAAAAATATCGCCTTCCCCTTGAAAGCCCAGCGCGTGCGGAAAGCGGCCATCCCGCAAAAGGTGGAGTGGGCCGCCTCTCTGTTTGGCATCGGCCATTTGCTGCAGCGCAAGCCGCGCCAACTCTCCGGCGGCGAGCGCCAGCGGGTGGCCCTGGCCCGCGCCCTGGTGCGCGAGCCGGCGGTCTTTCTGCTGGACGAACCGCTCTCCAATCTGGACGCGCAATTGCGCGCCTCGGCCCGGGATGAGTTGCAGCAATTCCAGCGACGCATCGGCACGACCACCATCTACGTGACTCACGATCAGGTGGAGGCCATGGGCTTGGGCGACCGCATCGCCGTGATGAAAGCGGGCACGGTGCGCCAGATCGGAACGCCGCAGGAGATCTACGATGAGCCAGCCGATGCTTTCGTGGCCCGCTTTGTCGGATCGCCGCCCATGAATTTGGTGGAGTGCCGGGACTACATCCTGGGCTTCCGCCCCGAGCATTTTCTCCCCAAGGGGACCCACAATGGTGATATTAAGGTGGCCACGTTTCGCTTCCGGGTCACTCGCGTGGAGTATCTCGGCGCCGACCGCCTGTTATATGGAACGCTGGGCGGCGCCTTCGCGGATCAGAAGGTCATCGCCCGCCTGCCTTCAGCGGTCAGCGGCCGCATCGATCCGGGAACGATCTACGAATTCACCGTGGAGGAGCGACAGCTGAAGTTTTTCGCGCCGTCCACGGAGCTCCGCATCCCGAGCCGCCCCTTGTAAGCACACTGCACATGGA
>Ga0209824_10000093_pt1 | contig 61799 bp, 64 predicted proteins | sample VDWuncwatermetaG_FD_184124 | JGI IMG/M metagenome (GOLD analysis project Ga0209824, IMG submission 184124) | Wastewater microbial communities from Netherlands to study Microbial Dark Matter (Phase II) - VDW unchlorinated drinking water (SPAdes)... ... | reverse complement strand
CCCAACTCGTCTTCGATCAGCTTGAGATGCCGGTCATGGTGACCGAACAAGACCGCAGTATTGGTACCTTCTCGTAGTTTGAGTTTGCGCACGAGTCTGAGGTGGTCTCCCTCCTCTATGAGAAAGAGATTGTAACAGACTAAGAAAAGTCGAGACAAGCACAGGAAATACCGAAGCACATCGCAGACTAAGACTCTGGTTTGGACCGTTCAGGAGCTGCAACGGTGAGCTCGAACTCTTGGAAGGAAAACCCTCCTTGTTCATCCGTTGCGACAACCTTCACTCGATGCACTCCTGGTTTCACAAGTCCGATATCCCACACAATGTGACCCGTCGTTCTATCGATAGCCATACCGGGCGGGGCCACATCGAGCTGGAAGTTCACCGAGTCGGAATCTGAATCGATAGCTTTCACCGCATATTCATAGCGATTGCGATCAATGGACGTTGGTGGAGATGAGACGATTTTTGGTGCGCTATTCCCAACCGTGTAGGGATCCGAGCGCGACACCTTTCCTGCGGCGTGCTGGTCCCGCGGCCTGACGTCAACCACGACGAGATCCTGCGGTCTGACCTCAGTTAGTTCGAGAAAATCTTCCTCACCCTCTTTCACGACGCGTCCGTTCTTGGTCCACCGATACAGAAACTGTGGGATGTCTTGATCATGATCCGAGGCATCCACCAGTGCTTGAAGACGATCTCCTCGTTCGTCCGATTTCAAGCCAATACCGACCTGAGTAATCGACGGAGGAGTATTGTCCACCGTAATGGTGTCAGATTTTCGGCTAGCCCCGGCAACCTTTCCATCAAACGGCACCGCTTCCAAATGAACTCGGTCCCCTCGCTTTAGCAGAGACGCCGAAAGAGTTGGGCTTTTCTCACCATCGACAGCCTGATCGTTCAGATACCAGTGATACCGAACTTGGACCGTGTCATTGTCCGGATCATGCGTGTTGACCTGCGCGATGAGATCCGTTTGCCGATTGAACGGGGTTGGCCCCAAGACAATGGAGTGAATGGCGGGCGGCTGATTAACTTTTGGAGGTTCACTGGATCGTGATGTGCAGCCAGGGACGGGCAGAGAGATGATCGTTAACAGAACACAGACTGACTCTATCCCTCCCCGTGATCGCTTCCACAAATGCGACTGAGCGGCTGTTCTTCCCAAACATGCTTGAGAAGAACAGCCACACTGCTCGCCGGATGTGTGTACTCCTCTATGTTGCACTCGGTCACTCACGCAGATTGATCCAAGCGATGAACCGACTCGTGACAGTTCCAGGGTTCGTGCAAATTGTGTTGGTCAATCCCGCACTCGATTGCATCATTCCTGTAATGCCGGACTGACACCCACCTCCACCAGTCCCAGCACCACCAGTGCCCCAACCTTGGGCACCGATGTGAACGCCCATCACCGAAAGCATTCCCGTGCCTTGACCGATAGCGACGCTCGCATTCGACATCGTACTGCTCCCCGATGCGGAGGTCCCTAGGACCGGGGTGCTCATGGCACTCCCAGTTTGATAAAACAGACCGTAGAGATACCCGTCACCAGCTGAGATACAGAGATCGTCCTGAGGCACATAGGTGGGGTAGAACACGATCCCGCCGAGTACCGTCGGCGAGGTGATCGACCGCTCCCGTGTGGTCGTGAGATTGGTAAACCAACCGTCCTTGCTTTGCACCAGCCCTTGCAAAGTCGTGGTTGGATCAGTCCCTTGAAGCTTCGTGACGCTGCCAAGTGCCGTCGAGGTCACTTGATTCGTTCCCGTTGCGCAGACGACACAGACCGCAACGTCGGAGACATTCACGAGGCTGGTCGCCTTACAACCGTCTATGCTCCCCTCTGCACAACTATCACTCAATACCGAATCTTTGACGCCATATAACCGTTGTGATTCGGAGTTGGTCTTGTCGGGATTACCGAAGAACCGCCCAGTCCCGAAAAAGAGCCACAAATTGTTGGCATCGTCGACCGCAAGGCCTGGACCGGCTACCATTGGCCCGGCTTCGATCGCAGTCCCTGAGGGATAGGGTGAAAAGTTATCCAACACCTCGGTGGGCACGCGGCTGCCCGACAAATCATATCCCCATGTCGAAGACGAGCAGGGGGGGGCAATGTCGCATCCACCGGTGGTCAACCGGTACATCCGCCCTCGCCAGGGAAGACTACCGTCATTAATCACCGACCCGCCATAGACCGCATCGGCGCGATAATCCAAGTCACGATCCACACTGACCAGATCACCAACAAAGGTATTCAGATCCCCACCTGATGCACTCTTGATCGGAAACGTCGCAAAAACATTGGTCGCACCAGCTCCCGTGCCCGTCTTGGGACCGACCTTGATATCGACCGCATAGAATTTCCCTGTCTGCCCAATTTGGGCCTCATATCCGGTTGCACCTGATCCAAAGACGGCAAGCCACACATCATCACAGGGACCGGTCAGTGGACAGGTCTTTGAACCAGGTGGGTTCATTCGTATGATTGCGGGATAGCTGGTCGATAACCCCATGCCAGCATCGCTGAACGACCAGAGGAGCTTAGGCTCCGCATCAGGATCCGTAATGTCGAGGGCAAAATAGGCGGTGTAGAACGTTCGGTTGGTTCCTCCGATGTTCACCGTCATGGGAGGAGCACCACCCGCGCCACAAGCCCCACAACTCCCACCCATGCGAAATCCCCCGATGAGAATTGTGCCCCATCCGTTCGGGTGTATACAGGTCGGCGCCAAGGGATCACTGGCGCAGGCCGGTTCAGGAGTGAAGATACGAACGTCCGTCACTTTCGGCTTAAGATCCACATAGTACACATGCGTATAGTCGGCCTGCGCCAACCAGCGAAGATGCGGCAAGAGTTGATAGGGGATAAGACCCCAGAGTTCATCGCCGAGCTCTTGTCCCCGCCCATCACTCGTCGTGGTATTGGAGAACCATCCATGTTCCACCACAGTAGTCGTAGTCTTATCGTCGCCCCGATTATAGAATCCCCCATTAAATGCATGGAGCATCCCATCATTCGCTCCCACATAGGCAACATGCCTTCGGTTCTTCCATCGTTTGAAGAAATTCAAGTAGCCTGGATCGCCGTAGATAAAGTCGTATGCTTCCCTGGGCTGGGAGACGATCGTCGGTGTCGAATGCACGGGGTCGCCGAATTTCCATACAGCCAGCCCCACTCCCGGCACTGTTAACCGGCGATCACGGAGCTGAGCCGACTTTGGACATGGCCCACTAGCGCTGGTGTCATAACAACCTCGAATGAACTGGATGATATCGGTTGATTTAAACGGATTGGTGGTCGGTGCATCGGCATCGGCCCTGAGATACTCCTTCAACAAGGCTGCGCTTGCCGTCGTAAATGGGATCACTTCTCCCGACGCCGCCGTATGAATCCCGTCTGTTTGGCCTTTCGTATCTGTCCCCGAGTCAACCACACCATCATTGTTGGCATCGACCCAGGTTAAGATTCGACGACTCGCGTGGTCTAGCTTGGCGAGTTGCTTGCCAGCCTCCCAAATCCCCTTCACCTCTCTCAAGGGAATAGTCGGAAGAGGCGCCGTCGGATTGTCGGCTTTCCCGTCAGCATCGCTATCCAGAAACCGTTGTACGCCGACATCGCCAGTGGTCGGATCAATAATCGTCTTCACGATATAGTCGTCCGCCAACGTGAGTTTGTTATCCTTCAGTGTATCTTCTCGGGTATTTCCGAACTTATCTATCCAGAGACCCTGAGTAAATCCTGTCCATCGGACATCCGCGTTGGTCGCCGGCTCGCTCGTGCTGGGGTAAAAAAATGACTGATAGAGCGCACCTTCTCCCGTCCCGGATGTCGCCAAGACGGAAATGGAGGTGCCGGATTGGCTCCGACGGAGGATGCTATTGATGGCCGCAACGAAGCGATCGCGCATCTCTTCTGCGTTCGATGATTCGAAATAGGCATCGGGTATCCCGTCTGCTCCCAATCCTCCAGTGTAGTTATTATATTGATCCCATACGTCACCGGCATCGAATACGTTATTGTTGTTCCTATCCTCGAACGCTCCGTATTTTGCCGCATCCTTGAGAATATTCGAAGCGGTCCCGAACGCATAAAAAGTGTAGACGATCAGATTCTGAAAACCATCGATATTTTTCCCTGCTTCGTTAAGGACCGGCACGGTGGCCTGACGAAGATCCGTCGTATGGGCATAGTAGGCGACATCATCCAGATAGTGGCTACCATCCGACGCACAGGTATCGGCATTGAGCCCACCATAATACGCAGAACAATTATCGTGGTGATCGACTTGACCGTTCGCGCCGTGATTGAACATTCCCCCGCCATGAGAGATATGGGGTTCCGACGAATGTGCCTGCGTACACCCTGCGGCGCCAGGACAATGGCCAACAAATCCCACCGGGGCATGCGAGGCGGCAGCGTGAGCATAATCCCTGATCGATGCTGGAACATTCGTGTCTTTTGTCGGTTGCCCATCCGTAAAGATCATGACGAAACTTTTGCAGCATTTGACGTACTGAGGACTGTCGGACCAGGGTGATGTGTAATAGTAGGGATCTTTGTTCAGCACGTTGTACGAATAGTCTGAAGTCGCATAGGCGGGTGGGATCTGGGCGAAATAGCGCGTCGCTTCGTAGAGCGATTCGGCTAGGGGGGTGAACCCTTCCGCAGCCGTGTTCTCAATGGCATTGATCATACTAGTCATCCCCGAGCCCATCTCAGCAATGATTTTCCCTCCGTCGACACTGCCACCGCCGGTCTGCTTATTAAACTTCATTAACCCAAATCTGGCCTTGTCTCCAATTTGCTGCAGCACACCTTGCGGTTCAGAAGCTATTACCGTGTTGAGCTTATACGTGGTCGCACCACCACCACAGCCGGCGCTATAGACCGTGAGGTCGTCCCCTATTCGATCGAAGCACATCGCTGAATTGAAGGGTGTGAAACCGGTGCCGTTCAGATTGTCTACTGGACCGACCAACTCATCAGATTCGAGAAACAACTTGCCTGCAGGGTAGCAGGTGCCATTGACCGCACGAGGGGCGCACTTTCCGCCCATCATGACCCATTTCACGATCTCAAATCTGTTATGGGAAATATAGTTCAAGAAATTGCCGTCCCAATTGTCCGATCCGGTGCAGGTGTTCGGGGCCGCTGCTCGCGCGACACCTGGCGTAAACTTCGACGACCCGTAGCTATAACACTGTACAGGGCTGAAGTAGCCGTGATAGGTGGTTGCAGGATTATAGGCTTCCCCCTGACGGTGATAGGCTGACTCTCTCATGCTCCCAGACATATCCATGAGTAGAAGAATGTTGGGCGCGACTGCCTCCGTGAGGAAGGGTGGTTCTGACGTGTATTGCGACAAGGTTTGTGCCTGAACTTTTTCAGGGCTCATCCCGAATCCGGCACCAACCAGCAGGGCAATCCCAATGGAAGTGGCGATATGACGGCCATTCATGATGATCCCCTCCTTACGCAGGCGTAATCTAAGAGTCGAGGTTTCCTTAGTCCTAGCTCGGAATGAGCACAATCACTTTGTCGACTCGATTCTTATGATCCAGTCGATAGTACACGTCCTGACCTTTTTCGACATCCTTCAGGTGGACCGGACGAAGATACTGATCGGTGACTTCGAGTTTCTCCGTGATACCGTATTCGTTCCTGTCGATCCGCAACGACCGCTCTGCAATGGCATCAACCGTTCCTTTTTTCATCCCGGCATAAAGACCGGATTCATCATGAGCTGCTGCCCTCGCACCGAAGCAAGTTTCCATCGCAATCCCACCAGTCCCTGCGATGCAACCTATTAGGAACAGGCCCGTGATGGTCTTGACTCTGCCTCTGTCGTTGTAACGCATCGATGCCTCCCTTAGATCTTCCGCTGACAGCTTTCGCCTCCCGCACTGACACAGGCATAAACCGCCTGAATCCGACTCATCGCGCCGGTCGCCGTCAGTGTGGCCGTGCAATCGATTTGATAGATGGCTTCTCCGCCGCCGCCTGCAGCCCCCTGAGCGGCTCCCTCATACCCAGCCGCGAACTGTATCGATCCACCGACCTTGTTCTGGAAGTACAGGCGATCGATGTCGCCAACGACTGCAAAGGGCCCGGCAGTCATCTGAATATCGGGAGACGCACCAGCGACATCTGTGTGATTGTTCGCCTGCCCCATGATTTCTTGCGTGAGGGTAGGTGCGGTTGCGCCTTCGGCGTTTGCGGGAACCACCGCCGCAGGCCCGATATAGCTGAGAGGGACTTGCCGCTCCTGCAAGGTTTGCATAATCACGTTGACGCCGGTCCCTATACAGGATTCCGCTGCCGCTGCCGCTGCGTCCGTGGTGTTGGCAAATCCAGCCATGCGATTCTCCAGCCCCGTCATCGTCATCGCCGCAATCCCAAGCGCCGTCATCATGAGGATGGTCAGAAACACACCAAAGAGAGCAAAGCCTCGCTCACTATTCAACGCTCCGTGCCGCCTTCGTTTTGAACTTATTATGCTCACGCTACATCTCCTTCGCATCACTATCGCCCTGGATTGCGCACCTCTATCGTTCGAACGAACATGCGCCGTCTGGTCGACGTATAGGGTGGAACGAGCCCCGGGAAATCGCCGCCCGCAAAGAGCCCGGCTCCATGGTTGTGATCTGACACTTGCAATGGTTGAGCTTGCATGACACGGCCGGCCACGATCCCTTCTCCCACTCCTTGATCTACAAAGCGCTCACGCCCGACGATGCTGACTTGCACTAAACTGATCTTGTCCGGCGTCATGGGCGCAAGATTCCATGCGTTGTTACTTACAAAATCAAACTGATCAAACCCCGCGAGACTCCCGACCTGGTTATCAATGATGCCGTCCGGAATGCCGCCATTCTGTGCCATAAAGCACCCATCGCAGGCGTAGGTAAATTGTATGTCTTCGATTTCATCAGCAATGGAGAGACAGCGACTACCTGGCGTATTACAATCCAGCCCCCCTGTGCCAACACCTCGTACCAAACATGGGGAGCGACCGTCACAGAGCCCATTCGCATCCGGCGGCGGAATAATTTGATAGGTGATGCACTGGAGGAGATACACCGGCGCATTCGCGCCAAAAGCCACTGGAGCTGGGACCGGCGCGATGGTGATGGTCGATCCAGCGACCCCGGTGACCATGCGGGTTGCGCTCCCTGCAACACTCACCGAGGCTCCTACCAAACTGGCTCCGCCCCACTCAGTGGTCATATCTGTCACGGCCTGAAGAGAGGAAAGCGCAAACGTAACGAAGCCTGGACCGATTGGCCCTTGCAGCACCCAAGCCGGTCTGGCCGCCGTCCCCACTGGATTTCCAATCGGCACAATCAGGCTGATACGATCCGGACCTGTGTCGGGCCCAGCGACAGTATTATCCAAAGGGACAATGGCGGTTGGACAATTGCCCACTGCCCCTATCGATCCGAATCCTGCCTGTCTGATATCTCGGGCAATCATTTCCATGGCGTTTCGCACGTTCTGCTGCGTTTCTCCCGTTTGCCCTGTGGTGGCATTGGACCGTTCAAATGACGTCACCACGGCAAGCCCGGCGGCCACGATACCCACCGCAATGATTCCGGCAAACATCAGCTCGACCAACGTCATCCCGTCTTGATTGCTCGTCTGACGCCTAGGCTTTTCCATGTTCTGCCGACTATCCCTTCACTCAGGTGCTATGGTGGTATCCAACCTGACTCTCCGGGGGGCGGCTGCCGTCGTGCCCATATTTCGCCCAGTCCATGTGACAACGACAGACACTGTGGCTTGGTTCAATGGTGGAATGGTCACGACAGGAGTGACGGTCACCACCCCTCGCACCCCAGTCAGCACCGATGCCTGACTGATCCCTGAGGCTCCTTGGTTCGTCATCATGGCTTGCCACTGGACACAATCTCCCTGCGCCATGGTTTGGATTGCAGGAAGGACACAGGGATTGTTGGTATCTATGCCGGCATAAACCGTGACGTTCCGACGGTTGAACTGGATCCGCTCCAGCATTTCCGAGGCCATGTTGGTTGCGAGCGTGAGTTCCGTCGAATCGACGTTGCGCGTGATGGCAATCCCTTGCATCGCGCCCATGGCGATCACGCCAACCGACAAGATCACAGTGGCAATCATGCCTTCCAGTAGCGTGAATCCCGATTCGGTTCGTCCTATCTTCATGATCTCTTCCCGCTAACGAGTCCCCATGCAGAATTGGCTTGGACACCAGTCCACCACACCACGCGGATTAATGCGGATGGCATAGGTGGTCCCCACGTCATTGACAAGACCAATAACTTGATTTTGGGATAACGGCACGTTTCCTCCGACTCGAAATCCCATTGCATTGAACTGGACCGTGGCAACCGGGGCTACTGCAAAGACCGGCGCGGCAGGCACGCCTGCTATTTGATTGGTTATGCCAGTGATGCGTGAGATCTTGCTCGATGTTGTAGAAAGTACCGCCAATGTATTCGTATTGATGGTCGTTACTGTGACCAGCGTAGGAACGACTGCGATAGTCGTGGTGACAGAGACATTTCGGCTCATCGACGTCATGCGGGCGACCGCTAATTCGTTCCTGACAAGCTGAATCGCTTCCTTCAAGTCCGCACGAGATTTCCACACTCCGAAATTAACTCCTCCAATTCCTGCGATCACTCCGATGATCGCGACAACAATCATCAATTCCAAGAGCGTATATCCGCTCTGCCCCCACCGTCCTCGATTTGATCCTATTGCAGGTTGCACCATGGCACCTCCTGACCGAGCAAGGGGCATGCCGCTCCCAGTAAGACGTGCCCCCCCTCTAACTTCATGATTTGATAGGATTCATTCCCTGATGGCGCCAGCCAAATTCGGTCATTTTGTGCGCCTATGTACGACAATTTTCGCCTAAGACGGTGTACGGAGTTTGTCTATGGGGTGGTGATCCAGCATTGGAAATATGCGCGTAATCGTTCCTGCAGATGACAGAGAATTAGGACAACAGGCGGAGGATCGGGTAGGATTCAATCTGCAGAGGTGTGAAGGAATCGTATGAAACAAGAGTTTCGCAAGGTCCAGCGGTTTGCCGTCCAGCTTCCTTGCAAACTGTGCAGCAATGGAGTCACGTCGGACGGAACTGTCTTAAACCTTTCGGCACAGGGGTGTGCCATCACGACGGAGCACCTTCCATCGGTCTCGACCTACATTACGCTGGATATCGAGCTTGTAAACGGCGAAGAGCCAGCTACGATCAAATTGGCTGGGGTTCGCTGGGTTTCCGGGCACCGATGTGGGCTGGAATTCATCCGCGTTCGACCCGATATGCTCATGAAACTGAAAGCGTTTACCCTCTTGTTGGAGCAAACCCCCTAAGCAGGTTCAACTGGTCGCTTCTCTCCTCACAAGGCTACTTTATCGCAACCGCTCGGACTTGCCGATAGGTCGTTAGACCTCTCAGCACCTTCTGGATCCCATTCTGCAACAAGGTGACCATTCCATCCCGCATTGCCACGCTGAGAATTTCGGCTGTCCTCGCTTTGGCCTGGATCAGATTCTTGATATCTTCAGACCCAACCAGGAGTTCGTGCAGTGCCACTCGTCCCTTAAACCCGCTGTGATTACAAATCTCGCACCCACGTCCACGAGAGAGGGTCCAGTCTTCCGTGTAGGTCACTCCGAGCTTTTCCCAGTATCGCGCTCCATAGCCTTGCACGAGTTCGTCATACTCTTGCTGAGTTGGGTGGTAGGTTTCTTTGCAGTCAGAACAAATGCGCTTGCAGAGGCGCATGGCCAGTACCCCCAACATCGAGTCGGCAAAGTTGAACGAGTCGCAACCCATGTCCAGCAGTCGAGTGATTGTTTCCACAGAGCTGTTGGTATGGAGCGTGCTCATTACCAGATGGCCGGTGAGCGACGCTTCAATCGCGATATCGGCCGTTTCTTTGTCGCGCATTTCCCCGATCATAATCACGTCCGGGTCGGCCCGAAGGAATGCGCGCATCGCCGTGGCAAAGGTAAACCCGATTTTAGGATGCACCTGAACCTGTCGTAACCCTTCCTGTGTAATCTCGATGGGATCCTCGGCGGTCCAGATCTTTCGCTCATCGGTGTTGATGTGTTTCATGACAGCGTGCAGCGTGGTGGTTTTCCCTGATCCAGTCGGCCCCACACAAAGGAAAATTCCATGCGGATGTTCGGACAGTTCTTTAACGATCTGCAGCACGTCTTGAGAAAAGTCCATGGCCTCTAAGGGCATGGTGTCCTTTGCCGTGAGAAGACGCAGGACCACGTCTTCATTGTTGCCTGCGGTAGGTAAGGTCGCGACCCGCAATTCGATTTCACGATCCTTTGCTAATTTGTAGCGGATTTTGCCGTCCTGAGGTTTCCGTCGCTCGGCTATGTCGAGGTTGGCCATGATCTTCAACCTCGACACAATGGCACGCCGATAGACGGCAGGAATCCGCATATAGGTAAAACAGGTTCCATCGACACGGAACCGTACCGCTGTTTCCTTGCGATCCGAATAGGGTTCGATGTGGACATCAGAGGCGCCCAATCGATACGCCTCGGCGATCACTTGATTCGCGAGGCGCACGATGGCTGAGTCGTTTTCATCGATCTCTCCTGACTCGGCCTCGCCGTTCCGTTCGATGCCCGCTTCATCAACGAGTTCCCCCAGGATCTCGGTGATCGATCCCCCATTGGCTTGCCCTGTTGCGACAAGGAGATATTGTTCGATATCCCGCCGAAGCCCGACTGAGAAGCGTACCGTCGTGCCAGGGAACGCGCGTCGTATATCGAGCCCTTGCTCCAGATCATGCGGATCATTGATGAGAATATCGAGGACCGTCCCCTGTCGCTTCAAGGGAACCCAAGAGCTTCGCCTGAGATAATCGCAACTGAGGTTTTTCAAGAGATCTGGGTCGATGACGGTGCGCTCATCATAGGAGACGTACGAGCATTGGTAGAATTCACCGAGCGCGGATCCGAGTGCAGACTTTGGGACGCGGTACTTATCGAGCAAGAGAGTCTCCAGATCAATTTCTCGTGATAGAGATTCTTCGATTGCAGCATCGAGATCCGCCTGTTTGATGAGCCCACGATAGGCGATACAGTCTAAGAGACTGCGCCCCATTGTCATCTTGCGTGGTGGTTTGGCCATCGACGGCTTTTTCAGGCTGGCAGCAGAAAGGATCTTCCGTTTCTGATGAATCTCAACGCTTTGCGTGATCATTCTATCTCATCCTTTCACATCGACAATAAGAAGTTGTTTTTATGTCTCGGTCTTTCTCACTGATAGCACTCGAGCTTCGTCTACAGCTCAATATCGCGTCATCCATGTACCGGGGGCACGATAGACCACGGGCAATCCACGATAGAGCCCTCGACTGAGATCGTGGTCATACCACACCTCCAGTGTGCTTCCTGAACTGGCAGAGGTAATCGTCCCACCTGCTGCCACTGCTCCATACACTCGAACTCTTCCGGCTATCGTAATATCCCCGCTTGCGTGGAGCACCCCGTTGACATGCACGCCCGAGAGTTGAACGGGCGTCCGAGCGATAGCGGTACCCTGATCTGACAGAGGACTCAGGACCTTGATGGACTGTCCTGATCCACTGGGCGCAAGCACAATGTGGCCTTGCACAACCGCCATGCCTTCAAAGTACGGATCCTGTAATCTGACCACCCCGAGATTGTCCAGGCGGGGGGCCGTCTGATCGAGCGTGTCAATGAAGATCAGACCCTGCTGATCGCCGTTTCCCTGTGATCGAAATACCTCGTCTGGGGAGATGCCACGTCCTGGTTCGACAATGCCTTGCGGATACAGAAAGCCTTCGCGATCAATGGCGAAATAGCGCCCGAATCGTTTTGCCACTCGCTTGAGGTGCTCATAGGTCCACTGATCAAGACCAACGCCCGGAGTCGGATTCTGACCTATATGAAGATTGTGGGGGAAACTAGGAGTTTGTTCTGATGCTATATGTGTCACCTGAACCGTCCCGCCTATCCACGCTTCCACCCATCGATCTTCGCGTGGCATCATTTCGTCATAGGCCTGCCCGGTGACTGGAGCAAGCGCACTCTTCAGTGGGATCTCATCAAGCTGTGCGAGAATCAGATCACCCCCTACCTTTAACTCACCCCAATGCACAAAGACCGGTGATTCACTTCCTACCTGGAAGCGGCCGAGCTGCTGGCCCACCTGCACAGCAGCCCTTAACGGCGGTACGTCCAGCGCGCCCATCTGCATGAGAATCGATTGCCGAACCGGAGGATTGGTATTTGTTGCCACCGTGGTGTCAATTGTGCAGAGGAGGCCCGGCTTGGACGGCCCATAGACTTTGACTTCTTCCACGTGTCCTAGATGGGTCATGGTGCGAAATATCCCTATCTCAGGATCGTTCAATAGTCTGTTATCTGAGGGATTGCCTGCCTGTAACCGTACATCCGGCTGATCCGCCGTGCCCACGAATTGTGATCGGCCAGACGCATCAAAGAATGATGGTGCTCCTTCCCTATCATGAAGTCTCTTTTCACGAAGAGACGACAGCTGAGGTAAGTCCGTAGTTGTCTGAGGGCTGTGAAACCAGGCCACCACCAACTCACCGGCCCCATCGGCAAGTTGCTGGGCAACCGATGCCTGGTTTGCTAACCCAGCACTGACGACCTCTTGTCCGGCGAGATTGAGAAGCGTGACACCCAACAGCGAGAGCATGAGCGCGACGATCATCGCTCCCAGAAGCGCAATTCCCTGCTGACCGTCTTTGATAGTCCAATAGAACATGTCTTCACTCCTATGATCGAAGGCTCACTTCCCGCATCATTCGATGCAGGGAGTGATTCGACTCAATTTCAAGCACGACTCGCTTTACGAGCGATGGCTGCTGCGTGACATGCCCATGCTCGTCCCAATACGAAAAATGTAGATCTTCCAAATCTCCGATGAGTGTATTCGCTCCTCCGTCGACCACCCGCATAAGCTTCACTGTTCCGTTTTCATTTCGTTTGGTGTAATAACCCACCCGATTGTTCACTTCCACAGAGGCACCGGCTGGAAAGGACGAGGCCACCGGTTCAGTCAAGGTCAGCTGATAGTGCTGCCCTGACTTGGAGAGTCGATGGGTTTCGCAGGCCTGCTGACCGCAAATGATGACGGTCTTTCCCTCACTCCATCCCCTGCCATCCTGCACCGTAATAACTGATTGACCCGGCACAACCGGACCAGTGGTCATCGTTCGATGGGCGTTGATATTGGCATGAAAGCGAAATGCATCCGGAGTTGTTGAGACGATCGACTCGGCAACCGCCAAACGAACCTCTTGCTCGAACACCTCTAGCCCTAGTCGGAGGTCTTGCTGGTGTCTCAGGTTGTTTTGCTGTTTGCTCGCATGGACCTGCGCGACATTGAAGGCATTCAACGCCGCAGCCAATACGATCACTCCGGCCGTCAAACTGACCATCAGTTCGGTCAGACACACTCCACGCTTGTCGAATAGAAAGCGGATGGAGCGCCGGCCCCGCCTGTCCGACCTGGTGACATCTTTTTGATTCATCGTTGCCCCACAAAGTTTGGATTGGTTCGAATGGTTGCCACCTGCACTTCTCTCTTGTGCCCGTTAAGGCCTGAGTAGGACGCGACCGCTCGAATCCTCACCATGCCGGCGGAGCGCAGTGGCCCTTGAGGTTCAGCTTCAATCGTCCACACGACCGTCACCCCGTCACGCTCGTAGCCAGCTGTGTAGATCCCATCACCCGCCGTTATGTCAGAGCCTTGGCCATCATCGGCCATGAGCGTTTCTGGAATGCCATCGTGATCGAGGTCATCGTCCAGGAGGGACTGCCAACGACAGGAACGTTTTGCTTCCAACCTTGCCTGGGCCAACTCGATCGCCTTACTGTTCAAACCGCCCTGTCGTATATACCTGGACGAAGCCTCCACTGCGCCCAGGGTACCCATCAGTGCAACTCCTGCAATCACCATCGCTACCATCACTTCGATCAGACTGAAGCCATCATTCTTCATTGTTCGTCTCATAGGAGAGAGACCCGGCCCATGATGCTCACGGTGAGCTGCTTGATCTGCCCTTCTAGGCTGTGAAGTTCAATCGTCGTGGCACTGGCCGAACGTCCACTTGGATGGAAGAGGATTTCTGGCCCAGCACTGGGCTCTTCGATCACAATCCCCTTTCCTCCATAGTGATACGTGTGATGCGTGGTGGCGCTGTTGACGAACTGAGTAGTAAGGGCCTGCTGTTCCCGGTCGACGATGATTCGAACACGATCCCGATAGGTCATCGCCAGCTGGCGTGCAAGGCGCAGTTCCGAAGCAATTTCTTCGGTCGTACAACGGACCTGAGTGCGCGAGTTGAGGACCGAGTAGTTGGGGAGGGCCATCGTGGCGACTATCCCTATAATCGCCACGACCACCATGAGCTCCATCAATGTCTTGCCTTCTTGCTTCATACTCTCCTCACACTGTCTGCACTGGTTTGGTAGTGCGACGCTATCTCAAAACTCATGCCACTCATAATTGAAGCCCCCATAGATTGACTCCGTATCAAGCAAGGGCTGACTAAAAGTCCCTAAGCTATTGAATCGATGGAACCAAGTAGAGCCAATAGGAGAAAGGTCCGGGTTGACCTGGAAGACACACCGTCTAGATGGAAGGAAATGACCGCGGAGAGGAACAGTACCTCAAGAGATACAGTTCTTGACAGAAGAGATACAGTACGAAATGGGGGGATCGGCCAGGGGAGCCGTTATCCGGCCAATAGCCCTTGATACCAATCAAGGAGAAACTGGCCAAAGAAAAGTGAAACCAGCGCACCACAAACCAGAAACGGTCCGAAGGGAATATAGTCTCCTCGTTTGATCACCCGTGTGGCGATAAGGGTAAGCCCCACAAGTGATCCCAACAACGACCCTACCATGATCGTCATCAGGGCAGGCTTCCATCCCAGAAACGCACCTATCATCGCCAGAAGCTTGATGTCCCCTCCCCCCATCCCCTCTTTCCCAAAGAGATAGGGGCTGGCCCACGCTAAAAGCCACAGGATTCCTCCTCCGACGAGAAGTCCCAGCATGCTATCCAGGAAGCCAATGGGTAGAACGGTGGCGGCACAGACGAGGCCCACAATGATCCCCGGAAACGTGACGGCATTGGGGATAATCTTATGAGAAAGATCCGTCCCGGCTACCACAAGAAGGGCTGAATAGAGCAAGCCGTACGCCGCTGCAGCCCAGCTTGGGCCGAAGAACCAGAAGAGCCCTACATAACCTAAGGCATTCAGGATCTCGACCATGGGATAGCGGAAAGGAATGCGCACCCCACAATGCCTGCACTGTCCGACCAACATCACGTAACTGACGATGGGAATGTTGTCGTACCAGGCAATGGGATGAGAACAGCCTGGACAATGAGAGCCGGGCCACGCGATCGATTCCTGCCGTGGCAACCGATAGATACAGACGTTGAGAAAGCTACCGATGAGTGCACCAAAAAGGCCGACAATTAGGAGTGGAAACAGGATTGGTCCATCATGCATAATTGCCCAGAGTTCTTTCCTTACCCAGTAACCCTACTAAGGCCGAAATGCCTTTCTTTACATTCGAGAACGATCATTCCATAATGACCGCACTCGAAGAGGCGTGATTCACGTTTGCGTATATGAGTATACCTGATACCATAGACCTAAGTAGTATGGAGAACTAACTGTTATGCCGAAGACAACCAAAAAGCCACGGCCGCGGAAATCTCTTGCTAATCTTGAACCTCCTGCACGCACAAAACGGCCTGAGTCGCTCACGTCACGCGAACAGGAAATTCTGGAATTGATCTGGGCGGGATTTAAGAACAAGGAAATCGGGCAACGCTTGAAGATCAGTGTCAAAACCGTTGAGGCCCACCGCGCTAATATGATGAAAAAAATGCGCGTATCGAATACGGCTCAGCTGCTGAAGATGGCCATCCAGGGCGGCGCACTCAAGATCCGCTAGAGTCAGGCCGGTCCTGGGTTACTCGGCGTTGCCGAACCACCTCAAAGAGGACGATGGCTGCCGCAGCGGACACATTCAACGATTCGACCTGGCCACTCAGAGGAATGCGGACGCATTCATCGCAATGCTGCAAGACGCCAGGTCGGATTCCCGTTCCTTCTCCTCCCAAGACGAGCCCAACCGGTCCTCGGAGATCGACATCCGTAAATAGCTTCTCCGCCGACGGCGTCACCCCGTAAATCCACACTCCAGCCGTCTTCAACGACTCGATCGATCTACTCATGTTTGTTACGCGTGCAACGGGAATATGATCGATCGCTCCGGCCGAAGCCTTGGCCACCACTGAGGTCAGTCCGGCGGCCCGGCGTTCAGGAATAAACACTCCGTGGACACCAGCTCCCTCTGCTGTCCGAAGCACGGCGCCGAGGTTGTGTGGATCTTCGACTCCATCCAGGATCACTAAGAGCGGCGGCTCATTCCGTTGTGCGGCGCGGGCAAGAATCGATTCTTCCGTCTGATAGGCCTTTGCTGCGGCAAAAGCCACAATGCCCTGGTGCCTACCGTCAGGTACCAGCCGATCGAGCGAAGCTGACGGTTGGATGTGGACCGGTACACGAAGCGAGCGTGCCAACTGGACCAAGTCCGCAAACTGTTTGTCGGTCCTGATGACAAGGAGACGCTGCAGCGGCCTGCTGCCCGCCTTGAGCGCCTCACGCACCGCGTGGAGGCCATAGAGGATCTCCTGATCCTTATCGCTTCCACCGGCTGGTGCCATCGGGCTTGTCCTCGATGATGATGCCCTGAGAGGCAAGGGACTTCCTGATTTCATCGGCCCTTGCGAAGTCTTTCTTCCTTTTTGCATCGAGACGCTCCGCGAGCAGTTGTTCAATCTGTCCATCCGAAAGGTTATTGTTCTGTGATTTCGAAAAGAATTGTGGCTGCACTAGTGCCGGCTCACTTCCCATTCCCTCCAACCGCGTGGTCCGGAATGGGATAGGGGCATTTGCAAATTTCCACTGGTTCGACTGAAACAGACCCAACACGTTGCCGAGCAAACGGAATTCATTCCTCGCTTTTTCCCGTGCTTCAGTCGAAAGACCGTACTCCAGCATCTTATTCACATCGCTTCGCAGGCCCTGTAACGCCGCAATCGCCATGGGCGTATTGAAGTCATCGTCCATCGCAGCTCGGAACATTTCACTGCAACGCTCGAACACGAGACCGAGATCCTCATCGCCGGATACCTTTTCACCGGTCTCTCCCAACCGCTTGAAAAGATCATAGAAGCCGTTCAAGGCATTCTTGGCTTCTCTTAAAGCTTGGTCCGAAAACTCAAGCGGCCCATGGTAATGGGTCGACAGGAGGAAGTATCTCAACACTTCTCCGGTTATGTCCTCCGGCCACTCCGACTTCTCGAAGATCTCCCGGATCGTGAAGAAGTTCCCCAGGGACTTCGACATCTTCTCTTTATTGATCTGTACGAAACCGTTGTGAATCCAGTAGCGCGCGAATTCTTTCCCTGTTACGCCGCAGGACTGCGCGATCTCGTTTTCGTGATGGGGGAAGATGAGATCCATCCCTCCGCCATGGATGTCGAATGTTTCGCCGAGATGTTTCATCGACATCGCCGAGCATTCGATGTGCCAGCCTGGTCGCCCTGGTCCCCACGGGCTCTCCCATGCCGGCTCACCTGGTTTACTGCTTTTCCACAGGGCGAAATCCATGGGGTGGCGCTTCCGTTCATTCACATCCACACGCGCGCCAGCTTGCAAGTCCTCGAGTCGTCGTTTTGACAGCCTTCCGTACTCCGGATACTTGGAGACTTCAAAATACACATCTCCGTCCACGACGTAGGCCAGCTCCTTGGCAACTAATTGCTCCGTGAGGTGCATGATGTCGACGATATGCTCCGTGGCCTTCGGCTCTTCCGTTGCAGCTCGAATTCCCAGCTTACCCATATCCTCATGGTAGGCCTGAATGTACTTGGAAGTAACCGCATCACAGGAGATACCCTGTTCGTTGGCTCGTTTGATGATCTTGTCGTCCACATCAGTGAAGTTCTTCACGAAGGCCACCGCATAGCCACTGTATTCCAAGTAACGCCGGAGCACGTCGAAAACCAGCGCACTCCGTGCATGGCCGATATGACAATAGTCGTAGACGGTCACGCCGCATACATACATCCTCACCGTCTTCGGCGCGATCGGCTCAAACGGCTCCTTCTTTCCCGTCAGCGTATTGTAAATCTTGAGCATGTGAAGACCCGCTATGGAGTGGTGGGGCTACGCTTCGGCCAATGAGACCAGAGAAAATACCCGAGAGCAAGCGCCAGAAAAAGGCCGATGACAATGTCGAATTGATGAAAGTAATCCCGAAGATGTTCCCACTGTTCACCCATTTTCACACCGATATAGGCGAGGAGATAGCACCAGGGCAATGCTCCAACAAAGGTGAAAACGACGAACCGCGGAAAATTCATCTTTGCAATGCCAGCCGGGAGCGAAATGAACGTCCGCACGACCGGGAGCATTCTGCCAAAAAAGACTGCAGCTTCACCATATTTTGCAAACCAGCGATCGGCCACATCCAGATCGTGGTGCGAGACCAGGAAATACGGTCCATAGCGCTCTGCAAACGGTCGTCCGCCCCAGACCCCTGCGTAGTAGGCCACGATCGAACCAAGCACATTGCCGACCGCTCCGGCCAGTGTGACCCCGAGCATCGTAAACTGTCCGGTCGTGACCAGGTAGCCTGAAAACGGCATGATGATTTCGCTCGGCAGCGGAATGCAGGCACTTTCAACGGCCATCGTGAAGAGGATCCCGCCATAGCCGAACCTGGAAATACAGGCGATGACAAACCGGCTCAACTCACCGATGATGGCTTCGATCAACCCTCCCATCATGCCTCTCGTTGCCCAGTACGGCGCGATCTGCGTCCAAGCGATTGAGATTTCTTGATCCCTCGATTCATGATCGGCTCCCACGCACGGAAATGATCCAGCACGCCATGGTGCGTACTATCCAGGCGGATCGGCGTGATGGAGACAAACCCTTCTTCGATCGCCTCATGGTCAGCATCTTTACTACGACTCCACGAGACCCGCTGACCTGCAATCCAGTAATATTTGCGTCCGTGCGGATCAAGTTTTTCCACAATGGGATTATCAAACCGCCTTCGGCTGAGACAGGTGACCCGCACGCCTCTCATGCCTCCTCGCGGACGATCTGGGATATTCACGTTCAGAAGCGTCTCCTCGGGCAGACCATGAGCAAGCACAAGACGCGCGACACGTGCAGCATAGATCGCACCAATTTCAAATCGAAATGTCTCCTGCCCTTCTTGCGACACGGCTACGGACGGTATACCGAGAATAGTCCCTTCCATCGCTGCCGACACGGTCCCTGAGTACAGCACATCATCGCCGAGGTTGACCCCTTTGTTAATACCGGAGACGACAATGGCGGGTGGTTTCGGCATGACTTTCAGCAACGCAAGGTTCACGCAATCCACCGGGGTCCCATTCACGGCATACGTGCGTGGACTCAGTTGCTGCAGACGTAATGGTTTATGCAATGTCACCGCGTGAGCGACGGCCGTGCGTTCCCGATCTGGAGCAACAATCCAGACTTCACCGATCGCAGCAAGCGCCTTTGCCAAAGCTGCGATCCCCGGCGATTGGATACCATCATCATTGGTGACGAGGATGCGCATGATCACACTTCAACAAAAAGAGCTGCCCGAGGCAGCTCCGATGTCCGAACTGAGCATTTGGCGAGACTCCTCAACTCCAAATGCTCTTCATACTGCACAAGGTAAACTGGTCGGGGCGGCGGGATTTGAACCCACGACCACTCGCACCCCAAGCGAGTGCGCTACCGGGCTGCGCTACGCCCCGACTCGTTCATAACTCTGGGTATCCCCATCTTGACCGATACTCAGGGGATTGTTTTCAGTGAACCTACCCTTTTCTCATGCTGAATGCGAGTCGATAATTTTGAGAATAACTTGGAGATCGCCTCTCAACTTTTTAGCAACCTCTCTTGGACGCAGCCTGCGCGACGCAGCACGCCCACGACGGACCCAGTATCGCTTAACGCCATCGAGGGTATGTCCCTCCTCATAGAGCATCCGCTTGATTTCCAGCACGGTTTCAACATCTCGTTGCACATAGAGGCGTTGATTCCCTCGACTCTTTTTCGGCTTCAGAAACGTAAACTGAGATTCCCAGAAACGGAGCACATACGCGGGAAGCTTCGTCAACTGACTCACTTCTCCGATTTTATAGAAAACCTTGCTCCCCAGCCTGGGTTCAGTTCCCATGACCGGCCTCACGGTGCGCCTTGTATTGGATTGACGGAGCCGAGCTGGTTGTTGTGTTGCCCTGTCTGCTTTGTTTACGCAGGATGATCAAAAAGACCGCCCACAAGGCCTCAGCGAGCGAGAAGCCGAGTCGTACCATGTGCCGTACGGTGAGGCTTTGAGCAATGCGAGAACGACGCGGGTGGTTGTTTTCAGCATCCTGCTATGAATTGACGTACTTCTTGAACACCTGGCTTGGTCGAAAGGTCACGACTCGACGGGGGGTAATTCCGATTTCTTCTCCGGTTCGAGGATTTCGGCCCTTTCGGGCTCCCTTGCTGCGGACAACAAAATTTCCAAACCCCGCGATTTTGACTGATTCTCCCTTCTGCAAGACAGACTTCAACATGTTCAGTACAAACTCAACGATATCAGCGGCTTCATTTTTTGAAATGCCGACTTGCTTGAAAATCTCGTCAGCGATATCCGCCTTTCTCATACCACCCCCCTACGTGACCACTGCAACTCGCCGCGAGTCTGTCTGATCGACTTCTTTCGCAATGCGATGAGTTTTGCTTAAGTTACGTGAGGTTATGAGAGCTGTCAAGAATAAATTTGGCTAACGCTTACGAACATGGTCTAGTCCTTCTCGAGAAGTTTGTACTCGATACTATCAACGAGAGCCTGCCACGTCGCCTCAATGATGTTTTCCGAGACCCCGACTGTCCCCCACTTATCCTTATGGTCACCGGATTCGATCAAGACACGCACCTTTGACTCGGTCCCTCGATTAGCCGCCAGGACGCGAACCTTATAGTCAAGAAGCTTCACTTCTTGAAGCTGAGGATAGAATTGTTCCAACGACTTTCTCAGCGCATGGTCGAGCGCATTGACCGGTCCAGCCCCGACAGCCGCCGTATGTTCGACCACATCGCCGACTTTGACCATTACCGTGGCTTCGGAAAGAGTCGTTCCATCCTCCTGCTTCTTTTCAACAATCACACGAAATCCGAGCAATTGAAACGAGGGCCGATGACTCCCCATGGCCTTCCGCATCAACAATTCGAACGATCCTTCGGCGCCTTCGAATTGATAGCCCTGACTCTCTCGGTCCTTCAGCGTATGGATCAGCTCGTCGACCTTGGCGTGGTTCTTTGCAAGCTTGATCCCGTACGCTTCAATCTTATCGAGAAGCCCGCTCCGTCCTCCGTAGTCGGAGATCAGCATGCGTTGTCGATTCCCGACTCGGGCCGGATCGACATGTTCATAGGTCGCCGGATTCTTCAGCACGGCATGAATATGCACGCCCCCTTTGTGCGCAAACGCGGAATCGCCGACATAGGGTTGATGCTTATTCGGCATCAGATTCGCGATCTCCGTGACAAACCCTGACACATCCTTGAGATGGCTCAATCGATCGGTCAAGGCTGGACGCTTCATCTTCAGTTCTAAATTCGGGATGATCGAACAGAGGTTGGCATTCCCACACCGCTCTCCGATCCCATTGATCGTCCCCTGAACCTGCCGGATACCCAATTCGATCGCCACCAAGGAGTTGGCCACAGCCATTTCGCAGTCGTTATGCGCATGAATACCGAGCGGCACCCGACACTCGCGTTGAACCACACTGCAGATCTCGCGGATCTCCCACGGCATGGCCCCCCCGTTGGTATCGCAGAGGATGACCCGTTCGGCTCCGGCCTCCACCGCTTTTCTAATGGTGGCAAGCGCATACTCCGGATTGGTCTTGTATCCATCGAAGAAATGCTCCGCATCGTAGAACACCCGACGTCCTTTGCTGTGGAGATACGCGATGGAATCGGCGATCAACTCTAAGTTCTTGCTCAGCGAGATGCCGAGCGCATCGGTCACGTGCAGCGACCAGGTTTTCCCGAAGAGGGTGATGGTTTTGGTCTCGGCGGCGAGCAAGGCCTGGAGATTAGGATCTTTTCGAACGGTATTGCTGGCTTTCCTGGTTGATCCAAACGCGATCACGTCGGCATGCTTCAGCGGAATCGTCTTGATCATCCTGAAAAATTCAATGTCTTTTGGATTTGCCCCAGGCCAACCGCCTTCAATAAAATGAACTCCGAGATCATCCAACTTTTGCGCGATCCTGACTTTATCTTCAGCAGAGAAGCTAACGTCCTCCGCCTGAGCGCCATCACGCAAGGTGGTGTCATAGATTTCCAACGCTGCAGCCCGATCGGCAGGTGGTTTCATGATAGGAAGTGAGCGCTGCTCTTGAGCGGCGCGGAGAGAGCGAGGCTGTGTGGTTTTTCGAGCCATGGAAGGAAAGGGTACCAGGAGCGAGGTCGTGATGTCGAGATATCAAGGGTATGAGTTGTTTCTAGTCGCTCACCTCATGAACGCCGTACAAGCCCAATACCTCATAGCTACATATGAACTATGCCAAGTCGAGATCGAACGCCGAGTGGAGTGAGCGCATGGCCAGTTCAAGGTATTTCTCGTCGATGACGCAGGAGATTTTTATCTCGGATGTGCTGATCATCATGATATTGACGCCTTCTCGTGACAACACCTCGAACATCTTCGCCGCCACACCGGAGTGCGACCGCATCCCCACCCCAATCAACGAGACTTTGGCGATGGCTTCAGTCACTGAGACAGACTTGGCCTCGATATCCTTGGCCACGGCCTGAATGAGCGGCACAGCCTTTTTGAGATCAGCGCGAGGCACGGTAAACGAAAGATCCGTCAGAGCTGCCTGGCTGATGTTCTGGATAATCATGTCGACATTGATGTGCGCATCTGCGACGGGTCCAAAAATTCTGGCCGCGATCCCCGGTTTGTCCGGCACCCCGATGATAGTAATTTTCGCTTGATTACGATCTCCGGTGACTCCAGCGATGGCTGCCGCTTCCATGTCCGTATCTTCCTTTGTCACAAGCGTGCCCTTCCCTTCCTTGAAGCTGGAATTTACCTCGACCGGAACATTGAATTTGGCCGCAAACTCGACCGATCTTGTTTGGAGAACTTTCGCCCCGAGACTCGCCATCTCAAGCATCTCTTCATAGGCAATCCGATCGATCCGTCTCGCCGCCGGCACGATATTGGGATCCGCCGTGTACACCCCATCGACGTCCGTGAAGATGATACAACGATCGGCCTTCAAGGCCGCCGCCAGTGCCACAGCAGAGAGATCTGACCCTCCTCGTCCGAGCGTGGTCACATCCGACTGCTCATTGATCCCTTGGAACCCAGCCACAACGGGAACGACCCCCTGTTCCAGGGCCTCGCGGATGCGGTCCGCTGTCACACGCGCAATTCTCGCCTTGGTATGAGCGCTATCCGTGATGATGCCGACTTGCCGACCGGTAAAGGACCTGGCATTGACCCCTCGCCCTCGCAACTCCATCGCTAGAAGCGCGATGGTGACTCGTTCGCCCGTTGAGAGCAGCATATCCATTTCGCGTTCATCGGGGGTAGCCGTTACCTCGTGCGCAAGCTTGACCAGCCGATCTGTTTCACCACTCATGGCGGAGAGCACGACCACGATTCGATGTCCCGCCTGTTGCGCGTGAGCCACACGGTCGGCGACGCGGTGTATTCGTTCGATTGTGCCGACCGACGTCCCTCCGTATTTCTGGACAATCAGCGCCACAGCCGTCAGCTTTTTGAGAAGAACTTATTGACGAACTTCGTGGCATCACGGGTAGGCATATTCATGGCAAAGGCGTCAGTCTCAGCGAATCGGCGGCCGACGGTCTCGGATCCCTTTCCGCCTCCTTCACCAAACACATAGAACGCCGGACCCTCGATTCCTCCGGTATGATCGCAGATCACAAGGAAACGATAGGGGCCTTGTTGAGACAAGCCTTCGAATAACGGACCGACGAGATGACGATCGAACTCTTCAATCCCCTGAACTTTGGCTTTGATATCAGTGCCGTGTATCACCTCATCCGCTAACTTGGCATGCACATACACAAAATCTCTCTTGGCAAATTCCTCTAATGCCACGGCCGCCTTCGTATGGAGATCACCGCTGGCTAGCCGATCGAGGTCCACAGCATCCAGACCTGCACAGATCCCAACACCACGATGAACGTCGTTGGTCGCCACGACCGCCCCCGTGACCTGGTATTTCTCAACCAAACTTGGCCACATGACCGCTCGCCCCTCGCCCCAAAGCCAGATACAATTCGCCGGTTTCTTCCCCGCAGCTATCCGTTCCTCGTTGAGAGGATGATCGCGCAAGATGAAATAGGCCGCATCCATCAACTGGCGGAGAATATCGGCTCCATCGCCTTTCGGTAAGGCCTCCGCGATGGATTGACCAACGATCGTCTGCGGATCGGTGCAGATCGCTCGCGGCTTCCCCTTCACCCATACCATCAAGTGGCGGTGACCCGCCCCCGGATAGAATTGGATGGTCTCCGAGCCGAGCTGCTCATTGATCGCCTCGATCAATTCGCGGGCCTCTTCGGTCTCGATCAGCCCGGCCGTTGCGTCGTCCAGGATGACGTGCTGGCCCAATTTTTTGATCTCACCGCCCTTCCCGCTCGCCGGCATCACGGTGACCATCGTGCAGCGGAACACGACGTCCTGTTCCGTCCCGGACACACCTAAACTTGCCGCTTCAAGCGGTCCAGGGCCCGGATAAAACTTCTTGGGATCGTACCCAAGGATCGTGGTGCCAACCAATCCACCGCCATGGTGCACCCCATCGGCGGGAATCATCAGCCGACCCAGCTCTCCGCTCTGCGCCAGACGATCGAGATGGGGCGTCGTCGCCGCTTGGAGCGGCGTCCGACCGCCCAGTTCTTCTTGTGGGTGATGAGCCATTCCACCGGCATGCACAATCACATATTTCATAAGATCCACACGTCTCTCAGACTTTCAACAGACGAGCCACGTCCTCGCGCGTCGCCTTGACCGTCTGCGGTTGTTTCGACACGCTGATTGCCGTATCGGCATCTTTCAAACCATGCCCCGTCAACGTACATACAACTGTCTCTCCTTCTCGTAGACCACCAGTTCGATGCAATTTGGCCACGCCGGCGACGGACGCAGCGGAAGCCGGTTCACAAAAGACCCCTTCGGTTGCCGCCACCATGGTGTAGGCCTGGAGAATTTCCTCATCAGTCACCAGATCGATCGCGCCCGCAGATTCCTCAACCGCCTTGACTGCTGAAGACCAGCTGGCGGGATTACCGATTCGAATGGCCGTGGCAATGGTCTGCGGTTGCTCAACAACTCGGCCCAACACGATGGGAGCAGCACCAGCGGCTTGAAATCCCATCATGCGGGGCACCCTCGAAATCTGATTGGCCGCACGATATTCTTGGTACCCTTTCCAATAGGCTGTGATATTTCCAGCGTTCCCGACCGGCAACACATGAAGTGTCGGAGCCCCGCCGAGTTGATCACACACCTCAAAAGCCGCAGTCTTCTGCCCGTCAATCCGGAACGGATTCACCGAGTTCACCAATTCAATGGCCAGTGTGGTCGAAAACTCCTTGACGAGCGTCAGGGCCTGATCAAAGTTGCCTTCGATCTGGATCACCGTGGCCTGATGCATCATCGCCTGAGACAGCTTACCCATCGCGATCTTGCCGGCTGGAATCAGCACGAAAACGGACAACCCTGCGCGCGCGCCGTAGGCGGCGGCCGAGGCGGAGGTGTTGCCGGTCGACGCACACATCACAGCCCGCGCACCGCTTTCCACCGCCTTCGAGATGGCCAATGTCATACCACGGTCCTTAAAGGAACCGGTTGGATTGGCCCCTTCGAACTTCAGATAGAGTTCGACTCCTGGCGCGATGGCCTGAGCCAATCTCGTGGCTCGAATCAGAGGGGTGCAGCCCTCTCCCAGGCTGATCACAGGAGTCTTCTCCGTCACGGGGAGGAATTTACGATACTCCTCAATCACTCCACGCCAAGGGTTCATCGATTACTCATCCTTGCCTTCAATACGAATGAGCGTCGGCGACTCGGAAACGAACGCCTTCCGATTGATTTCACGCAACGCAGTCTGGACATCCCGCTCCTTCGCCACATGTGTCTTGATGACAATCGGCACGGTCTGTCCTTCGCGGCGTCCCTGTTGCACCATCGACGAAATGCTGATTCCACAGCGTCCCAACTCACCAGCGATCTGCGCCAACACGCCGGGTCGGTCTACAACGGTAAACCTGAGGTAATAGAGTGAGCTGATCTCTTCCATCGATCTCAGCCGGAGCGGCCGGCGCTGATCCGGCTGAAACGACGCCACTGGTACGCGACCGGCGCTGTTTTTTAAAAGATTTCGCCCGATCGCAATCACGTCGCTGACCACGGCACTCCCGGTCGGCATGGATCCGGCCCCCCGACCATAGAGGACGACGTCACCGACCGCATCACCGACAAGCTGGATGGCATTGTACACATCCTCAACCTGGGCAATCGGAGACGTCGAGGGAAGCATCGTAGGATGAACCCGCGCCTCAATCTCTCCATCTACCAGTTTTGCGATACCGAGCAGCTTGATCGTGAAACCAAACTGCTTCGCGTAGGCAATATCGATCGGCGTGATGCTTGTAATCCCTTCCGTATAGATGTCCTTGAAGTTGACCGGGGTTCCATAGGCAAGGTTGACGAGGATAGCCAGCTTGTGTGCCGAATCGATCCCGGCCACATCAAACGTCGGATCAGCTTCAGCATACCCAGCCCGCTGTGCGTCGGCGAGTACTTCCTCGAAACTGTGCCCTTCACGGGTCATTCTGGACAAAATATAGTTGGACGTCCCGTTGATAATGCCGTAGATGGATTCGATCGTATTACCGGCTAAGCCTTCCGTCAACGCACGAATAACGGGAATCCCGCCGCCGACGCTGGCTTCAAATCCGACATCCACTCCTTTACGCACGGCGGCGTCGAAAATTTCTTCTCCGTGAAGCGCCAAGAGCGCTTTATTTGCCGTCACCACATGCTTCCCGGCCAGGATCGCATCCAGGATGATGCGTTTGGCCGTATCGTATCCGCCGATGAGCTCAATGACGATATCGATGTCTGGAGCAGACAGAACCTGTCTGCTGTCGGTCGTCAATACCCCGGCAGCCAAGGTTACGCCACGATCCCTGATAATATCCCGATCTGCCACGCGAACGAGTTCGACCGGGACACCGACGCGCCGGGTAATGAGGGCGGCATTATCGAGAAGGATCTTGGCAACTCCGGTGCCGACCGTACCGAAGCCCACAATCCCGATTCCGATACGCGATCTCATTCCTCATCCCCATCAAGCTTGAGGGCTTTACGAATTCCTCTGACGGCCTGCCGGGTACGATGTTCGTTTTCTACCAGCCCAAACCGCACGTATTCATCACCGCCTTCACCGAATCCGATCCCCGGAGAAACGGCCACTTTTGCCTCTTTGAGTAAGAGTTTTGAAAACTCCAAGGATCCCATGTGGCGATAGGGCACAGGGATACGCGCCCACACAAACATCGTAGCCAGAGGCTTTGCGACTTGCCAGCCGATCCGATTCAGCCCTCCCACGAGGACATCCCTGCGCTTTTGGTAGCGCAGAACAGTATCCTTGACACAGTCCTGCGGCCCATTCAAGGCGATCACACTGGCGATCTGAATTGGCTGAAAAATACCATAGTCGAGATAGCTCTTGATCTTTCCCAGCGCTCCAACGACCTCTCGATTACCTACACAAAATCCTACTCGCCAGCCGGGCATGCTGTAGGCCTTGGACAGGGTATAGAATTCTACCCCGCAGTCTTTGGCGCCCGAGACCTGAAGAAAGCTCGGCGCCTTATACCCGTCAAACACCAGGTCGGCATAGGCGAGGTCGTGGATGACGATGACGTTGTGCTCCTTGGCAAACGCCACGATCTTCTTGAAGAACTCCAAATCCACGACGGCCGTCGTAGGATTGTGGGGGAAATTGATGACGAGAATCTTCGGTCTCGGAAACGTCTGCCGATAGACGCGCGTCAGATCTTCGAAAAAATCGCTATCCTGACGGAGTTCGATACCGCGGACCTCACCACCCGCAATAATGAAGCTGTACATGTGGATGGGATACGTCGGCGTTGGGGTCAGGACCACATCGCCCGGGCCGATCAGGGCCAAGGCCAGGTGGGCGAGACCTTCTTTTGATCCGATGGTGACAATTGCTTCAGTCTCCGGATCCAGATCAACACCATAGTTTCGCTTGTACCACCCACAGATCGCATGCCGTAGCTTCGTGATGCCGCGCGAGGCCGAGTAACGATGATTCGTTCCTTTACGGGCGGCCTCGATCATCTTCTCGACGATATGAGGCGGGGTCGGTTGATCGGGATTCCCCATCCCAAAATCAATAATGTCTTGCCCACGTTGGCGAGCCTCAAGCTTGAGTGATTGAACTTGCGCGAACACGTACGGTGGGAGTCGCTTGATTCGATAAAAACCTTCGCCCAGCCCCATGAACTTCCTTTTGACTGCTATTAAATATTTCTCAAAACTCACTCATCCCAATAAGAATGAGTGAAGGGATCCTGAAAGGCCCTATTCTAATGGAGGGCTTTGGTCGAGTCAATTTACCTAACTTTCTACGGGGTTCCGAAGTTGTCAGATGCGCCTACTCCTCATCCGGTTCTTCACCAATCCACAAACCCGTTCTTGCCCCCTCTCGCTCCTTTCTGCTACTACTATCGCTAGATTAATGGCGCTAGCCTGTTTCACGTACTTGTTCTCGGACTGACTGGATGTAAGGAGGAGGGATGGCCCGGCTTGGTGTGAATATCGACCATGTAGCGACGTTGCGGCAAGCACGTGGAGGAACCGATCCAGATCCCTTGGCAGCTGCGGTGCTTGTCGAGCTGGCCGGAGCGGACGGCCTGGTCGTTCACCTGCGGGAAGACCGGCGCCATATCCAAGATCGAGATCTTCAACTCCTTCGTGAAATAACCCGGACGAAGCTCGACCTTGAAATGGCGGCCGACGCAGACATGGCGAAGATCGCCCTGAACATCAAGCCCGACCTGGTCACATTGGTACCCGAGAAGCGACAGGAACTTACCACTGAAGGGGGCCTCGATATCGCCGGGCATCGTGACCGAATTCAGAGCATTGTGACTCTGTTACATAACGGGGGGATTCCCGTCAGTGTCTTTGTTGAGCCCGATCTGAATCAGATCAGGGCTGCGCACAAGGTTGCAGCTGATTTCGTGGAGCTGCATACCGGTCGATACGCGAACGCCACCCGCTCTAAAGAAGCCGATGCGGAATTCGAAGCCATTACTCACGCAGCCAAGCTGGCCTACAAGCTTGGGATCGGTGTCAATGCCGGGCATGGACTGAATTACCGCAACATCAAACGTTTGACGCATATTCCCGAAATCGTCGAGTACAACATCGGACACAGTATCATCGCTCGGGCGGTCCTCGTCGGTCTCGTAGAAGCCGTGAAAGAAATGAAGGCCCTACTCAGTTGAGTTGAGATCGTCGACCTGCTGGCGCCACCCGTTCTTCTCGTCGGTTCACCATGACCAAGATTATTACCGCTGCACAGATGCAGGCACTCGACCGCCGGACGATTTCAGAGGCTCGTATCCCAGCGACCACATTGATGGAACGTGCCGGCTCGGGCGTTGTCTCTTGCCTTGAGCAACGGTTGGGGCCCGTACGGGGCAAGAGAGTCACCATTGTGTGCGGCAAAGGCAACAATGGGGGGGATGGATTCGTTGTTGCGCGCCTCCTCCGTCGACGGCATGCGAACGTGCGCGTTCTTGTCGTGACGCCCACGTCCGAACTGAGCCGTGATGCTGCCACCATGTATAAGCAATTCGTTCGTGGCGCAGGGAAGTCCTCCGTCTACCTCTATGCGTCCAAGGCCCAGGCGCAAACACTCTTGCAGGATAGTGATATCCTCATTGATGCCCTCCTCGGAACAGGCCTCTCCGCTACTGTCACCGGGCGCTATGCCGAGGCCATTGACTGCATCAATGAAACCGGTCGTCCCGTGGTAGCCGTTGATCTTCCATCGGGCCTCCATGCTGATACTGGAACGGTCCTTGGCCGAGCCATTCGTGCCTTCCTTACCGTGACCTTTGGGCTACCGAAGTTAGGCTTCTATCAAAATGATGGGATCGACCTCGCTGGAGAGGTGGCACTCGTGGACATTGGAATTCCACCAGCCTACATTGACGCGGTCCAGAGCCGAACGACCTTGATGACACCACATGTGGTGCGCACATACCTGCCGAAACGGCTGCCATCGAGTCACAAGGGAACCTTCGGCCATGCCGGTATTATCGCAGGATCCGTCGGCAAAACCGGCGCAGCCGCCATGGCCGCTCGGGCGGCCCTGCGTGTCGGTGCGGGCCTCGTGACTGTTGCAATCCCTACGAGTGTGAACGATGTATTGGAAGCAAAGTTATTAGAAGCGATGACGATTCCGATGCCTGAAACTAAAGCGCGCACCTTGGCGCGAACCGCATTCGATCGGCTCGTCGCCTTCATGGAGGCGAGAACTGCTATCGCTATCGGTCCAGGTCTATCAACTCATCCTGAAACGGTGGAACTGGTCCGGGCCTTAACGAAACAGCTGGACCGACCGGCTGTGTTGGATGCGGACGCCCTGAATGCGTTGACCGGACGGACTGCCCTTCTGGCGGCTTGCAAAACACCGCCAATCATCACCCCCCACCCTGGAGAAATGGCACGACTGGAGGCTGACGCAACGCCTCAGACCGTCAACAGCGATCGGATCGGTACTGCTACCCGCTTCGCACGAGAACGAGGACTGTTCGTCGTTCTGAAAGGGGCTCGGACCGTCGTCGCTAGACCTGATGGAGTCGTCGCTATTTGCCCGACGGGTAATCCTGGCATGGCAACTGCTGGAACAGGCGATGTCTTGACCGGCATGATCGTGGGACTCTTGGCCCAAGGCGTACCCTCCTGGGAAGCGGCCTGTGCCGCCACCTACCTACATGGCGTCGCCGGGGATTTGGCTTCAGCGAGAAAGGGACAAGCCGGGTTGATCTCGAGTGACGTCATCGAGGAGATTCCCTATGCCCTCAAGCTTATGCGTCAGGCTCCATCAAGCGAGACCAATGAGAAAATGCGGAACGATCCCATGTGAGGACGTCCTATGGCTACATCTGTCAGCTCTCTGGACCTTCTCCTCTCATCTCCTGGCAAGACAGAATCATTCGGATATGCCATTGGCCAGTTGCTTCGTGGAGGTGAGGTACTTGCCTTGATCGGTGAATTAGGAGCTGGTAAGACAGCACTGGTCCGCGGGGTCGTGGCTGGCCTTGGAGTCCCATCTGCTGCGGTCACGAGTCCGACGTTCCTGCTGGTCCATGAATACCAAGGGAGGCTTCCGGTCATTCATATCGACCTGTATCGGTTGCAGACGCCTGAAGAAGCCGAATCGATTGGACTGTCCGAGTACCTTGCGGGTGACGTGGCTGTCGCCATTGAGTGGGCAGATCGGTTTCCCCAGCTGCTTCCGGATGACCGACTTGAAGTGAGGCTCTCCCATCGAACCAGGATGACCAGAAGCGCTCGGTTGGAAGCACGAGGTTCACGCTCCCGCTTACTTCTCGCCCGCATCAAAAAGATCTGGCGTCGAACCCCTCGATTATCCCCGCCAATCCTCCAACCAAACAGAAAGACTTCGCCGCGATGACTCGACTGATTCTAATCGGCATTGTTGTGCTCCTTTCGTTGGCCTTCTTCCTTCAAAACCAAGAGCAGGAAGTCACACTCCGCTATTTCTTTGGATTGCTCGAAGCCTCAACTCCCATTTACAAACCCATTATGGCTGGATTTCTCATCGGCCTTTTGGTCGCAGCCATCTTGTTGTTTCCCCCCTGGATACGTGGACGTATCGATCTTCGACGTAAGACAAAGGCCTTACAGGAAGCTGAATCAAACTTAGAGCGACTTCGGCAGTCGCTTGAGGAGATGTCTGGACGCACCCACGCTCCCATACCGATGGAGTCTTCGAGAGACTTTACTGATGAGTGACCAGACCCTGAGCCCGCTGATGCGGCAGTATCGGGATATCAAGCAGGGATACCCTGAAGCCATACTGTTTTTTCGGGTCGGGGATTTTTATGAGATGTTCTACGAGGACGCTCAGGAGGCTTCCCGACTCTTATCGATCGCCCTTACGTCTCGCGATAAGAACAGCGCCCATCCGGTTCCACTATGCGGCGTTCCCTATCATGCCGCAACCGGCTATATCGCGAAGTTATTGAAGGCTGGCCGCATCGTGGCGTTGTGCGAGCAAGTCGAAGATCCCAAGGTCGCCAAAGGTCTGGTACGCCGTGAAGTCGTCAGGCTCTATACTCCCGGCACACTCGTAGACACAGAATTTCTCGCCCCGTGCGAGCTCAACTACCTTGTCGCTTTCGTCGTTCAATCAGACATGATTCATGGAAGATCGATCGGCTTGTCCGTCCTTGAGGTTTCAACCGGTGAATTTTGGGGAATGGAGTTTCACGGTCCCCACGCGGTCACGCAACTATTGAATGAAATCTCTCGACTGGACCCTCGAGAAGTGCTTTTTCCTGCAACCCTCATCCCGGAATGCTCCGCTTGGATCCAACAAATCGTAGGAACACGCCTGTGTGAACGGCCTCCCACATCGTTCAACCAGCACTCCGCTGCTCAAACCTTAATGGCGCATTTCCACGTGCAGGACTTTGACGCCTTAGACTGTGCCGACAGCCTTGCCGCCAGTAGCGCGGCAGGCGCGGTCTTATCGTACTTACGCGAGACTCAACCGGCGGTTCCTCTGGATCATATTCGCCGATTTACTATCCAGCGCAAAGACGAATACATGCACCTAGATGGCACTACCATCCGTAACCTGGAACTGCTCAAACCATTGCTGTCGAACGAGAACGCGCCGGGTTGGAAGTCTACGACGCTCCTGAGCGTGCTGGATCGGACCTCCACGGCCATGGGAAGTCGACTCCTTCGCCAGTGGCTGGTACGGCCATTACTCCGTGACGACCAGATACGGCAGCGTCTTGATGCGGTCGAAGAACTAAAGGACCACATGCAGGTCAGGACTGCATTACGGACCGCCTTGCGAGAGATCCAGGATATCGCACGACTTGGCAGTCGCATCGTACTCGGCTTGGCCGGTCCGCGAGAACTTTTGGCCCTCAAGCAATCTCTTGCGGTTTTGCCCGAGATTGATGTCCAGCTAGCACGGCTTCAGAGTCTGCTGCTCTGTCAGACACGAACATCATGGGATAGCGGCCAGGATCTCTACGACGTGATCGAGCGTGCAATCCGACCTGATGCTTCACCTTCCATTCGAGACGGGAACATCTTTACAGATGGCTATGACCCGGTCATCGACGAGTTGCGGAAAGCCAGCAAGGAAGGAAAAACTTGGATCGCTGCAATCGAGACACAGGAACGTGACCGAACGGGCATTGAGTCATTGAAGGTCCGTTACAATCAGGTGTTTGGCTATTACATCGAGATCACCAAAGCCAATCTTGCCCGGGTCCCCGCTGACTACATTCGCAAGCAAACGCTGGTCAATGCCGAGCGATTTATGACCGCCGAATTGAAAGAGCTGGAAGAACGTGTCACCGGAGCCGAGGCCAAGCTCCTGGCTCGTGAGCAGGAGGTTTTCATCCAGCTTCGATCTCGCTTGGCTCAAGAAGCCCACCGATTGGACGCCATGGCAGCCGCCCTTGCGCTCCTTGATGTCGTCGCCGGATTGGCCGAGGTGGCCGCTCTGTACCGATATACCAAGCCAACGGTGACTGAAGGCGGTGCCCTTCTCATCAGGGAAGGTCGTCACCCGGTCGTCGAGCGACTCTGTACGGATTCAGTATTCGTCCCGAATGATACCGTGTTGGACCTCGAACTGAACCGCCTCCTGATCATTACAGGACCAAACATGGCAGGAAAGAGCACCTATCTTCGTCAGGTCGCACTGATTATTTTGATGGCTCAGATTGGCAGCTTTGTACCCGCTTCAGAAGCGACGATTGGATTAACCGATCGCATCTTCACAAGAGTGGGAGCCTCGGATAATCTCGCAGGGGGCCAGAGCACCTTCATGGTCGAAATGGTGGAGACCGCGAACATTCTCCAAAACGCGACTTCCCGCAGCCTCATTCTGTTGGATGAAATCGGGCGCGGCACAAGCACCTACGATGGCCTGAGTATCGCGTGGGCAATTGCGGAATATATTCACGACTGCACCAGGTTGGGCGCGCGCACATTATTCGCAACCCACTATCATGAGATGACGCAACTGGAGCAACAACGGATCGGAATCAAGAACTATCGAGTCGCCGTCCAGGAATGTGATGGTGATGTGGTGTTTCTCAGAAAAATCGTGGCAGGGAAAGCTGACCGAAGTTACGGCATTCACGTGGCCAAACTGGCAGGGCTTCCTATGGAGGTCATTAGCCGTGCACAAACGGTGCTGTCACAGCTGGAACAACCAGAGTCTGTCAGTTCCGTGATCAATCAGGATGAACACCCGACGACATCGGAACTGCTTCCTCATCCTCATCCGATGATTGAAGAGGTCAAACAGATCGACCTATTTTCGATGACACCGCTCGATGCGCTGAATCGCCTCGCCGAGTTGCAACGTATGGTGAGATCGGAGCGGAGTGATCCATCTGATCGGTAATCCATATTGACTAGATGGTAAAAATAAAGCGGGCGGCATTCCCGAGAGAAATGCCGCCCGTTCGTATCTCGTAATAGTCGTCAGTGCGCTTGGTTATATTGTGCGGTCGAATGAATTAAGCCGCCAATGGCTTTCCCGCCTGGAATCATCACATCGTACTGCATACCCACATTGCTGCCATCGGGCGTCACTGGCGAGCTGTTAAGAACCGCCATGCCTTTAGCGCAAGCTGGTTCGAATTCGTTTTTCCCGGCGCATTCCCTAAGACGAAGCGCGGAAATGCTCAGAGGCTTCCCTACTGAACCAGATACCTCAGGAATCTTCTTCACCGATGAAATCACCCGATGATTTTGCTCGGTTTCCGTGGCGACGAATTCGATCAAGTCCGTCGTGCTGCCAGGGGGAACTTCCTTCGCTGCTGTTGGTCCAGCATGAAGGCGACCCATCTTCTTCAGCTCTTCCCAGGCTGACTTATCGGCATAGAACTTCAGCGTTTTTCCAGGATGAACTTTTTGCCAATACAAGCCGCTCTCCGCATTCCCACCGAAGACGGCTGTGTTAATCCACACGGCTTCATCGTAGGGATCAAGGATGATCACCCGACCTTGAATGGTGGTCGGTTTGCTCATGTCACCCCATTCGAATCGTTCTTGAAATGACTCAATAGCCGAGGCAGTTGAAGCCAGACCGGCTGCCAGTGCAACGGCTGCCAGCATTGCGGCACCTTGCTTGTGCAACATCATAATCGCGTCCTCCTTGAACAACATCATCTATACGCTTTGAACGTGACTAATCCTTGATGACTTTGAACCCGGTGATGGTTCTACCGTCCAGCGTAACTTCCATGGCAACCAATTCTTGAGAGGCCTTGATAATTTGGTCCATCAAGGCTTTGTCTCTGACCGCCAGACGAACCGTGGTGGCCGCATGGTACCAACCGGAATAGGTTGAATTCTTCTCACTGCCGCCGGAGAATCCCCAGGCACAACAACTGAACAATGGATCAGGCGGCTTCACGTCAAGCATCGTTGATGATCGCCCTCCACTGTCGCCGGACCCTGGTTCTCCTGTATTCCAATATTGAATGCCGAACAAGAGCTCCCCATCCGGGTTGTCCGCCCACTGCGACCAGACGCGGCCTTGCAGCTTCTTGGTCGCCTCAGCAGCCTTTAGGGGTTTCCCTCCAACGACCGCATCAGCGAGGCCTAGGTGCTCGATGGCACCTGCAGCGAATGAAAAATCAGCCGCCAGCAAACCGAAAGATGAAAAAACCGCCGCTGCAGCTAGAACGACAGCCCTTTTCATACGTAATCCCTCCTTCGTCAATTTGAGCACGATACTCGGATTAAGATGTTAGTTCTTTCTATTACGCGGTCTTGATATAGCTCGCAAATCTTCTTGAAAATCTTGAGTTCTTCAATAACTCGCACCGAAAACGACCGCAAGGCCGTCCGGTTGGTACCGGAACGGTACTGAAACTACAAGGCCCTGTCAAGAAAATGTTTGCCAGACTTGTCACGGAACGATGCGCACCCCTTACAGCATATACAAAACAATAAGTTATACGTCTTCTCCGACCGGAAAGTATGTTGTGGTCAGGCGAGGCTCTTTTGGAATTGCCCGCTTAACGCCTTCACTTGCCGTGTAGAAAGTGGCCCCAACCCGGTCAGGGCTATTTTTTCAGGGGTGAAGAGATCCTGTGCGACTTGACTTATTTGTTGTGGTGTAATCGCATCTATTTTCACAATCATGTCTTCCAGATTCGTATGGGCTCGGGAGATCAATTCATCTTTTGCAAGCTTATTCATCCGGCTATGCGAACTTTCCAAGCTGAGCATGAGGCCGCCTTTCATCTGTTCTTTTGTCCGTTTTAGCTCATGCCGATCAATTCCATCTCTGCGCAAGCGCCGAATCTCTCGACTAACGAGTTCAAGAACGCGCTCAACCTCCCGAGCTTGCGTGCCTGCATAGACGGTGATCGTACCGCCATCGGAATAACCCGACAAAAATGAGTAGATCGAATAGGATAAGCCCCTTTTTTCACGGATCTCCTGGAACAGCCTCGAACTGACGCCACCACCGAGGACACTGTTCAGCGCATAGACCGCATATCGATCCTTATGACCGGCTGCAACGCCCTTGAGTCCTAGACAGAGGTGCACTTGCTCTAACGATTTGTGTTTCACGATGGCGCCACCACAGATCTCCGGAGGCCAACGTTTTCGTGGAAGAACGTCTGACGAAGGGCGATACTTCCCAAAGGTGCGAGCCATCGTCTTTTCGAGCTGCTGTTGATTGAAATTCCCGGCTACGGCGAGCACGATTTCTTCGGGACGATAGTGCGTATCAATGTACTCGAGGAGATCCTGTCGGCGGATCCGGGCGATGGTTGATTCCCGCCCAAGAATCGGACGACTCAAGGGATGTGTGCCCATCGCTAACTTGGTATGTAACTCTTGAACGAGATCTTCGGGATCGTCTTGAACCATTCGAATTTCTTCAAGGACGACCTGCTTTTCCTTTTCAATTTCTTTCTTTCCGAGTCGGGAGCGGAGAAACAGATCTCCCAAAAGGTCGAGGGCCTTTGGGAGATGTTGATCCAAGACCTTGACGTAGTAGGTTGTGGTTTCGCGCGTGGTGAAGGCGTTCATCTCACCCCCCAGCGCATCGATTTCACGAGAAATCTCCGTGGCTGATCGAGTGGTCGTCCCCTTGAAGAACATATGTTCAATGAAATGGGCGTACCCAGCCTGTGTTGGGCTTTCATCACGAGAGCCCGTATTGACCCAGATGCCGATGGTGACGGATTTGAGGGTTGGGATTCGCTCGGAAACCAAGCGAATCCCGTTCTCGAGGATGAGCTTACGGTACAAGTGTTACCCGCCCACTGACTCGTTTGCACCGCCGCCCGTCGGTGCGGGCATGGTTTCTTTTCGGCTAAGCCTAATCTTGCCTTGTCTATCGATTTCCAGCACTTTCACAAGAATTTGATCGCCTTCGGCGACCTCGTCAGACACGGCTTTCACTCGATGATGCGCCAACTGTGAGATATGGACCAACCCATCGGTGCCCGGGAGTACCTCCACAAAGGCACCAAAGTCCATAATCTTTCTTACCGTTCCCGTATAGATTTTCCCGATTTCGACTTCCTCGGTCAGGCGGTTGATGATCTCTTTGGCTTTTTGTAAGGAGGTGCCGTCCGCAGAAGCGATGGTCACAATCCCGGTATCTTCGACACTGATCTTGACGCCGCAGTCGGACTGAATGCCGCGGATGGTTTTGCCGCCCTGTCCGATAATATCGCGAATCTTATCTTGCTTGACCTTCATTGTGTAGATACGAGGGGCAAACGCCGACAACTCGGCGCGATGACTGCTGAGGGCCTTCGCCATATGGCCAAGAATGTGGAGACGTCCCAACCGGGCCTGCTCCAAAGCTTGCTGCATCAACGCTGTGGTAATGCCACCAATCTTAATGTCCATTTGCAGTGCCGTCACACCGTTCTTGGTCCCGCACACTTTGAAGTCCATATCACCCAGATGATCTTCAAGGCCGAGAATATCCGACAAGATAATGACGTCGTCCCCTTCTTTGATCAATCCCATCGCAATGCCGGCGACTGGTTCCTTGATGGGAACGCCTGCGTCCATCATGGCCAGCGTCCCACCACACACGGTTGCCATCGAGGAAGACCCATTGGATTCCAGAATCTCAGACACAATCCGTAAAGTGTAGGGGAAGACGTCCTTGCCCGGGATGACAGGCTTCAACGCCCGTTCCGCCAAGGCCCCGTGCCCAACCTCACGCCGTCCTGGCGAGCGAAGCGGCCTCGCCTCACCGACGCTGAATGGCGGGAAGTTGTAATGCAGCATAAAGGTCCGCATGTACTCGCCTTCCAACGCATCGATACGCTGTTCATCGTCGGTCGTCCCTAGCGTCACCACCGCTAAGCTCTGTGTTTCGCCGCGGGTGAAGATCGCAGAACCATGGGCTCGCGGCAGGGCGCTAACCTCACAAGTAATTGGACGAATATCCGCAGGACCGCGTCCGTCGGCGCGAGATCGCTTCTCTAAAATCATCTTCCGGACTTCCGTGTATTCCAATTGATGGAACACAATCTTGATGTGCCGCTCCCTCGATGAATCATCTGGCTTTTTCAGCTTGGCGATGGTGTCGGCCAGAATTTGGTCCATCCGCTCCTGCCGGGCAGTCTTGTTGGCAATCATGATGGCGTCACGAATGGGTTGCGCAACCAACGCCTTGATCTCGACCTGCAACGCGGAATCGATCGACTCTTGAACAACTACGCGCTTCACCTTTCCAACCTTCTGGGCCAATTCATCGATCTTCCGGACGATTTTCTTAATCTCAGAGTGCGCCAATTCCAGGGCCTCTAGCATCATCTGCTCGGATAGTTCATTGGCACCTGCCTCCACCATCATCACCGCGTCCGCTGTGCCCGCAACCACCAGATGCAGCTCGCTCTGCTCCATCGTTTCAAGGTCAGGATTGACGACGAGCTGACCATTGACGCGACCGATCCTCACCCCAGCCACGGGGCCGTTGAACGGAATGTTCGATACCGCGAGGGCAGCTGATGCCGCAGTGATTCCAATAACGTCCGACGAACCGGTCTTATCTGCCGATAGGACCGAGGCAATGACCTGCGTCTCAAAATAGTAGCCTTCGGGAAACAACGGGCGGAGCGGTCGGTCAATCAAGCGGCTGGTCAGGACTTCCTTCTCAGCCGGTCGACCTTCTCGTTTGAAGTAGCCTCCAGGAATTTTCCCGGCCGCGTAGGCCTTTTCCTGGTAATCGACGGTCAAGGGCAGGAAATCGATGCCGGGCTTGGCGGTTTGCGCAGCCACGGCCGTCGCAAGGATGACCGTGTCGCCATACGAAGCCCATATCGACCCGTCAGCTTGTTTTGCGACACGACCAGTTTCAAGGCGAAGGGTTCGACCTGCAATGTCGATTTCTACGACGTGTATCATCTATGGTGTCTCCTCTGGTTAGATCCACAGATGCCCACTGAGATACGCTCAACGGAACATGAATAGTTGAAAAGCTGAAAGCAACGACTTCTCGCCAGCTTTACAGCTTTTCACTCTTACACCGCACACTTGGTGTGAGCGCATGTCGGTGTTCATCTGTGGGACATTCGAACGATGCCATGGCGCCGGTCAACGCCGCTGTTCGCACGACCGGTTACTTGCGAATGTTGAGTCGCTCGATCACGGTTTTGTAACGCGCTTCCTCCACACCGCGGAGATAGTCCAGGAGACGACGCCGACGTCCAACGAGCTGCAACAATCCACGCCGCGAGTGGTGATCCTTTTTATGGGTCTTGAAATGTTCAGTGAGATACGTAATCCGGTTGGTCAATACCGCAATCTGAACTTCCGGCGATCCGGAATCCTTGTCATGCTGCTGATATTGCTTAATGAGTTCGCTCTTTTCTTCTTTTAACAATGCCATACCTACTCCTTCCGTATTAATGACTCAAAAGACTCAGTACTTTGCGAATTCGAATCGACCCCACACCGCTGGCATCATGAGTTCCAATGGCCAACAACTGACCGGCTTCATCCTTGAGGCGTACCGAAACTGTGGAATGGGCAGGCGGGAGTTGCCCGACTCCCATCGGAAAAATTGGTGAGCCATTCAAGACACGCTGCGCTTGTTCCGCGTTCACGACCACTGCGGGGAGTTGGACGAGGAGTTGATCCAACGACATGAATTGCCTCGTGAGAGTTCCCATCGTGAGATGGCTGGCAACTTGATCAATCGTCACTGCCTGTTCGATGGACAGTGGGCCGACACGGCGACGCTCGAGAGCATAGAGATGCCCTCCTACCCCTAAGGCCTGTCCAATGTCGGTACACAAGGTGCGTATATACGTGCCTTTGGAACACACAATGCGCAGAGCTACGTCACGACCGTGAACGGCCACGATCTCCAGCTGATGAATGGCAATCGACCGCTCTGCCCGATCGACCGTCCTGCCTGCCCTGGCTGCTTTATACAGCGGCTGTCCACCGACTTTCACAGCTGAATACATCGGTGGCAATTGCTGCTGTACTCCTCGGAATCGGGTGATCACTGCCTGAAGCATGTCCTCCGTGATCGCACCTGGATCGACCCTGCTCAAAACCTGCCCGGTCGCATCCTGGGTGTCGGTCGTTTCCCCCAAGCGCATGACGGCGTGGTACTCCTTATCCCAATCGATCAGGTACTCGGCGATTCTCGTGGCCCGTCCGACCAGGATAGGCAACACACCTGTGGCACTAGGATCCAGCGTACCGGCATGACCGACTTTGCTTCCCCTCAATAAGCTCCGGACCTTGGCGACGACATCGTGTGAGGTCCAGCCGGCTTCCTTATGGACAACGAGGACTCCCTCCAGGACATCACCCAGGTCCGTTCTGATACCTGTCCGGTCCATACCCTTAAGAGTCCGTGATTCTCTGAGCACTGCTCGGAGAATCCTGGGTTTCCTGCTGTTCAGACTCCCCATGCAGGCCTTCCAAGAGCTGCATGATCCGGTCACCGCGAGGTCCGCTGACGTCCTTCTTGAAAATCACATCGGGCAGGTAGCGGAGCGAGAGGCGCCGTCCTAATTCCGACCGCACAAACCCACTGGCTTTTGAAAGGCCAGTAAAGACATCGCGCTCGGCTTCCCCCGTTTCCATGGTCGTGACAAAAATATGCGCGATGCGCAAATCCGCTGTCAGCTCGACATCGGTAACCGTGACGTCATGGACCCGAGGATCCTTGATTTTTCGCATGAGAATATCCGCCACTTCCATGCGAATCTGGTCAGCGACTCGATCTGCCCTTTTATAGGTCGTCTTCGACATCTTCCTTACCAGCACTACCAGTCGCAAGCATGACAGGGAGCTTAGAGTAATTCCAACTGGGCTCGTGACACTTCAACTGCTGGCATGCTTTTGATTAGATTCAACGCTTGTTCAAGCACCTGGTTCACGTGGCTACGCTCATTCGACACACAAGCCATTCCAAGAATAGCCTTCTGCCAGAGATCCTGGCCATCCACTTCGGCGACTGAGAGGTTAAACTTGCCACGAAGCCTGTCCTTGATTCCATGAAGGACTTGCCGCTTGTCTTTAAGCGACTGGCTCCCTGAGATGAATAACTCGACGGTGTATAGCCCCACGACCATGGCCAAGGTTCGGGTTAGTGTCGGCTCACAATAGAGGCACCATGATCCAGCTTCATGAGCTTGTCAGGCCTTCAGGTAAGAGGCTACAATAAAAATCATTCGGCTGCTACTCGAGCTTCGCCGCGATCTTATCGACTGTATAGGCCTCAATGATATCGCCGGATTTGACATCGTTGAAGTTTTCGACGCTCAACCCGCATTCATACCCCTGCTGCACCTCACGCACATCATCCTTGAACCGCCGCAACGAACCAAGTTTACCCTGATAGACCACCACATTGTCCCGAATCACTCGGACTCCGACGCTTGACCGAGAGATCGTCCCATCAATAACATACGCCCCTGCTACGGCTCCGACCTTTGGAATCATAAAGACCTGCCGTACTTCCACTCGTCCTAACACGCGCTCTTTCAGAGTCGGCTCAAGCAAGCCTTCCATCGCAGCCTTGATGTCTGCGATAGCGTCATAAATGATCGTGTAGAGCCTGATATCGACACCCTGCTGTTCGGCCAATGCGGCTGCCTTTGGTTCTGGCCGGACATTGAAACCGATGATGATGGCTCGCGACGCGGAGGCAAGCAACACATCAGATTCCATAACCCCACCAACTCCGTTATGAATCACGCGTAGCTTGACGGCATTCGTCGACAGCTTTTCAACCGCGCCAACCAATGCTTCAGACGATCCTTGCACGTCGGCCTTGACGACAATGGCCAACTCCTTCACAGATCCTTCTTGAATCTTCGCAAAGAGATCATCCAAGGAGACCTTCGCGGGGCCAGTTAGCTCTGCAGCTCGACGCTTTTGCGCTCGTTCCTCCGCGATCTCTCGGGCAACTCGCTCATTGGAGACAACATGGAAGACATCGCCCGCCGACGGCACGCCCGGTAATCCAATAACTTCCACCGGAATGGACGGCCCTGCCTGCTGCGATTTTTCACCGCGATCGCTAAGGAGAGCTCGAACACGCCCGCTGAATGTTCCGACGACATAAGCGTCACCCACCCGCAGGGTCCCGCTCTGAACCAACACCGTCGCAACTGGACCCCTCCCACGTTCAATCTTGGCTTCAATAACAGTGCCTTTCGCCTGCCTGTGTGGATCCGCCTTGAGTTCAAGTACTTCCGCCTGAAGCAAAATCATCTCAAGGAGAGTATCAAGACCCAATTTCTCTTTGGCAGACACCTCGACCATAATGGTATCGCCACCCCAAGCTTCGGAAATCAATCCATGTTCCGAGAGAGCGTTTTTTACCCGGTCAGGATTAGCGGTCGGTTTGTCGATCTTATTCATCGCCACGATCAGCGGCACTCCGGCTGCCTTGGCATGGTTAATCGCCTCGATCGTTTGCGGCATCACACCATCGTCTGCCGCAACAACCAAAATGACGATATCCGTGACCTTCGCGCCACGAGATCGCATAGCCGTAAACGCTTCGTGACCAGGAGTATCGAGAAACGTGACCTGCTTGCCGCGCACTGAGACGGTATAGGCGCCGATATGCTGAGTAATGCCACCGGCTTCCCCTTCCGCCACTTTTGTTTGGCGAATCGCATCAAGGAGCGACGTCTTCCCGTGATCGACGTGCCCCATAATGGTCACCACCGGCGGTCGAGATTCCGGCCGTTCATCATCACCAGTCTCAATGATATCTTGCAGCAACTCGTCCCCAATTTTCTCGACCGAGACCTCAATTTTGACTCCGCTTTCCTCGGCAAAAATCGATGCAGCGTCCAGACTCATAGGTTGGTGAAACGTTAACATTTGTCCCATATCCATCAGTTTCCGAACGATGTCGGCTGGCCGTTGACCGATCAACTCAGCGAACTCTTTAACCGTTGTCCGAGGGGTCACTTTCACGCTCTTGCGACGTGGTTTGGTGACTTCTCCCGGGGTGCTATGGTGGACATGCTTCGATCGGTCATCGCGGCGGTGCACTGGAATTGCACGGAGGTCTTGCCAGCGGGCGGCGTCCTCACGCAATTTCACATCTTGCTGCTCGTCCTTAGGACGGCCTCCTGTTTTTTTCGCTTTCTTGAGCTTTTCTTTGAGAGCCTCTGCCTCAATGGCCTCGAATGCCATGCTTTTCTTTTTGCTGGCGACAGACTCGGGAGTCACTACCACGGGTATTACCGGCGCGATAGTCGGCTTGGCCGGCGGCGCTTCCTGTTTCACATCAAGTGGCACTGTTGCGGATGGAGCAACCTCGCCCAGACCTTCCTTCACTGGAAGACTGCGGTCGGCTGGGCCATCGCTAGCAAGGTGGTCAACCGATGGAGTCGGTGCGGTCGGAAGACTTGAGGACTCGGGCTGTGCTGAACGCTCAGTCTCACCAATCGAGGCTGAAAGAATGGCCTCGATTGGCTCGTCTTCCTTCTTTCGCTTGATGAGGATGCGCCGCTTATCAGGCTTGAGCGGCTCTTCGACGACAGGACCCTTTGCCCCCACAGTTTTCCCCCGACTCGTATGCTCCGCCAACTTTGCACCGACCTCTCTCTCGATTCCCGTCCCTTGACTCGTCGATTTTGCAGCCAACTTATCCAACACCTTCTGAACGATGTCCTCTTCGAGCGTACTGCTGTGAGATGAAACCGAGACCCCCAGCTTCTTGAGCTCGGGGATGAGCACTCGATTTTCCATGCCTAACTTCTTCGCAAGTTCGTATACACGCATAGCCATGAGGACGGTTCCGTATTCTATCCGCTCGTTGCTTCCTCAGCTCTGGCAGCCTGCCGAGCTTCTTCTTGCAGTCGTTGCGCTTCAGCTTCGTCCGCAATCGCGGCTTTAATTTCCCTATCACGCTCGACCTTCTCTTTTTCGTATTCCGTTGAGCTGATAATGTCTATCTTCCACCCGGTCAAGCGCGCGGCAAGCCGGACATTCTGACCGTTTTTCCCGATCGCCAACGACAATTGCGAGTCGGCTGCGACCACGAGCGCCGACTTCTTCTCTTCGTCAATCCCGACCTTTTCGATTGTTGCAGGGTTTAAGGCTTCGGCGATAAAGACTCGCGGATCCTGAGTCCAGGTAATGATATCGATCTTCTCGCCCCGAAGCTCGCGCACGACCGCCTGTACGCGGGAGCCCTTGATGCCGACGCAAGCTCCCACCGGATCCACAGCCTTTTCACGAGACGTGACCGCGATCTTTGTTCGGTCCCCAGGCTCTCGAACGACGGATCGGATTTCAATGATCTTTTCCATGACCTCTGGCACTTCGAGCTCAAAGAGCTTTGCCACAAACTGCGGATGGCTACGAGACAGAATGACTTGAACATCCTTGGGCGTCCGACGCACCTCCAGCAACATCGCCTTCACGCGATCGCCGCGCCGATATGTTTCCCGAGGAATCTGCTCTTGGATCGGCAGGATAGCCTCCGTCTTTCCGAGGTCCACCAGGTAATTCCGGCGCTCCATGCCGAGGATAATTCCCGTCACGAGATCGCCCTGACGTGTGGAATATTCCCTTTGAACAGCTTCCCATTCCGCTTCGCGTACCTTCTGGAAAATCACTTGCTTCGCTGTTTGCGCAGCAATTCTCCCCAATTCGTTCATTTCGATCAGCGATCCAATTTCGTCCCCGACTTCCGCCTCGCTATCGTATTGGCGGGCCTCCTGAAGAGAGATCTCCGCCTTGGGGTTGCTGACCGTTTCTACGATGATCTTCTTGGAGACGACGGAAATTTCCCCGGTTTTTGGGTCGATCTCCACTTGGATATTTTCGGCCTGACCAAAGCGCTTCTTCGCGGCGGTCTGCAGGGCGGATTCGATGGCTCCAATGACTCGGGCCTTATCGATCCCTTTCTGACGCCCGATTTCGTCGATCACGGTAATCAGTTCACGGTTCATACGTCATGCTCCTGCATCCGGTTACCACTTAACAATCTCCAACGTTCCGCCCCTCTAGATCTTCACAACCAGCTTTGCTTCAGCAATCACGTCTCGACTCAACTTCATCGTCTCGAATGTTCGCGCAGCAACCACCTTCAGCACGACCGCCTCTTCATCCACCTGCATCAGCTCACCAGCAATCTTCCACTGGCCTTCGAGAGGCTCTCGAAGCTTGAGACTCACTTCTTTTCCAATCGCCCGTTGATAATCCTGGGTTCTCTTGAAGGGTCGATCAAGACCCGGAGAAGAGACTTCAAGGGTATAGGCATGGGGAAATGGATCGGCCACGTCAAGCGCCGGTCCTAGGGCCTTATGTGCCTGCTCACAGTCTGTGATGCTGACTCCATCAGATTTAGTGATCAGAACGCGAACGACCGAGCGAGGGCCTTTCCCCACGCGCACCACATCAACCAACTCAAGCCCGAGCGTCCATAGGATCGGCGAAATGATTTCGTGCAACCGGTCGGCAACCAGCTGCGGACGACTGCCGGTTATACTCAGCCCATCTTCCTTTGACATGTATCCAAACAAAAAAGTGGGCATGAGCCCACTTACAGAGGCAGCACCATACCATGCACCCCGATGCAAAGCAAGGGCACTAGCCGGTTAACAAGGCCCAGCGAGCAGCCAGTGTTTTTGTGATGGGACCCGGCTGTCCAGAGCCAATGGTTCGTCCATCGATCTGGACAACACCGAGCACCTCAAGCGTAGTCCCCGTCAGAAATACTTCATCTGCGCGATACAGAGCATCGACCGGTATGAACCGTTCTTCGATGACAATGCCATCCTTTTTCGCTAACTCCAAGACCACGGTTCGCGTGACGCCGGATAGAATTCGAGGACCTTCGGGAGCCGTCATGACCACTCCATCCTGAATCGCCATGACATTGCTCAGCGCACCTTCCATGACAAAACCGTCTCTGACTAAAATCGCTTCGAAGACGCCGGCCTTCTTCGCTTCTTCACGGGCAAGGACGTTGGCTAGAAGATTGACACTTTTGATATCACAACGCCCCCACCGAAGATCCTCGCTGGTACATGCGCTAACGCCAGTGCGGCGGACATCCGGCGCCAGAGGATGGAACTCTCTGATGGTCATCACAACCGTTGGAAGAATATCGGCGGGGAAACTATGCTCGCGGGGAGCCACCCCTCTGGTGATCTGGATGTAGATCTTAGCATCTTGATATCCGGCCAGGCTAAGTCCTTGTTGAATCCACCTGGTCCATTGCTCCCTGGTATAGGGTTGGCGAAGCGAAAGTTCCCCCACGCTCCTATTCAGCCTAGCCAGATGTGCGTCAAACTCGAACGGCGCCCCCCGATACGTGCGAATGACTTCGTAGACAGCATCTCCGAATTGGAAACCTCGATCATCGATGGAAACAGTCGCCTCCCCCCAAGGCAAAAAACGACCGTTGATGAACGCGATATCCGGCATTAGATCAATTCCTCGATGGCGGTCCAGCTTCAATTCTGAATACCCGTCGGTCTTCCGCGGTAAATTTCCACCCCATGCGCTTTTCGAAAATCAGCTGATAGACCCCGGACTGCACGGCTTGAAATTCGAAGATGCGTTGTCCATTTTCCACGGCGTTATTACTCGCGATGCGGAGAAATTCATCGTTGAGAAGGGCAAGCCCTTTAGCATCATAGGACGGCACCCACTGTTCACCTCTGGTGCGGTCTTCCCATAAATGAATGACGAATGGCTGGTCGACCGTGACCACGCGGCAATCACTACCGTCTAATGCAGGATTGTGATCGGCACTGGAAATACTCACGTCGATATCCGCAATCCATGTCGCGAAGACACCCGTTCCACCTGATTTCTCTTTTTATGTTTTCCGTCGAGAGCCAATCAAAATATCATTGCCGTCCACCCGGACTTCGTAACTCCCTACGCAATACCCGCCACCGTCAGTGCCTTGCCCATTTCTGATATCGAATGCTAGATCATGCCAAGGGCAGGCAATGACATACCCCTTGAGTCTCCCCTCAATAAGCGGACCCCCTTCATGGGGACAGCTATTATGGATGGCGTACAACTTCCCCTCGACGTTGAACAACGCGAGCGGACGGTCATTCACCGTGACAATCTTTGACTTTCCCGGAGGTACCTCATCGATCTGTGCAACTTTCTGAAACCCATCCATCATGCGTGATTCCTCAACTGTCTTCGTAGACGCTACATACGAAGGGCATACTTGAGCTCGTCGCCCTTTGCAACTCCTGTTGTCTTAATGAACCCCGATTCTGCCTGTATCACATACCGCGCCTCTTCCGGCGGTGGCCCAAAAAATGGGCACGGGTCTTTCGCGCATGGTTCTGCATGTTCCAGGATATGCACGACATGATGCCCCTCATCCACCCACAGAATATCGATAGGGAATCGATATTCCCTGGTTGTCACGCGATGCATCCCATTTTCCTCAAAAATATAAAGCATGCCTCCGCCTGCGGGCAAGGTCTCACGAAAGGCAAGTCCAAAGAGCAATTTCTCCGGCGTGTTCGCCACTTCGGCTTCGAGCTCAACACCGCTCGGAAACTTGACGACGATGATGTCCGATTCCTTGCGCTCAATGAGGAACACCGACACACTCATGAGGAGAAGGGCAAGCAGAATCATCATGATGATCCGCTTCTTCTGCTGCTCTCGATTGCTCGCCTGGATTTGATCAGCTGCCATTGATGGTATTCGGCGGTCTCTTTCTCTGCTGGGCCCAACGCCCCATGCAGAGACGTACACTAGGTCTTCTGACCGGATTCCGTTCGATTGACTCGGAAAAGAATCACGGAATAAAATATCACTTCGCGTACCTGCTCATCACACGTCGATGGGAGTACTATGGTGTGAGCTGCGTGAACTTGTCAACGTGCTAGTAGTTAGTCAGTCTTTTGGAGTGAGAAGGAGGCTTGGGTCATGGCATTATTGATTACCGATGAATGCATCTCTTGTGGGGCATGTATCCCGGAATGTCCCAATGAAGCGATCTTTGAAACCAGGAGTGACGCTGAGACCAAAGGTAATCATGTTGGCGATGGGCAGGGAATTGGCGACAGTATTTATGTCATCGCACATGACCGTTGCACTGAGTGCGTTGGTCACTTTGACGAACCCCAATGCGCGGCGGTCTGTCCCGTTGATAATTGTTGCATTTCAGACCCTCTGTATCCTGAAACGACGGATGTGCTGCTGGAGAGGGCGAAGACATTGAATCCGGATAAAGCAATTGATCCTGCCAAGATATGGAGTGGGGTGAGAAACTAACTCTCTTTAAGTGACGTATTTTAAGGGCCCTGGTTCTGGATGGAACCAGGGCCCTTTGTTTTGGGCTGTTGTGACCGAAATAGAGGTTACTTCAGCATCAGCAACTTGCCACCCACATGACCTGGGTGCAAGTGGCAACGATACTCGAGGACGTTCCCCGACCCATAAAACAGATCGCTGGTTGGAATACCGATATACTGCGTTTCCCCTGGTTTGAGCACGATCTTGGTATGCAAGACGGTCGGTGCAGATTGATTCACAGCGGCGCTGAGTTGGAACCCATGCTCAGCCGTTGCATTATTCGTCACTTTTAACAACACTGGAGCACCGGGACGCGATTTAAAATCGATGACGGTCATCGGCGGATACCAGATCTTCATGTTTCCAATTTCAATAGCAAAGAACGAAACATCGACGCTCAGCTCCTTAAACGGCTGGCCGACGACAGAACCCGTTTCCAGATCGCCGGTCTCTACACCTCCCGCTTGAAGCGCATACGAACTCGAAGCCCCAGCCAATACCATTCCAAGGCCGAAGAAGACCGCCAACATCGTCTTGCCCATGACTACCCCCCTTGCGAAGTATGTAAGAAGAAACAAACTAGAGGCTTGTGAATTATGTGCCGCCAAACTTACAGAGAACACCACTGCTTCCAATCGTATGCACTCGTTGTCTACGACAGTGTCTCGGCATTCACTACATTATAAGATTATTCGTATAACATATGGGTCAAAACGGAAGCAATCGATTTAGAACTGCCGCAGCCGCTTGAATCGTAGCTCACTCGATGAGATCCAGCTCCACAGGCAACGGCACTGGAAGCAGCTGTGGTCATCGCCTCGTGTATCAGCCCTCTCGGTGCCGGACAATTGACACTAAATGGTGGCAGAGCACCCCGTACTCTCGTTAACTATTCGCTTGGTTAGGACCTCGCTTAAGTATTTCCCGAAAACTCCGATAGGGCAGTTGAGGAGCTGCAGCATGTCCATCATTCTGGCGGTCAACGGAATCGTGGAAACGTACCCAGTCAAACCGGCTGGTCCACGGAATGCCCGGCCTGAATACGCGAGGGAGCGGGATCATCATGGCCAACACCCTTCCTCTCTGGATCACTCAGCCGTGGCAGCACAAACAGCCTATCAACAGCAGAGCATCGAACAATCGCACCCGAAACCGGCGATTCTCGCGCGTGACCTGATGAGTACTCCGGTTATCTCTCTTCCATCCGATAGCACCTGGCTCGACGCTTGGACGAGCATGTCAGACAAGGGATTCCATCATATCCCCGTCACCTCGATGCACGACAGCCTCGTCGGGATGGTGTCGTATCGCGACTTACTCCGCCATGCTCCTGAGCTGATCACGGCGGCCGATACGCGACAAGCCTCCAGACGGCGATTGGCTGACATCATGACGTCCCGAGTTATTTCGGCCACTCCCGTAACAGAGGTCCGGGAAATTGCCCGCGTCATGTTGGATGAACAGATTCATGCGGTTCCAATTTTGGATCACCATCGCCGTCTGATCGGCATTCTTGCTACCCACGATCTACTGCAGGGTATCGCCAACCACGGCCCTCTTGAACTTTGGACCTAACTGCTCCGTTAATGACTTCATAGACAGACGTTCGTCGATCGTCTCACCCCGACCGGTCTTGGCTCGACTCGATACAGTAACCATGGTCTTGACCAATCCCGTAGGATCGCAGGCTATTCCCTCTTCTCGGTCATAACAAGTATGACCATTGAGAGAACGTCGCCGCTTGACCGATGCGGTGTCCGGCAGGATCGATCACATTCCAAATCACGGCTTGCTCGACAAGAAATCGCTTCCCCGTCGAGGAAATTCGCACCCCCCGATATCCATCGTAATGACCCTTGGCGCTGGCCTGCATCAACATCCGCTTTCGTTCAACCCGGTCATCCGCCTCAGCCGTGAGTCGCGATGGCGTCTGGATGAATTGCTTCCAGGACAGCTCCCACAGATCCAAGGCGGCTTGATTGCCATAATTTAAGATCGGGTCCGATTCCACACCGTGCGACACAACGACAATGGATGCTTCGAATAACTGGAGGGCCTGTGTCTTTCGATCGCCCGCCCGATCAATGAGGTCTTGTCCGATCCAATAGTGATAGCTCTCCAGTAGTCGGTAACTCCACTCAACAATGTAGGGTTCGCTCCAGGGCCTGGATTTCATCGGTGCGGTGGTACCACGTCTCGTAGAGCAGGGCAAGCTCTGGACCTGCACTTGTCAAGACCATAGGACTTCTCTGTATAATGACGCTTCGAATTCATAAAGACGGGAGTAGCCATGGCAGGCAAAACACTATTCGATAAAATTTGGGACACACATGTCGTGCGGGCGGAAGCAGATGGGACCACGCTCCTCTATATTGATCGGCAACTGGTTCATGAAGTGACTTCTCCTCAAGCCTTCGAAGGGTTAAAGCTTGCGGGACGGCGCCCTCGACGACCGGCCGCAACTCTGGCCGTCCCGGATCACAATGTTCCGACAACCGACCGGACGCTACCGATCGCCGATCAGATCAGCGCGAAGCAGATTCAGACCCTTGCGGAAAACTGTCGCGACTTCGGCATTACTTACTTCGGCATGGATGATGTCCGACAAGGCGTGGTGCACATCATTGGCCCCGAGCAGGGATTCACCCTGCCAGGGACAACGATCGTGTGCGGAGATTCTCACACATCGACCCATGGGGCATTCGGTGCATTGGCATTCGGTATTGGGACCAGTGAAGTCGAACATGTACTGGCAACGCAATGCCTCATCCAAAAACGACCAAAGACGATGGAGGTCCGTGTTGAGGGAACCCTTTCCGATCACTGCTCAGCAAAGGACATTATTCTTGCGATTATCGGAAAAATTGGCACGGCCGGTGGAACCGGTTACGTGATTGAGTATACGGGGTCGGCTATTCGCGCACTGAGCATGGAAGGGCGCATGACCCTCTGTAATATGTCGATCGAGGGGGGAGCCCGCGCTGGGTTAGTGGCCCCCGATGAAAAGACCATCGCCTACCTGAAGGAACGGCCGCTCGTTCCAAAAGGGAATCTATTCGAACAAGCCGTGCAGGCGTGGAAACGGCTCACCACTGACCCAGATGCGAAGTATGATGCGACCGTCTCGTTACAGGCTGAAGACATCGCGCCTCAGGTCAGTTGGGGAACGAGTCCGGGGATGGTGCTGGGTGTCGATCAAAAGATCCCAGATCCACGAACAATGTCCGATGCCAACACAAAAAGCGCGACGGAACGTGCCTTGACCTACATGGGACTTTCGCCCAACACACCCATTACGGATATTGCCATCGACCGCGTCTTCATCGGCTCATGCACGAATTCACGAATTGAAGACCTCCGGCTGGCAGCCAGCCTTGCCAAGGGGAAAAAAGTTGCCAAGTCTGTGCATGCCATGGTGGTCCCAGGGTCCGGACTCGTCAAACAACAAGCGGAGGCGGAAGGCCTTGATCACGTATTTCGTGAAGCAGGATTCGAATGGCGAGAGGCTGGATGCAGCATGTGTCTGGCCATGAATGCCGACGTCCTGCAGCCAGGGGAACGTTGCGCGTCCACCAGCAATCGAAATTTTGAAGGCCGTCAGGGCGCAGGCGGGAGAACCCATCTGGTGTCGCCTGCGATGGCGGTCGCCGCAGCGATCGAAGGGCACTTCGTCGATATTCGACATTGGAGCTGATGACACTATGGAACCGTTTACTCTTCTCACCGGTCTCGTTGCCCCATTGGATCTCATCAACGTCGACACGGATCAGATCATTCCGAAGCAGTTTCTAAAGACGATCAAACGGACAGGACTCCGAGAGGGCCTCTTTTTTGATTGGAGGAAGAAAAAAGATGGATCGCTCGATCCGGAATTTTTCTTGAATCAACCTCGCTATCAATCGGCCTCGATCTTATTAACGCGCGATAATTTCGGTTGCGGCTCCTCTCGTGAACATGCGCCGTGGGCTCTACTGGATCAGGGATTTCGGTGCATCATTGCACCGAGTTTTGCAGACATCTTTTACAATAACTGTTTTCAAAACGGCATACTCCCCGTTGTGCTGAAGGCCGATGAGGTGCTGGCGCTCATGAAATACGCCGTCGGTACCGAGGGATACCGGCTCACCGTCGATCTTGGCAGTCAGACAGTCACCACACCCGAGAAAACAACATACCGGTTCGAAATCGACCCCTTCCGCAAGGATTGCCTCTACCGAGGGCTTGATTCGATCGGTCTCACGCTCCGACATGAGCCTGAGATCACGGCCTATGAATCTCGCCGAAAGACTGACGCTCCTTGGTTGTTCAGCGACATTCATTCGTAACTGAGGAGATACCGGTGAAAATATTTGTAACGCTTCTCTTCTTTCTAGGCGCTGCCTACCTCACGGTCGTGTTTAACTGGACCTATTCCGATGGAAACCGGGCCGGCTACATTCAGAAATTTTCAACGAAGGGCTGGCTGTGTAAGAGCCATGAAGGAGAGTTGGCCATGACCGCCGTGCCTGGAACGGCACCTGTTCTCTGGCAGTTTACAATCTCAGACGATAAAGTCGCCGCACAATTATCAGAGGTGATGGGAAAACGAGTGATCTTGCATTACAAAGAGTATCGCCATATACCCACGACCTGCTTTGGCGACACCACCTATTTCGTGGATAAAGTCGACGTCCAAGATTAATAGTGCTCTATCCGCTCCCGGATGTTCAAAAAGACCTTCCCGCTCGATACGTTGAATCTCTGCGCGACGTGAGAACGAAGCTGGAGAGCTGTTTCAACATCATCATCCTGCTATAACCATTTCTTTCGACGGAACCCGATGAGCATGATGGCTGCCACAAGACCCATGATGCCGATCGCCATCGGGTAGCCCCACGGCCATTTCAACTCCGGCATATACTCGAAATTCATACCGTAGATGCCCGCAATAAAGGTGAGCGGCATGAAAATCGTGGTGATGACCGTCAAGACCCGCATGACGGCGTTCAGTCGATAGCTCACGCTCGACAGATAAATATCCAGACTGGCCGAAACCATTTCCCGCAAGGTTTCGATGGTGTCGACAATCTGAACTACATGATCATAGACATCACGAATAAAAATTTTAGTGGACTCATGCAAAAACGGACAGTCCGAGCGAGACAGACCGTTGATCGCTTCCCGGAGCGGCCAAACCGCACGGCGTACGAACAGCAACTGCTGTTTCAGCCCATGAATGTCTTTGAGAATGTCCGGTTTGGGATCGGCCATTACCCGTTCTTGCAGCGACTCGATCCGCTCACCAAGTAGTTCGAGGACTTCAAAGTACTGGTCGACGATGGCATCGATCAGTGCATAGAGCAGATAGTCTGACCCGTTTTGCCGAAGCCGCCCTTTCCCGCCTCTCAGACGGTCCCGCACCGTGTGAAACACATCGGTGCCGTTTTCCTGGAATGAGAGAACGTAATTTCGACCAAGGACGAAACTCACCTGCTCGACGACAATCTCCCCTCGCTCAGAGGTCGTCAGCATCTTCATCACGAGAAAGAAATAGGTCTCATAGTCGTCGAGCTTCGGACGTTGGTCCGTGTTGGCGATGTCTTCCAGAAGAAGGGAATGCAGGCCAAAATGTTTCCCGAATCCTTCCAAGACATCAACCTTATGGACCCCGCTAACATTCACCCATGTGACGGTTTCGTCGGCAGGCAGTTGAAACGCATTCAGGTCCGTGACAACCTGCTCCTCGCAGCGCGCGCCGGCATAATTGAACAAGGTCATGCTCACGGCCTCGGTTCGCTGTTCGCCGATGTGAATGAGCGTCCCTGGCGAGAGCCCCGTCTTTTTCGACCGTTTCTGAATCAGTTTCATCGTAACCTGCTTGTACGCAGATTTAGGGACCAGGTCAAGTTGGAACATGCTCGGTTCTTTTCATCTGTCTCCAGGCCTGCTACTCTCCTGGCATGACATGGGACAATGAACTAGATGTTCTCAGCATGGCGATTCGGAAGGCTGGAGCAGAAGCCTTACGGTTCGCAGTTGATGGCTTTGAGACGATCCAGAAGCCGGACCAATCCCCAGTGACCTCGGCAGACCTGGCCGTGAATGAGGTCCTTCTCTCCCACCTGCTGTCCGCGTTTCCTGAGGATGGATGGCTCTCTGAAGAATCACCTGATCGTCTGGAGCGACTTCAGAAACGACGGGTCTGGGTGGTTGATCCAATAGACGGGACGAAGGCGTTCATCAGTGGTGAACCGGAGTATTGCATTTCCGTCGGCCTCATTGAACAGAGTCGACCGATCGTGGCAGGTATCTTCAACCCTTCCACAGACGAATTATTTACCGCAACTCGAGGTGGAGGTCTGCGTCTCAACAGTAAACCGGTTACTCCACCAGCTTCGTGGAACGGTCGACATCCAGTGATCGCCCTGAATCAATGGGAGCAACAGATCGGCCGCTTCACCTCCCTAGATCCATCGATCAATAAGCGGCCTATGCGCTCTATCGCCTGGGTACTCGCACTCGCCGCAACCGGCCGTATCGAAGGAGTCGTCACGTGGGAACCCGAAAATGAATGGGATGTGGCTGCGGGGGCGCTCCTCATCACGGAGGCAGGGGGAACCATCTCCGATGGCCTCGGACAGGAACTACTTTTTAATCGGCGCGAGCCTCGTTATCGCGGCATCATCGCCACTGGCCCACACTGTCCTGAGGCACTCGCTCGACAGCTCAGAGGCCTGACTTGTGGAACCGACAACGGTCTTATGTAATGGCGAGTGATGGAGGATCAGGGTGCGGGAGGAGTGTCGCCAAGACGTGTCATGGAGGTTTTCCTCGTTAGATGAAACGTGCCACCCTTCTCGGATGGTGACCTGTTTGCACCGATTCGCTCGTACCACCAAGTCCCGTCGCCTTCCACAGCGTCGGCAGAGAGGTTCACAACGAAACCGCCTTCCCGATCGTTTTCTTTCTGAGACCACTTACCGATCCATGTCCGGCCGTTGAGCTGAATCGTTTCGAATCGCCCATCCTTGAATGCGTACGTGCCGTTGCCCTGATCGTCGAGTCGAAGGACGACCACCCCGCCGTCTTCGTATTCCCATTCCCCTTCCAGGACGGAACGGTCACCGGCGGCATGGTCGGCGGAGACAGAGAGAGGACCTGTCGCCTGATGACCGCATCCCGTCAACAGCAGCGCAGCAACAGCGGCGACTATGGGAGCGAGGTGCAGACTCATGGTCGAGTTCATAGCACGGGCTTGCGCTTCAGGCAAGAAACGGCCGCTTCCTCGCCTGAGCACCTACAAGCCAGCTTGGGTCAACCGCCGACAGGCTTCATCGAGATCTCGATCGGTCTTGGCATAACTGAACCGGACGAAGTTGGCTCCTGCCGCACCGGGGATAAAGGCCTCTCCCGGTACACCAGCTACACCTGTTCGATCCAATAGATACATGGCACGAGCTTTCCCATTGTCGCCTGGAAGCTGGGACACATCCGCCAACACGTAATAGGCCCCCTCTGGGATCGAGGGAGTGAGTCCCGCCTTCGCCAGAGCGCTGCAAAATCTGTCGCGCTTGTGCTGGTAGTCTCGAGCCAGGCTCCCATAGAAATCATCCGGCAAGTCTCGAATGCCACGAGCCACGCCCATTTGAAGCGGCGCCGGAGCACAAACATAGAGGAGATCGTTCATCGCGCCAATCGCTCGTGTCCACGTCTGCGCAGCCACACTGTACCCGATCCGCCACCCCGTCACGCTGAACGTCTTGGAGTACCCTCCGATGGTCACTGTCCGTTCGGCCATATTCGGCAAGGAGGCCATGCTCACATGGCGTCGCCCGTCATAGAGAAAGTATTCGTAGATTTCGTCCGTCAGGACAAACAGATCGTGCCGGCACGCAAACTCTGCCAACGCCTCAAGTTCCGTTCGGCTGAAGACCTTGCCCGAGGGGTTGCCGGGTGAGTTGACAATGATGGCCTTTGTTCTCGAGGTCACGAGCTGCTCAAGCTGAGTCAATGAATAGGTCCAGGCCGGTGGCTGCATGTGGACCACCACAGGGACTGCTTCGACCGCCATGAGCGCGCTGATATGGTATTGATAGTACGGCTCGAAGAGAATGACTTCATCACCGGGATTCAGCAGCGCAGCACAGGCACAGTGAAAGGCGCCGGTTGCCCCAGCGCTGACGGTGACTTCGGTTTCAGGATCGGCGCGAATCCCGTTATAGTGGGCCAGCTTGTCGGCGATGGCCTGGCGCAATTCGGGCAAGCCATCGAAGCGGGTGTAGACATTGTGTCCATCCCTGATTGCCTGTTCTGCTCCCTCCAGCACGATCGGCGGCACCGGCGTATCACAGACCCCCTGTGCCATATTGAGCCCCTTCGCACTCGCGCAGGCCTGGGTCATGGCCCGAATTTCCGATTGGGCGAGATCTCCCATCCGTCGACTGACTGTTCGCATGCCCCTTCTCCTTCTTAAGCCTTCACGATCGGTGTCCTTTGTGGCAGAGGATGAGGTCGGCGTCAAGATGGAGCCACAACCTAAAGTGCGATAGGAGAGGTCATAGGTGTCCCCTTAGGTACAATATAGATTCTCCTTGCTCAGGCCGGCTCTATGCGTACACTAAAGGCTGCTGGCCCGATCTTTAGTTGAAAAGGACCGCCGCCGTGACATCAAAGACATCTCGAGAACTTAGTCAGACAGATGAGAACCAACAAGACCGGCGCGGAAGAAGGATTGCCCTCTCTTGCCGTCTGTTTTTCTTTGGCGATGATGACTTTGAGGGTGAAGCGAAAGTGCTGGACGTATCAACAAACGGGTGCAGTGTTGAATCTTCGATCGATGTGACGGTTGGGATGATATTGAAGCTATCCTTGTTTCTTCCTGATTTTAAGTGGCCCCTCCGCGTTGATCAGGCCATTGTACGCTGGATCGACGGGAAACAGTTCGGCCTGGAGTTCACCAGCATTCGCTTGGCTCAGCGAGAACGATTAAGAGGTCTGATCATGAAAGCCTGGCTGTAGTATTAGATGCTCGGCACGCAAGCATTCTACCTCTACGACTTTCCCCATAACGATTCCAACCGCTGAGCTCGGCTGCAACCATACTTGTAATACTTATACCGGAGCGGGTTTTTCTTGTAGTAATCCTGATGGTACTCTTCAGCCTGGTAGAAGGTTGAGGCTTGGACCAGCTGGGTCACGATGGGCTGGGGAAAGCGTTTCGACTCTTCGATCGCGCGTTTTGACTCCTCCGAAAGCCGCTTTTCTTCGTCGGTTGAATAGAAGATGGCCGCGCGGTACTGCGTCCCATGGTCGCAGAATTGCGCGTTTGGCGTGACCGGATCGACGTTGCGCCAAAAGGCATCCAAGAGTTTCTGATACGTGACTTTCGTTGGATCGTAGGTGACTTCAACCGCTTCTGCGTGACCCGTCCGCCCAGCCGAGACCTCTTCGTAGGTGGGGTTGGCCACGGTGCCGCCCATGTAGCCCGAGACCGCGGCGAGGACTCCATCCACCTTTTCGAAGGCCTCTTCCATGCACCAGAAACAGCCGCCTGCAAAATACGCCTTGGCGGTGGTCGGTGCGCTCTGCACTCCATTGGAGGGCCAGCCTGTGAGGGTCACACAGATCACGAGACTAATGGCGATAGATGTCAGCCGCCGCAGGATTGTCATGATCGTCTCCTCCTTCTTTAGAGTCGTCGCCGTAGTCTTATTCTTACATCTTACTACGACGCGTGCGGAGAGGCGGGTAGAACTCGTGTGGAAGCGGTTGGGTAGGAGCCGGCATATGAGGCCTTCACGCGTCAAACTGGAATATACCTATCGAGATCCCGTTCTGTATGACGCACTCGTCGCTGGCGCCTATCCATGAGTTTCATGATCAGTTCAATAGCCTCCTCCGGCGAGGCAGCGGCTTGGACCAAGCGTGTATCGAGTTTTCGAAAAAAAGCGACATCGGCAGGAGACGCTTCAACGAGAATGACCGGCTTCCCAGCCTTCACGGCCAACGCAACTTCCGACACTGTGCCCGAACCACTCAATCCGCAGGCCACCACGACATGGCTAGTCAGAACATTGACATTATTCCGGCCACTGCCCATTTCCGTGATGATCGGCACGTCCACATGGCGGGACACCTTATCCTTGGCCGTCGGCAAGACTCCGATGGTCAAGCTTCCGCCCACCCGCTTGGCTCCTTCGCACGCCGCGTCCATGACGCCCACGTTTCGACCACCAGTCAATACGACCCAACCACGCCGGGCAATGAATTCTCCAAGGATCCTGGCATTGTCGAGGTCCTTCTTCGCAGCCTTGGCCGGCCCCATTACTCCCACCACAAATCGCATCAATCCTCCTTCAGTCCGCTTCCTCTTCCTCAAAACCGAGAGGCCGTGAGGGTCACATCCGCATGCTCCCAGACCTGTTTCCATTGCTCTTCTGCGGCATCTGCTTCACGGCCTTTCCGCTGAGCGCGAAGACTCTGCATGAGTCCAAACTGGGCCCAGCCGTTCCGCGGATTCTTGGCCAGATCCGCTCGGTAGACCGCTTCCGCCTTACCCGGCTGACTGGCCTTCAACAAGACGGCGCCGAGATAATGGCGAATGGGAATCGGCCAGAACGGCGGTTCGGTGTAAGGCAGCTCCTCCTCCAGCTTGACGGCATCCGTGAGGGATTTGATGGCCTCATCGTATTGATGGCGATGCGTCGCGAACTCACCAGCCAGCAGTCGTTCCGCGATCTTGAGGAGAGTCCGTTCCGTTTTCTCTTCCCGCGTTCGATCGCGCCCAAATCGTTTCACCAGACCGGCCAACACCACATGCTCGCCCTCGGCCCCGGGCATACGACCGGACGCCGCGAGCGCTAGTCCCCTCCCCAGTCGCCACATCCCCTGTTGCAAATGCAGCGTCTTTGGAGGAGGCGGTTCACGCAGCAGGTCGTCCCATTGTCCAAACCTGATCATGGACCACAAGGGAGCTGGAAGGTACAATTCCTTCCAGGCATCCTTCCGCACTTCCTCCTGGGAGATCGTGCCCGTCAGTTGACGAGCCACCTTCAATGCCTCGGTTCTTCGTCCCTCCATCGCTAAGGAAGCCCAGAGAAAATGCAGATTGTGGGTGTAGTAGCCGTCGGCATAGTCGCCGTGTAACTGTCTCCTAGCTAGATACTTGCGATCGACCTCCGCCGCATGTGCATTCTGTTCAGCCGCCTCGTGATATCGACCGAGTCGCATGTAAATATGGGCCGGCATGTGGACCACGTGAGCAGCACCCGGCATCAGCCCGGGTAATCGCTCCGCACAAGCGACGGCTCGGTCCGGGTTCGGAGAGGCTTCAACGCTGTGGATATAGTAGTGGCACGCTCCTGGATGATCCGGGAAACGCGCTAGAATCGATTCCAGTGTCGACACGATTTCTTGGGTGCCCGGTTTGGGTCGTCCGTCTGCCGTCCATAAATCCCACGGCCGCAGGTCCATCAAGGCCTCGGCGAACAAGACACCGGCATCCGGATCGTTCGGATACTGCTGCCAGACTACACGCATCGCGTCCGCATACGCTTTATCCAGAGCCGGTCGTGCATGCGCTCTGAGCTCGTATCGCTTACCGATCGCATCGATATAGGCCTGTTCGGCTGCGCTTGTGCGGGCACGATGTGCGCGAGCCTTTTGTACAGCATCCCACGCCCGTCGTTCAGCAGCCTTATCCATGGCGGCATTGATGTTCGGACCCGATGCGAGCGCCACCCCCCAATAGGCCATGGCGGCAGAGGGGTCCAGTCGAGCGGCTTCTTCGAAGGCCAGGAGCGCCTCTTCATGGTTGAAGGCGTACACGAACCGCAAACCTTGATCGAAGTATTGCTGCGCCTCGTGTGAACTCGTCGTGATGGGGTGATGGAGGGTACCCAGATTCTCAAAGAGGGGTACCCGGGCGGTAGAACGTTCAGGGGCCGCACTGAGATCAATCGTCAACAGGCCGAGCCACAACACTGCCCACAAGAGGACACGAACGATGGTCATTGTCGGATGTTTAGCAGACGTGACCCCTATCTGGCTAGAGGAGCAGATGTGCCTGTATGACGGGATCGTTGTCGGGTCAGTAGGATTCGGCCTTTTCTAGCGGTGAAGCGATGGAGAAGTATTCAGCGCCAACGGCTTATCGGGCCGAGCTTACAGATGGAGCGACTGACCGTCGCTGTCCTGGGGATGAAACGGGCGCTCATGTTCCTGAGGAGGATTGGGCGTCTCACTGACCGTCGGTTTCTTCCGACCGATACGGTCCCGCCTGAGAGAGGCAGCTGCCGTGCTGGTGGTAGATCCGGGTGAAAATGTGCCGACTTCTAGCTCTTTCCCAAGATGAACGAGGACCTCTTGCTGAGAGGAAACCAAGGAAGTCAGCTCTTGAATGTGCGACGTCAGCCGGGCAATCTCATCTTGCTGCCCAATCATGCAGGCTCGGATTTCGGCGACTTCTTCCGACTGAACATGAGCCGGCACCGGAGACGGCTGTTGTAAGATTGTGACCTTCGCGGCCACCGGGTTCTCTGCT
>Ga0209824_10000092_pt1 | contig 62034 bp, 57 predicted proteins | sample VDWuncwatermetaG_FD_184124 | JGI IMG/M metagenome (GOLD analysis project Ga0209824, IMG submission 184124) | Wastewater microbial communities from Netherlands to study Microbial Dark Matter (Phase II) - VDW unchlorinated drinking water (SPAdes)... ... | reverse complement strand
CCGTCATCCCGCGGGATGTTGCAGCAGTTCCAGGGTTTTTGAACGATAGAAGATGTACTCATCACGTTCTCCAGTTTGTCACTTTCCTGCTTTCTTCTGTTTCCGCTTCTTCCACTCCGCCTCAGCCCACTCGAACCAGGACGGAAGGCCAAGATAGAGCTGCTGCGTCGCGCTCGCGAGTTCAGGAAGTTCGGCCATGTCGCCACGGCTTTCGCTTAGGTTTTTGTAGAGGCCGCCTTTGTCCTCCCAGCACATTGGTGCACCGTTCGAAGAGAAAATCTCTGTCGCAGTAAGCACTATTATTGGGCTATAAGGTTTACCTCTCAACTGCTTGCGTCGCTCGGTGACAGTTAGCGCGGATAGCATCCGTACTTCGTCAGCCTCTAGCCCAGACCTCATAGTCGAGAATATTAAAGCCGCACCTGGAAAGGCTTTTGCAAGCGTATTCATCCTAGTAAGGTCTTTTTGGTCAAATTTATTATAACTCTTGCATTCGGCATGTAAGACATAGGTCTGCGTTCTCCGCCAGCCTGATGGCCGATACAAGCACGTCAGATCGGCCTCGAGCACTTCATCGCCGCGCTTAGCTATGTAGCTGAACAGCGGTGTAATCCCCGGATGGTGGAAGCCGTCAAGAAATTTAAGCGTCAGAACTACAGTAAATGCTCCTTGGGCAACTGAAATAGCGAACGGTCCGTGGGCTCTATACGTCCACTCCATGTCCCTCGGCGACTGCAGTGGCGGCGCGAAATCAGAAAGACAATAGCGACAACGAAGAGTGTAATCTAATTGGTCTAGCTCGAACCAATTATGGCGCGTGCAAATCGGGCATTGAACTTTCGCCCCAAGCCGCAATGCTTGGAACTCCAGTAGGCGCTCCATGAAGCGCTCGGCACTGAAAAACAGGCGATCATCCTTAATAACTTTTTCGAGCCGCTGTACAACTGCTTGCCGAGGTATACCAGTCTCAGCCTCGAGCTCTTGCAAAAGTCGGACAACGCCCTCGTGGGTAAGCCAAGTTAGGCCCCAGATGCCGCCAAGCTGTTTGACTATTTGTGTTGCCATGCGGCCGGGACCCGATAGCGTAACGGTCCATCCACGCTCACGAAACCACTCCGTCATTACAGCCTCTGCCCGAGGAAGATCAAGAAAAATAAGGCTTTCGCTGCGCGACGCAAGAAACACTGGACCGGACTTTGAGAAGCGCCATTCACGATAGTGTATGCGACCTATGGCAGAGGAGAGTTCCCGGCTACCTTCTGGAAAGACTTCCGCCATGGGCTCCTTGGCACCCGAGAATCGAAATACAAACTCATTCGCAAACTTCGGGTGACCCGAATATCGGTGGCCTAAGTCTAACTTTGGATCCTTAGAACGGAGTTCCACTCGCTCTTGGCCTTCGGCAATGGAGATTTCCACCTCATGAGAGTGGGGGAAATCAACTCTCTCTGATGCATGCTCACGGGCCCATGCATCCCACAGCCTTGGATACCAGGGACGCATTACATACTTCTGTTCGTTACGTTTCTCGTCGGCAGGAATTTTGAGCGACTCACAGAATTCCCGAACAGTATCTTCATTCAAAGACCGTGATTTTTGGACGGTCGCATGGTCATAGATGTCCGGATTGTGTCGATAGGGACAATAGTGTTCCTCGATGAACTCTCTCGCCAAAGACTGGACGCTCTCAGACTCTGCTGCTTGAACAGGTATTGGTACGACGTAAGAACCGGCCGCGCGAATATTCCAGTAATCTATTATATCCAAGGTACTCGTTGCATCGCAGACGAAGAGCTGCGGGTCGCGCTGAGGTCTTTGCAGTTGCCACGAGTTAATTCTCCGCGGATAAAAGTTATTCCACCTGAACAACTCGGGAAATCGTTCGAGTGTGCAGTCAACGCTTTTCAGATCGATCACAGATTTAAAGCGGCGATCAATCAGTTGCTGTGCCTCGGTCGGCAGTATACCGAAAACACTTGACAGAAAGAGTCGATGCGCTCCGTCGCACCTCGGGAACATAACGTTTAGGGGTTCCTTGCGGGTAAACTTGAGTTCCTTTTCGACGAAGTCTTCTAACAAATCAATAAATCCGATTCCGTATTGGGGTGACCCATCATTAGAAATGTCACCGATAACCTCCTCGATCTTAACGGTGTCCCTATGTCCAACAGCAAACGTTCGGGATTCGCATTTGCCCACTGGGACTACCAGGTCCGGATCAAATGCATTCAGATAGCCGCCAACGATATCTGTGGGATGCGGGAGGCGCCGAAAACGAGGGCTTTCCCAGTTTCTAGGAGTGCGTTGAAACGCAGGGATTATCGGGTTATACATCCCGCCCCATAGAAATGTATTGATCTCAATGACTTTCTGTAACCCAAGCCGGTCCGACGGGTGTAAAAGAAACGCTATCCGCAATGGGCGTACTCTGATAGTGACGGAGCCAAAAGCCATCGGTAATTGATCTCTTTCTCTCTTTCAATAAGTGACATCTATTCTTTTTGTCACGTCGCCTGAAAATGCTTGCCTGAGAACGGACTGACGAAGGCTTTCAGAGCGCCTGACGTTGGCTTCGATACCTAAGGCCGTCTCCTCAACCAATGAAAGGCGCCGTTCCACTCTCTCGACGATAAAATGTTGTTCGGCCAACGGCGAGCGCCACGCCGGGAGTCCGAAGGGCACGCCTTTGACATATTTTTCCAACTGTTCCTCGACTCCGATTAGCGAATGGCCTACAGGCTTAGCCTCGATGGTACCGATCGCTTTTCCATCCACGAAGAGAGTGTAGTCCGGCTCTCCCGTCTTGAAGGAGAGCTCGCGGACAGCGACGCCTCGCGCCGCTTGGAGGTTCACGGAAGACTTGTCCTGCACCTGCCAGCCGCAACGCTCTAAAAGCGCGTCAATATTTTCTCTAGCTTGTTCTTCGGGGGTCGGCATTTTGGTTATTCTTCTTCGCCTGAGCCGTTGAAGCTCCTCGCAGGGTAGCAGGGCTGTGTGGGAAGAATCAAAGGTGCGTGAACTTGGCCTCTCTAACCTGACCCACGATTCAAAGTATACAAAATTGCAAGCATTTTACGCGATTTGGCCGTACCCTGACAAGAGCCATTTCAAGGAGAAAATGTCTGCTACCTCCCTTGACGAACCGGAGAGGCTCCCGATATGAATGGACGGTGGCCTCAGAGATTATCGTGCCGCAAAACGAAGAGCCTAAAAGGCTCGAGAACTTCCTCAAGAAGCGTTTCCCCATCGGTTACGTAAGGAAACTCTTCCGCAAGAACGGGGTGCGGCTCAACGGCAGCCGCTCCGGACCGCATCAAATGGCCCGGCCGGGAGACCGCGTCACGCTCTACCTACCCTTCGAGAAGCGGCCTGGCGCGGCCGTCAAAAAGAGCCCTGAGCGCGGCGGGTTTGAGATCCTGTTCGAGGATAAAGATATTCTTGTTCTCAACAAACACGCCGGGATAACAGTGCACGAAGGCAAAGGGGTCCTCAAACAACAGTCGCTGTTGGGCATGCTGGAGGCAACTTACCGGCCTAAAGGCATCATTCCCAAACTGGTCCACAGGATTGACAAAGAGACCTCAGGCCTCCTGGTGGTCGCGAAAAGGGACGCGGTCGCCGAGCAATTAGAGAAAAAATTTGCCGGCGGTGAGGTGGAAAAAGAATATCTCGCCCTAGTGCTGGGAAGGCTTCATCCGAAGGAAGGACGAATCGACTTTCCACTCCCCGGACGCGAGGGAAAATCTGTCCCGGCCCTGACCCGCTATCAAGTCGAGAGAGAGTTGCCCGGGACCAGTCTCGTTCGGGTAAAGATGGAGACCGGCAGGATGCATCAAATCCGGCTCCATTTTGCCAAGCTTGGCCATCCCGTGGTCATGGACGATAGGCATGGGGACTTTGCTCTTAACAAGCGGTTCCGCAAAACATATGGCTTGAAACGTCAGTTCCTCCACGCCCAAAGTATCGCCTTTGAGCACCGCGGTCAGAAGAGAAAATGGAGCGCACCTTTGCCGGAAGATCTGGCAATGACCCTTAAATCTCTAGCTACTTTATATCAAACCTTTTTACGCCCTTGATTCTGTCGAACACTCTGTCTGCCGTGATAATTCCTTCGAGTCCGTGAGTCACAACAACCGCAGCATGAATAGCGTCACGAGCGCCAAGAAAGGGATGGTCGAGCATCAAATCTCTGGCCTTTTCGATTTCTTCCCTTCCTATCGGAATGGGATTAGGAAAAAGCATCAAAAGATGCTCCACGGTCCTAAAACCCTTTCTGCGTTCACCCCGCGAGCTGTAAAGATGGAGGATCTCCTGAAGGCTCTCAGTATCTAAATTAGCCTCTAAAGCTCCTTCAGCGATGTTTGAGAGAATTCGGCTGGCACCCACTTCTAAAGGGTGGGCCTGTCCAACCGCATAGACGATGACATTGGTGTCAATCAGTCTCAATCCGTCTCCTCATACTTTCCCCAAGCTCCTTCTTTATTTGCTTCCAAGAAGGAAAACTGATTTGACACTCAGGTGAGAGGAGCCGCTTGAGCGCTGCCGCCCGCTCCTTCGGCGTAGGAGCCAAATACTTCTCTTTCACGGCCTCACGGATAAGAGCCCCTACGGACTTCCTATCCTTTTTCGCCTTACGCCGCAGGGTTTCCATTTCCGCCGGATCAAATAAGATTTCGACTCGTTTAGAAAGCATATCATTATCTCCGTATATATCCGTAGGATAAAACGGACGGAGGAACCTGTCAAGAGGGGGCTTGAAAATGAGATAACCAGGCTGGTTGCCGAACTCGAAATAAATCCCGACGAGTTACGCTGTTCCTAAGGCGACTCGGCGGCAAAAAATTCCCGATACCAGGAATAGCTTTTTGCCAGACCCTTCTTTAAATCAGTAGTGTGCTTCCAGCCAAGGAGCTCCCGTGCCTTCCGGCAAGAAAGATATTGGGCTTTAATCTCATGCACCGCCTGATTCAATATCACCGGCTTCAGGTGCTTGTTCCCAGAGAGCTCGATGAGCTGACGGACCACTTCGATAACTTGCGTGGGCGCCTCAGTGCCGAAATTAAAGGCCTGTCCTTTGATACTGTCCTTATGGAGATTCTCACCTAAGGTTAAAAACGCCGCCGCCGCGTCCTCCACATAAAAATAGTCCCGCAAATAGGTTCCGTCGCTGCGGATGACCGGCTCCTGATTGCCGATCAGGGAGCGGATGGTCCCCGGGACAATCCGGCTAAAATTGAGATCGCCGGGGCCATAAAAATTCCCCGAGCGCGCAATGCCCACCGGAATGCCGTAGGTATGGAAATAGCTTTGAGCCAGAAGATCCGCGCACACCTTGGATACGTCGTAGGGGTTCACGCCACCCAAGGCCTCCCGCTCCGTGTAAGGGAGCTTCTCCTTGCTCCCATAAACCTTGTCACTGGATGCAAGGACCAATCCCTGAACCCGACTATTCCGCCGGACCCCCTCCAGCACGTTCCATGTGCCCCGGATATTGGACTCGTAGGTTGAAAGGGGGAAACGCTCCGCTGTTCCGACGATCGCCTGCGCCGCAAGATGAAAGCAAAAGTCCACTTCGAATTCATTGAGGACGCGTTCTACCGAAAAGTAATCCTCCAGGGCGCCATGGGCGATCACTACCTTATCCACTGTGCCGCTTAATTGGAAGAAAGATTTGGGGAGCGCATCGCGGATGAAGCAGATAACGTTGGCGCCCTCTTCCACCAACCTCTTGCTTATCCAGGAACCCAGAAACCCGTTCGCACCAGTGACCAGGACATTACGGTTCTTCCAGTAGCTTCTCGACATGCCCTTAAATGTTCCATCCCTTCCGTAAGCGGCGCAACTTAGCCGCGTGATTTGCTGTCTTTTAGTTTGGTAGTCGCGCCGAGTGTAGCACGGATATAGAGCGGCTCCAACCAACCCACCGCAGGGGCTCGGCATCAAAACGCTTCGACTCCACCAAAGATCTCCGGCGAGCTTCTCCGCACCGGCAGCGTTAAGCTAAATATGCTCCCCCGGCCTACCTCACTTTCTACCTCTATCCTCCCCCCGAGAGAGCGGGCTAGTTTTCTGCATAGACCCAGCCCCAATCCCGTTCCCCCGTATTGCCGAGTGGAAGATCCATCCAACTGACGAAACTCTTCGAAGATGACTTCCTGGTCTCGCTGGCTGATTCCTATTCCGGTGTCGGAGACACAAATCTCTACAAACGCGCCGCCTTGCTCGAAACGGGACTTGATTGCCAAGGCGATCTCACCTCGTTCAGTGAACTTCAGGGCGTTGGTTAAAAGTTGCATTAGAATCTGCTGCAATTTTTTGGGATCGGTCTCGATAACGTCCACCAGGGGTTCGACCTGAACCTTAAAGCGTATCGGGCGACCTTGGATCAGTCTTTTTGTCATGATCTCCAAGGAATCTAACACCTCCTTGACACCCACTGTTTGAAGGTTCACTTCCATGCTCCCGGTTTCTATCGTTGAAAAGTCTAGGAGACTATCCATCAACTGAGATAATTCCTGTCCGTTGGACACGACCCTCTCTAAAATAACCCGCGTCTCACCACTGAAGCTTGGATCCAGGAGCACCTCACTGTAACCAAGGATAGTACTAATAGGCGTTCTGAGCTCGTGAGAAATATTGGCCACAAACTGCTTCTTCAGCCCATCCACCTCGATCAGCTTTCTATTCAATGCCTGAGATTGGTCGTATAACAGCCGATAATTTTCCTTGGCCTTTTCAGACTCCTCAAAAAGCAGCCCGTTCTCCAGCGATAGGGCAAGCTGATCGGCCAATATACAAAGCAGCCTAAAATCATCGGAGCTGTATCCCCTCCCGGACCGCTTCTTGCCCATCGCGAGGAAACCAACAAGCCTTTCCTCAAGCGTCATAGAGATCAAAAGCTCCGATCTCAATTCGCTAAATATGCCCAGAAGCTCATCGCGACCTTCACGACAAGCAGGATCCGCTTCCACTTCGTCTTTCGAGACTCCCTTCTTGCCCGTTCCAAGGTGACGATTCCACGTGGAATCCAAGTGACGAACCAACTCATTCGCACCGTCCATTTTCCCCTCGAGGGACAGGGCAAGGTAATTTCCCTGTTCCTTGGAGCGGGAAAAGAGCGCCGCAGTTTCAATTCCCATCTGTGCAGCCAGCAGCCTCAGATACTTTTCCGCTATGGCCTGCGGTCGGGATAAGGACCTGAGCAACGAACTCACCTCGTCTTGCAGTTGTATCGGGTCATATTCCTTGGGGAAAAGGTAGCGATCCACTACCCCTTCAATCCAGCGCAGCAGAGGATTAAAAGCTATCACTACCAAAATCGCGAAAAACAGTGGAATCAGCGGGTCTTTCTCGTATATCCCCACAAAGGGGCTGAGGAGCGAAACGAGCAGGACATACATCAGCAACAATGTCCCTGTCAGCGCGCCCCGAGTGAGCCCCACTTTCAGGACAAGGCCCAGATCAAAGAGATTATACTTCAGCAGGGCATAAGCTACGGAGAGAGGGAAAAACACGACAGGGATGAGCAACAGGTTATAAGGAATCTCCCAGGAAAAGAAGCTTGCCAGCACAGTTCCGAAGGTAGGGATAAAAAAACCAAGGATCGCGCCAAAAAACACCACCCTCAAGCGCAACCTCTCGAGATCAGAGATGGGCCTCCTCAGCTCAGCCCAAACAAGGCCAAGGAAAACGACTGCCGCCAAACAGCTATATCCATAACTGAAGCGCAGCACCCAATGCCAAACCGCAAGGTCCGAGTAGAAGGTGTTGCTATAGAAGAGACCCAATAAAACGGAGATGCCGTAAATGATTAGGAGATACGGCAACTGCCTCCTCCGGCCTCCTTCTCGCCTAGTCAGTAAAAGGCCCAAGTGGATCCCGGCGCTTGGAGTCATGGTGAATGCAAGTATGCGCGCCTCCTTGGGCAAAAGCTGCGTGGCCATAAAATCAAAGGTGCTGGTAAACCAAAGGAAAATTGCGCTCACCATAAAAAAGAGGGGTGTTGCTGCTGGCGACGCGGAACGAAAATAAAAAGGTGTGCACCCTATGGCGAGGAATCCTATCCCCGCAAGCAGGTAAATGCCAAAGGTCAGAAGCCAGTCGTGAAAAGAAAGTTGCATGGAGGGGATCTCGATCTCGAACTGCTTTCCTGCTCTTTCGATCCGATAGTGGAATGGGGTTGCAGGAGGAGCTCGCCGAACAAGATCATAAAGAGCCCTGGGATGTATCAGGGCTTCACCTTCAACAGCCACGATACGATCCAAAAATCGCAGCCCTTCTCTACTCCCGCTCCAATGAGGTAGGAAATCCGGGCCAACCGCTAAATTACCGTAAAGGAAAAATCCCGGGAAAGGTCTATTGATCCACTGGAAGGAGAGAATCAAAGTGCCTGCGACCACTAGAAAGGCGAGGAATCCTATGACCGCCACCAAGCCCCTACGCTGCCAGGTTAGTAGGTCCATATTCCCTCCTTTGGGCAAAAAAAAGGCCCTCTGGTATGCTTTACACCAGAAGGCCTTTATCAGGGCAAAAGACCCTATGTCAAGGTTAAATTTTGTCTCAGGAGACTACAGTCTCACTATCTTTTGCGATTGAATTCCTCGTGTCAGGTTGCGGGTGTCAATGACCAGCCGTGAATATTCTACAATCTCCTGAGCATTAAAACGGGTGTGATCCGTGAGCACGACCACCACGTCGGACGAGGATAAAGATCGGGTGCCTAACGAAACGGAGTGCAAGAGCTGATTCTCAAAAGAGAGTTGCGGCACATGGGGATCGTGATAAGAGATTTCTCCGCCCTTTTCGTGTAGGAGCTTCATAACATCCAAGGCCGGGGACTCCCGGACGTCGCCCGAATCTCTCTTATAGGCTACCCCTAATATAAGGATTTTGGAGCCTTTCACGCTTTTTTGCTCACGATTCAACGCCTCAGTCACCTTCTCCACGACAAAGCGAGGCATCTCCCGATTAATCTCATCGGCCAGCTCAATCAAACGAGCCTTATAAGCTAACAGCTTCAATTTCCACGAAAGGTAATGAGGATCCACCGGGATACAGTGGCCGCCCAGTCCAGGACCGGGATAGAAAGGCATAAAACCGAAAGGCTTGGAGGCTGCGGCGTTAATAATTTCCCAGACATCCAATCCCAGGCGATGGCACATGATAGCAAACTCATTCACCAACGCGATGTTGATGCTGCGAAAGGTATTTTCCAAGAGCTTAACCATTTCCGCCGTATCGGTGCTGCTTACGGAAACTACCTTATCGACAATCTGGCTATAGAGCATTTGGGCCAAATGCAAACAACTATGGGTGATCCCCGCTATGACCTTGGGTGTATTCGAAAGGGTAAAAGAGTCATTTCCTGGATCCACCCTTTCGGGCGAATAAGCCAGAAAAAAATCCTCACCGACTCGTAACCCTTTCTCCTGCATCATAGGAAGAAGCACTTCACGAGTCGTCCCAGGATAGGTGGTGCTTTCTAAGACAATTAGCTGTCCGGAATGAAGGCGCCGAGCTATGGTCCGACCCGCTTCCAGCACAAGGGACAGATCCGGGTCTCGCGTCTTGCTGAGGGGAGTGGGGACACAAATGATGGCAGCATCGGTCTCCTCTAAAAGAGAGACATCGGTTGAGGCGCGAAAGGAGCCCTGGATAGAAGGCTTAAAAGAGACATCCGGAATGTAGGAGATACCGTCCTTAATCCTTTCTATCTTCTCTGGATCAACATCGATCCCCAGAACAGGAAACCCCACCTCGGCAAACCTGAGAGCTAAGGGGAGACCAACATAGCCCAGTCCTACAATGCCTATCCTGGCCCTCTTTTGCTCTATGGCTTCAGAGAGTTCTTCTTTAGTCTTCATCCGTCTGTCTTCTTCCTCTAGAGTTTTTACTTCATGTGCTCCGCCAGGACCTCACCCACCGCTTCGATGACATCTTTGACGTCATCTTCGCTCATGTCCGGGAACAAAGGAAGGGAAAGAATACGCTCCGATGCCCGCTCTGCGTTGGGAAAGTCCCCCCGACGATAACCCCACTTCTCCTGATAGTAGGGCTGTAGGTGGAGCGCTGGAAAATGAATACCGCTGCCGATATTACGTTCCCTGAGAAGTTCGAGAAAGTCGTCCCGGCCGACGTCCAATCTTTCCACCTCCAACTGAACCACAAAAAGATGCCACGCATGGCGCTGGGGGTATGGGACCATGCTCAAAGGCTTAAGACCTTCGATCTTTTCAAAGGCCAGGCCATAAAGGCGAGCCAACTTTGTGCGCTGCTCAATAAACCGATCCAGCTTATCCATCTGATGGATGCCGATGGCGGCCTGAAGATCCATCATGGTGTACTTGAATCCAGGCAGTTGGATGGAGTACTGAGGGGATCTCCCGCCCGAATGGCGCTTCCACGCGCTCGTGGTAATCCCGTGAAATCTGAGCAGGCGCATCCGTTCGCTCCACTCTTTGTTCCGGGTCACGACCATGCCCCCCTCTCCGGTAGTGATCGCCTTGATCGGATGAAAACTAAAAACCGTCATATCTCCTATGGCCCCCACTCTTCGCCCTTTGTACTCGGTCCCCAATGCGTGGGCCGCGTCCTCGATAATGCACACGCCACGGCGCCGGGCCATCTCGAGCAGCTCATCCATAGCGCATGGTTGGCCGGCAAAATGGACGGGTATAAGGACTTTAGTCCTGTCGCTTATCCGAGCCTGAAGACCATCCAGATCGATGTTGAGCGTCCCGGGAGCGCAATCGACCAATACCGGCTTGGCGCCGCAAAGGACAATAGCGTTAGCCGTTGCCGCAAAGGTCATGCTCGAGGTAATGACCTCGTCCCCAGGGCCGACACCCGCCGCCAGCAACGCCAGATGGAGCCCGGCAGTCCCGGAAGAGACAGCAACGGTCTCCGGAACTCCGAGATAGTCTTGAAATCGCTTTTCAAAAAGCTCCACCTTGGGCCCTGTGGTAATCCACCCGGAGCGCAACGTGGCCACAACCTCTTGGATCTCTTCTTCCCCTATCGTCGGACGGGCGAGCGGGAGGTATTCTCGGCGCACCATACGCGAGAGCTGCGACTTCATGCTGTCCCCTGACAGGCAATCCATCCACTCCGACCCGGCACGCTGCCTTTCGTCACCGGGAGACGGGGAACCCTCTCCAGGCCCCTCTGCAAAGTCCGCTGTGCCACCTCGTGAAGCGTGACCACCTCCATGTTATTGTGCCCGCAGACCTTATTGAGAAATTGCTCAAAGAGCGAAAGGTGGGGTCGCCCTTCGACTTCGGCATGGATCGTATGGACGTTCAACCCCTCTCTTAGAGAAGAGAGCAGAAAACCATTAACGTCCCTTTCTCTTCCTATAAGTTCATCCATGGTGGGTAGGGTGGTCGGGATTTGCAGAGTCTTAAAAGCCCGACCTTCATGGACGGGCAGAAAGGGATAGGCCCCGCGCACGTCGCTGGCATATAAAAACTGGAATTTTTCCTGCACCGCCAGGCTCGAAGGCGTGCAGCGCCATCCCGGAGCGGCAGAACTCGTCGGACGAGTGCCCAGCAGGCTCTCATACGCCGCAACACTCGCGTCCAACTCCGACGCGATCCCCCGCTCCCCCATTTTTTCCAAGCAGTCTTGCCAGCGCACATGGTCATAGCCGTGAATGCCAAGCTCATGCCCCTCATTCGTAACGGCCCTGAGAATTTCCGGCGCCCCTTCTCCGATGGGAGCGGAGGGAAGCAAAGTGCCGGAAAGAAGGGTCCGAATCCCGTAGAGGCGAAAGGGGTTCGTGCGCCACATCTTGAGCAGGAAGCTCGGTCGCCAGAGTCGCTTCAGGGCTCGTCCCGAGTTATCCGGACCGAAGCTGACGAAAAAGCTCGCCCGCACCGAGCGACGCTTGAACAGGTCAAGCAATCTAGGAACTCCCTCGCGCAACCCAATGCGCGTATCCACATCGACCCTCATGGCAAGCTGCATGGTCAAATGCTGCCTTGGTATCAGCGTCCGAGCCGCGCCCCGACCGGAATTTTATGGCGTTCCGCAAACAGGTCCGCTGAAAGCTCCTCTTCTCCTTCGAACTGTAGCCGGGTCGCCAGCAGCAATCCCTGCCCTGTAGAGACGACGACTCCTTTCCCTTTTTCCACAGCCACAATGGTCCCAGGGGGCTGCGACTCCTCTTTCACGTGGACGGGTTGTCCGTTGAGCGCCGCGGACCAAAGAAACAGTTTCTTGCCGTCGCGGAAGGTAAAGGCGCCGGGATAGGGATGGGTCACAGCGCGGACGAGATTATAGACGGCCTGCGCCGGCCCTTCCCACCTTATTTCTCCGTCCTCAGGACGCCTGCCGCCGAAAATCGTGGCCAACCGCGAATCTTGGGGGATTCTCGGCGCTGTCGCCGTCCTAATTTGGGGATAGCTCTCCTTCAAGAGCTCTACCGCGGCCTTCGTGAGCTTATGAAAGAGGCTCAGGGCGGTGTCCTCCATATCGATGGGAACCGAGCGCTGGGCGACGATGTCCCCCGCGTCGGCTTTTTCAACCATGTAGTGAAGCGACACTCCTGTCTCGCTCTCACCGTTAACCAGAACCCAATTCACCGGCGAACGCCCTCGGTACTTGGGCAAAAGGGAGCCATGCAGGTTGATTCCCCCTAGGCGGGGAATGGCTAAAAGTTCACGCGCGAGGAGGCGCCGGTAGTAGAAAGAAAAGATCAGGTCAGGAGCGAATTTACGAATCAGATCCATGAAGGCAGGGGTGTTGGGACTCGAGGGCGTGTAAACAGGAAGATGATGGGCCTTGGCGAGTTCGGCCACCGATCGGAACCAAATCTCTTCCTTTGGATCGTCTTCATGTGTGACCACGGCAACGATCTCGTCGCCGCTATCCATGAGCACCTTGAGACACTCATAACCGATATCATGGTAGGCAAAGACGGCAATTTTCATCTTAGTCAATCGTCCATAGTCAATGGTTAATCGTGAAGGACGGGAACCTGAAAACAGTCTGCCAATCAATCGACTATTGACCGTTGACCATTAACCAATTTCATTCCAAGATCTCCTTTATCACATAACGGGGTCGACGACGCACCTCCATGTAGATCCTGCCAATGTACTCTCCTATGAGACCTAGGGCTAGGATCTGGAGGCCGACGAAGAAAAAGAGAATGGCGAACAGCGTGAAAACCCCTTCCACCTCCGGACCGACGAAGAGACGGCGAACACCCAGGAAAAAGGCGAAGCCGAGCCCAAGAAAGGAGATAACGATCCCCGCAAAACTCACCACCTGGATGGGCAGCAAAGAGAAACCCGTTAAGAGATCAAAGTTCAGCCGCAAAAGGCGGAACGGAGTATACTTCGAGCGCCCAGACGACCGAGGGGAATGGGCAACGGGGACCTCAGTCACGGAGCCGGCAAAAGAATTAGCCAACACCGGGATGAAACTCGATATCTCCTGGCACTGACAGATGCGTTCCACCACCTGGCGGCGATAGGCGCGCAGCATGCAGCCGTAATCTTTCATCTTGACTCCAACAATGACGGAGGTCACCTGATTGATCATATAGGAAAGCACGCGGCGAACCAGCGAATCCTGCCGCCCCTCTCTCCATCCACCCACTACGTCGTAGCCCTCTTGAATTTTTGCGAGCAGTTTCGGAATCTCCTCCGGTGGATTTTGCAGGTCTCCGTCCAGCGTAACGATAACCTCGCCCGCCGCCCGTTCAAAACCCGCCATCACAGCCGCATGCTGCCCGTAGTTCCGATTGAATACAACAACTTTGACTTTAAGGTCCTTCAAATGCAATCGCTGGAGAATCTCAGTCGTCCCGTCCGTGCTGCCGTCGTCTACATAGATGACCTCGCAAGATTTGTCCAAGGATGCGAGCACATCTGAGAGCCTCTCGTGGAGTCTTTCTATGGTGACCACCTCGTTATAAAGAGGTATGACCACGGAAAGCTCGCAGCGCTCCCGCGTAGCAGCCATTAATCAGCCACCCCGCAGTTCCGCGGCATCGGAGCTTCGGCTGTTTTGCGATCATCCCTGGAGACCTTTTCTAGGAATTGTTCGAGCGATCTCTTTACGCGTCTAGCCTCTCGTTCTACCGCCGCAGGGAAGAGACTTCGGAACAGCCCGTGGAAGCGTATACGTGGCGAAAGATAAACCTCGCTGCGCGGATGCAGCGCACATGCCAGCACCGCTTGAGCAACGTCTTGCGGAGATCGCAGCCCAGAGACGGGATGCCCATATTTTTCCACGCCCTGTTGGTTGAGAGAACGCACGGTCCTGGTCCGCATTTTGGCATCAGGCGTAACCTCTAACGCGAAATCCGTAGCCGTAAAATCGGGATAGATGACGCTCACATGGATATTTGAGCCCTCCAGCTCGTAGCGAAGCCCTTCGGAAAAGCGGGCAATGGCAGCCTTGGTCGCCGCATAGATGCTGGCGTAGGGCAACCCGATCATCGCCGCGCCTGAAGCCACGTTGATGATATGACCGCTGCCCTGCGCCCGCATAACCGGCAATACTGCCTGGACCCCATAGACAACGCCGTAGAAGTTAACCTCCACCAACTGCTTGAGGACCTTATCCGGGGTATCCTCTACCGAGCTGACATGCCCAACACCGGCATTGTTCACCAAGATGTCTATCCGACCCACTTCTTGAATCGCTCTTGCTACCAAGGCTTCAACCTGTGATTTTTGTGCCACATCCGTTTCGACGAACAGAGCCTTGCCCCCGCGCTGTCGAATGATATCCGCTGTTGCAGTCCCTTTACCGACCGGCCGCTCACGAATATCACCGATGACAATGCTGACGCCGGCCCGAGCAAACGCCAACGCGCTAGCCCTTCCGATGCCTGACGCAGCCCCTGTGATAAGCGCCACCTTTTCCCCTAGAGCGCTTTTCGTGGCTCCTATGAGCGGCATAGTCTTCACGGGCAAAACCGTTTAACTACGAGACAATCGTTGTGACCGCCGAAACCGAACGAGTTGGAGAGGACAGCCTCCAACATAGCTTGCCTAGATTGGTTAGGCACATAATCGAGATCGCAATCCGGGTCAGGAAACTCATAATTGATAGTAGGCGGAACCATCTGATCGCGCAACGCTAGAACACAGGTGATCAGCTCGATCGCTCCAGCGGCCGAAATGGTATGGCCGATCATCGACTTGGTCGAGCTCACGGGAATCTCATAGGCACGCTTATCAAAGACCGTCTTAATGGCCAAGGTCTCCACCCGGTCGTTCATCGCTGTTGAAGTCCCATGGGCATTCACATAGCCGATTTGGTTAGGAGAGAGATGGGCGTCCTCAAGGGCCCGCCGCATTGCTAAAATGGCCCCTCTGCCATCGGGCGCTTCATCGGTGACCCGATAGGCGTCGCAGGAAGTTCCGTACCCGGCCAGCTCTGCCAGGATCGGCGCGCTCCGTTCTACGGCTCGGTCGAGCCGCTCTAGGACCAGAATCCCAGCTCCCTCGCCCAGAACAAAGCCATCCCGCTCGGCATCAAAAGGACGACTTGCCCGCGCCGGTTCTCCGTTCCGTCGGGACAAAGCACCAAGAAGACAAAATAGTTGCATTTCTATGGGAGAGACAATGCACTCTGACCCACCCGAAATGGCCGCATCAACCGCGCCCCGCTGAATGGCGCGCAGGGCTTCCCCTACCGCTTGAGCCGAGGAGGTACAGGCCGTCTGGATCGTGGAGCTTGAACCGGTGATGCCAAGACTTCCCGCGACCAAAGCGGTCACATATTGCGGAAATAGGCGTAGGACAAAATTTCCACCCAAGCTTCTGCAATACTCCTTCACGTAAGCAGCCGCCGGGATCTCACGGCCGTTTCCCGCACGGGAGCGATAGGCGATCTCCGCCATGCGCCGAAGATCCACACGTTCGCCACTCGTTCCCAAAAATATCCCGAGCCGGTCCTTTCTGTAACAGGAATCCCAATAAGAGGCCTCACTTGCCATGCGGGCCGCGGCAAGGGCAAAAAGAGCTACCCGGGATTCTTCTGGATCAGCGCCAAGCCAGGAGCGTAATTTCTCTATCTCCTGTTCTTCCCTGACTACTGCCGCCATTTGGCTGGGCAGTCCCGCAGGGTCAAAATGGGTAATCAGTCCAGAACCGGAGGCCCCAGCCAGTGCAGCCTTCCAGTAATCGTCCACGCCGATGCCGATTGGCGTAATAAGGCCAATCCCGGTAATTACGACTCTGAGTTTTTTCATACGATAACGGCCGCTAAGTACCTATTGCTTACTAGGCGAGCAGGGAATATCCTCCATCGACGACGATGACTTGTCCCTGAATCATCTGGGCCTGAGGGCTTGCCAGGAAATAGACAATCTCTGCGACATCCTCAGGGGTAAGAAGACGACCAGAGGGAGTACGCTCACGGACCTTCTTCAAAATCTCCTGACCGTCGGGAATCAAATTCCATATATCTGTCGCTACCGCCCCGGCTGAGACTGCATTGACCGTAATCCCTCTAGGGGCAAGTTCCGCCGCGAGATAACGGGTGAGGCTCTCGAGTGTAGCCTTGGAGACACCGATAGCGCCATACTGCGGAATAACGCGACCTGAACCCAAGCTCGAGAGAGAGATGATCCGGCCTCCATTTGGCATCATAGAGGCTGCCTCCCGTGCACAAAGAAGAAGGGGGCGTGCATTCGTTGCCATCACCCAATCCCAGTGTTTGGCTGTCAGATCGAGAGTCCGTCGGAGTACGCCCGATGCGGCATTGTGGACTAATACGTCTAGCCGACCGCAAAGGCGCTGCACCTCCTTAAACATTCCTTGAATCTGTTCTGTGTCTTTGAGGTCAGCCTGGAGGGGAAAGGCCTGTGCCCCTCTCGCGGTAGCCTCTTGCGCGGTCTTCTCCGCAGCCTCACGGTCTTGAAAAAAGTTGATAAACAGCTTAGAGCGCTCTGCCGCAAAACGAAGCCCTATAGCCTTTCCGATTCCACGGGATCCGCCGGTTACAAGGACGACGCGACCTTCCATCGAATTTTCTCTTTGACGGAGTGCAATCGTAGTATCAGGGAAGACAGGAGGTAGCGCAGTCGCAGGTTTCGAGGCGGTAGAAATCCCTAAAAGCGCTCAGCTAGACTCTCCCAGGCCCTGCCCACACGATCTGATGAAAGCAGATCATAAAGGGTTCTTAAGCCCTGGCAGTGCGCCCTTGTTTCAGTGTCTCGGTCCCCTTGTATGATGGTAAACCTCAACGTCGCCTCAGCCACAATCCTGTTGTCGACTTCCGCAGCGGCTTTGACGACTACCTCTTCGCCCTCTTCTTGGATAACTTGCAGATGGATTTGGAGCTGATCTCCTGGGATCACATAGTGTCTAAACGCAACTCTGAGGACCTGCTTGAGTTGCGGATAACACGCGAAATCATGGCTGTAACCTACAAGGAATTGTGCGGCTTGGTCAAAGCCTTCCAGGATGAGAACCCCGGGCATAATCGGAGATTCAGGGAAATGGTCGGTAAAATAATCTTCGCTTTGGCTCACATTCTTGAGGAAAGAGCCCTCTCGTCCCTTCTCCATTCCTAGAATTCGGTCCACTAAAATAAATCTCATTGCGCCTTTTCCCCTACCTTTGCGCTGATAAAATCAACCAAAGCCCCTATGCTGAAGAGGCGCACCATCCCCTCCATGATCTTCGGGGAGTTGAGGTTCTGAAGCAGTTGCTGAATGACACCCTCCCGGTCGATCAGCGAAGCCTTAAATCCAACCGACTCAACCTCTGAGATAAGGCGATCCGCCAGTTGCACGGCTATTTTCTCTGCTTCACCATTTTGGATAGTCGTCCCTCTTTTCTCAGCGAGCCAGCGGAGCACCGCCCGGACCCCCATAGTGTGCAGCTGCCTCATCTCTTCAGGGGTGACGCGGACTCCATATCGCTCCTCAAGAATGCGGCCGAGCTCTCCCATATTCCTCCAGCTCAAGGCCTTCTCTTGAATGGCCTTATTGGGAAGCTCTACTCCGAAGGTTTGCTGCACCTTAAAGCCGATATCCAGAAAATCGATAGACTCGGCGCCCAGATCGTGCACTAAAGAGGCGTTCGGGACAACCTTTTCCTCATCCACACCCAAGGCGTCCACAAGGATACCCTTTAAGGTTTCCTCAACCTCCTCCCTCGTCCACTTCTTTTGGCTGGTTTCCACTCCCTGACTCATTGAACCCTCCCCAAGATTCTGCCGCTACGACATTCCACCATCCACATAGATCACCTGACCCGTAATATAACTCGCCTGCTCTGAGACCAGAAAAACTACCAGCGGAGCGACATCTGTCGGCCTCCCCGCTCTTCGCAAGGCGACCCGCTCACGCACCAAACCTTCGCTTAGGGCCAACACCCTTTGACTCATATCCGTCACGATCAATCCGGGAGCAATAGCATTAACGGTGATCCCTTTAGGCCCCACTTCCGCAGCTAGACTACGAGTAAAGGCATTGACCGCACCCTTAGACGCGGCGTAGTTTGACTGTCCTCTACCTCCTTTTACAGCCGCAACAGAACTCAGGTTGATGATTCTCCCCCACCGTCTCATCATCATCCCTTTCAGCACCGCCTTCGAACAATGATAGACCCCAGACAGGTTTGTCCGCAGGACCCCTTGCCAATCCTCCTCTTCCATCTCTAAAAGCAGGAGATCACGGATAACACCGGCGTTATTGACCAAGATGTCCAGATGGTCAAAGTGTGAAGAAACGCCCTCAACCATCGTTCGCACTTGATCCGCCTCCGCCACATCGGCGCGCCACCCAATAGCCCTACCGCCGCTCCGCTCAATCTCTCTCACGACTTCCCCGGCCAGCGTCTCATTCTCCTTATAGTTAACCGCTATAGCGGCGCCCGCTTCAGCCAAACTAAAGGCAATCGCCCTCCCAATACCCCGTGAAGCGCCGGTCACCAAAGCAACCCTCCCAGAAAGATCAACCTTCACCCATCCTCCTTACCACAATGCTAGCGCTCTCTCCAAAGAGGCCAACAGAATTTACCAGAGCGACCTTCATCCCTTTCTTCTCCCGCGGCTGATTCGGGACATAATCCAAGTCACATTGTGGGTCAGGGTCAGTGAGATTTAGGGTAGGAGGGATCGTAGCGCGATTCAATGCCAGCAGACCAGTGATCAGCTCAAGAGCTCCCGAGCCCGAAATCAAATGGCCGTGGGCTGCTTTAGACGCGCTGATCGGGATGCTTCTTGCTGAGGGTCCGAATAACTCCTTGATCGCCTGGGTTTCCGCTAGGTCATTGGTCTTTGTCGAATCACCATTCGCCGCAATCAGATCCACTGTCTCCACCTCGGCCTCTCGCAAAGCCGATCTCACGGCAAGGCCGAGACGTTTTGCTACCGCCTCGACTTTTTTATCTCTACGGTCGAGCATGGCATCTCCCGCAGTAGATCCGTAACCGACAATTTCTCCGTAGATGTGCGCTCCTCTGCTGTGTGCCCGTTCCAACTCTTCCAGCACCAAGATCCCCGCACCCTCACCCAGCACCGCGCCGCTTCGAGACTGATCGAAAGGACTGCAGAGCCTGTTAGGCTCCTTATCGGCACGGGCGAGAAAATCCAACGTGCACAGATTGAGGAATACAAACTCTTCCAGCGGCGCCTCCGCTCCACCACACAACGCCACATCCAATTGGTTTTCTTTAATCGCCAGAAAGCCCTGACCTATGGCCCGAAGTCCTCCCGTGCAACCATCGGCTATGACGCGGCAAAAACCCTGAGCATTGTGGCCTATGGCGATGTGACCCGCGGCCAGGTTCGGCATAGTTTTCAGCGAGTAGTCCACCGGGTTAATCGAGGTCATGCAATAGGCATTAGCCTTGCCAAGATCGAGGGTCTCAGCCACACCGTTTGATTCCGCCTCGCCCATCCAGTGGAGAAGGGCGGGAAAATCAAGGGTGGTGAAGAAGGTCCCGAGAAATACCCCGCAGCGGCTGGAGTCAAAGGAACCATTGCTAAGACCACTGTCCTCCACAGCCATGGAAGAGGCGATCATCCCGAAGAGCATCACACGGCTGAAAAGCTTAAGCTGTTTGCGGGGCAACCGGTAAAGCTGGCTCCTTAGGGTCGACTCAGGGATTTCCGCGGCAACGTCCATGGGGAAACCCTGATCGGCAAGACGGCTGCTACGTTTTATCGCAGAGCGGCTCGATATCAGCCCCGACCAGTGCTCCTCGATACCAATCCCCAGAGGAGAAACCGCTCCCAGGCCTGTTATTACAACGCGCCGCATAATATCGATGCTCAATCTATCTCCATCCCTTCACCGGCAGACACAGAAAGGCGATACGAGCTTCGGCGACAGCCCTATTGGCAACCAAGGCCTGACTCCGCGCCCGCGCCAATCCTACTTTCGCGCCGTCCCTATCCTGCATGCCGAGAAGTTCCGAATGGACCAGCATCTTCTCTCCTGCGGAAACTGCAGCTGTAAAATTCGCTTCGTCGACTTTGACCATGAGACCTACAGCCTTGTTGTCACTTACCATCTCTATGAGCCGGCCTGCGGATGCAGCCATGGCCTCCAATACGATGGTAAACGGAACCTGAGGCGGCTCATGAAAAGGGGTAGCAAGATAATCCTCAGACTGGGGAAAGGTCACGTGCGTAACAATGTCTCCCTGTCCTTCCAGATTAGAAGAAACGACCCCATCCAAAAAGCGAAATTTCATAGGGCAATCATTCGCCGGCTTCCATCGCCGCGAGGAGAACTATAGCTATCCCATAGTCCTTTGTGTGAGACAAGGAAAAGGCGTGATCGACAACACCTATCTCTTCGGCAACGCGGGCAGTTTCTCCACCAAGACGTAAAACAGGCATTCCCTCTTTTCCTTTTCCCATCTCCACATCGTGCCAATCCATTTTTCCGCTCAATCCGGTTCCCAGAGCCTTAAAGAGAGCTTCCTTGACGGCAAAGAGAACAGCGAGAGAGGTGTAAGGATTTTTTTGTTCCCATGAATAGCGGAGTTCCTCAGGAGTGAAAATGCTCTCTCTAAGGGTTCTTCTGTACTCAAAGAGTTTTCTAATCTTTCCGATTTCGACCAGATCGATCCCGACTTTTAAAGGCTGCAGACCGGATTCGAAGCTCTTTTCCTTACTCTCCATCTGAAAGGGATATCCGCCACCAGGGAAAACGATAGGCAGGATTAGATGGGTCAAAATCCGCTTCTCCAAGCCCTAGATTCAAAAGGAGGTCTCTGTAGCTATACTCACCAGTGATGGCGTTGTCCCAGTCATAAATGGCCGCCTGAATTGGTAGACCGTTTTCCTCGTCGATACCGAGGATCATTCGGTAAGAACCATACCCGGCCCCTCGGTCCTCAGGAAGGATGCCCTCGATCTGGCGGACATCTTTTCCCATGACTTTAGCTTTCCCACGATCTACTAAACGCAGCTCTCCTCTAGCCCAGGCCCGTCTGGCATCTCTGCCAACACGTTCGATCAGACGGCCCATGCCAATCTCAGTAAAGGGGTACCTGCTATCACTCAAAATTCGCCAACCCCCGGGATCGAGAAGGACAGTAAAGAAGCGGGAAAAACCCTGCGGCTCATGAACTATTACCTTATTGTCATTGGCCCCTTCCACGTAAAGCGCCTCCCGCCCTTCAGAAGGACCCGATAGCCAACGCATATAAACTTTAAAAGGCTTCTGAAACTTCAAAAAACTGATCTCCTCAGGCCGCCACTCTCCGTTAATTCTCTCTCGCCTGTGGAACAGCGCCGTATAGTCTCGCACATTGGTGTAGCTCGCCTCCATCTTCTCTAACAGCCGAAAGAGCTGACTCTGGTCTGCTAAGACAGGTCTAGGTAGTAAAAAATAGCAGGTGGCAAACAAAAGATAGGTAAATAAGTTCCCGTAATTTGCCATTCCCATTGCACCGTCCAGTGTGCCCTATGAACTGGACCGCCTACGCTCGTCCACAAGACGCAGCAGTTTACGGCCTTTTCTCAGAGAGCCTTTGGGCTGGAAGATAAATTCCACATTCGCTAATCCTTGCACATAGCCCTGCCATGCCAACCGATGCTCCCGTTCAATGGCTTCGAGAATGCGACTTTTAATTTTATCGTGTTGCGAAGCCCCATCCTGGAGCTCTAAGCGGAACTGGAAGGTCTGTTTACCCTGTTTTTCCAGCAGGGCGACCTGCCAATCGTCGCCGATTTCCTCGATCGGGTCGAGGATCTTTTCAAAGAAGTCAGGGTGGACGTTCCCCCAGACAGAGGCTATGATCTCATCGGAGCGCCCCCGCAAAGGCGAAAGCCGTCTGAACGGGAGCCCGCAAGGGCAGCTTTCTGTAATCAGACGCGCTACATCTCTGGTGCGGTATCGGATCAAGGGCATGACGCGCCTGTGAACAGTAGTGATTACTACCTCTCCGTAGCCTTCATCGTCTGGGTTTAAAATCTCGACATAAAAATCAAATTCGTTTAGGTGATAACCGTCTCGGCGCAGGCACTCGAAACCTAGAAGTGTCCCCGCCTCGGTAGAGCCGTAAGTCATGCATAAGGGAGCCCCCCAAAAGGTTTCTATCTTGGCGCGTGTCCGATTGGTAATCCCGCCACCTCCACCTCCGACCAGAAGCTTGAGAGGATAGGGCCGACCTTCAGCCTCGGCCACCTCGGTAAATCGAGCTAGCCAAGGAGTACCGCTCATCACAACGTTGAAGCGATAAGTCAGCAATCGGCGGTAAGCCTCAGCGGGATCCACCCGCCCCACGCACATCGCAAAAACCTTCCATTGAGGCAGGACGCGCTGGACTATTTGCCCGTCCAGACAGAAGCCGTAGTCAAATGTGGAAAGAACACGGTCCGCGCTAGATACCCCGTAAATAGCCTTAAGCAGAATCCCTTGCCGGGCATTGTAGTCAAGCTCCTGCTGACTCAAGAAAATCCGGGTTGCATGTCCCGTTGTTCCAGAGCTTTCAATGGCCACCTCTGGCTTATCACAGAGAAACGCCTCAGGTGCCTCGCGTAGCTCTTCCGGTTCCGTATAAAAATTTCCCAGGTCCTTGGGCCTTTTGACTTTTTCTACGTTAACGTCGTGCCGTGCAAACTTCTGTTTATAAAAAACCGAGCGGCCAGCTGCCAGATGCAGCGTACGCCGAAAGGCGAGCTGCCTGAGCTGTTCGGGCACTGCGGGAGGAAGAGCCCGGAGATAGGTAACGAAACCGTGGGGAGATAGTCCTCCGATCCGCAAAGAGAGGTCGGCTAGAGTACTAAGGTTCATGATTGGAGTATAGCGAGCGCGAGCCGTATCGACCCAGAAGAAACGCCTTTTCTGATAGCCTTCTCAGAGCGCTTTCCCGTTCCCGCAGGGGAGTAACAAGAAAAATTCGCTCATCGCCCTTCCAACGACGGTCAAATTCTACATCGTCAAGAAAGAGCCTCTGTCCTTCGGGATAATGGGCGCCAAAATCTAAGTCTCCATACTTGCCGTTCAGGACATGAATCTGCCGCCCGGTATAAAACGGGAGGCCACCGCTGTATTCCAGAGCGCCTTCATGGATAATGGGCTCTTCCGGTCGTGCAACGGCCTTCAAAGCAAGGGCCAGTGATTTGGTAGAGTGGTGCGGTTCAATAATAAGGAGAAGTCTAAAGACCAGCACCACTGTCACACCGCCAATTCCCATCACCGTGAGGAAACTGGCTTGCGGACGACCCACGGAGAAAAGGAGGAACGAGAGCGGCACCCCGATACTGAGCACGGCTCCTAGCCCCGTTGCGAGCGGTACAAACGGCGTCACAGAAGGGAATGGAAATGGCACTCCCCGTTCCCTAAGAATACGATAGTAAACGTTGATCTCCGCCAACCAATTAAAAACCGCCTGAGGAGTCAGGTGCTCACCGAAGTACACCAAAGCAAATCCCACGACGGAACAGCCTACCGCTGATGCTGCAAACACCCATTTCAGAGTCGGTAACGGCTCGGTCGTCCTGAAGGCTTCCGACCACAAAGCTCCCGCCATGAGGCTCAATGGAGGCAGAGCAGGAAGCACGTAGTGCTCCAGCTTGGAAGAGGATAAGGAAAAGAAGCCGATCACTGTTAGGACCCATAGTCCCACTAGGAGGTGGAGCCGCTCGGCAGCCGTAGAGGCCAAGCGACGGCTGGGAAAACCATGCCGTAGTGTTGCCCCGAGGAACAGACTCCAAGGAAAGAACCAAACGAAAGTTAACCCCATAAAGGCAACCGTGGTTACAGGAACGTCATCTTCAATAAAGGCCCGATGGCTAAGAAACCGGAGAAACTGGTTGTCTATAACATAGAACTCGAAAAAGCCCGGATTTTTCCAGGCGGCAAGTAAATGCCAAGGAACGGTCAGGACAAGAAAGAATGGAAGGCCCCATTTTAAATGCATCTCCTTTGGCGTGACTCGCTCTCCGGAGAACCAGAGATAGAGTCCCACAATGAGGAAAGGAAGGAAAATACCAACCAGGCCCTTGGATAGAACACCCAACACCAGCCCTAAATAAAACAAAAGTGGACCTATCCACGGATGCTTCACCATCCGTGCCGTGTCCAGCAAGGCCCTGACAAAACCATATAAAGACAGCGTAAGAGAAAACACCAGCAGGGAATCGGTCGCAGCTACCCGTGTATAGCGGAAAACGCCTATACTCGTAACAAAAATGATAGCTGATAAGAGGCCGGTCCGACCGCCGTAAAGAAGCCGACCAATCTGCCAGCAGAGGATCGCTGTGCCCAACGTGGGCAGGGTGCTCCAAAGTCTAATAGCCCACTCCGTAGGGCCAAAAAAAACGGTAGCAATAGCCGTAAGCCAGAAATAGAGGGGGGGTTTTTCCAGATAACGAACCCCATTAAAGTGGGGGGTAATCCAATCTCCTTTCTCCGCCATCTCACGAGCGATGGCACCGTACATGCCCTCGTCAGGATCCAGCAAACTGATGGAGCCTATCCCCCAAAAAATAAACGGAAGGCTCACAGCAAGGATAATGAAAAGGTCCCTCTTCCACGCCTTGTCCACTACTGATTTCGAATTAAGAACTGTATTCCAGACGGGCCAAAGGCTATTGCCCGAACGATCGGGTAAACTCAAAACGAAAAAGGTTATCGTTTTTTGCTGGACTTTTGTCAGACTCGTTCTTACGGTTTTCGTTCTTCAAGCGGGCAAAATCATACCCCAAGAAAACGGTAGATCTCGAAGAAAACCGATAGGAGATATCGAATCCAAAAGATTGACTTTGCACCAGATTTGCCGAGAGGGGTTGCGTCGTCGGTCCAATATGAGACTTAGCCACCTGAAGCCCAAGTAGGAGATCCGGGCTTATCCAACGTGTAAGCCGGGCATAGAGATCGTTGCCTTGAGTTCCAATGAAGTGGGAGAGGACTGATCCTCGATTCGTAAAGCCCGATGTGTATATGCTGTGCGTAAACTGGATATCGGACGTTCTGGCATACTCGATACGGAGATCGAGCTTCGGATCTCCAAAAATACCTGCCAGATAAGTTCCCACAATACCTCCAGGCTTATCCGGCACGATCAACCCAAAGAGAGTGTCATCCCAGCCGAAATCAAAATAAAAAGCCGCATCGCGCGCGATGAGAATATATTTCTCGACGTCCGGGACCCGGAGCGTCCCGTCGAACGACATGACATTGTTAACCTGTAGCGGGCTACTCGGGTTGTCACTCCCTTGGGTGAAGAGGAGCTTCAAAAACTGTCCCGGGTTAACTGTACCACGACCTTTCCCTCCGAACTGAAACATGCGGTTAAAACCTAACTCGACAAATCGTGATGGGGCAAAACCAACACGCCAGGCGCTTACCTTAGCACGAGAAAAATCTCGATCCTCTTCGAGCTGAGCAACAAAGAGGCTCGCCTTCACAGGACCCAAATAGCTTAGGAGCCAAGGTAGGCGGAAGGGTTCAGCCGAACTCAGCCGTATTTGATCCAGCGGGAACGCATTATTGGAAAAACTCATCGACCCGCGGAATCCCGGCCCCCACCAGAGACTGTCACGTCCCACTTCGAGTTCGGCATTTCCTAATGTAAGCTTTCCATAGCCGCTCAGCAGTTGGCCATGAGAAATCTCGCTATCCCGGGAAAATTCCGGCTGATAGTAAAGAGATAGGAAATCCCCTACTTGAATTCTCCCATCTAAAGTTGAGCCGCCGCTAGCTCCTTTTTTGAAGCTCTGGCCAAAATTGTTGACAACTGTCTGTGACCTGCTAGCAGAACCAAATCCAAACTCTGCATGGTCAATGGGTTTAAATCCAAAAAAGCCTGGTGGGGCGCTCCGGTTAAGAGGAGTCCTAACCCCCATTTCTGCCAGCTCAGGTCCGAACTCCTCTATTAGTTGGTAAAGAAGCTCTTCTAAATAACCCCTATGGTTGTAATCCCCGTATTTGTCCCATTCCAGTCGCCGTACTGCCTGAGCCACAATCCTAGCAGCCTCGACTCGACTGAGGGGTTTGGAATTAAGCAACACCTCCTCTGCGAGTCCAGCCAGGACGATTTTTTCTAAAGCGTCATAGACCCAGGAACGGTAGATGGAAAATCCGCCCCAGTTTTTTAAGGGAACATTGGTCCTGTCGAAGCCACGGAGCGAAGTCGTCAATAGAAAATAGTCAATCGTCAATAGTACGAAAAACGAAAAGACAGCCTTGTAGGAGCCGCTTCCCATTATCTGGCGTGCTCAACTTTGCTTCGCTGAAGCATTCGCAAATACCCGTTAACCAACTTTCTTTATACCTGTGAGAATGTCCTGTTTAAGCTCCTCAAACTCGGCTTCAGAAATAAAGGATGGGTCTAGGCAGGTGGTTAAATGATCGAGAATTTCGTAAAGAGAACCACGCGCTTGCCCGCAGAATTGAATGTTTTCCTGATAGTGGTAGCGGCCGTACCCTTCGGCAACGTTGGCAGTCGCCGACACTGCTGCTCGCCGCAACTGATCTACCAGCCTGTGTTTTTCTTCCGCTGGGAACCTGCTCGTAATAGCGAAGACCTTCTTTCTGATCTCTCGACAGCTCTTCCAAACCTCCAGGTCCTCAAAAGTTTTAATTTCCGGCTTAAGTGCTGCCAAGTATTTTTCCCATTGACCTTTGACTATTGACCATTGACTACCGGAACAGTCCCCGGAGAAAGATCCGCCCTAAAGCGGGATGGCGGAGCGCAAAATAGATGACATCCCTATGCCAGTCGAAACGAGCCTTGCTAGAAACCGCGGCCAAAATTCCATCCGACTGCACGATCCGAAAGAGATCGTCAATCTCTTGGTCATTAAGACGCTCAGCCAAGCGACGAAAATATATCCCAGCTAGGATTTCACGTCCCAATCGCTTACGCCAGCTTCTCTCATATCCGCTCAACGTAGCTGTACTAAAGTCGCCTCTTTTGAGTGCTGTCATGGCCGTATGGGCTGCCGCCTCGGCACAAAGAAGACTGTAATAGATCCCCCCTCCTGTAGTCGGTTTTGTCTGACCTGCTGCATCGCCTACAGCCAAGACACGTTCCCCAAAGGTACGCTTGAGTGGGGAGATGGGGATCAACCACGAACGTATAGAAGCTTTGGGAGAGTCCAAATGTCCCTCGGAATAGAGCCGCTCGAGGAGTTTCTGGAGATAAGGGACTGCGTTCATTTTGGCACTGACACCGATCCGGGCGAATTCACCGTCTTTCCTTCGAAAAGGGACAATCCACGCAAAAGAACCCGGGGCTGCCTGGGAACCGATGAAGACCTTGGTCTTTTCAATGCCCTGGACCTTCACTTCCGCTTGAGCGGTCCTTAGGAAATCATCTGGCTCTCCCATGCCCAGTTTGCGTTGAAGCTTGTAACGGGGTCCACCAGCCAATATCACCATCGCAGCCTTGATGATCCTTTGATCGTTGATTGATGATGATTGGCAATCAGCTATTTCTTTAAACACTACCTCCACACATCCGTCTAACACCTGAACATCAACCACCGGCGACCCCAGATGGAAAGTTACCCCGCCAGATGCCAAGGTTTTATCTGCGATGGTCCGATCGAATGCAGCGCGATCTACGACGTAGGCTAATGGAGATGAGGGAAAAAAATGGACCTCTAATTGAGAGGGCGAAAAGAGGGTAAGACTATTAATATCTCCTAACTTCAGCGAATTGGGGAGTTGTAATCTCTCAAACGCCTCACCACCAATAACGCCAGAGCAATCAACAGGTTCTCCGATAACAACGTGCTCTTCGAGAACATGGACGTCGAAGCCCTGCTTACCTAGGAGGGATGCAGCATAACTCCCCGCAGGCCCACCCCCAACCACAACAACATCATACATCGTCAGTCAATGGTCAATGGTTCATAGTCAATAGCCAATGATGCCTGTACCGATGAGTCTTACACCTATTGACCAACGACTATTGACTTTTGACTCCTCTAAGAGAGCGTTGCCGCTCGATATACTCCAGAAAAAACGCGAGGAATATTCCTAAAAACAAGCTAACTGCACCAGCAAGTGCCATATTCAGCCTAATCTTCGGCTTAGACTTATAAATAGCAGGAACAGCTTGATCTAGAACCTGAACCACTGGCATGTCCTGCGCCTCACTAATCTTTGCCTGCTCCATTTGTTGGGTCAGTAGGGTATAAATTGTCTCCTGGAGCTTCAGATCTCGATTCAACCTAGCTAACTCCAAGCCAACCTGAGGGATCCTAGCTGCAGGAAGCCTCATCGAATTGGCCATATCACCCAACAAAAAAGCCCGATTTTTCTCCTGGAATTGTCTCAGAGTTTCCTCTGCCGTTTTCAATTCCTTTTCTGTTTTGGCTAGTTGTTCACCAATAAATCTCAGCTGATTGCTCGCCGTACCTGTCCCGAATCGCGTCACAAGACGATCAAGTTGTTCTGTATAGGCGTTGGCGATGTCTGCTGCCATTTGAGGATTGCTGTCCTCTACTTTTATCTCGATGACTCCTTCCTTTGAAACAGAGACCTTCGTGGTGCCCTGCAGAGATTGGATAGCGTCCTCGACGTGCAAAACCTTGTAGTAATCCTTGAGTTTAAACTGTTCCACCAGACTATGCGCTATCGTCCGGCTTTTTAAAATACTGACAACAGTGTCACGGTTCGGGGTCAAAGAAGGGATAGAAATTCCGGCAATTTGCTGACCGAGCCCAACTGCCCCAAGGGCAGACAGAAGGCTGCTTCCCCCCCCTTCTTTAGGAGTAATAATGGTGACCTTGGATTCGTAGATTTTTGGGGAAAGGAGGCTGAAAATCAGAGCCGCTGAAACCGAGGCAGCGCAGAGACCTCCGATGAGCCACTTATATTTCCATATCACCCGCCAGTAATCCAGCAGGTTAATCTCGTCTTCCTCGTACGACCGATAATTTTGCTCAGCCATACCTCGCGCTAAAATCCTTACCTAGCAATCGCCACTAGACCAGCCAACCCGAGAGCAACTTGGCCCGCGATCGTAGCAGCATCCTTCAGGAAGGGAGTCCACTGGAACTTAGCTTCGGTGGACGGAGGAACAATCACCACATCTCCTGGATCTATGTTCCTCAGTCTCATGAATCCAGTGATTGCTGATCCATCCGCTTTGAGAAGGTATATTCCCTTCGTGTCTGCCTCTGGGGTTAACCCGCCTGCTCGGTTCAAATAGTATTGGACATCAACATCTTCTTTGTAGAGTATCCCGGTCGGGTTACGTACACTCCCCATAACCATCACTGTCGATGGCCGTTGGGGAACTTTTAAAGCATCCCCGTCTTCCATAGCAATATCATTGGCACTGCCCTCAAGCTTATCCAGATCATCCAGATGAATGACAACCCTACCCAGGGTTACCTTTGAAGCGACAATCTTCAGTTGCTCACGCCTCTGGGCTAAAACGGTTTGCTGGGCTAACGCGTCTTCTTTATTAAAGGACACGCCCATCGTAAGCGTGCTAGCCTCCGAAAGGAGACGCTGTTCCTGGTCCCTTACAAAATCGTCTAATCTTTTCTTTTCCACCTCTTTGACAATGCCTCGAGTGAAGATTCCCCCTTCCATATAGGCCTTATCCGTGTACCCACCAGCCCGTTTCAAAACAGAGCTCAGGCGCTCGCCAGGCTGGATGGTATAAGTCCCCGGCCTTTTGACCTCGCCCTCAAGCAGCACTTGACCGGGCAACCTATACTCGCTCCTGACCGTTACTACATCGCGAGGCCGGAGAGCTAGGTCTTGGCCCTGATCCCCAGCCCAGGCCTTTTTCAAGCTCACCTGGACAATCTCCGTTGTTAGATCATCCTTAACGCGAGCTACTTCTATTCTGTCCAAATAGGCCTCCGGGAGGATTATTTCTCGCATAAGGATCTGGCTCAGTGTCATTCCCGGCTTAAGCTCGTATTCTCCTGGATACTTGACTGTTCCCGTCAAACTAACAGTGTTGTAAATACGCGGGTCAGTCGTAGGAATCCTCACAAGATCCCCGTTGCGCAGCTCGATATTTCTGTCCGAGTCCCCGTTCGACCCGAGGCTTGCGAGATCGAGATCAATAACCTCCCGCTCAGCGTTGGGTTTGGTTCTTATGACCTGGACTCGCTTCAGAAAGCTTCTGGGCATTAAACCGCCAGCCATCTCAATCAGGTCACTTACGCGCGTCGATCCTTTCATCTCATAGATGCCCGGCCGCTTCACTTCCCCCCCTATCGCGGCGATAGGACCTATAGGGGGAATGAAGATGGTATCGCCCGATTCCAAACGGAAATCTCGCGTCTTGTCCCCCCGAAGCATGAAGTCGTAAAGATCCAGGGTTCCCACGGTATGGTGATTGCGCTTGATCTGTATCTCCCTCAGGGAGCCAAGCTTCAAGGGCCCGCCAGCAGAGAAGAGGCCATTCGTCACTGTCGCAAGGGAACTTAGAGTAAAGGAACCCGGCTGGCAAACTTCTCCAACCACGTAGACCCTAATGGTTCTGAGCCGTCCCATGGTCACGCTGGTTTGGAACCCTCGATAGTAACGGGACAACTGCTCGTGTATCAGTCTCTCGACCTGCGAAAAGGTCAAACCCCACACCCTTACAGGCCCCGCGCTCGGCAGAATGATCTGGCCATTTCTATCCACAGTCCGCGTAACACCACTTTCCATGGCGCCCCAGACATTAATCGCGAGAACATCTCCCGGTCCCAATATATAGTCTGGTCCCACGGGGACATCCTCTACCGGCGCAAACGTGGAAACGGGAGAGGCAAAAAGCGAATATCCATATTGACGGAGATCATTGCCAGACTCTCCAGAAAAAGCGGGGGTCTGTTGGAATGCAGCTTCAATGGTGGATAAAGGCTCATAGAACAGCACCGGCGTTGGATTAGATGTACTTCCCTGAGCGGAAAAGGCCTCCTTGGAAGAAACTTTTTGCTGTCCCTGCCCCAGTTGGGCACCCGCCGGCTGAAAGTTACTGATCCCTGTCACAACCGACCCTCCCGGCGAACCAGCTTGTAAACTCTGCACTGGAACGGTTTGCGGCTGGTCTGGGACAGCCCTAAGAGACGGCGAACTCGGAGATTGAAGAGCTACCCACCCGCAGGGCCTTCGATTAATTTGGCTAAGGTCAGGCAATTGTGACTGCAAACCTGGGGCAGGTCCCATTCCCTGGGAGTAAGAACTCTGGCCCGGGGAAGTTGGATATTGACCTGCCGTCTGTCCCCATTGAGGTTGCCCTGCTCCTTGCTGCATCGGCACAAGTGTACCGCTTGCTGGTCCCAATAGCTGGACACCCGTCTGCTGGGCCAAGAGCGGATGAAACCCCATCCCTACAGCCATCAGAACACTAAGAAAAATAGCACTGAATCTGCTTTTCATGCTTCACCTCCTATTGCTCCCCAAAGCGAATTAAATTCGTAAGGGGTAAGCGCGTAAGTCGTTAGGGGACTTACTCCTGTCCTTTGCCTTTTAATCCTTGACCCTTCCAACTTTTCCAGATTGATGACGGATAAGCCCTGTAATCATCTTGTCCACCCTCTCTATCACTGTATCCAACCTCTGCCAGCTATCACCACCGAGGAACTTTAGCTGTCTTGCTACTTCCAACTGCGTATCCAATCCGCTCAATGAACCCTGCGCCATGTGGAGGAACTGCACAAACTCTTTTTTCGTCTGGCGCGCAGCCCCTTCAGCGATGTTGCTCGAAACGCTAACGGCAGCCCTTCTCATCTGGTCTGTCAAGCTATATTTCTCCTCTCTTGGGAAACCTTCGGTTACCTTATAAATTTCGACTGCCAAATTCACGGCTAACTGTCAAACATCCAGCTTTTTATGCGGTTTCTCCAATTTTCCTTTAGCTCATTCTCCCCTAACGACTTCCGCCCTCGCACTTACACCTGATGCCTTACGCTTCTTTAGAATTTTTTTTCCCGTGATTCCCATCTCGCCCGAAACGTGATCCAAAAGGAAAGGGCGATCAGCTTGAGATCCAGCCACAGACTCTGGTTTTGGATGTAGATGAGATCGTATCGGAATTTATGCCTGCGAGGGACATCCCTAGGCGCATAGACCTGGGCCAATCCGGTGAGTCCAGGCCTCACCTTGCACCTAATGTCGAACCCTGAGATTGCTTCGTCGGGTATGTAACCATTATCCTCTTTTATTTGAACCTCATTGATCGGTAACGCCCGTGGCCCAACCCAGCTCATCTCCCCTTTCCAAATATTGAGAACCTGCGGCAGCTCGTCCAGACTGGTAGCCCGGAGAAGCCTGCCTATCCGCGTAATTCTTGGGTCATCTTTTTGAGCCTGAGTACGCCCGAATTTTTTGTCTGCATCGACGATCATGGTTCGAAACTTGTAAACGTCAATGGGTCTTTTGTCTTTCCCCCATCTCTTTTGTCGATATAGAATCGGCCCTCCGTCTTCCAGCTTAATGACCAAGCCGAAGAGTAGCCACAATGGGAGGCTAAGGAATACACCCAAGCTCGCAAAGACAAAATCAAAGGTCCGCTTGAGAGGATAGTCCGATATGAAATCACCGGAGACCTTAGCGGGGATAGGATAGACGACAGTGAGGTCACGCATGTAACTCTCTAACGGGCGGGCGTATGCAGATGATTTTTTTGGTGCTCTGCAACGTCTACGATGATGTCCTTAAGGCTATGCTTCGGTTCATATCCAATGAGATCTTGAATTTTGGTTATATCCGGCACCCGCTTTCGCATGTCCTCAAAACCCTCCTCATATGCCTCGTCGTAAGGAATATGAACGACAGGAGAACGGCTATGAAGAACTTCTTTTGCAAGGTAGGCGAGATTTTCGATTGAGATTTCCTCTTTCCCTCCGACGTTGAATATTTCGCCTATCGCACTGGGGTGCTCCACAAGCCTCAGAACAGCCCAGACTGCGTCCCTTACGTGCGTAAACGTACGCGTTTGCTTCCCGTCGCCATAGACGGTGATCGGCTCTCCAGAAAGAGCTTGCTGCACAAAACGGGGAACGACCATACCATAGCGACCTGTCTGGCGCGGCCCTACCGTATTGAAGAGTCGGATTATAATAACCGGTAGTTTCTTCTCCTTATAATAGGCAAGAGCAAGAAATTCATCGATGATCTTTGAGGCGGCATAACTCCAACGGCCTTTGAAAGTTGGACCAAGAATTAAATCTCCGGTTTCCATAAATCTCGTTCCGTTCGACTTCCCATAGACCTCAGACGTCGAGAAAATAACTACAGGCTTTTTCTTTTTCGCCGCAAGCTCAAGAACGATTTCTGTTCCTTTAATGTTCGTCTCTATCGTCCGGACCGGGCTCTCCACGATCAGGCGAACACCTACAGCCGCAGCCAGATGCATGATGATATCAGCCTCGTCCACCAACTCTGCCATGAGAGACCTATTCATGACCGTGTCCAGAACATACTTAAGCCCCTTGCGCCCTTTGAGGTGTTCGATGTTGGCAATGGAACCCGTGGATAGGTCATCAACCACACACACCGAGCCTCCTCTCTCCAAAAGCGCTTCCGTCAAATGGGAGCCGATAAATCCGGCTCCGCCGGTCAGTAGATATTTCATGAAGTACTCCCGTCTTGGCCGACCCTTGCACCTACGCTAAGCAATATACGCTCGTAGTCCCTTATGACTTTATCCCTTGAGAAATGCCCTAAAAGATATCTCCGGCCGTTCTCACCCATGATTTTACGGGAAGAATCAGACATCTTATACATCTGTAACACCCCTTCCACCAGCGCATCGGCACAGTCGGGTACGACCGAAAGACCCGCCTTGGCGTTACGTACTAGATCCGCACAGGCCCCATTCGCGGCGGCGACGATCGGCTTCCCGGCGGCCATGTATGCGAAGGTCTTGGTTGGGATAATGCACTCAGACAGTTTCGAATCGCGCAGCAGAACCAAAAGAGCGTCCGCGGATGACAGGTACGATGGCATCTCGGACATCGGCTGTTTTTCTATAAACAGGACGTTCTCTAAGCTCATCTCAGAGGTCATCGCGCGTAGCCGATCTCGGTCCACTCCATCGCCGACGAGGACAAAAAGGATTTCTTTACACTCTCGCAATCTATTCGCTGTGTGGATGAGCGTTTCCAACCCCTGCATCAGGCCCAGGTTCCCGGCGAACATAACCACAAACTGGTTCTTCTTGATATTATACCGGCTACGGACATCACGGATACCGCAGCTCCCTCCCAGAAAAATGTCACTGTCAAACCAATGCGAGGCCACCACGACCTTTTCAGGGGACACTCCCTTGGCTAAGAGGTTCTCCTTGGCTCCCTGGGTCACCACCAGAATTTTTTTGGCTCGTCCGTAAATAATCCGCTCCATCCGATGAAGAATCCAGACCGCCACCGGCGGCAACTTCCATCCAGAAGAGATAATACTCTCCGGCCAGATATCCTGCACATCATAAACGAAGGGCGCTCTCTTCAAAAAGCTGATAATCACCGCAGCGATCCCGGTAGTCATGGGAGGGTGCCATACATAAATAACATCGCAGGATGGAGTCAAAAAAGCGCCGAGCAGGCTGGAGAACATAAACGACGTATAGTTGAGGAAACGCCCCACTGAAGAGCGGCCGTGATACGGAAGCTCAAAAGTTCGAAGCACCGGGATACCGTCCCGACTCTCCTTTTGAAATAGGTAGAGGCGGAAACCAGGATATAGAGTTCCAGCAGGATAGTTTGGGTACCCGGTAACCACAAAGACGGTGTGTCCTCTGCGTCTTAATTCTTGGGCCAACTCTGCCGGTTTCGGAATCGGCTCAGGATCATAGTAATGGGAAAGGACAAGAACTCTCAAAATAGCTACCCTGAGCCCTGACGGGAAAAATTATGGAACCCTAAAACAATCTTTGCCACCGTACTGGAGACCTGTCTCTCGCAGTACTCCGTTGGTGGCCGCCAGGTCGTCTGTGAACCCAAGGCCAACTCAACGGCATGACAAATCATACTTGGGTCACTGCCACTCAGAATGTTGCTGCCACACTCTATGGTTTCCGGCCTTTCCGTCACATCCCGGATCGTCACGTTAGGGATGTTAAAAATACAACATTCTTCCTGTACCGTGCCACTATCGGTTATGACACAACGGGCACTCTTCTCCAAAGCCACAAAATCGAAAAAACTCATAGGTTGGAGAAGTCGCACATCGCCCCCCTGGATTTTCAAACCAAATCGCTGAACTTTGTCGGCCGTCCGCGGGTGCAAACTTACGATCACGGGCTGTCCAAAATGAGATGCCACCAGTTCCAGCCCGGACATCAACTGGCTTAAGTGCTCCGGGACATTCACATTCTCCTCTCGGTGCATGGTTGCCAGAAAATAGAAACGCGGCTTGATTTGGAGTCTGTCCAGCACGGGGCTGGCCTCGATGCCTGCAGCGTAGGTCTCGAGTACTTCAGAAATGGGATTGCCGACAACAAAAATGCGCTCTCGTTCAATCCCTTCCCGTACTAGATTATCTTTGCTCCGGTTCGTGTACGGCATCAAAATGGTGCTGCAATGATCAATAATCCGGCGGTTGATCTCCTCGGGAACACGGTCATCATAGCAACGGTTGCCCGCTTCTAAATGAAACACCTCAATCCCCTGTCGCGCGGCTACAATACTTGAAAGGCCACTATTCGTATCCCCAAGGATCAGCACCCGGTCCGGTCTCGTCTGCCGCATGGCTTCGCCCACGCGGCTGAGAATCTGGCCCGCCTGATCCGGGAAGCTCGCCTCGCGCACACCCAAATACAGGTCGGGCGGCCGCAGGCCGAAATCGCGAAAAAAAATATCGCTCAGACTTTCATCGTAGTTCTGACCCGTGTGTACGAGCGTCTGCTCGCAGAAAGGGTCTAATTGTCTGATAATGCGACTCAGCCTGATGATCTCCGGCCGCGTCCCAAATATGGTCATCAGTTTAATTTTCATAGCCCCGAGAGAAAGCCCGCCTCCGAAAGCAGAGACCGCAGGGCTTCGCGGTCCAAGGTGTTATCCCTCGAGCAGTATTCGCTCTCCAACATCGATGCCGCTTCGCCTGAACCCCCAAGCTCTGGCAGAATCGGCCGAATGGCATAGTAGTCTCCCCGAGCGACCGTCCGAAAACACTCCTCCTCAGAAATAAGAATCTCGTGGATTTTCTCGCCCGGTCGAATACCTGTGTATTGGATCGGGATGTTCCGCTCTCCGATCATTGCCGTTGCTATGTCGAGGACCCGCGCCGAAGGCACGCGAGGAATATAGGTTTCACCCCTTTGTGCCCCTCTGGCAGCGGCAAAGATCGTATCCACGGCCCGGTCCAAGCTCAAAAGAAAACGCGTCATCTCCTTCAAAGTAATCGTCACCGGTCCTCCAGCGCGAATCTGCTCTAGGAACAGGGGGATCACAGATCCTCTGGAGGCCAGCACGTTCCCATAACGCACACACACGAAGCGGGTCCTCGAGATCTGGAGGTTGGCCGTTATAAAGATCCGCTCCTGAAGTGCCTTCGTCATCCCCATAACGTTGATGGGCTTGCATGCCTTGTCCGTCGAAACCCCGACGACTATCTCCACAGGCAGGTTGAGCTCTTGAATGACGCGCACGATATTTTGCGGGCCACCGATATTCGTCCGGACCGCTTCGAAGGGGAAATACTCACAGGTAGGAACCTGCTTCAGTGCCGCCGCGCTGAAGACGATGTCAACCCCCCGCAGGACCGAAGCAACCGCATCATAATTACGGATATCCCCTATCCGAAACTCGAGCAACTTCTCAAAATTGTGATAGATAACCTCGTCTGTGGCCGCACGACGGTGCTGGTAATCCAGCCGCATGGCATGCTGTTTTGCCTCGTCGCGGCTAAATATGATCACTTTGTCGGGAGTGCCGAGCTCCTTGCTCAGAATCCTACTCGTAAGCACCTGGCCCAGAGAACCCGTGCCTCCTGTGATCAAAACCCTCTTTCCATCTAGCAACATAGCATCCGGTTACTCCTTCTTCCAAGTGTCGTAAGCCGTCGGATCCTCCCTCATTTGCAGAACCATCGCCTGCCAAGAGGCCGGTCGCCATCCAGTAGCCGCCCTAAACCGGGATGAGTCAAGACTTCTATCGCAAACGTATCCGTCGTCTCTTTCGATTCTGACTTCGAGGCGGTAAATCTCATTGATGAGGGATAACAGATCATATTTGGAAATGGGATCGCTGGAGACATGGAAAAGACCCGACAAATCGCGGTGCTTGTCGATGATGTCCCCGACAAGCCCAGCAAGGGCAATCGTGGTAAGCCCGCTGAAGATTACCTTGGAAAATCCGCGGCAGCTTTTCCCCTTCTGCGATAAAAACCACTCTAACAGTCCATGCCTACTGTCCAACTCTCTTCCGATAAACGAGGTCCGGAGCGTTAGCGCTCCTTCGCCGCAAACCTCCCCGAGGTATTTGGTTCGCCCATATAGATCTCGCGCATCGCTTGCAGACTGCTCGTTATACCCGCCGTTTTGCCCTGAAAAGACGCAATCTGTGCTCACGTGGATTAAGCGACAACCGCGGGCGCGGCAGATCAGAGCCAAGCGAGGAGGCAGCAGCGAGTTTATCTCCAGGCTCAGCAGGGTATCCTGCGATTCGACGCGCTGCTTGACCACCCCGACGGCGTTGACGACCACTTCCGGTCGGGACCAGACAAATACCTTGAGAGTTTCTTCCGCACATCGCAGATCCACTTCTCCCTGAATCCTGTCAGGATCGAAAATGCCGAAGCGCGAATAGAACGATGACGGCTTTCGCACCGTCGCGAAGACATCAAAACGCCTGCCCAAAATCTGGTACAGCTTGTGGCCCAGCAACCCTGCCCCACCTAAAATTAAAACCCTCACGGTTGTCCCTCGTCGCACTCAGCCACGCGAAACTGCTTCCTCCAGGATTTGTAATGTCTGACGTGCAGTACCTTCCCAACTAAATAGTTTTGCCCGAGCAAGGCCTCGTTCTACCAGAGTCTTTCTTAGCCGGCTGTCTTGCAAAATCCTCACCATAGACTTTGCCATTTCTTGGTGATTCTCAGGATCGAAGTAGAGCACGGCGTCGCCGCAAACCTCCACGATCGGCTCTATGCGCGACGCGGCCACGGGCACTCCGAAAGCCATAGCCTCCAGCAGCGGCAACCCGAAGGACTCCACGCGTGAAGGAAAAATAAGTGCACGAGCGCCAGCATACAGGACCCGCAGCGTCTTCCGATCCACACCGCCTAAAAAATGCACGTTTTCGGAGAGGCCAAGCTGCCGGACTAAACCCTCCAGGGACGAATAGTAAGACACCTCTTCTGCCTTACCGGCAACCACGAGCGTCGCTGGCTCCGGTATTCGTGGCAGCGCGATCGAAAGGGCACGGAGAAGCGTCTCGTAGTTTTTGTTGTAGGTCATATTTGAGACTGCAAGGAAATAAGACCCGTCGAGCTGCAAGCGTCCCGACAGCGCCGGGGCCTGGCCCCCCAGAGAGAGGCAACCGGCGGCGTCAACCGGAGAGCCATGGGGGATAACGGTGATTTTCTCAAATGGACAGCCAAACTCTCGAACCAGCAACCGACGGGCGTATGCCGAAACAGCCACGACTTTCTTTGCCTGCTTGACCGAGGCGCGCATCATCATGCGCAGCAGCCGCCTTTTTATGCGAAAACTCGCAGTTGTCCCATAGGACTCGAGCACTAACGGATCGACATTCTGGACAAACACAACAAAAGGGAAGGGAAACAACACCGGCCCCTGGTTTCCCGGGGCGTAGAGGACATTCACGCCTTCTCTTCGAAGCAAGAGAGGTAACACCGTCTGTTCCCAACACGACCTTACAACCCATCCCCGCATAACGTAGATTATAGTTCTAAGATTAGACTGACCACTATTGGAGAGCCCCAAGGCACTTGCTTTCGCCTCGGTTGTCAAGACTACATACTCATTCTTTTGATCCAACAGAAGAAGATTCTTCAGCAGGTTTTTAAGAAAAGTCAACCCCCCTCCACTTTGTACCGATAAGGCATTAATGGCAATACGCATCACTTGATCGATCTGCTTAGATCGTTTAGAAAGGTCGCTATGTGCCCTTCTGACTGACTGTAATGGCCACTTGGCGCTGGGGTCAAGCTAGCCACCCTAACAAGCTTATGACGAATTAGTGTGAGTATAGTTCCGGGGGCGGAGGACCTCCGCTCCGGGGGGACCATTCAGAGCGCCAGGTCCAAGGATCCTTGGCTGGGCCCGACCGCGATCTCGTCGATCCCCAGGGTGGCAATCCCCCGCAAGTCCCGGGCCGCTTGCTCCAGCAGCGCGTCTTGGCCGGACCGCGGAAGCCTGGAGATTTTATTTTTCAGTGTGAAATAGTTAGGGTGGTCAGTTCGGCTTCACAAAATTGGAGGCCCTCAAAAAACGCTATCGGTAGCCGTCAGCCGACCTGACTTCTCTAAGCCCCTCGGCTAGGATTTTACGTACCGCTAGCGTGGCCGACACCTTGCACAATGCCGTCGCTCATACCAGTGGTGGGCCGTGTAGAGATTTTCTGATCGGAACCCATCACGCTGACGCCCTTGCCGTAGCGCCGAAGATCCAACATTGACAGAATCCTCTTCACCCCCGTGTAAAAACGGGGATAACGGCGGGCTATCGCCCGAGCCAATCCCTTAAGAGCCCGCTTTCGATCTATATTCTTATAAACAAGGTACTCAAAGAAAAAGGCTTGTCGTTCAATCTCTCGCAAAGAAAACCGAGGCAGGGAAAGGGTTCCCCGACCGAAGTATGTGGGATACCCGTCTCTCACCACATACCCTTCTTTAATCGCTAAATCCCCGAGCGCGGTGCCCCGGTATGGATAGAAGATCGTTTGCTGAACGATGTCGGGATTAATGCGCGCATTGAGTTGAATGGTCTTTTTGAATATCTCCTTTGTTTCTCCGGGAATGCCAACCATGTTGAAGGAGGACGCGGCGATGCCGTGCTTTCGAACAATGTCAAAGGCCTCAATGATGCGTTCGTCCCTCATGCGGCGCTGCAACACTTTTGTGCGAATCTCCTCGTCGCCTGATTCGATCCCGATGGCAATCATTACACAATTAGCCTCTTTGAGCATCTTGATCAGTTCCTCGTTGATGGTCTCAGGGCGGGTGTTGCAAGCAAAGGGACGCCGGACTTCGTTTTTGTATAGTTCAGTGAACTTCCTGACAAATGCCTTCGATTTAAAGAATGTGTCGTCGTCAAAGGCGAGGACTTCTGGGTTGTATCTGCTCAGCATATCCTGGATTTCAGCTATCGCCCTTTCGGGGCTTTTGTACCGCACCGCTGTGGAACCAGTTTCTCGCTGGCCATACAAGGGAGCGCAGCAATAGGTGCACTTAAACGGGCACCCTCGTGAGAAGGAAAAAGCTGGGTAGTTCAGGATGGTCCGCTCATCAAAAATTCCAAGATCGGGCATAGGAAGAGAATCTAGGTTGTCAGGAAGTGGATGAGGTTCGTTTCTAGTGATCTTGTCTCCATCGCGGAACCAAAAGCCTAGCGTCTTGGTGTAATCTTCGCTCTTTTCCAGCTTGTCGAGCACGGTAGTGAAAGACAACTCCCCTTCTCCATAGCAGACCCCGTCCAACGCGTCACATTCCTCGATCCATTCTCGGTACGCCGAGGGAAAGGGACCGCCAGCAAAAATCTTAACATCCATCCGTCTTTTGACCTCTGATGCGAACGCCTCCATTTGCTTCTTGTGGTTCTCGGTCAGGGAAATACCAATCACGTCAGGAGAAACATCGAGAACGTCGTTGACTGCACGCTGGATATCGAATGTGGGGAGATGGAGGAGAGCCACCTCATGTCCGGCGCGTTTTATCGCACCTGACAAAGCGGTAATCCCATGGTTCATGGTCATTTCCAGCCCCATGTTCGGATAAATGATAAGCACCTTCATAGTTGCAGCCTTCCTTTCTTATTCTCCTGCTTTAATTGGATCAATCTCCCTAGGTCTTCCTCGGCTGATTATGGAGCTACAGATTAGCATTCCTTAATAGCACCTCTAGCAGCAGTGTCAAGGGTTTGTTCAACGTATGTATACGTGGGCAGCCGGCCCGCCAACTATACCCCCTCCCTCTTTATTGCAAAGACGGGGGATTGCTACTCCGAGGGCCATCATTACCCAAAGATAGGTATCAGTGTATAAGCCTGGAACTGCTATCCACGTAGTCACTACCGTGACGATGGAGGTAAAGCTCGCCAGAGCAAACCGGTACAGAACCAGATCTGATGTCCGACGTATAACGCGTAAGAGGCCCAAGAGAATGCTGCCTACGAAGGCCAAGAAAATCCCGGTCCCCACAACCCCCCCCTCTACCAAGAGTTGCACATAGAGACTTCCGGAAGTCGCTATTTCCCCCCCTCTACCAGGATCGGACAGATAATAGGGGAAATTTCCAATACCGACACCCATTATCGGGTGGTCGGCGAAAATGGGCTTAACCTCGGCGTAGGGTTCCTCATTACCTTCGGCTCGCCCTCTCAAATTGATTACGGAATCCAAGCGATCAGTCGCAATCAACCCGGCAAACTCTAGCCGCCGGGACAGGTCCTGTGAGCTAGACCCCACTACAAAGGCAAATGTGGCAATAACGACCACCAGCCCCCCCAACAGCGACATCCGAGCCTTCCATGTCCCAAGCAGTAGAAAGAGTAGAGGAAGTAACAATATGAAGCCGATCAGCGCCATTCTGGAATTCGCAACGACAAACAGAGTGACCATCCCCAGGCAGCAAAGGAGCATGCGCCATCGTAGAACGCGCCTAGGCTGCGCGTAGGCTAGGGCGAGCACGAGGGGGCCAGCAAATAGAAGAAAGGTCGACAGTCCTATGGGCTCAAAGAATGTGGAACGCGGTCGTACTACAAAGACCCCCGCAACTGTATAGCCGGCCGTGAGGTTTCCGCGTTCCATGACGGCATTGTTGAGGTCAACGAAGGGAATCTTGAACATAGCCGCAAAGAATTCGTAGAACCCGTAAAGGGTCGCAAACAGAGACCCCCAAAGGATGAAGGTCACGACCCGCTGGAGGTCAGTCTTGGATCGGACATAGCTCAGGGTCAAGAAGAAGGCACCCACCATCACGAGGAGCTGTCCTGCTTGAATGATAGATCGAACGGAAGGCCTTCGGATTCCCGATAATGTGACGGTCGTGGGGAGGTCGGGAATCCCGAGGGTAAACACTGTGGAGATCAGTGAAAAGAAAACAAAGAAATTTAAAAGAGATACGGATATACAGCGTTTGGGGATTCTCAGCCGGCCTTCAGTCAAGGCGGCTAGCAGGCCAAGCAAGGTCAGGAGAAAAGAAACCCTGATGAAACCACCCACGTTAATAACAAAGGCAGTCATCAGTGGCAGACTTAGCAGCAATAAATGAAAGATCCGTTCAAATGTCGGCCGAACAGCAATAAAGACGGCACCTCCCATGACCCCAATTACTGCCAAAAGTTGGTACAGCTTAGCATCTAATATGGCCGGTATAAGCCGTCCGATCAGAATTCCGCTGCTCACGACCAACACCGCGGGCCAGCCAAATCTCCTGACGCGATCCACTATGCGCATGGGTTGCAGTATTTCTACTCCCATCGATCAGTCTCGGGAAAGCTTGCGAGTAGCGTCATCGAGCCTGCGCCACCCTCGCTTGCCAATCCGGCTAAAAGCAGCCATGAGCCAACACGCCAGCCCCGCGTAGGTCTTCGGCAATAACAGGTCAGTCCGCAGGGCTCGAACGAAACATACGAAACTACGACGGAGATCGCCCGCCCAGCAATAATACCTACCCGCCCCATAAAAGACCATGGCATATCGGCGCCGTACTAAACGCGACGATCTTCCATTGTTCTTTCCCTCAGGGGGACCAATGAGCCGCTCCATATACGCAAGGTGGTTAGCTAAATGTCGCTCGAAACCGGCAGCAGTTTGGCTGGCTTCGTGGTAGCGGTACCCCCCTAGAATCTCAGGGAGGAATCGGAACCGGCAAGCTTGGGCCAAGCGAATCCACAGGTCATAGTCCTCCAACGTAATCAGGTTAGGACTTTCGTCAAACAGCCCCACTTCCAACAAGCACCGGGTCTTGACGGACACTCCAGAGGTGTTCATGCAATCGAAAGGGGCAACATACACAAGGTAGTCGCGAAGACTGCCCCGGTAAAGAGGAGGAGGGCCATAACGGGATTGTCCCACAACGCGATCACCTTTTATATAATCCTGGTTGTGGCAGATGGCATCTACCGCCGAGTCTGCATGGAACGCCGCCGCAACTCGCGCCAGCTTGGTCGGATACCAAATATCATCGGAATCTAGAAAAGCGATCACGTCGGCCCTAGCTTGACGGATCCCCTCGTTTCTAGAGGCCCCGATTATTCCATAATTCCGAAAGTTAACCAGTCGGATTCGCGGATCTTTAAAAGCCTGAACTACCTCAACGGTGTTATCTTCGGAGAAGTTATTGACAACTATAACTTCCCATCTCGCAAAGGTTTGCGCCAAAACGGATCGCAGTGCCTCCTTCAAAAAGCAAGCTTGATTATAGCTTGGAATTATGATCGAGACTGCTGGCGGCGACAGAGGATTCCTCATACCGCCTTCCCAAATACACTCCGACAGAAGCGGAGGGTAGCATCGATTTCCTCGTTCATATCCCCTTGGAGAACGAAACCCGTCCCCTTGAGCTTGTCAATACGATAGTCAATGGGTGGAGAGATCTCCACAGGTGCGGGGACCGGCCGGCTGATCTCAGGAACAAATCCGAGGACCTCCTTGCACCTAATAACAATACGCTCAGCGAGATCAATAATTCTGAGGGAGCATTCCCCACCCAGGTTAAACAGGCCATCTTCGCAGGCAGACTCCGGCAACGAGAGCAGATGGGTGACTGCCCGACAAACGTCTGAGAGGCAAACCCAATCCCTGTGCTGCAAACCAGATGTTTTTAAAACCAGCTTTCGAGAAGTCACAGCCTGCCGGCATAAATCATTACCTATTAATGTCCATTGATTAATTTCGGGATGAACTGGAGTACCAAACCCATTTGAAAGGCGGAGGACCATTCCCGAAACCAATCCCCGATCCCTTGCTCCTAGAACAAAATCTTCCGCTGCTCGATGGGTGATAGCATAGGGATGAACCGGGCGAGGCAAACTTCTCTCAGTCAAAGCGCCGATCAGCGGGGAGCCGTAGACATGAGCCGTGGAAAAGTAGATGAATCTCTTGACCCTTTCGGATTGAGCTGCGAGAAGTACTTTCAAAGTGCCAAGACTATTGATGAGCAACGCCTGCTCGGGATTCGCTTCGCAATCGTTTTGGTTCAGAGCCGCAAGGTGAACCACGTATTGAACCCCACGACAGGCCGATTTTACATCCGTATCGGAGAGGGCATTCAGAGGGACTGCCTCAATTTCCTTCATCCAACCTGGTGGAGATATGCCAGGCGGATGGATCCCCAACCGAAGGTGCAGGCCAGGCTGTTGGAGAACTGCTTGCGCCAAGCGACTCCCCAAATAACCAGACCCTCCTGTGATGAGAACGGTCTCCCTATCCATACTAGGAAACTCTCAAGTCGCAACTACTTCCACAGCTTCCACGGAGGATTACCGCTTTGCCACAATTCTTGAAGCAGTTGCAGATCCCTAGGAGTATCCATGCATTGCCAGAAACCCTTGTAGGGATACACCATCAGCTCTCCCTGAGCGACCAGGCGCTCGAACGGGCCCCTTTCGAGCACACAGTCGTCGCTCTCCGAAAGGCAATCGAAAAACTCGCGCTTGAACACGAAGTAGCCGCCGCTGATAAACGAGTCCTGGGTCTGCGGCTTTTCCATGAATGACGTCACGCGGTTTCCCTGGATCACGAGCTCGCCGTACTGCGACGCTGGGCAGACGCCGGTGACGGTGCCGATCTTTCCGTGAGACCGGTGAAATTCGAGCAGATCTTGGATGTTGAGATCCGTCACTCCATCGCCGTAAGTAAGCATGAAGTCGGGCGTCTCTACGTAACGGGCAACCCGTTTGACGCGCGCTCCGGTCATTGCGCTCAAGCCCGTGTCCACGAGGGCGACACGCCAATCGGTCGCGTTGCGCTTGAGCGGGATTTCGGTGGCACCGTTTTTCAGGTCGACAATGAAATCGTTGTCGAGGAATTGATAGTTGAGGAAATATTGCTTGATGACCTCACTTTTATAGCCCAGACACAGGATAAAATCGCTGAAGCCGTAGTGGCTATACGTTTTCATGATGTGCCACAGAATCGGCCGTCCGCCGATCTCGACCATCGGCTTGGGGATATTGTCGGCGACATCGCGGATACGAGCGCCGTGGCCACCGCAGAGGATGATGGTTTTCATTTCTATCGTTCTCACATCGACCTATACAATTCCATATAGTTCTTCACAGCAATATCGGCTGTGAACATTTTAAAGAACCGTTCCTGACCTTTCGCTCCGAACCATTTGGACAATTCCGGGCGCTCAATAAGCTGGCCTAACGCATTTGCTAGCGACTCGGCGTTCCCAGGCTCTACCAAGATTCCCGTTTCTCCTTGCACAATCTGTTCCGGAGTCCCAGCAAGCGCACTCGCTACAACAGCCTTTCCCAATCCCATAGCTTCCAGCGTCACATTTGGGAAATCTTCACTATCAATCGATGACAGGACAAGAATGTCTAACGCATTCAGCATGTCAACAATGTTATTTTCTTTGCCTATGAAATGCACCACAGCAGATAACTTATTGAGACGTACGAGTGAGTCCAGCTCGCCTCTAAGCGGACCATCGCCTTCCAGCCATACCGCGATTTTTTGACTGATTACGGGGTTCTGCTCCAACAAGATTGCCAATGCCTCTAGCAGAACCCGATGCCCTTTTCTCGGCTCCATCAAAGCAACAACACCAATCACGAGTCCATCGAACCGAGCATCCACACCCAGACGATTGCGGACTTGAGCGCGAGACTCTGTGAGTGCGCATAAGCGAATACCGTTATGTATTGACTGGACTTGACCGCTCTTCAGAGCAAGAACCTCTTTCAGTCGATTAGCAGCTGCCCGCGAACCCGTCACGAACCTGTCAGTTGACCTAACGACCAGCCGATCAATGGGAAAATCAAACCAGCGGTCAGGACTTTTGTAACCGACTGCCAAGTTATTCACCACCATTAACACATGTTTAACACCCGCTACTTTGGCGGCGACTGCGGCGGCGCGCGCGGAGCGAGCAGCCGGATACCCACCATTATTGACATGGACCAGATCCGGAGCGAGCCGACGGAACAGGTGACTGAGAATCAGCACATCGTAGATAAAAAACGGGAGTATCGTTAAAAGCCGGAATAGAAACCTCGTGACTCGGCTGAGCATCTCCGGAACCTGTTTCCAGTTCTTCTCTGGCCAGTTCTGCACGGGTAGAGACAAGGGGACAACTAGAAAATCTGGGGATATATGCTGATAAAAACCTTCCGTGTATGCCACACTCTGCCGATAGCTGAAGCTGATCTGGTGCTTCTGACGCAGATCGACGTTGGTCCAGAAATTAACCAGCATCTTTTCGCAGCCCGCGAAAAATGGACATTCCGAATGGTAATGAATTCTCAATTTGAACGCGCTTCAATGAGACACCGCCGATAATGCTCGATGGTCACACTAAGGCCATCATCAAGGGATGTCTGAGGCTTCCATCCCAAAATGGACTCGGCCTCCCTATAGCTGGCAACATATTCCATAATTTCACTTGGACGATAGCTCTTCTTTCCAAACTCAATCGCTTTTCTTGCATTTGGACCGATTTTCTGTGCGACGAGCAAAGCCAATTCTTTCAACAACACGGGAGCCCCACTGCTGATGTTGATAACCTTGCCAAGATCTCCGGGAAAAGTCGCCGCAAGAACGACAGCATTGATCAAGTCGTCAATGTAGATATAGTCGCGGGTTTGCTGCCCCCCACTCATTGCAAAGGGTCTACCCCGCAACAGCGCCTGGATCAACGCCGGCAAAAACATATCGGCGGCTTGGCCTGGGCCATAGGCCAGAGACGGCCGTAAAATCATCACAGGCAGATTGTGAGCTCGATGTAGTGTCTGCAACAGGTGCGTTGCGGCCGTTTTGGAGAATGAATAGGCGCTGACAGGTGATTCCCGCATGTCTTCGAGGAACGGTACGGCTGAATGACCATATTCCTCGCAAGCACCCATAGCAACAAACCGTTGGACGTAGGGCTTGTCGATACAGGCCTCCGCCAAATTCAGCGTTCCAATGAGGTTGTCTTCAATACTCTGCCTGAAATGTTCAATGCCACCGGTTCGCGATTTGTTAGCAGCCAGATGGAAAACAGCATCTGGTCGGACTTGGTCGACAAGGGCGTTGATGAATACCTTATCAGTAATGTCGCCGCAAACCGCTCCTTCAATAGAGCCGGTCAGGCCGGCATTCCGCGCTATTCCGACAACTTTAACCCCACGCTCACGAAGAGTGGTGGCAAGGTGATGGCCGAGGAAGCCTGAAATTCCGGTGAGGAGGGCGACCTTCATTTATGCAGCCGCATTAAACTGATTGACGTCTCGCGATGACTATAAGATCGAGAAAGAATTCTCGTCGGTCAGGAAGGATTTTCTGAAATGCCAAACCCATTAACTGGATTGGCATGCATAAATATTTGACTTTCTGAAACAAGTACTCATAGGGCCGTGTGCCGCAGCCGATATCGATCCAAGCGGATCTAATGCCACTCATTAATCGGAACTCCGTTATGAAGGTAGGACTAAGCAAAGAGGCCATATTTTCTTCAACTTGCTATGGGTCACTTAATAACTCTTAGGTAAAAGGTCAAATCATCCAAGGGATAGAGATGCGACAACAACCGCTCATATGCCACGGGCCAAAGATTGGCTGCAAAAAGGACAAGTCGTTTGAACAATCCATTTTTCAGGGATTCGTTAAAGACGCGCCTCTCAATGCTAAAACGCGCGAGGCTATAGTCATATAATTGACAATGCGGGTGGCGCGGATCAAAATAGGATAAAGATTCAACCGTGAAGAAATGCCGATGGGTTGGGTCGATATACGCCCATCTCGCACGAAAATAAGGAACAACGATCTTCACGAGTGCGCCAGGCTTTGCAATGCGATGCAGTTCTTCCAGCACTTTAATCACATCTTCTAGATGCTCAAGCACGTTATCGACATAGATCCCATCAAACTCAGAATCCGGTAATGGATAGGGAAAGCTATTCAGATCATGGACGACGTCAGCATTGGTACGAGGGTTGATATCCAAGCCAATAGAGCCAGCGCGTTTTCTGTTGCCGCAACCAAGGTCGAGAACTTTATTCATGGCCAATAAGAATTCGTTTTATGCACTGACTGGTCGGTTCGAAACCCGCGCATATCGGTCGCAGAACAGCGCACAGGCATGCTGTACCTGACTGCTTCCCCACCAGGCGCTGACATCGTCCCAGAACAGTGCGGCCCGTGCCGCCGCCTCCGGAGTGTCGAGCAGGATACCCGTCGAATCGACGGATTGTCGATCCGGGGTTTCGGAATAGGCAGTTCAGGTTCGAACGAGCCGATGTAACCCATGAACACCGGATCCAGATGGAACCGGCGCTTCAGATGGAGGAAGAAATCGAGATTCATGATGCTGACGTTGTGCTTATCCAGAATCTCCTGGTCAAGCACCCGCTGAGCCACCGCATAGATGCCGCGAAGATTGGGGACGCCCAACACTAGCACGCCACCGGGCTTGACCCACCGCAGATGCGCCTCCACGACAGTGTCCACGTCCGTAAGATGCTCAATGAACCCCAGTGACATCACAACATCGAACAATCTGTCGGGCGTGATCTGGAAAAAGTCTCCAGCCCGAAGGAAACCGATGTCGGTCAACTGCAGGATCTGAAAATTTTTCTCAGTGGCCCGCATGCCGGCTTCCGAGTAATTAATGCCGCTCGGCTTGAGTCCGAGTTCCTTGGCCAGAAAGTGCAGCCATTTCCCAGGCGCGCACCCGATTTCGAGCACCTCACCCCTGGACGCCGAGAGATGCGTCTTAAGCGCGTCGGCCAGACACCGGTCATATGGGAACTCCCAGTCAATGGTGCTGGGAAGCTTGGCCGCCGCCCAGAAGTCCTCCCAGAACTTCACATCAGTCAGGTCCATGTGCCTCCACGATTCATCGCGCCACCAGCCTTAGCTTCTGCAGACAACAGTACAGTATTGAAGAACACAGATTGGAAAACCGGCAGTTACGGGCGACCAGCCTGGTCGTCCACTTAACAACTTGGAAAATCTGTCCAAGTGCTTAAGACCACCTCTCTATCTTCCCATGCGCAAAGGAAGCATGCTGTCTGCTGCATCTTGATCAGTCCCAGCAGAAACAATCGTAACCGTTTTTCGTAACGACTTCTCGGGAATATCCGTGGCCGGCGGGGCACATCCAAGGCTATAGCGCAGATGCTCAAAGATCAGGCGCATCACCAGCGTGGGCTTATTCAAGTGACGCAACACCACTACGATCACAAGAAGGAAATAAAATATGCGCCGAGTAATCGGATTTAACAACAGGGGCGCAAATTTAACTCCGGACTGAATATTGAAATAACCTGAGTCGCGAACAAAGGCATGAGCTTTCTGGTGCGCCCCCCCCAATGTGGTAGCGTGCGTTTTTTCACTAACCCGTACAACCTGTATCCCGCAGCCTTGATGTAGTACGATGCAACCTGCAGCAGGGAAAGCCCAGCTTCCCGACCGTATTGAGTCCGGTAATGGTGTGCGTCTAGATACACCAAGATTTGAAGCCGCCAGGTCAGCACCTTCAGCAGCGGCAGCCCCGTGAGATTAACAAAATGGTCTGTCGCATAGGCATCGGTATCGCTTATCCTGATCAGATATTGTTCCTCGTCGTCGATATTTCTGCCAATCAAACCATGCTGGCGAGCGTATTCGTATAAGGGCGTGCCGGGCAACGCCTGCGCGTAATTAATACTAATTGACCCACTGGGTACTTTGCCTTCCCACTCTCTGATATAAGGGGAAAGCTCTTTCAGAAACTCGATTGTCTCGCGGATCGTATCATCATTTTCCCCAGGCATTCCGATAACCAATTGGATGATGGTGTCTAACCCCGTTTCATAGGTCCATTTCAAAGCGTTGATATTATCCTCAAGCGTCGCGTTCTTTTCCATAATCTTGAGCATCTTTGGACTACCTGATTCAATACCGTAAATAGCCGCGACGCAGCCATTGTCCTTCCAATGTTGCAGAATTTCCTTGCTTACTGTTCGAACCCTCACGCCGCAAACAATCCACTTCAATCCCAATTCGCCAAGGCGACTCGCGAGTTCCCAGGTAACCTTCCGGTCAGCGCCGAAATTTTCATCGGCTGCTTGGACATAGCCCACATTGTATTGCGTCATTAGATGACGCAGATGTTCAATCGTCTTATCAACCGGGCGAACCCGGAAACCTTTTTCAAAACGGTGGCAGAACGTGCAGCGCGCAACGCATCCCTTTGCCATCGTTACCGTGGCGACTGTCTTTCCCGGCTCCGCCTCGCCCCTTAAGCCGAATACTCGTTCGGAGACTTCGGCTGAAATAAAATGGGGAAGCGAGCCATCTGCTTCTAGGATGCCATAGTCCGGCGATTCTATTTCTTCTGCCGAAGGCTTTCGTCCATAACCGGTAAAGACGAATCTCCGTTGCTCATCCAGAAATGCAATACCCTTGGTTTCCCGCAGTCGGTCGTAATTCAATGGCTTCTCGTACAAGACCGGGATCAAGTCCTGAATGATAAATTCCCCATCGCCGATTACACACAAATCGACTTCGCATTTGCGTAGGAGGATTTCTGCACTCGTAGCGAGATTGCCGCCGACAACTATTACCGTATCTGGCGATACGCTGTGAATCAGCTTCGACAGATATTTAGTATATACATAGGCCGTCGATACCACCGCGCTAATGCCAACAATATCGAACTGGTGCTGCTTGAAATAGGCTTCGACTTGCTTATGGCTGTAGCGAAAGTAGTCAATGTTGAAAAACTCAGCATTTTCGCCCATTTTTCGCAGGGACTGAATAATCGCCATACTTCCGAACGGCGGATAATCAGTCGGGTTGTCAAGTTTTTAGTTGAAATTTTCCTGAGTGACTCCTGTCTGAACTCATCACGCTGCCGACTTTAGCTTCCGAGATTCTGCCTGCTCTGCCTCGATCGCTGCCACCACCTGCTTGATGGCCGCGTATCCTTTGACCCTCTTGAATCCCCGCTCGCAGTGAAGCAGCACAGCTCCCAACCACCGCTGGGTCATCCGACTCCCACGATACCGCTTGAGATTGTCTTCGCAGTCCCTCACCGTAGAGAACATGCTCTCTATCGGATTGGTGGAGTGTAGCGTCTTCCTCAACAGCGCCGGCACCTTAAGCCGATGCAGCGTCAGGATCTCCTCCCGCGCCTCCCGCAACGACTCGGCCGCCGATTCGTTGATCTGGCTTAGCCACTGCTCAAAGTCCCGAAGCATTCTCTTGGCATCGGCGTAACTGTTCTGCTCCAGCGCCGCTCGAAACCGCCGATGCGCTTCCTGCCTCCACCGCTTGGCCAGGTGGCGCTGGATGTTGCGATCCTTGTGAATCGTGCAACGTTGGTGGACGAGCCCGCTGCCTACTCGCTCTTTGAGCGCCTTGATAATCCCCTTACCTCCGTCAGTGACAAAGAGGATTTTCTTCGATAACACCAACCCCCGACTCTCCAACTCCGAGAAAAGCGCCTCACAGATCTCGTGGTTCTCGGTCGCCCCTTGCCAAAACCCCAGCACCTGCTTCCTCCCAGAGACATCAAGCCCTAAAGCTATGATAAAGGCCTCTTCTCCTCGATGTATCGTGTCGAGGAAAACGGCAAAACAGTGAACCTCCTTTAGAGTGCGTTCCCGAAACTCCTTGAGCTTTGCTGCCGTCGCCTCAATGAGGTGGCGCGAGACCGAACTGGCCGAAACCCCAAAGGCCTGGGCCGCTCCCACCAGCGTCTCCTGGTATCTGCGTCCTGCCAACCCCCGGAGCACTCGCCCCAACAGCTCCTCCGAAAACTCTCCCCGCTCCTTTAGCTTCCCGTACGTCCTCAGCTCCATCTCGCCCTCAACCCCTCGAAGTCGGGGATGCTCCACCTTTACCTTGCGATCCCCGATAAAAACCGACCCCGGCTGGCTCGCCTACTTGCGCACCTCTGAGCTGTAGGGCTGATAATCAGGGCCGGCAATTTCCTCGCGCTCCAGGTACATCACTGCCTCGGCTACCATCCGCCCTAAATCCAACGCCAATCCGTCCAACCCCCGCTTGCCCTCCGAGATCACCTCCGCCATCCGTCCCACCAACCACCTCCTGCCTCGAAGCTCTTGGAAAAAACGGCTTGCCTTCTTCCTCCAAATGGTGTCTTCTCTCATACAAGTGGCTCCTTTCCTTGATCGGTTAACCGTGGATTGTTCCACGGTGGAGCCACTCATTCAAATTTCAACTAGGTCCAGTATAACCTCATCAGTGAGGTATGGACGTATCGGGGTAGTACAAATACAAATTTTCATGCCAAAGTATCCTGGTATCAAAAGTCAAAAGAACCTTTAGCAATCACTTGGTTGCCCAATCGTAGCACACCGAAGGCATACGGTACAGATAAGGTCCTACGCGGTCATTTATCCTACGGGCTTCGCATCGAATGGCTGATCGAGCTGTTGAGCCAGGCGACCTCGGGCCGTTTCGAAAAATCCGCCCCAGTCCTTGTTGCGCGAAGCCTCGTAGGAAAGCAGTTCGAGATCATCATAGTTGCTCAGACTGCCGTCTTGTGCAGGGACTACCAGGTCGCCGGGGAGCTTGCGCGAGTATGGGCTGTACGGACAATACACCTGCCCCAGGTACGCATTGGCGAGCCTGTTCTGCAAGGCATAACAGGCCGAGAAGACGAACACGAGGACGCATTGAGCCCCCGCAATGCATGAGATATCGAATCCCTCTGCCGCCTCGAGGATATCCTCTATCTCGATAAGGACTTCTGGCGGTTTCCTCTTGAATTCGCGAAGCTTTTCCAGCAACTTGCGATGGTGCGAGTCGGTTATCACGGCGACCGTCGAACCCGCTTCTGCCCAACGCGTAAGCTGGTCTTCAAGATCATCCAGCGCCTTTTCAGTTGCGTAGTACTTGCTCTTGAGACTTTCCTGCAGGAGATAATTGACCATCTCCTTTCCGTTGTAGCTCTCGCAACAACAATCAAGTGCAAGCCGATAATTTTGCAAGAGCTGCTCGTCGCGAAACCCGTCGATCCGGGCAACGAGGGCGCTGCGTTCTCTCAGAATGTCCACCCGCGCCACCAACTGACCCTCTATACACAAATAGTCGATGTTTGTTCGCATGAAACACAACAGCGCGTCCAGCGGCGTTTCGACGATAGGTTCCCCGTTGTCATTAAATGATGTGTTAAGCAATACAGGGGTACCTGTGATTTTCGAGAACGCGTTCAGAAGATCATGATATGCACCGCTTGCCGAAGTGACCGTTTGAACGCGCGCCGTATTGTCAACGTGAACAACCGCAGGTATCTCCTGCCTGGCGCGCGCCTTGGCCTGCGGTGCCAGCAGCATGAACGGACTGTTCCGTCCGCCGAGATCGAAGTAATCCTCTGCGTGTTCTGCCAGCACGCTCGGTGCAAAAGGACGATAAAGCTCCCTGTGCTTTACCTTGGCATTGAGTACATCGCGGATGTAAGGATTCCTAGGATCGGCAAGAATGCTGCGATGGCCGAGCGCCCTGGGACCGTACTCGCTGCCGCCGTGGAACCAGCCAACAACGTTGCCATCTGCGATTAATTGCGCTACTTCCGTTACACTGGCCGCTCGATGAGGAGTTTTAAAGTGACCGAAGAGCGACGTCGCCTCCTCGACCGAATAATTCCGTCCCGTGTATGCATGGGGAAATTGGAGCTTCGTTTTGGTACGGGAAAATTGATGGTAACCAATCAGTGCCAGGCCAAAGGGAATTCCGGTATCACTAGAAGCCGGCTGAACAAACAGCTCATCCACTACTCCCTTGTCAAGCAAAATGTTGTTGGCAACACAGTTAAGCGCAACACCGCCCGCCATGCACAGTCGCCGCAGCCCGGTTTTTTTGCACGCATAGTCTGCCAAGTGCAACAGGGCGCGTTCAATCTCGTCCTGCACGTCGAAGGCAATGCGGCTGTAATACTCGTTGGTAACTTGTGCGCGGTCCGAACACGGTGGAAGTTCCTGTTTTATCACAGTCTCCGGTAGGCGCTCAAGAAATTTGCTGTAGTCAATTTCGAGCCCGCGGTATCTCCCATTAATTTTCAATATCGGCCCTGGTTTGTCGCGACCGTAAGGCGCAAGCCCCATGGTTTTGCCTTCCTCGGCGGTTCCGAGCATCAGCACTTTGCGCGAAATGGCCGTGTAAAGCTGCCCGAGGCCATAGAAACGAGACCGCTCGATAAATTCGATCTTCGTACCACTACCCCGGTAAAGGCTGATCGTTTCCATGTCGCTTCCAACGCCATCGACGATCAAAATTGCGGCTTCTTCGAACCCTGACGGGTAAAACGCGCTGGCCGCGTGCGCGCAGTGATGAGATTCGGCGATGATCAGCTTGCTCGCGGGAATTCTAAGCTTTGACATTATATAGTCATTCTCGAGCTTCCGGTATGCGCGATTGGAATTCAGGAATCGCCTCTCGGCAATCCAGTCAGTCACGAAATAATCTATCTGATCAAGGCTCTCCAGTCCGAAAGCATCGAGACAATATTTGATCGATCGCACTGGCGAAAAATAGGAGTTTTTGACCCGCGCGAGACGCTCTTCGGAAATGGCGACGTATCGCGGTGAAACCCCCGGCCTTTCTGGAGAGTAAATCACGGCAGCTCCCGCGTCTTTATTCGCGCAATTCAGAAGCCCACAGATATACATGCTTGTCCTTTGTATGGTTAAACACAGCGTCCTAATTAACGCCGCATAGTTGGAGTATAATGTCGTCGTGTTCCCTTGGGGAGACGGCGATGCGAAAGCTGCAAATCCGGGAGGCCGAGGTGATGCAAATCTCGATCCGGCAAGAGATCAGTCGCTCGGAGAAGGCGCGCTACGACCACCGGCTCCACGGGGTGCTGCTGGTCGCAAACGGGCAAAGCTGCGGGGCGGTAGCAGAACTGTTTGGCGAGAATCCGCGCACCGTGCAACGCTGGATGAAGCGTTTCGAGGCAGGCGGGTTCGACGCGTTGCGCAAGGGCGAGCGGGCAGAACGTCCGCGCGCGCTCGATTCGCGACAGTGGCGACCCTGGAGCGCGATTTGCGCCACAACCCGCGCCACTACGGACATGAGCAAAACCTCTGGGACGGCAAGCTCTTGCGTGAGCACCTCAGATCGCGCTACCGGATTTCTCTGGGGGTACGCCAATGTCAGCGCATCTTTGGCAAGATGGGGTTTCGACTGCGTAAGCCCTGTCTGCTAATGGGTGACCCTAGGTAGTCCAAGCCGACCCCGTGCGAGTTGCGGCGGTAAAAAAAACTGCGTCGTCTGGCCCGGCGCGCTGACATCGAACTGTGGAACCTGGACGAATGCCATTTCCAACAGCACGGCACGCGCACCCGCATGTGGGTGCCACCCGAGGCAAAAGACCCCATGCAGCTGTACGCCTCGACTCGCCAATCGATGGCCTGCTTCGGCGCGGTGAGCCTTCTGACTGGCAAGTTCGTGCGCTCCATCGTGCCCAAATTCAATGCGGTAACCTTCGAGGCGTTCCTCAAGAAGCTGTTGCACAAATACCAGCACATCCTGAGCTTGCCGTTCTTACCACCGTACAGCCCGCATCTCGCCCCGATCAAGCGTGTCTGAAAGCTCCTACGGCGCCGCGCGACACACAATCGATACTTCGGCCACGCTCGACGAACACATCACGGCTGCAACCTCGTGCTTCGATCGCTGGCGAAAACCAAACCCAGTGCTGCGACGTCTATGCGGCATTATTTAGGTCGCTGTGTTTAAACGAGCCGGCATCACCCTACCAACTCCCACTGCATCGGTGTGCCTTTCTTCACTGCCCGATTCACTTTTTTGCCAATTAGTTGCTCAAGGTACTTGGGTGACAAGCCATGTCCGGGACGGACAGCGCGCAGGTTCTTGCGGGTAAGCACATCGCCCGCATTCATGTCTTCGGCAATGTACAGGGAACGGCGGAATACCAGCGAGCCCCGCTCTGCTTCCGTGGCGCCGTAGCATACTTGCCCGAGCGCTTGCCAAGCGCGTTCGGTTTCCAGGACAAGTGCCGCCATCTCGTCCGGCTCCAGCGAGAACGTGCTGTCGACACCCCCATCGGCGCGGCGCAGTGTGAAATGCTTTTCGATCACGGTCGCACCTAGGGCAACGGCAGCACCAATACCCGTAGTGTGGTCGGACAAACCCACCTCGCAGCCAAACAGTTCCCGCATGTGGGGGATGGTGCGCAGATTGGTGTTTTCCGGTGAGGCAGGATAGGTGCTAGTGCATTTGAGCAGCACCAGGTCTTCACAGCCAGTTTCGCGCGCCGCGCGCACCGATTCATCCAACTCGGCAATCATCGACGCCATGTCGGTCGAAATGATCATCGGCTTGCCGGTGGCGGCCACACGCTGGATCAACGGAATATCCGTGTTCTCAAATGATGCGATCTTGTAACACGGGACTGTCAACGATTCGAGGAAGTCGACCGCCGTCTCGTCGAAGGGGGTACTGAAGCACGCCATGCCCAACTCCTTGGCACGACGCATAATAGGCTCGTGCCACTCCCAAGGCGTGTAGGCCTGCTGGTAGAGCTTGTAGAGCGAGGACCCCTTCCACAGCGATTTGGGGTCATCGATGAAAAACTCCCCCTTGTCGAGGTCGAGGGTCATCGTCTCGGCAGTGTAGGTCTGCAACTTGAGCGCGTGCGCACCAGACTTGGCTGCGGCTTCGACGATTTCCAAGGCGCGTTCGAGTGACTGGTTATGGTTGCCAGACATTTCGGCGATGATGAAGGGCGGCGCCTCCCGCCCCACCGTCCGACTGGAAATACATATGGCCATATTCATTTTCCTTCGGCACCAAAACACCGTGCTTTCAGCGCTATCTTGCTGTCTTCCCAGTCCTCACTGAATTTGGCGAGGCATACGATATCTTCGTAATTACCATTCTTGAAGAGGTGCTTGCGATTCGGCTTGCCGCCCCGCTTCCAGGCTCGATAGCCGCTGATGCTGACTGCCAGTGTCGAGCACAGGGCGTTGAGAATGGAGATGGAGTAGTAAACAAAAAGACAGGTGACAGATTTTGCACTGACTAGGCTGCACCGCCGAGCAATTTTGCCGGCTGCGTGGAGATGAATTCTTTCGAAAAGAAAGGTGGCCAGTTTCTTGTACCACGACACTTTGACTGGAGTGAAAGGGGCGGTGAGAAACATGGCTCCACTTGAAAGTGCCGGTGATTTCATAAGACTGCTACCGTCCAGCCCGGAGCGGGAGCATCGAATTGCTGTCGTCCTCATGTCGGCTGGAGACTGAGGGCACTATCTTGCGAAGTGACTTTGTGGGCAAGTCCTTCGGGGGTGCCCCCTTAAGCAGGCTCCACATAACGTGATCCATGAGAAGCTTCACGGATTGCAGCGATGATACCAAATGTTGTACAGCGACCGCCATAGCCAGCAGAGGGTAGACAAAGCGTCTCGTAAATGGATTCAAAAGGAGAGGTGCGAACTTCAACCCGCTGTGTATGTTGAAATACCCGGAGTCAGTCACAAAACTGTATTCCTTTTGCTCTCCTCCCTCTTTCTCTTTTGCGAATCGAGCTAACCAGCTCTGGGGCAGGATCCTTTTGGCCACAGACATGAACCAATTTCGAACACCTAACTTCTGAGCAAATTTTACACACGCGATCTTTATGTAATACCCAAGCACCTCCTGCAGTGGAATATAAACGTTCATTTTTCGCTGTCTGAGAAAGTAGGCGTCCAGTTCGGCGAGTATCAAGTACCGCCACATCAGCACTTTAAGGAGCGGTTGGCCTGTATAATTGATGAAATGATCCTCTTTGTACGCATCCGTGTCGCTGATTTTCAGCAGATACTTTTCTTCATCCTCTAAGGTCTCACCGATAAAGCCATGCTCTCGAGCATATTCGTACAGGGGGGTTCCGGGTAGGGCCTGGGCATAGTTGATACTAGTGACATCGCTCGGATAATGATTGTCATCCCAAAAGAGGTAATAGGGGGAAACCGTCTTGAGGAAATCAATAGTCTCATAGATGGTGCGATCCGTTTCGCCGGGCATGCCGATCACCAGTTGAACGATCGTTCCCAAGCCAGCTTCATAAGTCCATTTAAGGGCATTAATGTTAGCTTCGACCGTGGTATTTTTTTCCATGACATCGAGCATTGTCTGGCTACCCGATTCGACACCAAAATAGACCTTGATGCAGCCGTTCCGCTTCCAGTGTTGCAGCGATTCCGGCGTTACGGTTCGGGTGCGAACCCCTGCTACCATCCAGGCCATACCCAATTCCCCTAAGCGTGTTGCCAATTCCCCAGCTAATTCGACATCCGAGCCGAAGTTTTCATCCGCTACATTGATAAAAGCGACGTTATAATGTTCTTTCAGAAACCTGACGTGTTCAATGACCCTGTCAGCCGGCCGGGCACGAAACCCCCTTTCCCAACGATGGCAGAAGGTACACCGGGCAACACAACCTTTCGTCATCAGAACTGTCGCAATTTTCTCACCATCTCTTAGCGGCCGGGAGTTTCCCGTCAGACAGGCCTGATGTTCTTGCACACCTAATACCGTTTTAGCATCCGCTATGAAATAGGAAATAGATCCGTCAGCCTCCAAGATGCTATAGTCCGGAGATTCTATCTCCTCAGCTGAAGGGCGGGGGCCATATCCCGTAAAGCAGAAGTCCCCCCGCGCATCTGAGAAACAAATCCCTTTGGTGGTCTTGAGTCGTTCATAGTTGAGTGGCCTCTCATAGAGGATCTTGATCAGATCTTGAATGATCAGCTCACCATCACCGGCCACACAGAAATCGACCTTGCATTTATTGAGCAGGATTTCGGCACTGGCCGCAAGGTTGCCACCTACAATGACGATGGTTTCAGGTGAGACTCTGTGAATCAGCTGTGTCAGATACTTCGTATAGGCGTAGGCCGTCGAGACGACAGCGCTAATACCCACGACATCGAATTGATTGTCCCGGAAATAGCTTTCAATCTCTTCGTGTTTATAACGGAAGTAGTCGATGTTGAAGAATTCTGGATCCTCGCCGATCTTGCGAAGCGATTGAATAATCGCCATGCTGCCAAAAGGAGGAAAGGTGGTGCATACGGGACGAATCGGAGTTGTACAAATACAAATTTTCATAAGGGCACCTCTAAAAGCTGATCTTGTTGCATGAAGCGTCTATACTTGTCCAAATCCTAAGTGGAGTACGATACTATTCTTTTTACGGGCCCAATAATAATTGATGGGTTCAAATAATTTTGACGAGGGAGTCAATCACGTCGATGAGATGAAGTTTTGTGGGTTATGACGTGACCCTATCGGCAAAAACTTCCCAGACACCTTTTTCGCCCAGATGGGGGGATTTGACGTATTTAAATTGGTAATCTTCATAGCGGCTTCGCGGCCAAGTGTCGTAGCGAAAGGAAATATGTTCAGACCAACGAGGATCACTAATGTTGATGGCCTTGAGACCAAGGGCAGCAGCCATCATATCAACGTAATCTGAAAATCCTTTCTTGATCATCTCGGCTGTTTTAACCACCATGATTGGTTTGTCAAAAAGAACAGCATAGCTAACGGAGGTCGTGGCATGCATGATCACCATGGAGCTGGCTGCCACGAGTTCGACGGTTTTCCCTTTAATGATCTCGCGACCTCCAAAAGCAAGGGAGTAATTTTCATAATTGGAATAGGGATGTGACGCAATCACCACCTTCAGCCCGGTTTTAATTTCGACAAGGTCGAACATTTGACTCATTTCTTCGAGGTATTTTTTTTCATCAATTGTCTTGATTTTAAGGAGTGAGGAGTCTCGATGTTGTGCGGCCGCTTCATCCAAAAAAACACAGATCTTCTGCCGATCTTTAGTGACAGACAGGCTTCCATTATTTTGATATCGAAGATAGGCATCATAATCTAAAGAATGAATAGGAATTACACTACTTCGGGAGATATTTCTTTGGGTAATAAATCGAGTGAGAATCTCCGAATCAGTACTAAAAATTTTGTAGGGTAGAGGATACAAAAACCTATGTCTTGTGCACCACAAGATGAATTTTCGGATCAGGTAGTGAAACACCTTCTTTGGGGAAGAGTTTTTTTTGATCAACATCTTTATGCGATTACCAATTGTTGATGGCCAGGAAAGAATGGGGAGGGCCCCCGCTGATATAATGATATATTTTGCACCGTATTTCCTTAAAATCCTGAACACTCTTTCTACCCGCATGTCCAAATCAGAAAGACCAACCAAGTAATCAACGAAAAAAGTCCGCGCCGAATGCTCTCTTACTTTTTTCTTAAGCTCGCTGTATGACTCAAAAATAGTAATGTACTCCCCTCTCACAACGTCTGGACTGATATGGCTCAAGAGTGCCTGTCGATTGAGTAGTTTCGAAAGATCGAACACTAAAATTTCGTACCCCTGGCTACGCAGGTATTCAAAACTGAATTTTTGCACCTCCCTTGGAGTGATGGGCCACCGGACCAGAAAAATTATTCTCACGTCAGTCTCTTAAAACCCGCATGTTTTATGGGGCCGTCAAGATGGTGGGCGATACTTTCGCCACGGTTTAGCCAATCGCGGATTTGTGAAAAGACCTGGTATGTTGCCGCGGTGAATTTTTCGATGACTTCCGGGGTGTAGGCAAGGGTTGAGTAAACAGCGGCTCCCGCGAGAAACCCTTTCTTAAGCATCTCTTGGGTATAAAAGGTCTGCAGGGCCAATGCCTCCGGATGACTGAAATTGATGTGAGTCAGCGGTTTAATACCTGAGATTTTTATTTTGAGGTCGGCGGCATGTGCTGCCTCGGTCCATCCTTGGTTGATCGCTGTTCCGTACTCAACCACTTTCTCCTGAACGTGTTGTGCACGCATCTTGACAAGGGTTGCCAAGGCCGCGACAAACCCGACCCGCTCCGTCCAGAACGTACTGCTAATAAAGCTTTCCTGAGCGGCATCCATGACGTCTCTCTTCCCCACAACGGCTGAAATGGGAAAACCGTTTCCCAGCGCCTTGCCAAACACCACCATATCCGGTGTGACATCATAGGTGAGATGGATGCCTCCAAGATTGACTCTGAATCCGGAGGTGACTTCATCAAAAATTAATACGGCACCGATTCTGTCGGCGATTTTTCTCACTCCCTCAAGAAAGCCTCGTTCAGGATCGTGGTCTCGAACCGGCTCCATGATGATGACACCCACCTCACCCGGATTTTCGTGAATGATTCTTTCAAGCCCTTCGAGGTTATTGTATCCGAAGGGAAGAGCTGTACTCTTGAGCGTTCTCGTAACACCTTTGGGGTTTAAGCCCGGCAGGAGTTGGCCGTCGAGATTACTTTGATCTCCGAGATTCGAAGAAAGGTACCAATCGTGC
>Ga0209824_10000091_pt1 | contig 62093 bp, 62 predicted proteins | sample VDWuncwatermetaG_FD_184124 | JGI IMG/M metagenome (GOLD analysis project Ga0209824, IMG submission 184124) | Wastewater microbial communities from Netherlands to study Microbial Dark Matter (Phase II) - VDW unchlorinated drinking water (SPAdes)... ... | reverse complement strand
GTCAGTCTGTCATTCCGACCGAGGAGTTGGACGACGAGCGGAGGAATCTCACGTTCACGAGATCTCTCCGCTACGGCCTATCCAATAGGCCTTCGGTCGAGATGACAGACGATGTGTCGATACCCCTTCCGCTTTGCGGCGGGGTAGTTCATTTTTTCCCAAACCTGGTTTTGGACCGAAGGCTGAAAAATCGACTGAACAAACATTGACAAAATGGGGTTTTTATGATAGAGTGAGCCCTCAAATCAGCTCTTTGAAATGACAGAAAAGTGACGAAGGATAGCGAAGATTCGTCGTTTTTCCGTCCTTTCAATTTAGGAGGTGTTATGAAAGGCGCTTTGGTTTTGTTCGGCGCGCTGTTGCTCTGCAATTGCGCGAGTGTGAGGGTTCGTCGTGAGATACACGACGAGAAAGGAGGCCTTGTTGGTTGGACGGTCGTCAACCACTCGAACGCGACCTCGGACGGCGCGGCGGCCATCTTGGCTCAAGTCCGTGAGTTCGATGAGTCGCAACGTCATGAGGTGGAGAACCTCGCGAGGGCGTCCATCGAGAAGGGACAGCCAACGGTGCTGAGGACCCAGCGCGGCGACGTGACGTCAGGCTACGTCGGCGGCTACAGCATGACGCCGTATGGCACGCAGGCCGGCTATGGTTCCCAACACGGAGCATTCGGCTCTTTGTACGAGCAGTACGGGATCAACCCGGCGACGCTTCCTGCCGGAGTCAGTCCGGCGGTTTTGCTCGCGGAGCGTCTCCAGCAGTCTGGACGATCGTTCCGATTGCAACCACTTCCGGAGACGGCGGTGATTCAACAAGGAGTTGCTCCTTTGCCGAGTCCGGCTTCCGGGACACAATGTCCACCCAGGCCGGCGCGTCCCACAACGTCGGAGCAGAGAATGTCGTGCATCGAGAACGATCTCGATAGCGTGATCAGGTCTCTGAAGGGAAAATAGGCTGGCGCGGGAGGGTCTCGCGTCGGCCACCAAATACCCACTACCCCTTCGACAAGCTCAGGGAGTAGTGGCGGTGGCCGGTCGCAAGACTGGCCAAAGGAGCATTCCCGATGAAAAAGTTTTTGGTGATTCTGTTGGCCTTTGAGGCCATTCTCGTTTGTGTCCTCAATAACGAGGCGTCGGCGCAGGGTGCCCCGACGCAAACTGACATCGCGACGGCACACGCGGATTGTGCCAGTAAGTTTCCGGACAAGAAGTCGTCTGTGTATCTGGGGTGTATTCAGACGGTCGACAAGGCCGCTGCGACACTAGCCAGAACGGCAGAGGTGAATGCGCAGATCGCCAACCTACGCGCGCGTGTTGAAGTGAAGACTATGCCGCCAGCAGAACCGGCGAACGATCATCCCATCGTGGAAACGCAGGAGACGGACAATGCGACGTGGCTCGCGGCGCGTCAGTCGACGCAGAGAACACCTCGCCCAACAGTTGCCCCTGCGCCGTCGCCACAACCAGCGGTCATCGCCGTCGCACCACTTCCGGTGCAGGTGGTTCCGCAAGTCGTGTACGTGCAGGTGCCCCAGCAGATGGGCAGGTTCACGTCCGAAGTGCACGGTCAAATGACCGGGTACACATGGGATGAGCCGGACTCGAGAATGCGGGTCAAAAACCTTAAAACGGCGGCGCACTATTGGGTGCGCGGTGCCAGTAAGGTCCGCATCTTGTTCAAGAAGAACACCACGTTCATCCCGATAGTCCATCAGGGACCGGACGTGTACAACGAGGTTTTTACCGACCTCGATCGGGATGGCAAAACGGATCGTAACGTCTCCATGGGCGTGGATCCGGATGGTGTTGACGAGGTGTTTCTCGCCTCCGTCGACGCAAAGGACAGAATTCAGGTATGGTATCTCGTCCCGAGTCGTCGGGAAGAGTATGTTCCAGGTTCTCCCGGACATGAACCAAGAATGGAACCCGTGTGGGTCGTGGCCAGGAAGGTCACGCTGACCTACCGTCCTCCCAAGGACATCGACAGCGGTCTCTGGTGGGCCAGCGCTCTGACCGGAACCGACTGACGATCTCACCCTCTTACTTTCGCACGATGCGTTTGTAAGAGGGTATTTTTATTCTCCAAAACAAAAAACCGGCGGTCCTTGTGACACGGCGGTCTTTTTGTGCCCTAAACGGATGGAGCTGTACCCGATGTTGCGGCAATGATTTGAGCGAGGACGAATTCGGAGATTGCGTAAGCGGCGACGATGATAATGATTCCAATAACGGCAGTTCCAAGTCTCTTTTTTGCCGTGTCTACATTTTTGGCATCACCTTTGTCTGTCATGTAGAGATATCCAGAGTAAATGACCTGAATGACTAAAAATATTCCAATCACTCCTAAAGCGACACGAATAATATTTCCGATCAATTCAGGAAGCGACATGGTGGCATCATCACCAAGACCAGTCTTTACTTGATCTAATTTTGTCACTGATTCACTCAGCTGTGCGTACGTTGCGGCTGGCAAGAGGAGAATTGGGAGAGTTGCTGACCATGCGCCGAATTTGAGGAGAATATTTTTCATAGCGAGAAGAGAATTAGGATGTAAGAATTAAGGGATTAGAGTGGAAATTACTTTTTATCTGCTCCTCCACCTGCTGTGGCGTCCGCAATAGTCGTCACAACAAATGTAGTGAGTGAATAAGCGACGACGACGATGATAAGACCAATGAGAGCTGTTTTTATAATATCCTTTGCTTTCGTGACCTTTTTTCCGTCGCCTCCATCGGTCATATACATAATACCTCCAATGATGGTGTACACAAGAAAGATGATTCCAACCACTCCAAGCAGTGCTTTGATGAGATTTCCGATCAGGGCTGGAAGGGGAGTATTGTCTAAACCTGCTTCCGTATTTGTTGCTTTAAGCCCAGCTTTAATTGTATCTCCCGCTGAAGCCATTACTTGTTGAACAGAAATTGGAAGTAAGTTGAAAAGCCAAGAGATAAAAATGAGCACGCTTATTTCTATTTTGTTCAAAAGATTTTTCATACGGTTTGCATACAAGGACGAGACGACTCTTCCGTGTATGCAAACCCCCATTGTGAAGAAACAATGGGGGAAATTGAACTAGCTACCTGCTGGTTTTGCTGGTGTTGTTGGAGAACTACTCACGCTTGTAATTTGAGTGATGACAAAGCTGGCGATTGCGTAGGCTGAGAGAATAATCACGAGACCAAGAATTCCAGCAAAGATGAGTTTCTTTGCCTCCGCGACTTTTGTGGTTTCTCCTTTGGATGTCATGAATTTGAATCCACCAAGTAAGATGATCACAACAGCGATGATTCCGAGAAATCCAAGGGCAACGCGGATGATCGAGGTGATTGTTTTAATGAGATCACCACTTCCAAGTCCAGCCGCATTGGCAAAAGCTCCACCTGAAGCATATCCTTTTGTATCTCCTGTGAGTTCACCACCGAATAAATCATCTGCACCTAAGGCTCCTGTTCCGGGGGCGGCATTGGTTTCTTGAACAAAACCGAAAAGCATTGGGGTTGTAAGTAATAAAACGATCATGGCTCCAAGCGCGAGGCCGACATATTTTTTCTGCGTGAGGGTCATAGAAAAAAGAAATTAAGATTGAAAATGAGATGTAAGAAAAACTTGCTTCAATTCTACCGTTTTTTGGCAAATTGTTGTAGGACGTTATCCACACGATAAAAACTGGGATCCCTACTGTCTCCATTACTTGAAAGGCACGACAACAGGCGCCGGAGCATTTCCAGGATTTGTTGGAGTGGACGGAGCGCTAATAACATCTCCTGTTGTCAGAGCATCAACCACAGCGGTTACGAGAATGTAAGATGTGAAAATAACCACAAGTCCCAAAGAGGCCCAAATCAGTGTCTTTTTCCCTTTTTCTACATTTCCTCCTCCCGCGGATGTGAGCCACAAAAATCCTCCCCATGTGAACATTGCAAGTGCGATCACTCCGCTCAGTCCAAGAAACGCGTGAATGACTCGACCAACAAGAGATTCAATCGTAGTTCCTTCACCGAGTGCATTTTTTAAGTTTGAATTAATCGCAAATGTGGTTAATGGATAAAGAAGAAGGATCGATTGGCTGATAAGCAAAGTAAGAATTTTTTTCATAGAGGTGATTAATTTATGGACAACAACCTTCCCCTTCACCACAATAAGAAGCAGAAATTTCACATAAAGGAGCATTTCCATCGACTAGTTCTTTACATGAACGCCCGGGATAATCTGTCGAGCATTTTGAAACACAAACCCCAGATTTGCATGCTTTAAATTTTCCACAACTTTTTCCTTCATACTCTGCTGTGCAAGAAAAAACATCTCCAGACTCGCTAAAAATTTCCGGATCTGCAACCACTCCGATAATCCATGTCACTCCAACGTAAGCTACGAGAACGATGATAAATCCCAATGTCGCTCCGGTGATAATCTTTTTTCCTTCCCCGAGCTTTGCTCCTCCTTGTGAGATCATGATTTTATATCCTCCATAAACATACATGACCAGAAGCGCGACTCCGACGATGCCTACGACAAAATTTCCGACATCTCCAACCACAATCATCAAATCTCCCAGTGTACAGTTTCCATTATTGCCACAATCCGCGCTGATTCCAACCATGAATTTACCGACCTCACATTCCTGACAAACATTCGCATTTCCATTCACAACAGGTTTGCATTGCGCCCCACCCATACAAATTTCACTCGAATACGCCAGTCCCGCGATTGGAAATGTGGCAAATGAGATAAGTAGGAATGTGAGAGCAAGAAAGCGGCGCATAATCGTGTGGGGTCAGGCCTTCGATCGTCGATTTTTCAGGAACAAAATCGACGATCGAAGGCCTGACCCCATTTTTTATAACGTTTGATTGATTTTATTTTCCGCAGTGACAAGTTCATCTTCGACAAGTGCTCCGTCTAAAACAGCATCGATTAGATCGATGAGCGCTTGTTCAGCCGCTTGCGCATCTCTTCCAGTGTACCAGCTTTTGGCGGTGAGAGTTTGTTTTACAAACGCAGAAAGCAGTTCATCTTCGATTTGTGTGTTGATGAGCGCGCGCAGAGCCGTTGGTTTACGAGCCGTTGTTAAATAGGAAGTCACGTGATTTTTATTTGTCGCGAATTGAATAAAATCCCATGCCCAATCTTGTTCATTTGCGGCTTTTGCAACCGTTTCAAGCCAGTAATTTGCATAGTTCACTGTTTTTGCTCCTTCAATTTGTGGCACGGAAGTGATCGCGAAATTCAACTTCGGTGAACGCGCCCTGAGCAAAGAGGCGTGATACGAATAGCCAAAAAAGAATGCGGCTTTTCCATTGGCAAACGCTTCGAATGAATTTGGCTGATCTGCATTCCATGAATAAACTTGTTTGAGTGGATTGGCAAAATCTGTATAGAAACGAACCGCATCGCTTGCGACGATGGATGTATCGCGTCCGGAGAATTGCGCCACTCCTCGAGCGTCCACAATAGGAGAACCGTTTTGAAGTAAAAGAAGACTCAAAATATCCGATGCTCGTTCAACGTTTTTTCCACTTCCGATCGCGGCTCCCGATTGCAAAATTTTATCGTTTGGTCCGATGCGGGTAAGTTTGGAAACTTGTTCTTGAAACTGCGTCCATGTTGCAGGAGGTTCAGGAATTCCAGCGGCATTTAATAAGTTTTTGTTGAAATAAAGGCTGAGAGTATCGACAGATAAAGGAAGTCCGTAAATACGTTCCTCCGCCTGCGCCCGATCATTTGGTTTATAGGAACGTAAAACATCTTGCGCGACAACATCCACAAAATCAGAACGCAAACTACGCAGTGACAGAGATGGCTCTTCCTTGAGAGTGTAAACGGTTTCTTTTTTGATTGTTCCGCGCGTTTCGGAATAGGCGATTTTGAGCGATTTTGGCAGTGGCTGGATCAAACTTTCGTATTCGCCGATCCATGTGTTGTGAATGGAAAAAATATCCGGACCTTTGCCTTCCGCAAACGCGCGTAAAAGTTCATCTTCGTATTCCTCGACACGCAACTGGCGATATTCAAACGAAACGTTTGGATGGATTCCTTGATACGCGCTCATTAAATCTTGAAACGTGCTGTCATCATCGAACACGCGCCAAATTTTAAGACTCACTTGCTCGGTTGCGGCTTGTTGTGCCGCGGATGGACCACCACATCCGGCGCCAATCAGTGAGATAATCGTTAAAAGAGCGATGAAAAAGCGCATATTATTTGTGGAGATTGGCAAGATATTTTTTGAGTTCGGGGCCGGTTTCCGGGTGTTTGAGCCCAAGTTCAATTTGCGCTTTGATAAATCCAAACTTGTTTCCGCAGTTGTACCACGTTCCCTCAAATTCACATCCGTAAAGCGAACGGCCATTTTTCAAATAGCTTTCAAACGCGTTTGCGAGGCGAATTTCTCCATCCTTTCCCGGTTTTTGTGTTTCGAGCAGATCGTAAATAGGTGGAGTAATAATGTAACGACCAATCACAATGAGATTCGATGGAGCTTTTTGTGCTTTCGGTTTTTCGACAAAACGATCAATTTCCCACACATGATCGTTTTTTTCTTTTCCTCCAATCACGCCGAAATTGGAGACAAGTTCTTTTGGCACAGCATTGAGTGCCATCACCGGCTCTTCGTATTTTTCGTAAACATCAATCAGTTGTCGAAGCGCTGGAATTTTTGCATCAATGATATCGTCACCAAACAGAATGGCAACAGGTTCGTGACGATCAATAAATGGGAGGGCTGAGAGAATCGCGTGACCATCTCCAAGTGGTTTGGCCTGACGGACAAACGCAAATTTCGCCATTTTTCCAATTTTTGAAATACTTTTTCGTTCTCCCTCCTTTCCTTTTTGTTCAAGACGATACTCGAGTTCAAAGCTTCGATCAAAATGATCTTCGATTGCTCGTTTTCCAATTGCTGTCACGAAAATAATCTCTTCAATTCCTGAGGCTACTGCTTCCTCGACAATGTATTGAATAATCGGTTTATCAACCACAGCCAACATTTCTTTCGGTTGAGCTTTTGTCGCCGGAAGGAATCGTGTGCCCATTCCCGCAACAGGAATAATCGCTTTTCGAATTTGCATAGGATGGAAGCATTATACATCTTCACGTCTTGTGCGGGCAACGGAGTGGTTTGTGTGGAACGGTTCCGACAGGAAGATTCGCGCAAGGATTTTTTGGGGCGAGGAAGTGCGCCAAGATGAACGTCACGAGTATCGGGATCGCGCCAAGAGCAATGGTGTTTGGTGCGCCCAGTATCGGATACAAAATTCCTGCCATCACCGGACCAATCACCCAACCAAGGTCCTGAAAGAGAAACAACACACCGGAAACAGCTCCGTCATGCGCGTGATTCTTATCAAGGGTGAAAAGCCAAGACCACAGAGAGATGCCCGCAATGGCGTCACCTGTCGATGCTAAGAATCCAAAAAATAAAAACATCCAACCAAGTTGAAATCCAAGAAGGAGACTCGCGATAGTGAAGATCAGAAGACCTACAAACATCATGATTCGTTTGTTGGCTTTGTCCGCAATGTGCCCAAGCAGAAATCCAAATAGGACAGTTGCTAAATCAAAAACACCCAGTCCAATGCCAAAAAACGATCCCTCGTATTTCTGCGCGATAATCAGCGGGACGACGAACCACACGATCGCATAAAAAATAGATCCGGAAAGCCCGACAAGTAATAATAATGTGGAGGCCGGATTCAGCTTCGCTATGGTTTTAAGAAGTGTTCCAAGATAGTGGCGTCGAATGTAATGATGCTGAGTTTCGAGTTTTTGTTCTTTGTGAACAGATGTGTGATCTGTAGGACTGAAAATCAAAGCGATGAGAGCGATCAGAATAAAAAGAGAAAGAAATAATCCAACTTTTTGTACAGGAAGCAGGAGAACCATCGCAAGAAGTGCACATGCGCTGATTGAACCTAACGCACTAAAAACATCACGAAACGCCACGAATTTTCCTGCATGTGTTTTTGGCGCATGCGATAAAATATACGCATTGACTCCCGGACCAAAAAAAAGCCAGCCGACCGAAGCGAGGAAAAATGAAAGCAGATACGTTACGGGTGTAAGGCCAAACCAGAAACACGTGGTTGCGATAAGGAAAATAGTTGCGCCTATTTTTAAACAACGGAGATAGCCGTATTTATCGAGCACGTAGCCTGCCGGAACATCAAGAAAAACTTGAATCGCTGTGGCACAGGCGACAATTATTCCGACAAGCCAAAGAGGGAACAGTTGTTCGCCAAGCGGTGAACTCAGTGTGTAATGCAGTCCGGCACCAATTTTAAAAAAAAGAAGAAACAACCAAAAGGGAAAAAATTTTAACAAGTTATTCTTTGCTTGCATAATACACAATCACCAAAAGCATAAGTGACAGAACAGTTAGGACAATAATAGCACGCATAGCGCGTTTCGTTTTCAATGAGCTGATTTGAATTTTATAAAAAAAGGAACAATAAGAGCAAACCAAGCACGATGCGGTAGTAGGCGAACTGTTTGAAATTGTGTGTTTGAATGTAACGCATGAAGAATCGAATGACGACAAGAGCTGTGAGAAAGGCTGTGAGAAAACCGGTTGTCAAAAGAGTGATTTCTGTTGTCGATGCAGTGAAACCTTGTTTAAAAAGACTGTATCCCGAGGCGGCGATCATGGTTGGAATGGCAAGAAAAAAGGAATATTCTGCGGCTGTGGCACGTGTTGCGCCAAACAGCATGGCTCCGATGATTGTGGCGGCGGAGCGTGATGTGCCGGGAATAAGCGCGAGACATTGGATCAGGCCGATGAAGAAGGCTGTTTTGTAGGAAATGGAAGTCAGAGAATGGATAACGGGTTTGTGCGCGCGCTGTTCAACAATCAACATCACCATTCCTCCAACAATGAGCGCGATTGCGACGGTCCATGGATTGAACAGTTTTTTTTCAACGATATCATGAAACAAAAAGCCAATCACCAGAGCGGGAGCAACTCCTAGAAGCGTTTTTTTCCACACATCCAACACAAACAGTTTTTTCCAAAAGTACACAACAACAGCTGATATCGCGCCAAGTTGAATCACCATATCAAATAAAAACGTGAACGGTTTTTGAAACGAAAACCACTCATTGAAAATGATGAGATGCCCGGTCGAAGAAATCGGCAAAAATTCCGTTACTCCTTCTACGACACCAAGTAAGATCGCTTTAAGAATTTCGAGGAACATGGGGTGGATGATTTACATCATGAAAAGTGAGCATCGAGATGAGATTTTCTTCTTTTTCTTTTTCAAATCCACAAGTTTGTGTAAATTCAGCAGCCTCTTTAAACGTGCCAAATAAACGATCCCACCAAGTAATATCACCAAAGTTGAAGGAATGGACGCCAAACTGATGATGAATCGAATGCTGTTCCGGACGCTGGATAAAATAGCCAAACCAACGTGGCGTGCGAATATTTACGTGATACAGAAATTCGCCAGCGACTGCAAACACATTATACCAGGCCGCCGATTCAATGGATCCGCCAAAGAAAAGAAAGATAAGAGCGCTGATCATGAGTGAATTCACGATCATCTCAAGAGGATGTTTGTAAAAAGCCGTAAGGGTTTCCACGCGCGTTGGACTATGATGGACTTGATGAAACACAAGCCAGAATCCCCGTGTATGACGGAGCCGATGCCACCAATAAAAAATAAATGTCCCAATGAACCAATAGAAGAATCCTTCAAACAGAGGATGTGTAAAGCTGGATAGATGAAACAATGACCAGTTTTGAAACCAAATATTCCAAGTGGCTCCCGCGAGAAATACCAAGGAGAACTGCGCGCCGTTGAGAAGCAGTGCACGTAAATACCAATGTGAACTCTGAGGCAATTCTCGTCCCGGACACACTCGTTCAATCGTGAAAAAAAAGATTGCGAGTGCCGCGATGAGGAAAAGTTGGAACATAGATGATCACAATCTATTTTTTCAATTCAATTTTTTATCTTCACGTTTGTTCAGAAAATTTTTCTTTGTGACTACGGAACGACCGAGGCGTTTTTCCAATTTTTTTCTCGCCCCACCCGCAATATCACCACCTGCCTTTGCATCACTTCGAAGTTTGGCGACACCTTTTGAATTTTCTGTTCGATGAATTTCGGTTGTGGCGCGTTCTCCCAACATATTGAAAATAAGCTCAAAGTCGTCCATATGGTCGCGTAAGTTTTCACGCTTGAGACCTTTGAGTTTTTTGTATTCCGTTGGTGTGACACCGAACGTCGCTTTGGAAATTTCCGCCGTCAAAATTTCATAGTCTTTTTGTTCTTGCGCGCCACGATTTTTCCATTCGTCTGTTAATTCCTCACGAATCACAATCCCACGCATGCGCTTTTCGATCCAGTCTTCACTGTATCCTTTCAGTTTATAAAGCATGCGAGTTCGTTTGGTTGCGAGTTCTGGATTTTCGATTTCTTGTATGCGTTCGTAGCCAACTTTTGCGAGCCAGCGTTTCATGGGTTCAGTTTTTGGTGAAGGAATCGATTGAATAATTCGAAAAATACTTTCCGTGTTAGCACAGTCGGTTGCATATTTTTTGCCGTCAGAGGATTCTAATTTCAGTTGTTTACAAATTGTAGACAACTGAAATCCATCCTCAAGACTCACACGGACTTTCATAGCACTCCAATAAACACTTGGTTTAACACTCTCTGTGAGTGCTTCTACCACATCGATCACAGAAAACCACCACTCGTTTTGATGGAGAATTTTTCGTACACGTCTTCCTTTAAAGATCGCTATTTTTGTACTATCTATGAAGTCAGGATTTCCATTGTTCATACCCTTCAAGTATACCTCAACCAATTTTTTCTTTTCCTCACGCGATAATTTTTTCATTTTTGCCTCGGTCTTCGATGCGCTCGAACGATCGCGAAACTTTTTTGTATACACAAGCGTCACTGGTCGACGCGAACGTGTATACTTCGCCGCGCGCGCGGACGTGTTGTGCTCGCGAATGCGTCGCTCGAGGTTTGTGGTGATGCCTGTGTAGAACGTATTATCTGAACAATGTAGAATGTAGAGGTAATACATAAAAGAGGATACTCTCTTTACACAACTTTATGGCCAAAGGAAACAACGCACAACAAAAAAACGTCAAAAAACCAAAAAAGGATAAGAAAAAATAAGTTCATTTTTTTGGATTATTTTTTCCATAGTACTGAAGAAATTGGATGACCAATATGTGTCACACCCATCGGATACTCAAACACACGATGCGGTACATCAAGCGGGATCATTTTTCCATTTTCCTCAGAACCGATGTAGGTCGCAGATGATTCTTCGATACGAAAGATTGGTTTTATTCCCCTCGCAATCGTGGAGAAACCATATTCAAAAGGAATAGCACCATTTTTTAGTTTTGTTGTGGGTATCGTGCAATAACTCGCCATTTTTTTTAGTGAAAACTCTGGCTGCTCACGAAGGTCACTTAATTGATCAACAACAGAAGATTCGATAAAGAACAGATGATCTGCCATAGGTCTTGTTTGCCACAGACCATCTTCCTTACCTCGAATATATTCTTCACGTTTTTGGATCCGTAAACAGGATCCGTCCCCAAGGATGAAATAATACGATTCTTTTTCTGTCTGAAACACGGTTGTGAACCGTTGTTTTTCTTTCAGCAGTTCCTCGAGAAGCTTATCTTCACAGTGACTATTATCATTTTCTCTTTTCTCTCTTTGCGCTTTCTTCACCCGCTCATTGATTTCCTCTCGACGAAACAGGAGAGAAGAGTCTCGTAATTCTGGATCAATAGGATTAGGACGGTCGAGCATATCATTTATTTCGCGTTTTCATCGGTTTGATGGACGCCGAACACATTTCCTTCCGTGTCTAAAAAATATCCTTGCCAAGCCATCCCGGAAATGGCGAATTTTGGCATGGCGACAATCCCGCCCGCTTGTGCAATTTTCATCGCAGTCTCATCAAAGTTTTCAACTTGAATGGTGCAGGTAAACGCATTTGTTCCACATTCTTTTGCGGGAGTATTTGTTGGACGTGGGAGCAATCCGCCATTGATTCCATGTTCGGTACTTTCTTTTGGCGCAGTCATAATCATCCAATAGGCTTGCTCGCCCCATTTTTGAAAATTCCATCCAAATACTTTTTGATAAAAATCCATCGCACGCTCAGGTTGATCAACTTGTATCTCAAAATGGACAACACGATTTGGCATAGAAGTGAAATTATTTTTTTACGAATTACTTACGAGAAGGTCTTGACGTTTTTCTTCCCACGAAGAAACCGAGTAGTGTCCCTCCCACAAAAAGAACTGCCATTAAACTTTTTCTAGTATATCATTTATAAATTCTATTTTCCTTCGGTAATATTCTCTGGTACTAAGTCCATTCCCATTCCTTCCGACACACCCCTTGCTCATCTTTTCATGATCTTTCCTCAACATAAGGATCTTTTATAAAGTGATGAAAGTATAGCGGATGTCCTTTTAAAAACAAAAAACCGGCAGAATAAATTCTGCCGGCCGTGTCATTACGGAGAAGCTCGTATTTTCTTGATGTTCCACGATCGAAGTGGAACGACAGCCTCCGACGTTTCCACAAAGGCAAACGCCACATGATCCCCCAATTGCGTGAGTACGAGTTCGGCCGACAACGAAGGTGTGGCCGTGAAGATGTGCGGACTTCCCGCAATCATCAAGGAACAAATCGTGTTCCCGTCAATCACGCCACATCCGAACCGCTCGACAACACCGCTCAGCTCCCTCACGGTCGACTCCGCTGTGGGAGTCGCGTTATTTTCGTTGCGTTGAAGTGCAACGCGATACTTCCCAAGTATGTCATTCTTGTTGTCGCCGAGCGTGACTTGGACATCAACCGCACGCACAAGAGCCAACTTTTGGAAAATGCCGTTCGAGACGACCGGCACGACCCAAGTAAACTCCCCGTAGATGTTGTAGAGGATTGGATCTGTTGCCTCCCATCCGGAGTAGTTGGACACCGAGGCATTCACAGCCTGTACAACTCCCTTCTCGTCTGATCCCTGAAGCTCATACTCACGTGTCGCTCCGGTGCGACTGTCCATGAGCACAAACGCGATCAACGATTGGTCCGAATTCGCCACACTGGTAATGCCTGTGAACCAGTACGCCTTTCCATCATCCGCCCACACAAGGTGCAGTTCGCTCTCAGTGGGTTTGTTGATATTTTTTTTGCCCCACACTGAGTTCCACCACCCATCCGCGTACTCACCGTAGCTGACAAGCCGATCGTGGGCAAAAGACTCCGGAATCATCCGGTCAATCCATGCCGGCGCTGTATCAACGGAATACTCCGTGATATCTCCTGTTTCTGGATTGACGACCGCGACACCTTCGACAACTTCACCACCGTATCCAATCGTTGGCTGAAAAATCGTCACGACATAGAACGGATTCCCATCATCGTCGATTTCAAGAACGTAGTCGGTCGTCCCACGAGTAAGAAACCCATTCTCGTACAAATGCCGTTCGAGATTGTCCCCGAAGTAGGCAGACGGCACGTACCGAAACTTATGTCCGGTTACGAGCTTTGCCTCATGGGAAGGATCCTGCGCTGAAGTGATGACGTAACCAGGCGTAACATCCGCGTTAGTCCAAGCTTTAAACCCCTGGAACTCAAGCGGTGCCACCCAAACGAGCTCATCCTTGACCTTCTGAATGGTCAACGTCCCAAGCTTGAACTGACTCCCGAGCGATCCTTGCGTCTGCCCGAAAGTTTTGTTCGCTCTCCACTCAGCCTGTTTCTGGCTCACCATACGAATGTGCGCCGTGTCGATCGGCTGGATGTCCTTTTGCCACTCTCGCTTCTCGATCGTGTCACCAACGAGCGCGCTGTAGTCACTGGCGCGAAACGCACCGCAACCTCGCAAATCACCGATGAGACAAAGAAGTACAATTACGAAGCACGCAACGGTCGCATTTCCAGGTGAATACTCGTGCCATGCGGCCTGCGCATCCCGAGATTCAGTATAACCGACCCATGACCAGATGACATTCGGTATCAAGCTGAGCCCCGCCATCAGCACAATCGGCCATCCGAAGAATGGTCCGATGAGTTGCGGCATCGCAAAATAGCTAATGACTGCGTTGACCAGCAGGACACTGGACGTCAGAATCAGCCACTTCATTTTCCAACCGCTACGACCGAAGTCGAACGGGAATCCTCCGATGAGCCCCGTCACAAGTCCGATGAGCAAATAGATCATGAGTTTTCCTTCAACGCGTTCAGCGCTGATTTCAGATCACTCGGCTTGCCCTGCCGCAGGGGTCACTGTGACAAACCTTTGTATAATAAATGGGAGTAAAAGTCAATGCACTACATCAACCCTTGTTCGCGATAAAATTGGATCGCATTTTTATTTTTATTTGGAGGAGAGGGAGGGATTCGAACCCTCGAGGCCTTGCGGCCTACGGCTTTTCGAGAGCCGCTGTTTCAACCACTCACACACCTCTCCATATCTTACTTCAACACATCGCGATACTGTTGTCGAAACAATCTTCGACCTTCTGTCGTTTTTAAAAATCGTTCTCGACGCAAAGCGTCTGTTTTTTTAAGATAGGCTTCATAACCAATAAGCACAACAGGACGATGATATTTTGTAGATTCCACTTTACCATGTTCATGTTCTGTAAAACGACGGCGTAGATCATCTGTGGATCCTTTATAAATGTTCCCATCAGTCAATCGAAGAAAATAAACGTACATCATAATTTTATGAATGGATTCGTGGGGTCATTCGACCCCACGCCCGGTCGGATGACCGGGCGAACCCTCGAGGCCTTGCGGCCTACGGCTTTTCGAGAGCCGCTGTTTCAACCGCTCACACACCTCTCCGTTCTCCGTATAGGGGTCAGGCCTTCGATCGTCGATTTAAATCGACGATCGAAGGCCTGACCCCATTGAATATCATTCTGGATCCTCAGCGTCAACGATTGAGCGAGCCATTTCGATCAGTTCTCCGTCGGTGGCGTGTTCTCCATCCGCAGAGATCACGACAACGGTTCCATTTGTTTCAAACAAAAGGGCTCTGGTGATTTGGCATACGCCGATCATCTCGCTTGTCGGTTGTTTACAATAAATGTTATTGCGAAGACGTGCAAAAATTCCTTCCACACTTGGTGCAAGAACGACCGTTTCTTTTTTAAGAATACTCAGTTTGTCTTGTTCTGTTTTGAGAGTTGTTGATGGACGTACGCTTATTTCCACAAATCGAAATCCATTTTTTACGTACACAAGCGCAATCGTTCCTTCCGTAAACCATGCTTGTTCTGATTGATAAATTCCGATGATATGAAGGGTTGAACCAAACAGCTTTTTTGGTTCAATGAGTGGAGTCTGTGTGTAGCCGGATATCTCAGCGGGTGTATTGACGAGCACGAGGTTTTCCGATTGCGGAAGCAAAAGTGGAGCCGGTGGTGGATTCATCCACTGAGCAAGTCGAAGACCACCAGCCGCAAGTAAAATAACGATGATCACACTGACACCAATTTTGAGACTTCCTTCAGGTGTTTTGGCTTTTTTGAAGATGGATGGCATAGAGATATATTGCAAGAAATATCCAAGTCATGACCGCGAGGTCGTTTTTGAAATAAGGAACGTCAACGAGGCTGTGGAGGAAGAGTTGGAGGAAGGGGAAAGGAAGCAGGAAGTAGGAAGTAGGAAGTAGGAATGGGGAAGAACGGAAGAAGAGCAGAGCCAATAAGACAAAGCTTGCAAGTCCCAGTAAGCCGAGTTCGGTCCAGATGTTTAGGAAAATATTGTGAGGATATTGAAAGATTTCGATGTGGGTTTGTTTGTGATAAGGCTTGATGGCTTCGGGATATCCTGAGAGTCCTGCGCCAAACACAGGATGATCTTTGAGAAATGCCATTGTTTCGCTCCACTGTCCAAGCCGTACTTGGCCTGAGTAATCTTGGAGCGTGAGTTTGGGAATGAGAAATGTGCGCGTTTGCGGAATGATGAGGAAGAGTGATGCGGCGATGACAGAAATGACCAGTGTTTTTTTGCGAAGTTTTGGATGGACGATTCCCATCAGTACAACCACGATGATCGTTGAGGCGATCGCGGCTTCAGATTGTGCGAGAACGATCGCGAGGGAAAAAAGGATGATGGCGATGATGTAAAAAGGTTTTTTGTACATTTTTCCAACTGCCACGACAATCAGTGGTCCAAGATATAATCCAAGCGCGTTTGGATAATCAAATACGCCTGTCACTCGTCGTTCAATATCCCATGGGATTGGAATACCAACGTTGAATATAAACTGTGAAATTGCCGTAATTGCGGGAACAAATCCACCTAAAACCAGCGCAAACACTATTTGATCAACAGTGATCTTTTTTTGTTTGAGCTCATCAATCAAGAGATAAAAAAACAAAATCGGTTCGATGAAATACGCTTTCCAAATTCCAAGTCCTGCAAAGGCATTTGGTGTGATGATCGCGCTTATGGTTGCCGACAAAACAAGAAGGGCAATCGCGATCGCCCATGGACGCTCGAGTCTGAACAGTTCACGCGGGCGTCGTCGGCTTTCCCATAACCATCTGGCTATCACGATCAGTAATAAAATTTCTAAAACAGTCGTTGGAATTCCAAAAACGGAAAAGCGTAGGAGATACGTTGGCAGAAGAGCGATGAGAAGCAGAGCGTTCATACGATCTATGCGAGCTGTTTATTTCTTTTCATCAGTGACTGAATCTCCTCCGGTTTGATTCCTTTGAGAATGACCATCGCAAAGAGATAAATACTCATGGCGAGAAATATGTTTGCGACGAGGTTGTTTATAGGAGAAAAAAGAAGGAAGCCGTACATAATGAGTGAAGCAAAAGCGGCTTTGAACATGATGGTAAACTGTGGATGCACATGTGTGATGCGATACACAACCGTAAACGTGATGATCGCGATCAAGCCTTCGGAAAAGAGGGTCATCCATGCGGCTCCCCATACCCCATAGGTTGGAATCACGAGGAAATAGCCGATAATACTGAGGATCGCAACAGCCACATACCCCCACGTCATTGGTTTTTGCTTGTTGATCGCAACGACAAGATGGCCAAATAACGCTCCCATAAAAACGCCAAAAACAACCAAAATGAGGAGTTTGAGGATATCGGCGGAAAGTTCATACCCAGGCCCGGCGATGAGTTCAATGAGTGGTTGTGCGACTGCTTGTGTCCCAACAACGATTGGAACGGCGGCGATCATGAATAGATCAAATGTGCGGATAACATGAGAGCGAAACGCTTTTTGGTTTCCAAGACTCCAATGATTCACAGCCAGTGGCAAAAGAATTCCCATGAACATCACGGGAAGCGCGGTGAGCATATCAATGACACGATACGCAACACCATACAACCCAACTTCTTCTTGGCTTCGAAAATATCCCAAAAATAAAATATCGCCTTTGAGATACAGAAGATTGAAGAAGATGGAGATGGCGATAGGCCAGGAACGTGTCCAAATGTGTTTCCAAAGTGTGACATCCGTGAGAAAACGAATGTGCACGAATGGTTTTGCTAAGCGAATCATGGCAAACAACCATACGACGTTTGCAATCACACCAGCTCCCATCATCCACGCGACTCCCAAATTTAAATACGCAAAGAGAGCAATAAAGCCAAGCAGAACGAGACGATTCACGATTTCGGCAATTCCTGCGCGCCACATTGCTTGATAACGCTGAAAAACACCGACAAGCAAAGTTGCTCCTCCCATCATCACATAACCAACCGTTCCAACAAGAACCGCCTGTTTAATGGCGTTAGACCATGGGATTGTGAGAATTGTGAGAGCGGCTATGCCAAAGACAAATGCTCCCGCAATCATGCGAAGGCCAAAAATATTTCCCACAATGCGCTCTGTGTCCGGATGTTCTTCCGAAATCATCACAACAAGAGTGAGTGTGAGACCAAAATCAACAATCACCCCAAAAAGCTGTAAATAGGTGAGTGCTGTTGTGTATTCTCCAAAGCCATGAACTCCAAGCGTGCGCGTCATGATTCCAATCGAAACAAGTCCGACGAGCAGTCCGAGGATTCGGCTAAACACTTGAATTGAAAAATTTCGTGCGATTTCTGTGCGCGGCATAGTCTCATTAGTTTAGCAGAAATTTCTTTGATTGACGTAAGTGCAAATTTTTGGTAAAATCTAGAGAGAAATATGAGTATTTTTTTTACAAAACAAACATTCGTCGTCAGTCTTGTTGTTTTTTTACTTTTCCCATTTTCTATCGCTCATGCTGAGCCGCTCAAAGGCTTTGAGACACGACAAGTTTCAATACCAACGCAGGGAATTGTGATGGAACCAGGTTCAACTAAAACCATCACACTCACATTTCAAAATATTGGCACTAAAACATGGACGAATTCCGGGTCAACGTTTGTTTCTATTTACACGCAAATGCCAAAATATCGCGCGAGTATTTTTCGTGCAGATACGTGGAAAGACTACACGCAAGCGGCTGTTTTGAAAGAGAAATCTGTAAAACCAAGTGGAACAGGAACAATCGAACTCACGCTCAAAGCGCCAAAATCTGAAGGAACATACACAGAAGCATTTCAGCTCAGCGCGGAAAATACGGCGTGGATTCCAGGGGGGGATTTTAGTTTGAAGATTGTTGTGCAAAAAAAGGGAAGTGAGATTCCTGTTGTTGCGCCAACTATCACCAGTACCCCGGTCGTAAAAGATGGCACGGCTTCTCCTGTAAACAGTTCAGGTTTATCTGCCACTATTCTTCTGAGATCCAAAAAACAAATAAGCGTGGAAGCGGGCGCAAGTGTTTCTTATCGTGTTGGAGTCAAAAATACAGGCACAACAACATGGAAAACACGTGAAATTCGTTCTGGAGATATTGCGATTGCGGCCGCCGATTCAGCGACATCCAAGCAATTTGCCATTAAAACTGACGGCGAAGTGAAGCCCGGATCGCTTGATCTTATTGATTTTACGTTTAATGCGCCGACGACAAAAGGTTTACATACGGTGCGTTATCAAATGGCTGTTGATAATACAATCATCCCGGATTTTTTCATTGATATTCCAGTGGAAGTAACTTCCGGGTCGCCTGACGCACTTGCCAGTCCACTGAGTCCCATTACGACTCCCGACGGCGTGGCGTTGGCAAGTGTGATCGATGAACCGATTATGCGTATTGGCGTGCTTATTGTGGACGAAGAAACAGATTGGAATGTGGAGATTAGTTGTAACACGGCGTGGAAACTTACTGATGGAGAAGGAGGACTTTTAGGAGAGTTGGAAAAAGATCAGATGGTGCGCGCGTTTTACAAAAATCAAAGATATTATTTCAATCGCGGAAAAGGAATTGAACAAACACATCAGTATTTGAGGTTTGTGCCAAATGAAAAAGAGGCGATTTGTAAAATTATAAATTTTGATCAACGAAAGACTCGAAGAGCGAGCTTTGCAGACAACGAATTTCGTGACGTGCTTGAACTGCGTTACAACAAAGCAAAAGATCGCACGTGGATTATCAATGAGTTGCCGTTGGAGGAATATTTGTACGGACTTGCCGAAACATCAAACGCTTCGCATGAGGAGTTTAAAAAAACACTCATTGTCGCGGCTCGCACGTATGCGATTTATAACTGGGAACGCGCAACCAAACACGCGAGCGAATATTTTCACATGAATAATTCAGCCGATGATCAAGTGTATAAAGGCTATGGCTACGAACTCCGTCATCCTCTCATTAAAAAAGCGGTGGAAGATACGCGAGGAATTACGGTGAATTATCAAAATGGAACGGCGCTCACCCCGTATTTTTCTCGCTCGGATGGACGCACACGCGATTGGAGTGAAGTGTGGGGAGGAAGTGTCGCATGGGTTAAATCTGTTCCCGCGCCATGCGATGCGAAGTATGGTCGCACACTTTGGGGACATGGAGTCGGAATGTCTGCCTCAGAAGCTTTATGTATGGCAAAGGAAGGAGGAAAGACGTGGAAAGAAATTCTTCTGTATTTTTATCAAGGAGTTGAATTGAAAAAGCGATGGTAAAAAAAATAGGTACGTGGTTTTTTGTGATGGCCGTCGTTTTTCCAACGACGGTTTTTGCACAGACGACCTCACTGCCTGTGTCGACACCCGTGCGTGTTGATCCACGAGAAATCGAATCATTGATCGGTGCACAAGCGTATGTGGTGATGGATCCAGTTTCAGGAACAATCCTGACCATGAAGCAAGAGGATCGTGTGTGGCCGATTGCGTCTTTGACAAAACTCATCACCGCTTCGGTTGTGCTCGATCAAAAAGTTTCCATACAAAAACTGGTTGGGATAAAAAATGTCGATAACGTAGGTGGTGCGAGATTGTATGTGAACGAAGGAAGCACGTTTTCGGTTGGAGATTTATTTTACGCGGCGCTCGTTGCCTCTGCGAATAACGCAGCCAATGCGCTTGCACGTTCAACGGGATTGTCGAAACTTTCTTTTGTGCAAGAAATGAATTTGCGCGCGAGTGCGCTTGGACTCACGAAAACTTCGTTTGTCGATCCGACCGGTATTGAAACGCAAAATGTTTCTACCGCGCGTGAAATGGCAACGATTGCTCGCGCTGTTTTTTCCCGTCCGGAAATTCAAAAATACACCACTACGGCTACACGGTTCATTCAGGTCGCCAGTCAAGGAGCGACAAAGAAAATGATCAATACAAACTGGCTTGTTTGGAAACCGCAATACGATGACCTGTGGGTGACGGGTGGAAAAACAGGCTATCTCGATGAAGCTGGTTGGAATCTTGCTGTTTCACTTCGACCATCAAAAAACGACGAGCGGGATTTACTCATCGTTTTATTTGGAGCCGATTCTCGAGCCGCATCGTTTGTGGATGCAGAGCGTTTGGCGAATTGGGCGTGGGACGTTTACAAATGGTGAGTTTTGTCTTCTTCCACGAGTTTATTAATAATCTCTTTTACTTTTTCCGGATCATCAATGTTTTTAAAAAGAAAACGTTGTTTTTCTGCGGCGGTTTGGATGTGAACATCACCGTACGTAAACATCGTTTCCCAAAATCCATGGATTTCGGCCGTGGTGTCTTGCACGGCGGACAAATCTAACTCTGATGCCGTGCGATGAAACAGTCCTTGTTGTTCAATATTGATGATGCGTTGATTGGTGACGATCCATGTATCAAGATAATAGTCGGTAAATTCCAAAAAAGTAAAAAGCCAGATGGAAAGCAAATAGATACTTCCGACAATGACGATGAGAGGGCCAAAAATTGGGTGTGAGGAGATGACAATGAGTCTATCCCAAAAATACCAACCGATAAGAAGAGGAATGACACTGAGAAGAAAAAAGGCTCCAACGATTCCAAGTAATGCAAACCAATGACGACGCAAAAACAACACGAGATGTTCATTTTTGCGTTGGTTTGGGAGATGATCGAGGTGGAACATACATTTTTCAGAGGTCTCATTAAAGACTTGGAAATATATTTTTATCGAATGCGTCTAGAGTTTTAAGATCGATCACGGATTCAAAAGATGTCGGTTCAACGGAAATAGGATAGGTCCAGTCATAGCCGGCAAGAAGAAAAAATGAACCTGATGCAAGCAGAATCGTTCCTCCGGTGAAAATAGTGACGATGAGATACAGACCAAATCCGTAGACGCCGTATTTTAGGAGATGGTAAAGATTGAAGAAACTGTAAACGACGAAAAAAAGAAGAAATGCGCCGAAGACGGCGAGGAAAACGGAAACAGGAAGAGAAAATGCTGAGAGATCAAACATACGATGTCATTATAACAAAGTTTGCGTTGGAATGGGTTTTCCTAGATGTTTGTAGGCACGCTCAGTGACAATACGACCGCGTGGTGTGCGTTCCAAAAAACCAATCTGAAGTAAATACGGTTCGTGTACTTCCTCAATCGTTTCGATTTCTTCCTGAGTGGAAGCGGCAATCGTAGAAAGTCCAACAGGACCACCGTGAAAATTCTCTATGATGGTTTGAAGGATGCGTCTGTCTGTTTGGTCGAGTCCTTCGTGGTCCACACTGAGCATTTTGAGCGCTTTATGACACAGATCGTTTGTCACGCATCCATCGGCTTTTACTTGCGCGTAGTCGCGCACGCGTCTTAACAGTCGGTTTGCAATACGTGGTGTGCGACGTGAGCGCGTGGATAAGAGACTTAGCGAATCTTCCTCAACGATGACATTCAACAGTTTTGCACTACGCTTTAAAATTTTTTTGATATCTTCTTCGGTGTAGAAATTGAGATGATGTGTGACGCCAAATCGGTCGCGGAGTGGGGAAGACAATAACGATAAACGTGTGGTCGCGCCAATGATCGTAAATTTTTCCAGACTCAATCTGAGCGTACGAGCGGTCGGTCCTTTTCCCACAATCAGATCAAGCGCGTAGTCTTCCATGGCAGGATACAAAATTTCTTCGATGGTTTTATTCATGCGATGGATTTCATCAATGAATAACACATCGCCTTTTTGAAGATTGGAAATGATGGCCGCAAGATCGCCGACGCGCTCAAGAGCAGGACCGGAAGTGACGCGAATTTGTGAGCCCATTTCGTTTGCGATGATGTGCGCGAGCGTTGTTTTTCCAAGTCCCGGATTTCCGTACAGGAGTACATGCTCGATCGGTTCTTCTCTTTTTTTTGCCGCGCCAATAAAAATGGAAAGATTTTCTTTGATATCATCTTGGCCAACAAATTCATTGAGTGTCTGCGGACGCAGGCCAATTTCAAACGGGATCTCATTCTCCCCTGAGCCAGTTGCGGGAGAGAGCACTGACTTTGGCACGTTTGTTTCTTCGCGTTCGATCATAACGCGTTCATTATCCGTTCTCTTGACTTTTTTTGCAAAATAGACTATTTTTTGAGTGGTTTTAGAACAACAAGGAGAACTGCCAATGAGTATTTTCGACGAGATATCAGAGAATATCAAACGACTTCGCGAAGTGAATGCGCAGATTCTCGCTGAATCTGAGGCGATCGCAAAAGAGCGTGATGATGCATTCAATGTCCTCTGGCAAGTCGCGCACGCGATCAAAGTGACTCCTTCGCTCAACTCAAACACTGATGGTTGTATGCTCCGTGTCCAAATCACCAATTATCTTGCGAGCAAGAATGATGCGTACCAATCCGATTACACGGATGCCAAGGCCGCTCTCGCTCAGCACGATGCGGCTCTCAAGACTCTCGGCTGATACGTCACGCGCAGGTCACTTTCGACCTGCTTTTTTATGCTGTGAATCGTTTTTGTCCAAAAGGGCGATCCAAATATTTGAGTCAACGACGATCTGCATACACAATCTCATCTATTTTTTTACTTAAATTTTTATCAGGATGATTAAACATCATGTCCTCAAAATCTTTCAAGATACTTTTCCCCACGTGTTTTTTTTGCGTGACTGCTGGCTCGATGCGAAAGAGTACTTCTTTATGATTTTTTACAAGAAAAGATCGCCCACGTTTCATTGCGAGCGTTATTTTTTTTAAATCGTAATGTAATTCTCTCACGCCAATAATTTTCGGTTCCATAGGGAGAAGGATAGATGTTATAAAAATAGTTTAACATTTGTCCAACAAAAAAAACGGCTTCACCTGTATTGGAAAAACCGTTAAGGATCAATCTCCAGACGAAACGCGCAGTAAAAAGCGACTTCGCGTTCTTGGATTTTGAGTGTGCGGATTTGGTAGCGATCTGACAGAAGTGTGAGACCAATATCCAAACCGATCACACAGGAGATAAACCCATCGGCATTGACGGCGATCGGTATCTCACAGAAAAACACTCCACCAGGTCGCAGGACTCTGCAGATGCCGAGCATGTGTGAACGCAGATCGTCTGGATTGATGTACGACAATGATCCGTGTGCGTAGATGAAATCAAACCGTTCCGTTGGAAAGCGCGATGGAAGATCTCTGTGTGTAGTCACAGAAAACGCGGCGTTTGCCAGATTGCGACGTTGTGCTCGCACAGTGGCAAGCGCGATCATCGCGGGGGAACAGTCTGTTCCACGAACAGATATTTTTGGAAACTGCTTGGCAAGAAAGCACGCATCGAAACCGACACCGCATCCAACATCCAGGACATGAGTTGGCTTGACGCGTTCCACAACCGTGACGAGTTCACGAAGGAGTGTCCCATGGAGTTCATCACTGTGAATGTACGGCAACCAGTACGGCGCGAGCGCATCATTGATCTGACGCAGATCCTTCAGTGTTGACCAGGAACGACGATAAATGTCCCACGCCCGATTCGCGGCATGGATGTTTCGTTTCAGAACGTGATCATATCCGGCCGCTCGCAGTTCCTCTGCGAAATAGCGATCAATAGCATCACCGTTCCAGCCTGGTTGGCACCATGTCGGGCCTTCCGGCCGCAGACGATCTTGTTTCTTTGCCACACTCACCTCCTTTGTCACGCTCGTGTGAGAGCGAGACAAAAAAGTGTAGCAGAACGATGTGTGATGTCAATCGTGAACGTTTTTGTCCGCGATCCAATCACCAACCACTTTTTCTTTTTGTGTGTCTATGACCGTCCCGTCACAATGTGTGCGCGAAGTGAAGGTACATGAGTAGAGAAGGTGATCTTCTTCAAGCGTCAGAATGTTTTCGAACAAAACACCAACGAGTGTTTGTCCAGACGATGGTTCTATCCGGATGATTCGACCATTTTGCGAAAAATGGGTCTCAAACGGAGAGGTCGATCCGGTTCCCAAAATTGTCCAATCACCCTCAAGATCGATTACGCTGACGATGACAAATGTCTGACATCCCAGATTCTTCTGACACAGATTTTTCGCACACACTGTCGCAAGACTTTGTGGTTCAAATCCGTTGTTGTCGAAGAAATCTTTGTGCGCATGAATTTCCACACGATTGTTGTCCCATGCGAGACTTGTGAATGTTGCCAGACTTTGGTCTTCAATCCGCCATTCATAACGATTCATGATAGCTTCGTCGCCGTTTGTGTAGGCTATCGCCATAACTTCGTGATCGCTCGAGGAGACGTTTTTGCGAACAATAATTTCGCTATCGAACGAGTAAGTGTGCATGCTCAGATCGATGATCGCGCTTTCTGTTTCAACCTCGTCACAGGAATGGATAGGCGTTGTGATCAGACCGTCTGTTTCAAGTGTCGCAAGACGACGACTGTTCACGCGATAATTTCTTTCCTCATTTACCGTTTCGCAGGCGAAAAACATCAATCCGAAACTCACCAAAAGATTCATTTTCTTCATGGCCAAATTTCTCCATCTAAAGATTCACACAATAAACAAAAAAACCTCCCAGCGCTGTTAAGCGTTTAGGGAGGTTCTTTATGTCTGATTCTATTTCATCAGATTTTTTGTGATTCGTCAAGCGGAAACTGTGGATATTTTTGAAATTTTATCCAACGCGTTTTAAAAAATGGAAGCGTAAGTGTTGAGAGTAAGAATCCGACTGTCGGAACGACGGCGTTTTGAAAAGGTCGTGTGATGTCGATGGCGTGTCCAACTACCTTCCCATTTTTTATCGAGTTCAACTCGCGCATTGCGTTCCTCGATTTTTTGGAGACGAGTTTCAATAGCTGATTCGGCCATAGAAAAAGCTTTTATTGGTGTGCCACGTCGTTCGCGAACGACGTGGTAAACCACGTTGTTCGCGAACGACGTGGTGGGCGAGGCGGGGATCGAACCCGCACGGGGTTTCCCCCAAGAAATTTTAAGTCTCTTGCGGCTACCAGTTACGCCACTCGCCCATGAGCAGAAGATTAGCAAAGATATTGTTTATTGAATAGATTCGTTTCTTATCAAAAAATTCCAGAGAACTGGAATTTTTTGTTGGAGCGGCAGACGAGACTCGAACTCGCGACCTCCTCCTTGGCAAGGAGGCGCTCTACCAACTGAGCTACTACCGCACATACTGCCAAAATTGGCGATCTTTCGGTTTGCGCTGCGGGCGAGACCTCAACGTACATTTTGGGTACGTTTCGGCCTCGTCCTCGCGCTGCACCGAAATCTCATCCAATTTTGGCAGTATGTGCATGCATCGTTTCAAAATTGGCGATTTTTCGGTTTGCGCTGCGGGCGAGACCTCAACGTACATTTTGGGTACGTCTTCGTAGCCGGCATCTCGTTCAGCGAAATTTCATCCAATTTCAGACCAACGTGCACGCATCACAACTGAAACTTGTTGCAAAGTCTAGCATTATCATTCGGACGATGCAAATAAAAAATCCCCGTCCACGCGTAGCTTCTGATGCGCGAACGGGGCTTGACGTTGTGCCGGGTGCCCCCCCGGTGGCTAATAGAGAAGTGAGTTACGTAAATCCGGATGGGTAGGCATGAGTGGTCTCGAGCCAACTCACGCCTCGCGCGCCGATTCGTGTGCCCACCTGCTGACAGGGGGCCCACGTTCTTTCCCTAAACGCCATCTGGAAGTTCCAGATGGCGATCAATACCGCAAGAAGCAGCATGTTCAGCATCTCAGACACCTCCTTTTTTGGCTTGGGTTTTCAAGCGACGTGAAGACACACTACGGGATTTTGATGAAAATGTCAAGAGTGGCTATACTGGTGTCATATGACATTTGAAATCAATCTTCTTGCGGTGCTTGTCGCGGCACTTGCGCATATGGTGATCGGGGCGTTTTGGTATTCTCCCGTGTTGTTCGGAAAAAAGTGGATGGCGCTTTCTGGCATGACAAAAGAAAAAATGGAACATTGTCATCCGAGTATGCATAAGATGTATGCGATTGGATTCCTCGTTTCTCTTGTGATGTCGTATGTGCTCGCGCATGTCTTACAACTTGGATCCACAACACTTGTCCTTGCGCTTCAAACGGCATTTTGGATTTGGCTTGGATTTATGGCAACGATCAGTTTGAATTCGGTGATTTGGGGTGGTCGAGACAAAATGTTATGGGTGCTTGATAATGCGTATTATCTCGTGAGCTTGCTTGTGATGAGCGCCATTCTGTTTTCCTGGAAGTAAAAATCAAAAACATCCGGTCGCGAGCTGGATGTTTTTGTTTGAGAATTTCGTATGTCGATTATGTTGCAGGTTGAATAGGAGTTCTTCGGCTTCCTCCCTCGCGCGCTTGTTTAAATGCCCAACTTGCGCCGGATTTAATCCCAACGCGATACTGTTCTTTGGCGAGGGTGACGGTGAAGTCACGAAACCGAATAGATTGCATATCACTGAGTCCGAATTCCTCGCACAGAGTGTTCACGTGATCGGAAAGGACTTGAAACCATTTGGTGTTTTGTGTGTCTGACATAAAAATGTTGTGTTAAGAGTTCGATCACATATTCTGACAGCAGGCAAGAAACGGCTGACGAAATGCCATAAATAAATGCTTTGTTTTCAATGCACTTTTTCAGGTCCGAAGGGGAGAGTGTGACTGGCATAAAGTGTGCGTTTATTGGTGATCAACTGATGAATAATCCAGGCGACCAGAACGATCGCAGAACCTCCCGCAAGAAGCAAAGCTGTTTTTTGTTCTTGCTGGATAGCTTGTGCTTTTCCGGTTTCCAGCGTGTTTCCAAGTGGTGTTGTCGCTGGTTGTTCAAGCACGACAATATCTTCTTGAAAGCGTGGCATCAGTTTGAATCCTGAAGAGGTGGCACGGATAATCCCGGATACTTGAAGTTTCATTCCAGGTTTCATTGCCGTTGTTTCGATTTTTGTGTACGTTCCAATGCCTATATCAAGAGCATTTCCGTTATCTTCTAATTTCAACGTATCACTTGAAACATCCGCGACAATCGCGACGACTTGAATCAATGATCCAACTTGCAAAGCGTTGATGTCAGTGATGGATTGCGTTTTTGCGTTGAGTGTTTCCACTGACGACAGTGGTTCGATTGTTCCTGTTTTCGTGACTTTAAGACGTCGTTCTGTTCCAACAGTGCTGAGTTCTCCTACAACTCGCACATGTTGTCCAAGTGTCAAATCAGGAAAGATGGCGTCATTTTTATACACTTGGATTCCCGTTTCCTTTTGTTGGACGTAGAAGAATTGTTTTCCCAGAACACTTGGGAGTGCTGTGACGGTCGCTGTTATTGTGACGACGGTTCCATCTGGTTGTGTGAGGATGTCTGCAAGTGTTGGATCGTTTGCGTGAGAGGTGGTGGAAGCAGTGACGGCTGGTGTTGTGTCCATCGAAAGTTGCGGAACTGTTGTCGGTTCAGTGCTCGGTACATCTGACGACCAGTGCCAAACGTTTTCAGTCCGTTTGAATGTTTCACCTTTAGGAGCGTTGTCATAGGAGAGTTGGTCAATGAGTGATTTATCCGGAGCGAAAAGCGAAAGCGTATCTTCATCATTGTTGAGCGTGAGTTTTGTTTCTGTTCGAGGAAGTTGCCATGTTGCTCCTGGCGCGAGTGACTCGGTTTGGCTCAATGTATATGTTTTGTCTGAGGCATCTTTCAGTATCCATCCATTCAATAAGACTGGCTCAGTGCCCGTATTTTTTATCACAACATACTCTGCTGTTTCATCGCCTTCTGTGGTGCTTGGATATACTTCAACAAGCTGAAGTGTCATGGGTGCGACAGAGGCAATGACCACTTCAATTGGTTGAGGATCGTTTACTGTTTCAACCGTTGAGACAACTGGTTGTGGAAGCGAAATCACAACGGATGTTGGTTGAACGGGAGCTGTGATCGCTGGAGACGTTGGCCACTGCCATCCGCTTTGTGTAGAGCGATACGTATCTCCTTCTTTTGGATTTGCATACGAAACCTGATCAACAACTTGTTCATCTGGCGCGATCAAATAAACGGTATCCGCATCGTTATTCAGGGCAAGATTTGTGACGCTTCGAAAAATTTGCATCGTGGCTCCCGGCGCAAGTGTTTCAAGTCCACTCAGTTTGGAAATTTTTCCCGAGGCATCTTTTAACATCCATCCATTTACATTCATCGGTTCATTTCCGGTATTTTGCAGGCGCACATATTCTTCCGTGGCATCGTTTCCCGTTGTGTTGGGATACAGTTCTGTGAGACGCAACGTTTTGAGAGTGGGTGTGGCTATTGTCGTTGCGCTCGGTATTGTGGCTGTTGTCACCGGAGTACTCGCAACGGTCGGTGTCGTGATAACAGGAGTCGCGGATGCGTTTGTCGTTGTTGTCACGACTCCTCCTCCAGCGGCCACTGTTTGTCCTCCATTTGTTCCTCCAGTTCCCGCAGTTCCTCCAGGCTGTACAGTTCCGTGAGATGTTTCAAAAATTTGGATGGAAGGTTGAGTGTTTTGGTCATGCGATGACAGTCCTTCCAAGAAGGAGAATAGTTCGATTGGGTTTGTTCCATACGAAGTGAGAAGTGTGTTAAACGTCGGATCGGAAAGAAGGTCGGCGTTTCCGATCAGAATGAGTTTTTGTGTTTCCAGGGAGTAGCGCGTGTTTTCTGCGAGGACGACATGGTTGTTTGTTGTAGGTGTCTCTACCGCTTGCGCGGGAGAAATACCAAATAAAAACATCAGTCCAAATAGAAACAAAGATTGCGTGAATCGTTTCATAAGTTTTGGGTGAATGGTTTAAAGAACTTCCGCGGAAGACACGTCACGTGACAAACAAAGAACCTCCCAGCGATGAAGCCAGGAGGTTCTTTATTACTTTTATTTCATCAGAATTTTTGACGTTGGTCAAGAGTCATTGTGGGGATATCTTGTTGATAGAGTCACTCTACATTTGAATCAGCAAGCATACAGCGAAACAAGAAACTTACGGGATTGTCTTTTGTTTGTGCTAATACGTCGTCGTTGATTTCTATCGAAGTTTCGCTGAGGACCATGCCGGAATATTCTTTGTTTAAAATAAACGCATTTTCTAGAACGTAGCAGAGATTTAAAAAGGCCGTGTCGCCATTATAGCCCTTATTTGTTCTCGCATTATCTTTAAAGTATTGTACGAAGAATTTCTGAAGGATTTTCGGATCCTCTTCCCTCGGTAGATTTTTTGGAGCCAAGTGATGTGCCCAGAAAATAATTTTTGGCTTGAGAAGCGCAATGTTTTTTCTGACGATAGCGTTAGCTTCTCTGTTTTCTGTTTTCGGTGGAGCAATAAAAATAATGTCGGGCGTGCCAATTTCATTGAGTTGTTCGTTTGTCAGAAGATGAGCATTGTCAGCAAAATGAGCCAAACGCAATCCGTCCATGGTGTAATGCCAAGCGATATTTAAATCTCCATTGTATTCGTAGACGACAGTGCCTCGTAAATCGAGATTTGGAAAAGGATTGCTATTTGGTTTCGTTTCTGGTGCATGTTGCAGCCAGCCACCTGGTGCGTATGAATGATCAGCATCCGGTTCAGACATCAAAACAAGATTTGCTCCAAATGGTTTTCCGAGAAATTCTTTTGGAAAATTTGGTCCAAGCGTCCATTCTATGGAGTCATTGAAAGGGTCGACAAGAATACGAAAGCCTTGTTGGTTCTCAATCAAAAAAGAAGAAAGGCCAATGTAATGAATTTTCATAAATGTTTTTTTGGTGCCGGGAAGAGGACTCGAACCTCCATGGGCAAGCCCACCAGCTCCTAAGGCTGGCGCGTATACCAATTCCGCCATCCCGGCAACATGTTGGCAGTCTAGCGTAGCTCGAGAGATTCTTCAATCAGTTTAAGGCTTTAAAGGCTCTACAGGCTTTAAAGGCATTCAAATAAGATGACAAAGACCCGTTTTTCGATTATGCTCTTTTTATTCTATGCGTGTCATTATTGTTCATGGCTTTAACGCCAATCCACAATCGAATTTTTATCCATGGCTCTGCGATCGACTGCGTGACAAGTTGTTTGATGTGGTTGTGCCGGCGCTTCCACTTTCTACAACAGAAGAATTGAATTTACCTGTCGTGATCGAAGAGATGAAAAAGCAAATTGGCTATCTCCACAACGACGATATTTTGATCGGCCACTCGTTGGGTGCGTTTATGATTTTGCAATATCTTGAAGCGGTTGAGATGACCGAGACTCCACGCGCAGTAATCATGGTTGCGGCTCCATGGAAGGTTTCTCGTCCAGAAATGCGACGGTTATTTTTGGCGGATTTGGATGCGGAAGTGCTTATGTGGAAGGCTCGCGAGTTTGTGGTGATCCATTCAAAAGATGATCAGATGGTTCCGTTCGCTCATGGCAAGACGCTCGCGGAATCGCTCAAAGCGAGACTCATTGAAACCGATGGGGATGATCATTATATGGGGCCGGAGTATCCAATTTTGCTCGAGACAATCGAACAGATTTCAAAAACCCCGTTTGAGTACGAACCAGGCAAGAGTCTAGAGGATGATTACAAAGGGATTCGATAGAGAATTTATTACAAGAAACACTGGGTAAAACTCGTGGATAACAGCCCTTGACACCCTCCACTGCTTCCTTTAAACTTCCCCTGACATTTGTGAAACGTTCGTTGCTTCTTTGTCCCTGGAATCACTCAGAATCAAGAGGGATGGAGGGAGGCGCGAGCTTACGGAGACTACGTTCTATGAATACAAACATTAAATTCTTACTTAAATAGCGATTTTTCGTCGTAACATTTTAAGTACGATGACGAACCGCTTAGGCGGTTTTTGCGTCCTTGGGGTCAGAGCGGCATCATAAAATGATGGAACTCTGATCCGAAGAATAGCTCAGCAATTAAGATCGGACAGACAGCTCATTACAATTGAACGATGATGATAATAAAGAAAACCATGGGCGACTATTTGTAGATTCAAATCTAGAAATGGTTGCAGAGCATATAAGGGCATACGGAGGATGGCTAGACAGAACGTGCCGATGAAGGACGTAGCAGCCTGCGAAAAGCTTCGGGGAGGTGGCAAGCAACCTTTGATCCGGAGATATCCGAATGTGGAAACACCATGCGGGGAATGCCGCATGATCTCCTACTGAATACATAGGTAGGAGAAGGGCACCTGGGGAAGTGAAACATCTCAGTACCCAGAGGAAAAGAAAAAGTATTATTCGTTTTACGTTTTCACGCACGAAGCACGTCGCGTGAGAACGAAAAGCGAATACATTCCCTCAGTAGCGGCGAGCGAAAGGGGAACAGTCTAAACCACGATTGTGAAATTATTGTGAGCATGGATACGCAAGTTGAAGTGCAAGCGATGACGAAAGGTGGAAGCCGTTGCAATCGTCGGGGTTGTAAGAGAATCAGGTCGTCTTCTTTCAAAGACGGGTGATGTCGGTGATGTATAGAGAAAGCGACTGGAACGTCGCACCACAGAAGGTGAAAGTCCTGTACTTAAAATACATTATGATATCGTTTTGATTTTTCTTGAGTACTACGAGGCTCGTGAAACCTTGTAGGAATCTGCCGGGACTATCTGGCAAGACTAAATACACGTTCTGATCGATAGTGAACAAGTACCGTGAGGGAAAGCTGAAAAGCACCCCGGGAGGGGAATGAAATAGTATCTGAAACCGTATGCCTACAAGGAGTCAGAGCCTGGTCGCAAGACCGGTGATGGCGTTCCTATTGAAGAATGAGCCAACGAGTGTGATGCGTGTCGCTTGGTTAAGTCCTCCGGGACGGAGCCATAGTGAAAGCGAGCGTTAACCCGCGTGATCTTTTTTTCTATTCGTTGTCGCAACTCGCAAGAGTTGTGACTCGAGTAGAAAGATAGAGGGTGGCACGCACACGACCCGAAACCGGGTGACCTATCCATGAGCAGGGTGAAGCGGGTGTAACAACCCGTGGAGGCCCGAACCCACGAGCTGTGCAAAACTCGGGGATGACTTGTGGATAGCGGAGAAATTCCAATCGAACTCGGTAATAGCTGGTTCTCCCCGAGATAGTTTTTGGACTAGCGTCGGTTAATAGCATGTTGGGGGTAGAGCACTGAATGGGTCTTGCGGCTTCGGCTAGCGGACCTAACCAAACTCCGAATACCAACGTGTGTTCCCGGCAGTCAGACGATGGGGGCTAAGCTCCATCCGTCAAAAGGGCAACAGCCCAGATCTCAAGCTAAGGTCCCTAAATCGACATTAAGTGTGAAAGGTGGTGGGAAGGCTTATACAACCAGGAGGTTGGCTTAGAAGCAGCCATCCTTTAAAGATAGCGTAATAGCTCACTGGTCAAGCTTTCCCGCGCCGAAAATGTACCGGGGCTAAATGTCGTACCGAAGCTGAGGGCTTTTGATCTTCGGATCAGGAGCGGTAGGGGAGCATTTGTATTGCACTGAAGCTGATGGGTGACCATTGGTGGAGCGATACGAAGGGAGAATGTTGGCATGAGTAGCAAAAAGACATGTGAAAATCATGTCCACCGTAAACCCAAGGTTTCCTGGGCAACGTGAATCGTCCCAGGGTGAGTCGGGAGCTAAGGCGAGGCCGAAAGGCGTAGTCGATGCACAGCAGGTTAATATTCCTGCACTTTCTTTTTTACTGATGTGGGGACGCTCTTTGAAGTTTCCCGCGTTCTATGGCTATAACGTCGTGCGCGTTTTGGTGTCTGGCAGGAAAATCCACCAGACTGAGTTTAATCTCGGACCTGAATGTGACCGCAAGTCTGCTCGCAAGAGCGGGCAAGGGGAAAGGCCAGAGAGCCTAGAAAAGCCACTAAAGATATAAAAGAGAAACCCGTACCGTAAACCGACACAGGTGGGTGGGTGCGAAATGCACTAAGGTGTACGAGAGAACCATCGTTTAGGAACTCGGCAATCAAGCGGCCGTAACTTCGGGATAAGGCCTGGTTGCTCCCGGGAGGGAGTGACCCGCAGCGAAAGACTTCAACCGACTGTTTATCAAAAACACAGGTCCCTGCTAAACCGCAAGGTGATGTATAGGGGCTGATGCCTGGCCAGTGTCCGAACGTTAAAGGAGGGGGTTAACCGCAAGGTGAAGCCTCTAACTGAAGCGCGGATGAACGCCGGCGATAACTATAGATACGATTGTAGTTATAAAATCTAACTATATGCGGGAAACTCTGCTAAATGTGATTGTACTCGTCTGAAATAATGACAGTAAAAATCAATCACCAGTCCAATTTGGACGGCAGACAATCCGCAGGAAAGATTCCTGATATATACAACCAGAAAATGAAGGAAAAGGAAGAAAACGTAAATACACACAGCAAGACGTTCTTCACTCCTTCACAGGAAAATCCTCAGAGACTAATACGTTAGACACTCACGTGTGTGAGTGAAGATAGAGTCCGATCTGCATGGCGACATGCAGTCCTGGTATGCTCAACCCAGGAGCTCTCAGTGATGAGAGAAACAGCAAGAATCGTCCTAAGGTAAATACAAGCTGCCTTAGTGAGGTATAGAGACCTCTCTTCGAACTTCTTTGTGCCAAAGAAGATGTAGAAGAAAAATTTGGCTATATGCTGGAAACTCTGACAAACGTCAGACAATCAGCAGGAAAGACCCTGAGAGAAATCGAAGGGAATCCTCAGAGACTAATACGCCAAACCTCGTTAATAACGAGTGAAGATAGAGTCCGATCTGCATGGCGACATGCAGGAGTTGATGTACTTGATCAACCATTTATTCAAACAGAATAAAGAACAGCGTAAGCGAAATTCCTTGACGGGTAAGTTCCGTCCTGCACGAATGGCATAACGAGTTGAAGACTCTCTCAACGATGGACTCGGCGAAATTGCAATGTGAGTGAAGATGCTCACTTCCCGTGGTAAGACGAAAAGACCCCATGAAGCTTTACTACAACTTGGTCTTGAATTCATGTTTCATTTGTTCAGCATAGGTGGGAGCCTTCGGGCACCAGTGAGATACCACCCTTGTGCTATGTGAATTCTAACCAGACACCGTGAAACCGGTGTCAGGGACATGATCTGGTGGGTAGTTTACCTGGGGCGGGTGCCTTAACGGAGATTCAACCCGTTACTTCCTCGCAAGAGGATTGAATCTCCAGGGGCCCTTTGGCAGCAATGTCAAAGTGCACATTTGGCTATATGCTGGAACCTCCTGTTAAATACGCAACGACCGAATTGGTGAAACTGTTGCGTTGGTACAACGATGTGTTGTCACAGGACAATCAGCAGGGAAGACTGGATACACCAGTCCCCTCAACGACTACATGCCGAAATCCCCTTAAAGAGAGGGGACATAATATAGTCTGAACTTCAGCGAGAGCTGGAGACCTCATTGCTTGTCTTATAAACCTGCCCAAGACATGTAAGTAATGGGGACCAAACAAGAAACTATGCGTACCAAAGAAATTGAAGATATCTCTTGTTCATTAGAATTATCAAATGAACAACGCGATGTTCTCATTGGAACGTTGCTTGGAGATGGTCATCTCGAGACGCAAAATAATGGACGAACCTATCGATTAAAGATCGAACATACCATTCGCCAACGAGCGTATGTCGAATGGTTATTTCATCTATTTGAAAAATGGGTGCGTACAGCACCTGTGATTCGATCAAGAGAGGTTCTGTTCCGAGGAAAAATAAAATGCTATGAGCGTATTGGTTTTGCCACGCTCAGCACTGGATCCTTTCGATTCTATGCACAGCAGTTTTATCAAGACGGAAAAAAAATCGTTCCAAAACTCATTCACCGTTGGCTCACACCTCGAGCGATGGCTGTCTGGTATATGGATGATGGTTCAATTAAGTCAAACGAACACAAATCCGTTTTCCTCAATACACATAGTTTTCAGGATATAGATCTCAACCGACTTCAACAGGCTCTAGAGAGTCAATATGGAATCAAATCAACACTGAGAATACAAAAAGGTGGTAAACAAATTTATCTCCTTTCAGAAACAGTGAAGGTTTTTCTTCAATTGATTAATCCTTACATACTTGAGTCGATGAGATACAAGCTGCCAACTGTTTGGTTAACACAATTGCCTAAAAAGTAACGGAGGCGTTTACTAAGGTCGGCTTAGCGCGGATGGAAATCGCGCTGGACGTGCAAACGCAAAAGCCGGCTTTACTGCAAGACTGACACGTCGAGCAGTTGCGAAAGCAGAAGTTAGTGATCCGACCGTACGAGATAGGACGGCGGAAGCTCAACGGATAAAAGCTACTCTGGGGATAACAGGCTAGTCTCCCCCAAGCGTCCACAGCGACGGGGAGGTTCGGCACCTTAATACATCGGGGTGCGGCGTCAGAAATGATGCAGTCTGGATCAAGAGCTGGAGCTCTTGTAAAATCATGGCTTATAACGGTGAACTCCATGTTACAATCAAAATGATATGGACAATACCGTGGGAAGTCTGACTCAGTTCAACGATCAATATTACATTAAAGATGTGATAAAAGTTGGAGTCATGACCCCGTAGAGACTGATTCCATTTGGAAGAGATAGAGGTATGAAAGAAAACGGACGTGAACCTCTATAAGACGCCATCTCCTACAAATTGATCTGTAGGATGAAGATATAGTCCACGCCATCAGTAATGATGGATTTTCGACAGCGATGTCGACTCATCGCATCCTGGAGCTGGAGAAGGTTCCAAGGGTTCGGCTGTTCGCCGATTAAAGCGGTACGTGAGTTGGGTTCAGAACGTCGTGAGACAGTTCGGTCTCCTATCTACCATGGGCTTCGAAGATTGAGGGAACCCTTTCCTAGTACGAGAGGACCGGAAAGGACAAACCTCTCGTGTACCGGTTGTTCTGCCAAGAGCATTGCCGGGTAGCGACGTTTGGTGCGGATAAACGCTGAAAGCATATAAGCGTGAAGTCGCTCCTAAGATTGATCTTCATTTGAGACTCCTGCGAGACGAGCAGGTTGATAGGCCATACGTGCAAGTGTCGTAAGACATTCAGCGGAGTGGTACTAATAGGTCAAGCTCTGCAACCATTTATGGATTTGATCCAAAATGGGCGAACTTTCGATCTCGAACTTCATCGAAATTTCATCCCATTTATGAATCAAATCCACTCGATACGACGTGTACCGAGTGGGCTCAGCGGTTTTCTTTTATCATCACAATACAATAAGACGAACTCGAAAGAGTTCTCTGTCTTGGTGCCATTTCCCGGGAGGCCACACCTGTTCCCATCCCGAACACAGAAGTTAAGCTCCCGCGGGCCGATGGTAGTGCGTTCGCGCGAGAGTAGGTCGGCGCCAGGACAGAGAACTTTTTAAAAAACCCGCGAGGGTTTTTTTGTTTCAGTGTGATACTCTTAAGGATATGGAATCAAAAAAAGAGGATTGCGAAATTTGTCGCATTTTAAAAAGAGGTGCTCTTGTAAGTCTGGGAATACTGATCGGTATTTTTATTGGATTTTGGTATTGTCATTCTCTATGAAATTTAAGATAGTGATTCTTGCCGCGGGAAAAGGGAAGCGCATGCATTCAAACATTCCAAAGGTTCTCACTCCTCTTGCGGAAAAACCTCTGTTACAGTATTTACACGAATCCGTGATTGCTTCGGGAATTGATCTGTCGCCCGTTGTGGTGATTGGACCAGAGCGTCTCAGAGTCTGCGATGGATTTGGAGGAAGTTGTACCTATGTTGTTCAGGAAGAACAACTTGGAACAGGCCATGCTGTTATGATGACACAGGATGGTATTTTGGATGCGGATGCTGTGGTCGTTCTCAACGGAGATGAGCCGTTCGTCTCTTCGGACGCGTTGAAAAAACTTACATTACGACACATCGAGCGCGCCAATACCATTACACTCATGACCACCACCGTTCCATCGTTTGATGGTTGGCATCAAGCATTTCGCCAATGGGGACGCATCTTGCGTGGACAAGATGGTCACATTATCGGCATCAAGGAATTTAAAGATGCCAGTGAACAAGAAAAGATGATCCATGAACTCAATCCATCACTTTTTTGTTTTGATGCAATTTGGTTGTGGGAAAATATCAAAAATCTTCAGACAAAAAACGCACAGGGAGAATATTACTTAACAGACTTGATTGCCATGGCGGTTGCACAAGGACAAAAACTTTCTTCGATCGATGTGTTGCCGGAAGAAGTGATCGGGATTAATACGCAGGAAGAACGACAGATCGCGGAAGAGCTTCTAAAAAGACGCGTATGAAATTGCTTCGTACATTTGGTCGAGAATTTGCGTTTGTCTTTCGCATGGCACCAGGCCATGCGATCGCGTTGACCATCTTGCAGTTTTTGATTGGAGTCATTCCTGCGATCGAGCTTTTTTTAGGCGCGCAAATTGTGGATGAATTGATTCATCAACAAGGAATATTTTTGTGGACACAGACCCTTTCTTTTCTTGTCGTTTTTGCGCTGATTCTGCTAGGAATTCAGCGCATTGTTTTTTCCTTTAACGACTATATCGTCAACTATCTTCGCAGTTATTTACAACTTGCCGTCAACAGTCGAATTCATAACGCGGTGTTGCGATTGGATTTGCCCACACTAGAACGTTCAGACGTTCACACGCTCATCACTTATCTTAAAGATCAATCCTGGCGTCCACAACAGATGGTGTACGTGGTATTTCAGATGCTAGGCAACCTTGCGGCATCCGTTTCCTATGTTGGCATTTCGATGAGGTTTTCCCCCTTTTATACATTCCTTTTTTTGGTTGCCGTGATCCCGAGTTTGATCATTTCTGTATGGGCCATTCATCACGGACAAAAAATTGCATTTGGCAAAGCATCACTTTGGAAGCAGGTTTGGTATTTTGAAAATCTTTTTCGCATGCGTCGTTCGATTGTAGAGCTCATGGTTCATCAAATCGGCACCTATTTTGCCAATCGATATAAGCGTGTGTATGAAGAGGTGATCAATAAGGAAATGATGATCGAACGGAGACGATTGTTCGGTGGGCTGGTGGCAAATTTAGGCGCATTTATTGTCTACATATTGGTGTATGTAAAAATTGTTCAACAAGCGGTCGCTGGATTTTTTTCGATTGGTCAGTTTACGTTATACATTGGAGCGTTTATCAACATTGAGCGATTCCTCGTGACACAGGCGTGGGAGGTTGCGACTCTAATTGAACACACAAAATATCTCGATACCTTTCGAGAGCTTGAGTCACTCGAGCCGAAGATTGTGGATCGTAAAGAAGCGAAGGAACTTCAAGAAGTTGAAACGATAGAATTTGTTGATGTGTCCTATCGCTATCCCGGGGCGACAGAATGGGCTCTTCGTCAGGTGTCTTTTTTGATTCAGGCAGGTGAGCGCGTCGCCGTTGTCGGAGAAAACGGAGCAGGGAAATCTACCTTGATGAAATTGCTCATGCGATTGTACGAACCAACAAAGGGAACAGTATTGATCAATGGAAAAGATTATCGTGAGTTTACTCTCGCATCGCTTCGCACACAAATAGGCATCACGTTTCAGGATTTCATGGAGTATTCGCTCTCGACGCGTGAGAATATCGCGCTTGGAGAACTTTCGCTGATCGACGATGTCTCTGCGATTGAAGAAGCGGCAAAACGTGCGGGGATTCATGAACGCATTTTGCGTTTGCCAAAACAGTACGAAACGATTTTAGGACACGAAGTGCATGAGGAAGGAGTGGAACTTTCCGGCGGAGAATGGCAAAAACTTGCGCTCGCCCGTTCACTCATCAAACAGGCATCTGTATTGATTTTAGATGAACCAACGGCCGCACTGGATGCACGTAGTGAATATCACTTTTTCACCGAACTCTTCGCTCAATCAAAAAAACAAACAGTGATCGTCATCTCCCACCGTTTTTCCAGCGTACGCGTGGCAGATCGGATTTACGTATTGAAAGATGGCAAACTTGCTGAACAAGGCACACACGCGACGCTCAGTAAGAAAAAAGGGCTGTACGCGGAGTTGTATCAATTACAAACGAAGGAAGTTTAGATCATTGACTTCTCATTGATTTCTGTTACAGTAATTACGTAACTTATAACATACAATATGTCTCATCCTTTCACGTTTCTTTTAAAAGAAAATATTGCATCCATTCGTGATATTCAAAAAAATCCTTCCAAAGCATTACAAGGTCTTACACGAGTGATGCGTGGGACAAAAACAATGGGTTTTTATTTATCGAATGAAGAAATGGACGAATTTTTAGAGGATATGGAAGCGGCATCAAGTGCTGTGTTCAAGGCTCGTATTAAAAAAGGTCGTCAGGAAATGAAAGAAGGCAAAACAATCCCACTTGGTGATTTGATCAAAAAATATGGGGTATGATTTTGAGCTGACAGATTCAGCTAAAAAAGACCTCGAAGGATTATCTGTTGTTGATTTGAAAAGAATTTTAATAAAAATTGAATGGTTCAGTAAGCAACCTCAACCATTGTCCTTTGCTGTTCGCTTAAAAAATTTGAGTATCGGTGATTTTCGATTCCGTGTCGGTGATTATCGAATCATTGCTTTTTTTGATTCAAAAGGAAAGAAAATTATTATTGCCGCAATCGGACATCGAAGTGAGGTTTATCGTTGACTCTATGCGTTACATCACTGACTGGCATATTCATTCCAAGTATTCCCGCGCGTGTTCGAAACAGTTGGAGTTGCCGATGATCGCGCGGTGGTGTGAACGAAAGGGAATTGATATTGTCGCGACAGGTGACTGGACGCATCCGGAGTGGTTTAAGCATATCAAGGAGAGTTTGGTTGAAACGCGTCAGGGGATCTATCGATTGAAGGGGAAGAGTAGCGAGGGGCGAATAGCGAGGGAGACAGAGTTTATGCTTGTGCAGGAAGTCAGTCAGATTTATAAAAAAAATGACAGAGCTCGGAGGATCCACAATCTTGTTTTTTCTCCTTCGATTGAAACGTGTGAAAAAGTGATTGAGATGATGAATGAATGGAAATTTAATTTGAAATCAGATGGACGTCCGATTCTTGGGATTGATTCTGAAGAGTTGTATAAACGTCTCAAAGAGATTGATGAAAAAATTATCGTGATTCCTGCGCATGCATGGACGCCGTGGTTTGCTGTTTTTGGAAGTAAGTCTGGGTTTGATGCGATCGAAGAATGTTTTGGTTCGATGTCGCCATATATTTATGCGATCGAAACCGGTCTTTCTTCAAATCCTGAAATGAATTGGCAGATTTCTGGACTTGATCGAGTTGTGATGATTTCAAACTCGGATGCGCATTCTCCACGCAATCTTGGTCGAGAGGCAAACGTGTTTGAATTTGAAGCGCCACCGACTTATGATGATTTTGTCGAAGTTCTGAAGACGCAAGATGCGAATCGGTTTAAATATACAATCGAGTTTTACCCTGAAGAAGGGAAATATCATTTTGATGGCTGTGCGGCGTGTGGATTTTCGTGTGATCCTGTCCAGTCAAAAAAGTTGGGCGAGCGTTGTCCAAAGTGTAAGCGACCGATGACGCTTGGAGTTCATCATCGTGTTGAAGAGTTGAAAGATCGTGAAGCGGCAAGTGTTTCAGGCCGAAAAATTCCATTCAAATCCATCGTTCCACTCGCAGAGATTCTCGCAGAAGTCTATGGAGTGAAGTCGACGCAATCTACAAAAGTCGATCAAGAATATATGAGGCTGACAGACACACTCGCGAACGAGTTTTCTTTGCTACTCGATGTTCCAATCGACACAATCGCACAACACGCGTCTGAACCAAATCTCGCCATCGCGATAGATCGTATGCGCCGCGGGGAAGTGCGTGTGACGCCTGGGTATGACGGGATTTTTGGAAAGGTTTCGTTGATAGATGAGTCGAAGAGGAGAAAACAGACGAAATTACTGTGATTTCGTGGTCTAGCCGTTGACTTTATTGGGTTTTTGTGATAACTTATTGCGTTGCTCTTTTTATTTTTGTTTGTTGAACATAGCATTTTACCGACGATTTATTCGTCGTCAGAATGCCGCGTTTAACAAACTGGTACGCCGATCGATGAGGATGTTCCTCAAAGGCGGTACGCCCGCGGTTTACATGGAAGAGGTACGCCACATGGTACGCCTTGTCGAAAGACCGTATACGGAGGTCAGCGAGACGCTCCGTCTCTTGGTCAATCATCCCAAGTTCTCGGATGCTCTCGGAGATTTGATCCGCAAGCCTCAAGGTGCGGATCGTGCACTCGAAGCGCTCCTCCGCGAGTTCTTCCCGTTTGATGTCGCGGATCCGCCCGCTGACCCCGAGAAGAACCCGTTCGAACGGTCCACTGTCGAGCTTATCTCCGAGCTGCGGCGAGCCAACATCGAGGAGAACTGGGGGATCGCGGAGGACGTCTTCGTCCGTCTGCTCGCCACGGCTCCGGCGTGGCCGATCGGGTGTGACTGCTACCTCTCGCTGCGAATCCGTTTCGGGGAGGGAGATGCGGGCGTCGAGAAGACGTTCGAGGCGCATGCGGCACGCTTCAAGCGCGTGCATGCCAAGAACTGGCGCTGGGAGTTCCTACTCTCCGGCAAGAAGCCCTTCAACAAGAAGGACGTGGAGCGGCTCCGCCTGCTCGCCGGCAACGCCACGCACAAGCCGACGGTCGAGTGGATCACCGTCGACCTGCAGGCCAACCGCACGCGTTCGAGTATCACGGACGTCCGTGGTTCCAGCTCGCTCGCAGACGAGGGGATCGTGATCGGTTGGCTCTTCCCCAAGCGGGTCGAGGCCATCGACTACGAGAAGTGGTCGGCGTGGTTCTGCGCCGGCTACGAGCTCAACGTCCCCGGGTACGGCGGCGAGTCGTGGCAGGGCGTGCCGTGTGTGGACCGCGATCTCGGCTCCGGCGAGGCCGGGCTGCGCGCGAACTGGCGCGGCGATGCCGGTTCGGAGTGCTCGGTCCCCGTCCTCCGGGGGTGCCAGCGCTAGGTACTTGGAGACTTGGCACGTCGTTCGCGAACGACGTGGCTTGTCACTTGAAGATTCTTGGAAGATCTATCCTTGGATCTTCTTTTTTTATCCACGCAAACAAAAACACTTCCCCACGCCTTGGGAAGTGTTTTCTTTTTCTCAAAAGAACGAACTCGTTCAAACTACTTACGCTTTTTTGCTGCGGCTTTCTTCTTTGGAGCCGCCTTTCGCTTTGCTGGTTTCTTTGCGGCTGCTTTTCGCTTTGCTGGCTTCTTGGCCTTTTTCTTTGCTGCCATAAATTTGTTTCACCTGCGTGGTGTACAGAATGTAAGTTTATAAAATGTCCTCCTTACATTCCTTAGTAAATTATTTTGCTCGATCGAGCACTGCAAAAAAATTTTTGCAGATTTGAAATCGTTTTTGCATGGCGCGATGCGTGAACGATGTAAATATTGTAACAGATGTAGTAAGTAGTTAGTAGTAAGGAGTAAGGAGCAGAGGAAGAGAAAGAAAAAAAGGTGAAGGAAAAATGTGAAAATTATTTTACAACGCTCACTTCGATTCCTTCTGTTGCCCATTCGTAAAGCCACTTCATGTTTTCAAATGAGACGTTGATGCATCCATGCGACATCGGCTTGCCAAAATTATTGTGCCAATACGCGTAGTGAATGTAGAGATGTGGTTTGTAGCGAAGATTATATTGTACGCGTCCGAGGTCGTAGTTTCGTGGATTGTTTTCTCCGTAGAACCATCGATAATGTACAAACGGAATTTTGGCTAAAATTGAATGATTTCCGAGTGGTGTGGAGCCGTATAGTCCGCTGGAAATCAGAAACGAATTATCGAGGATTCCATTTGTGTATGCAGACAGTCGTTGCTCTGAAAGATCGACGATGATTTGTGTTTTATCTGTGGGTGCAAACAATGCACGTGAAGGAGTCATCAGAAGTTCATCAGTTCCGTCTGCATTCAGATCAAATGAGATACCGACGTGACTGACAAATCCGTCATCAATTTTTTTTCCTACGCCATCTGCATCAACCAGAAATGCATTTGATGTTGTTGTGAGAAAAATTTTCTTCCTGTGGATAACAATGGACGCAACTCCTGTTGCATCGATCGAAATTTGCATGGAATTTATTTCTTTGAGTTTTTTATTCTCAACGATGAACGTTTTTATATGCGGAGTTTTTGTTTGTTGTTCAGAAATGAAGAGTTCGTTATTTGAAATTGTTCCAACGAGTCCAACTGTTTGTGACTCATCAAAAATAAATTGTGCATCTGTTTGTGTGAGCGATCCATCAACAAGATTCCACATTCGCACATCCGGATGTCCACTTGCGGCTGGAAGTGTTACAAGCTCTGCCTGACCATCACCTGTTAAATCTCCGCATGTGAGATTGACTCCTCCACGAAAAGCTTTGTCATACACGAATGTTCCAACACCAAGGCTTTTTCCCAGATTGTTAAAGACCCGTACATGCGGACCGCCTCCACGTTGTGCGGATGTGACAATCTCATTAACTCCATCGCCATCCAAATCACAAACAACGACATTCACTCCCACACGCGTGGATGATCCATACGCAAGAAAACTTCCAACCTCGGATCCGTCTTGTCCAAACACACGCACAAATGGTTCAAGTCCAAATCCATTTCCCATCACGAATTCAGGAATCCCATCTGCTCCCAAGTCACCGAGCGCCATCGAAGAACCTGTGGTGGAGTTTGGGAGATTGATTTGAACAAGATCATCTTTTCGTTCAATCGTCAGTTCGTCTTTTGCAGCCGCGAAGACAGACAGCGGAAACAATACAAAAACCAAAACACCCATAAAAATTTTCACGATCATATGTGAATTCTTATCACAGAGTAGAGGTATCGGCTAGTCTGGTGAGTCATTCCTTCAGCTGAGCAACACATGCTTTTTTATTCTCACCGCTGGGTTCAATACCCCGCTGCTTTGCGGCGTCAGTCTGTCATTCCGACCGAGGAGTTGGACGACGAGCGGAGGAATCTCACGTTCACGAGATCTCTCCGCTACGGCCTATCCAATAGGCCTTCGGTCGAGATGACAGACGATGTGTCGATACCCCGTCCGCTTTGCGGCGGGGTAGTTCATTTGATTGACACGCCTCCCAACGATTGATAAGATTTCGCGCGATGGGCCAATAGCTCAGTTGGTAGAGCACTTGCTTTGCAAGCAAGGGGTCAGGAGTTCGCCCAGTCATTCGACTGGGCGTGGGGTCGGATGACCCCACGAGTCTCTTCCTTAGTTGTAAAAATAAACTGGACGTTTGATGATGGGCCAATAGCTCAGTTGGTAGAGCACTTGCTTTGCAAGCAAGGGGTCAGGAGTTCGAGTCTCCTTTGGTCCACCAAAAACATCTCATACACATGGGATGTTTTTTATTTTCTTTTTTCTCGCTATAATACTTTTACGCTATGCAAAAAATTGATCCTTCATCTGTCAGACTTGTCGATGGATTTAAAATTCGTTGCACGATGGATTCGGATTTTGCGATCTTCCATTGTCACTCCACGTCGGCCTCTTTATTTTGTCCAAAATATTATATTCCTCAAGGTGAGTGGTGGCTCGATGAACGCTTCCGAGCGGAAAAAGGTTTTTTAATCAAAGCTGAGAATTTGGAATTTTCGCGTCCGGCTTCAATTCGCCGTGAACCGACACGTCGTTTGTACGTCAAACAGCACATGATTGAACGTGGGAAAATTCCTCCATTTGTTCTTCGCAAAGAACGTCGTCGCGGAGTTCATGTGATGATCGTCGATGGAAGTATCGTGCGAAGACATATTGATCCCGAGTTCGTTTTTGGGGGACATGATTTCGTGTATTCTTATATTCCAAAAGGACAGATTTGGCTTGAGGATTGTATGAATCCAAAGGAAATTCCGTTTGTGTTTGAACATGAATTTCTTGAACGACGTCTCATGTCAAAAGGAAAAGACTATGATAACGCGCATGAATATGCGACAATCGCGGACCGCGAAGCACGAAGACGTTTTGGCATCGGTTGTTTTCCCGGGGACGCAAAATATCTCTGGGCGCGTATGCCCAACAAAGATATTGCGAAAAAGTTTTATGTAAAATCCGCGTTACATCTCCACGCAGATCCAACACAACACAGCGGAGCAGAAGCACATGACGCATTCTCACAAACAACAACACCTGTGTGGGAAGGTATTTTTAGAAAAACACTCAATCTATTTGGAAAGTAAAATCCGTTTTTAGACAACAGCATTTGGTGGAATTTTTCCGTTCACAAATGCCAAAATGTTTTCAGCGGCTGTGCGACTCATGGCTTGTCGTGTTTCTCGGGTTGATGAGGCTGTATGTGGTGTAAGAACGACATTATCGAGAGCACGCAGTGTTCGAACGTCTTGTGGACTGCAGGCGATAAATGGTTCACATTCATAGACGTCCAAGGCCGCGCCAGCAATTTTTTTGTTTGCGAGTGTTTTGATGAGTGCTCGTTCGTCAACGATAGGTCCGCGCGCGGTATTGATCAGAAACGCCGTGTGTTTCATGAGACTGAGTTGTTTTGCTCCAATAAGATGACGCGTTTCTGGAAGAAGCGGAACATGGACAGAGACAAAATCCGATACCGTGAGAAGTTTTTCCAATGTGCAAAATTTTGCTCCCATTTCTTTTTCCAATTCTGCATTGCGCGTTTTATCGTGATAGACAATGTTCATGTTGAAGCCGTCACGAAGTCGTCTTACGACACCGGTTCCAATACGGCCCGTTCCAATAATACCAATCGTTTTGCCATAAAAATCTGTGCCAAGTAAGAGTTGTGGTCCCCACGCTTTGTATTTTCCCGTACGTGCATAGCGATCCCCTTCGCAAATACGATGGGCAAGCGCAAACATGAGAGCAATCGTGTGTTCCGCAACGGATTCTGAGACGAGTGGATGTGCGGCATTGGTGACCACAATTCCCAAACGTTTTGCTTCTTTCAGATCAATATTATCAAATCCCACGGCGTAATTTGCCACCATCTTTAATTGAGGTCCTGCTGTCGTGAACACTTCTTTATCTATGTGCTCTGTTAAAATAGACAGAATAATATCTTTGCCCTTCACGCGTTTAAGCAGTTCACGTCGTGGAATCGGTTGATCTTTCTCATACACCTCAAGCGAAATTCGCTTATCAGCTCTGAGTCGTTTCAATCCTTCGTTTGGGATCTCGCGAGTGACCAAAATCTTAACCTTCATAGATTTTGATTTTTTTTATGGCTAAAAGCGACGGCCATTTTTTAAGAATGCCTTTTTTTGCGCCAAAATGTTGAATGACGGATTCAGCGTTGAGTGTTCCTATTGCGAGCGCAGTGCGTAAATTTTCTGTTTTGATAAACCCTGCCAGAAATCCGGAACCAAGTGCATCGCCAGCTCCCGTACGCGAAATTGCTTTCACGCCTGTTGTGTCCGCGTGAGCCGTCCATCCATCTCGCCAAATATCACAGCCGTTTGTGCCATCGGTGATGAGGCACATTTTTCCTTCCTGATGGAGTATTTTGAAAATGGCAGGAAGCTCTCGTTTGCCTGTGAGAAGTGTGGCCTCTTCCCGATTCATATGTAAAAGATCAATCATCGGAAGAAGTGGCTTGATTTCCTTCATTCCGTATTTTATTTCTCCTTTTCCCGGATTCCATGCGATTTTCACTCCATGCTTATGTGCATGCTCGATGATTTTTTTTGAGAGAACCATGTTTCCTCCCAGTGAAGTGAGATAGATCCATTTTGTTTGTTCACAACCGGTCAATGAAATATCTTTTTGTGTAAATTGTGAGGATACTCCTCGAAAGGTCAAAATTGTTCGTTCTCCGTCCGACATGGTGAGCAGAACCGAATAGCCTGTTTGACCAGCTTTCACCATGTGAACGAATGGAGTGCTGACTCCGGTTGCGTTTAAGTCTTCAATGACATCCTTTCCCGACGAATCATCCCCAATACGTGTCATGATTGCACTGTGATAGCCAAGAGAGGAAAAAGTAGCCGCGGCGTTTGTGGCTCCTCCACCTGTTGTCATCACTAATTTTTCGACGTCAATTTTACTTCCTAAAGAGACACATTCGCCGGAACCGGTAGGAAATTTCCGTGACTTAAGCGCGATGAATTTATCTGAGACAAGAAAGACATCGCGGACAGAAGAACCGATGGTAATGACGTCAAACATATAGTTATCCTTTTCCAGAACAGCCAAACAGACGCATTTTATGACGTGCGATTTGTGTCATCAATTCTTTGGCGGGTTTGAGAATTTCGCGTGGATCGATCACTCCCGGTTTTTCTTTGAGAAATTTTCGGATTCCCGCATCAAACGCGATACGCAAATCTGTATCAATATTCACTTTGCAAATACCAAGTAAGACAGCTTTTTTGATTTGTACGTCCGGAATTCCTTTCGCCGCGGAAATTTCACAACCATATTTTGTGCATAACGTTTTGATTCGCGCGGGAACTCCGGAAGCTCCGTGCAGGACAAGCGGAATTGAAACGGCTTCCGCGATGAGTTTGAGACGTTGAAAATCAAGCGAAGAATCAGCCTTCATTTTGAAAGCGCCATGTTTTGTGCCAATCGCAACGGCGAGCGCATCGCATTTTGTTTTTTTGATGAAGTCTACCGCTTGTTCCGGTTGAGTCATCGCCGCATCGCGTTCACTGACAGACACAAAATCCTCGCGGCCGGCGATCAGTCCGAGTTCTGCTTCTACCGAGATTTTTCGTTTATGTGCCATTTCCACTAACGCTTTCGTTTGACGGACGTTTTCTTCATAAGGAAGTGAAGAACCATCGAACATCACGCTTGTATAGAATCTACTTTTGATTCCTTCCACAACCAAATCATAATTTTTTCCATGATCGAGATGAAACACAACAGGAACGGTTGCTTTTTTTGCGGCCAGATGAACAAGTGAGCCAAGTTCTTCCATTCCCGCATACTCAATCGCTCCTTCGGATGTTTGAATAATGACCGGCGCGTGTTCCAGCTCAGCGGCATCAACGATGGCCTGAATGGTTTCAAGATTATTCACGTTAAACGCTCCAACGGCATAGCGTTCGCGTTGGGCATTATTGAGAACAGATGAAAGGGAGGTAAGCATACACAGGCAGTATACAAACCTCCGGACATTCTGGCTATATTATTTCCCATTTTTTACTTTTGTTTGTATCTGTTTTTGAGTGAGGAGGCCTTTGGTTGGGCCAATCTCGTGCACGACGGATGCGGAGTTTACGGATCCCCAACGCAAGGCTGTTTGTATGGATTCATTATTCATTTTGGCCGCAATATAAGCGGCGGCAAATGAGTCACCTGCGCCGGTGGATTCGATGCGATCCCCGGGAAAGATTGGGCAGGGAAAAAGTGTCGTTCCGTTATAGCCATAAGAACCATTTCGGCCATCCGTGATGACGACTTCTTTTGGACCAAGTTTAAAAAGTGTCTTGGCTAATTTTTCGATTCCCAGCCGATTATTTTCGACGATCGTTTGTCCTTCTTCCACATTCACAAAAAGGATATTTGCACACGCAATCATTTCAAATAAGACAGGCTTGCGATCGCGCACTTGTTCGTTTCCCGGATTAAAACCGAGAAGGATGTGATTTTTTTGTAATTCACGCAGAAGTTCCTTGTACGTTTGTTCATACGAATTTCCCATCTCACACAAATACACCCACTTGGTTTGCGGGAAAGGTCGTGGAAGTTTAAGAGGCTTATGTAAATAAGAAACGAGAATTGTTTTTTCGCCCTGAAGATTTAGGACGGCCGAATAGGCACTGGCGGTGTTTTTAAACGATTTGATAAAAGACGAATCCACTTTTTCTTTTCGCAGTACTTCGAGTGCGAGTGTATAAGTCGCATCGTCGCCCATATTGCTGATCACCGCCGTTTTTTTTCCCATTCGCGAAAGTGCCGTCGCAACGTTCGGTGCCGATCCCGCAATGAGTTGCGCCATGAGATCCACAGAAATTTTCTCCCCAAACGCAAATTCAATCTTCTTTTTGCGAAGATCGCACTTGTCTTTACATCGATCAAGGGAGATAAAGGCATCTAGTTTGACGTCGCCGATCGTGAGCAGGTCGAGCATAGGAAAAGGAAGGGAGGAAAGAGGTTAGGAGGAAGTTGGAGAAGATGGGGAAGCTGGAGAAGTTGAACTGAAAATTACTTCCGTTTCATCACTCGGAGGACGGCTTGGATGATAAACGGGGCGGTGAGTTTCAGAGCTTCAAGTAGTTCCCTTGGTTCACCGGACTCACCAAAACGATCTTGCACACCAATGCGCTCCATTGGCACTGGTGCATTAAGTGCGAGTGTTTCTGCGACGACGCCTGCGAGTCCACCAACAGCTTGGGCTTCTTCGACCGTGACGATCGCACCTGTTTCTTTTGCGGCTCGTACGAGCGTTTTTTCGTCGAATGGTTTTATGGTATGTGCATTGATGACGCGCGCTTCCATTTTATGATCGAGAGCTAACGCTTGTGCCGCTAGAAGTGCTTCATAAACAAGAGGACCGCTCGCAATAATCGTGACATCTGTCCCGAAACGGAACGTTTCTGCGCGTCCTATTTTAAAAGGCGTTTTTTCCGTAGTAAAAGCAGGCGACACTTCACGAGCAAACCGCAGATAACAAGGACCTTTATACGCGGCGACGGCAAGAGTTGCTTTTTTTGTCTCGAGATAATCACACGGAACAATGACACGCATATTCGGCATGACACGCATGATCGCGATATCTTCAAGCATTTGATGCGTTGCACCATCTGGTCCAACCGTTACGCCCGCATGCGCTCCGGCAATTTTGACGTTGGAGTTTTGCAAAGCGATTGTCGTGCGAATTTGTTCCCAATTTCGCCCTGGAGAAAAACAGGCGTAACTTGAAATAAAGGGAACTTTACCCACAAGCGACATTCCTGCGGCTATCGAAGCCATAGATTGTTCACTTACTCCCAGTTGAACAAAGCGATCCGGAAACGCTTTTTTAAACGCTTCACATCGCGTAGATTCTGTGAGATCGGCGCACAAAACCATCACGCGTACGTCCTTTTTTCCAGCCTCAACCAATCCTTCACCGAAGCCATTGCGCGTGGGAATAAGTTTGAGTTTATCCGGATCAAAAAGATGACGGACTAAGTAGGCATCGTGATTGATTCCGGATTTGGGTTTTTGGGCTGGCATATTATTCATGTTCACTTCTAATTTTTCCTCCGAGTGTTCTCAGCCATGCGATGGCTTCTTTTCCTTCTGTGAACGTTGGTGGTTTTCCGTGCCAGCGATAATCGTTTTCCATAAAGTCCACTCCATAACCGGGAACGGTGTCAGCGATAATGACGGTTGGTTTTTCGGTGACTCCGTGCGCGCGTTCGACGGCGGTGACAAAGTCTGCGATGGAGTTTCCGGCGCAGTGGATGACGTGCATATTGAACGCTTCAAATTTTGCGGCAAGTGGTTCAAGCGGCATGATTTCTTCCGTTCTTCCGTCAATTTGAATGTTATTGCGATCAATAATGAATGTCAGGTTAAACAGTTTGTTGCGTCCGGCAAATAACATCGCTTCCCATGTTTGCCCACACTCGAGTTCGCCGTCAGACATGACGCAATACACGCGATAGGGTGATTGATCGAGTAGTGCGGCGTAAGCGATACCGGCGGCTTGCGAGGAGCCTGAACCAAGAGGCCCGGATGTGGTTTCAAGGCCTGGAAGTTTTTCTCGTTCCGGATGACCTTGCAAAGGCGAGCCGAATTTACGAAGTGACATCATCCAGGATTTTGGGAAATATCCCGCGTGCGCCATCGCGACGTAGCGAATGGGGCAGATGTGGCCATTGGAAAGAATCAAACGATCGCGATCTTTCCACGCAGGTTTTTTTGGATCGTGAACCATGATGTGAAAATAGAGCGCGGTGAAAATATCCGCCATGCCAAGCGGACCCGCACTGTGTCCTGATTTTGCTTCCACGAGCATTTTGATCAGATCGATGCGAAGAGCAAGCGCTTTTTGTTCCAGTTTTTTTAATTGACGGTCATGAAGATGAAGTGGTTTTCGGACCTTTGGTCCTTGCGAAAGATTCGGCATAGTTCAGCAATTGTAACACAAAACAGAGCCTGCGCTCTGTTTTGAATTGTTTACTCTACAATAATGGTTCCTGTTGCTGTTCCGTACGCATCATGAAATGTGAACAAACCAGGTGTTTTGAAATAACGTGCGAACTTTTGGCCTGCGTTTAATGTTCCTGTTCCCCATTTTTGATCATCGCCACTTGCGCCGTGTTTGGCGGAGTCGTTGTTGACGAATCGCACAGATTCTCCGGCCTTAATGGTGATACTTGCTGGACTGTATCCCGTGCTTGTGATCGAAACGACTGTCGCCGCTTTGAGTTTTTTGTCCACATTGATACTCATAGCATCTGCTTTTTCACCACTGACACTGAAACTCGTGGCAATCTCAATCGAGGAGCCGATTTTATAGTTTGGAAAGAATCCATCTGGAACATCATCAATCATTTTGTTCCAGTTACTTCCGTAAAGGGCGAGCGCGACCGCTTCTCCATTGACATAATGCAAACTGCCATTCGCTCCAACGGCATATACTTTTGGATCGCTGTTGATCTTGATCATTCTTGTCCCAGGTCTGTATGTGACATTGCCGCCGATTTGAATGGTTGTGAGATCAGCGTCAGATAACCATTTCACACTGTCAAAGTTTTGATACCAAGTGAAATAAGCTTTATCGTTTGGAAATACGTAGCGGAATCCGTCTGTGCCATAGTAGTAAACTGATGAGTAGGATTCACCACGAATAAGATCGCCCGCTTGAAGTGCCTCAGGTTTTGTGAGTGTTTGAGCTTGAGCGGTTGATATGAGACTCATGAACGTCACAGACAAAGACGCGACAAGAACAATAAATGAAATACTGAGGAGAGAGCGCTGTTTCGTCATAGAAGAGAGGAGATGTATGAGTTAGGAAGAATAAATGAAACGTTAAAAGAAGTATAGCATATTCGTTATTTCACGATCAAAGTTCCAGTCATCACTTCTTTTGGCGTGTATTTTGAGTAGAATGTCCATTTTCCCAGTGTGGAAAAATAACGCGTAAAGCTTTCTCCTGGTTTGAGTGTGCCGGATCCCCAGAGACTATCCCATTCGGTGGCGGATTGATTGATGTTTGATGTGTTTATAAAACGCACAGCGGTTCCGGACGTAATTGTCGTCGTTGGGAGTTCGTAACCTGTTTTTTCGATCGAAATGATTGTCGCGGCTTTCAGGTTTTTGTCTGTGTTGATGTTCAAGGCATCCAATTTTTCTCCATTGACAGAATATTGCGATGCGAGTTCTATTTCACTTCCCATTTTGTAATTTGAGAAAAATCCATCCGGTACATCATCTATTTGTTTATTCCAATTATTGCCATAAACAGATGCCGCGACCGTTTCTGATCCAATTGCACGAAGTGTTCCGCCTCTTGCGACGGCGTATACTTTTGGATCGCTATTGATTTTGAGCATTTTGACTCCCGGTTTATACGTGACGTTTCCACCAATCTGAATTTTGGCGAGATCGGTGTCAGAGAGCCACTTCACTGAATTGAAATTGCTATACCAAGTGAAGTAGGTTTTGTCGTTTGGAAAAACGTAGCGAAATCCATCTGCCCCGTAGTAATACACAGAGGAATAAGTTTGTCCGCGAATCAGATCACCGGACTGGATGTTTGTCAGAGGAATGATTGTGGCGGCGTGGATGGGAGACGAGAGGGCAAAGAAGACTAAGAGGGCGAAGAAGGCTAAGAGAATCGAGAGAGGGGAGATGATGCGGATGGGGAGGCTCATAGGAGAGTGTTTAGTTGTTTCAGTTTATCAGTGGGATTTGATGATCGAAAGATGAGTGAACCGACGCAGATGTTTGTCACACCAGCCTTTAGAAGTGGCGCGATGAGTTCATCTGTCACTCCTCCATCTATTTCTATCGCTAAATCGGGTCGATGGTTGCGAATTTGCGTGATTTTTTCAAAGATGGTGTCATCAAACAATTGACCTTGATATCCGGGATGAACACTCATGATGGTGAGTTGATCAATGACATGGAGGACTTCTTCGATTTCATGAAGGGGAGTTTCCGGATTGATCGCCACACCAACTTTTAAGCCGAGCATATCTTTGATGTGTCCGACGATTGCACCGAGTGGACGATGCATTTCCGCACTGACGATCGCGCGCGCGAACGTTGGAACGTGCCGTTGGAATGCTTCTACAAGAGGGATTGGATTTTCAACCATGAAATGTCCTTCCATCTGAACGTGCGTTTTAAGAGCGCCAATCGAGCGAGAGTCATGCCAAGTTGTATTTGGAAAAAGCGTTCCATCAAGGACATCCACTTGAATAAGTGAACAATTATTTTCGACGGCGCGAAGGTTTTTTTCAAATTCTTGTTCAGAACTGACAAGCAGAGCCGGAACGATTTGTGACATATTAATTACCAAATTCTTGTTGTTCAATTTGCGTAACTTTTTTAAGACGTCTGATATGCCGATCCTCACCGGAAAATGCGGTATTGAGCCATGTATCCGTGATCGTTTTTGCTTTTTTGATATCAATATGACGACCGGGAAGACACAAAATATTCGCGTTATCATCTTCTCGAGATGTTTTCGCAACTTGCTTATCAAATCCAGTGGCCGCGCGCGCTCCTTTGACTTTGTTCGCGACAATACAAATTCCTTGCGCGTTTCCACAAATCACAATGCCATGTGATCCTTCATCTGTCACGACTCGTTTTGCCACCGCATAGCCAAACTCAGGATAATCATCATCTTCAACCAAATCGCGATTTCCCATATCCACCACGTTGTAATTCTTTTCTTTAAGATATTCTTCCAGTTTTTCTTTCAGCTTCCAGCCCCCATGATCGGCTCCTACATAGATGGTTTGTTTGTTCATAGTGCGACAATCATAGCACGTTTATTGATTTTTCTCTTCTGCATTGATACTCTTGTTCCTGTATGAATTTTCCGGAAATAGAGAAAAAATGGTTATTAGAATGGGAACAGAAAAATATTTTTAAAAAGACACTTGAAAAGGACTCGCCAAAAGGTCCGTTTGTGTTTTTTGAAGGGCCACCAACGGCCAATGGTCGTCCGGGATTACATCATGTCGAGCCACGTGCGTTTCATGATTTCATCCCGCGTTTTAAGACCATGCAGGGTTATCATGTGGCACGAAAAGCGGGTTGGGATACACATGGTCTGCCAGTGGAACTTGAGGTTGAAAAACAACTTGGGTTTAAATCCAAATCACAAATCGAGGAGTTCGGCATCGCGGAGTTTAACAAAAAGTGTCAGGAAAGTGTTTGGTCGTATAAAACGGATTGGGAAGAATTCACGCGTCGGATTGGCTATTGGGTGGATTTGGAAAACGCCTACATCACCTACAAACCAGAGTATATTGAATCACTTTGGTGGATCATCAAACAGGTTTGGGACAAAGGTTTGTTGTATAAGGATTATCGCGTGACTCCGCATTGTCCACGATGCGGGACATCATTGTCGTCGCATGAATTGTCGCAGGGATATCAGGATGTAGAAGATCCGGCGGTGTATGTGAAGTTTGAAATAAAGGGGCGAGGGATTAGGGGCGAGGGATTAGGGAAGGAATATCTCGTGGCGTGGACGACGACGCCGTGGACTCTTCCGGCGAATGTGGGACTCGCGGTTGGGAAAGACATTCGTTACGTAAAAGTAAAAATCACGGACGAAAAGGGATCCGAACATCTTTGGCTTGCGAAAGATCGACTTGGGATTATTGATGGAAAGTATGAATTAATCGAAGAAGTGGCTGGAGAACAATTGGTTGGAATGGAATATGAACCATTGTTTCCGTTTGTGAAGGATGCCATCGTTGGAACCGATCAGGCGGACAAAAAAGGATGGTTTGTTGCGGAAGCCGATTTTGTTTCCACTCAAGATGGTTCAGGAATTGTGCATACGGCCGTTATGTATGGAGCGGATGATTTTGTGCTCGGAACGAAACTCGGATTGCCAAAATTTCATTTGGTTGATCTGGAAGGAAAATTCACAAAAGATGCTGGACCGTTTGCCGGAATGTTTGTGAAAAAGGCGGATCCACTCGTGACTGCTGATTTGACTGCGCGTCATTTATTACTCAAAGAAGAAACGACTAAGCACGCGTATCCGTTTTGTTGGCGTTGTAAAACTCCAGTGATCTATTACGCCAAAGATTCTTGGTACATTCGCATGAGCGAATTGCGTGACACTCTGCTTGCGGAAAATGCAAAAATTCATTGGGAACCGGAGCATATAAAAGACGGACGATTTGGAGAATGGTTGCGTGAAGTCAAAGATTGGGCGTTTTCGCGTGAGCGTTATTGGGGAACGCCACTTCCTATTTGGGAATCTGTTGATGGCGACAAGTTGTGCATCGGCTCTTTTGAAGAATTAAGAGCACTTGCAAAAGATCCATCACAAATTGGTGAAACATTTGATCCACATCGTCCATATGTGGATGAGATTGTGCTTTTAAAAGACACAAAAGAATATCGTCGTGTTCCTGACGTTGTTGATTGTTGGTTTGATTCAGGCGCGATGCCGTTTGCGCAATGGCATTATCCATTTGAAAATAAGGAACTGATTGATTCGGGAAAAGGATTTCCGGCGGATTATATTTCTGAGGCGATTGATCAAACACGCGGATGGTTTTATACATTACTCGCTGTTTCAACTCTTCTTGGAAAAGAGCGTCCGTTTAAAAACGTGATTTGTTTGGGACATGTGCTTGATGCCAAAGGAAAGAAGATGTCCAAGTCACTTGGAAATATCGTCAAACCAATGGAGATGATTGAAAAATACGGAGCCGACGCGATTCGTTGGTATATGTGCACGATCAATCAGCCGGGTGAATCAAAACGATTTGATGAAAAGTCGTTGTCGGAGATGGTGAAGAAAAATTTTTCTATTTTGATGAACGTTGTTTCATTTTACGAAATGTTTGTGGGAGAAGAAGAACGTAGCAAGAAGAACGTAGTAAGGATTTCGGAACACATTCTTGATCGGTGGATTTTGGCTCGATTGCATAAATTGATTAAGCAAACGACAGAACGTCTTGAAAACTACATTATCACGGAAACGGTGCGCGACTTGGGCGCATTCATTGACGATCTTTCGACATGGTATTTACGTCGATCGCGCGATCGTATGAAGGGAACAGATGTACAAGATAAACTGGCGGCTCTTTCGACACTTCAGGAATGTTTGATGACGCTTTCAAAACTACTTGCGCCGTTTGTTCCGTTTTTGGCGGAAGAAGTGTATCAACGACTTCGCGGACAAAAAGAATCCGTTCATTTGGAAGATTGGCCGATGTTTACTATTGCTCTCATCAACGAGACTGTTCTTGAGGAAATGGGTCGTACACGAAGTGTTGTTTCCCGCGCGCTTGAACGACGAGTGGAAGCGGGTTTAAACATCCGACAAGTTCTTGCGTCGATGACGATCATGATTCCTTCCGGTGAGTTGGCGCAGGAATACCAAGAAGTACTAAAAGATGAACTGAACGTGAAAGCTGTTTGTGTTGAGAAAGGGGAATATGCCGTTGCGTTGGATCTCACACTCACGCCAGAGCTTGTTCGTGAGGGAACCGTGCGTGAACTCATTCGTCGAGTGAACGCGCTTCGAAAAAATAATGGTTTGACGATTCAGGATCGGATCGAATTGTTTGTGTCAGGCCACATCGAAGTTTTGAAAGCGATTCAAGAGCATAAAACAACACTTCTCCACGGAACGCTTGCCGATTCCATCCGTTTGGAAGGAGATACTCCTCCTATCCAAGAATCATTTCGCGTGAATGAATTCGATATCGTGATAGGTTTTGTGGTGAAGTGATCCTGTTTTTTCCTACTTCCTACTTCCAACTTCTTTATTCCCACTTCTTTCTTTTCCCCCTATGCCATCTGATTTCTCCAAATTTTTTCTTGAACTTGGACTCTCTGCCACTGAGACAGCGGTGTATCTTGCGAGTTTGCAATTAGGTCCAACGTCGGTCCAGGAGATTGCGAAAAAATCTCGCCTCTCTCGCACAACGACCTATGATGCTGTGGCCACACTTCAGGAGCGAGGTCTTCTCTCCACCTACGATCACGGAAAGAAAAAGTTTTTTGCGGCGGAAGATCCGGAGCGTGCGGTTTCGCATTTCAAAAATGAGGTGGCAAAAATGCAAGCGCAAGTAGAAGCACTTACACGGCTCGTTCCTGAGATGCAAATGCTTGCGGGAGGCGAGCGTCCCGTGGTGAGATTTTTTGAAGGTCGTGAAGCACTTATGACATTATTTGGAGATTTGGCCAGAGTCGCTCCAAAAACACTCGACGAAGTTTCCAATTTTGATGATATTTATAAATTTCTCGACGTGGAGTACATCAAAGAGACTCAGAAAATTGTTGATCCTGATAAAATCAAATTACGCATTTTGCATCGTGGAAAATTGCAACGTCCTCCTCGCGAGGGAGTTGAATATTGTGAACTTCTCTCAGAACTCGGTGATTTTCATGGAGATATTTGGATTTACGCCGATCGCGTGGCGTTTGTGGCATTTCGAGGAAAAATCGTTGCGGTGATTATTGAGAGCGATCCATTTGCGCAAACAGCGCGCGTGTTGTTTGAAGCGGCGTGGAGGATGTGTAAAAAATATTGACTCTAAACTGTTGATGTCCGATAACATAAAACAGTTTTCTTTGCTAAACTCAGCAATTCAAATACTTAACGGTCAGTAACTCTTGACAGAATTTGCAAGTTCTGATAGAGTTCCGTGTTCGCTTGAAAAAAATCAGGCGGAATGAGGAGAGAGTTGATCAAACAAAAAAGCCGTTTCCTACGAACAAACTCTAGGGACGGTTTTTTATTTCCTGATATACTGTGCGTGTATGAATCATGAAAAGACTGTTCTCATTGTTCCTCCCAATGACGCGGAGGCCATTTTGATTAGTCAGATCGCTCAGAGGATGAAGCTTCCTACAATCCATTCATCTCAAACACATGGCGCTTCACTCGATAAAGGACGTGATTATATCCCTGAAATAAAAAAAGATGGTTACACGCGAGTGGTTGTCGTTGAAATGCCTGGACCAAAAACAGAAGCGCGTCTCAAAAAATTAGGCATCGAACTTGTCATTATTGATCATCATCATTACACGAATCTCAATCGCGCGCACAAAACTTCTTCTCTCGAGCAGTTTCTTTCTCTTCATAAACTGACAGACAAAAAATTAGAGACGCTTGGATTTAAGAGTCGCTTTGTTCGTGGAATTGGCGTGCTTGATCGAGGATTTATTTGGGCATTACAGGAAGAGGGATATTCCGCGACAGAGATCAAACGAGTTCTTGCCTATCACGATGAACTTTTATCTCTCATTCAAAATCCACGTACGGAAAAAAAGAAACAACAGATTGCGCTTGCGGCATGGAAGCGTCGAAAAAAATGGAATGGGTATTTTATCGTTGAAACAAAAGCGGATGTCCAGTTACGTCCACGACTTTCTCGGATTGTCGCGCTTGAGTTGAAAAAACCAACCGCGCTGATTATTTTAGAACGAAAACGAGGACTTATTTATGTGCAGGAATCAGATCACGCGATGAAACTTTTTGCGACGTTTGGTGGATTCACGTTTGGACAAGAACGCAATTGGGGATTTCGCAATGAAAAGAGAGCGTCACACATAGGACTCAGAGCGGTAAAAAAAGTGCTGGAAGGTGTAGAATAATGAACGACTATGGAAACAGAATTTTTTGAAGTGATCATGAAACGATTGGAGCGAGATCCAGCACTCGTTGAGCGAGCGGAAGCGATGCTCAGCGCGGTTTCCGTTTCAGAGCCTCTGATTGCCGATACACTCAACACTCCTCAAGACATTCGGTTTCATAACGAAGGTCCGTTTGTGAGAGACCATTTACGACTCATGCTCGTGACTTTGTACGCGATTGTCGAAGGAAAATTGCATTTACGAGAGATTGAAGAATTGACTCGTCTGAAAGGATACGAGATTGAGATTGAACAACTCGAAGAACGATTCAAAGAACAGGTTTCGTGGTTTGAAGCGTTTGTCTTTTGTCACGACGCGGCCAAATGGTCTAGTGTGGTTTTTCGTGCGAAAGAAAAAACACGAGGGGACGCGCTTGGATTCAATACAAAACTGACGTACGAACCGGATGTGGATTTTGCAAATCGCGCGACGTGGCGCAAAGCGTATTTGGATCTCTATCGTGAATTTGAAACGATGCATCCAAATGAATCTCCACAGGAAATTCAGATGCTTTTTTACATGACGTATGAGATTGATGTTTCGTATCCTCATCACGACCGTCTCATTCACACTCCCGTGTACCGTTCTCTCTTACAACGATTCATGATCGCGCATAAACTGAGCGATGTTCACAGCGCGATGCTCGAAGATGTCATCAGTCATCATTTGGCCCTTTCACACTTTGAAAAACCGGAGACCAGTTCGTTTTCCCGTTTTGCTCATCTTGCGCGGGTGAGGCACTATGATCTCGATGAGTTTGTTGATTTCATCCAAGGAGCTCTCTTTTTGGATTTTGTGGCGGCTTCAAAACACGCGTCCGCGCACGGCTCATGGTTTGCGGTGGAGATGTTGAGCAACGCTCTGCGCGCTGAACACGAGGTGGATCCCACGCGTCGTGTGGAAAAAATGCATGCGCGTCAAGAACAAGAACATCGTGAGCGTTTGCGATTGTTTCAGGAGGTTGGACTTGATGGTATGTCACTGCTCGATCTTTTGGAGATGGATCCCGGTCCGCAGTTTGGTCGTATCTTAAAACAGGTGCAAGAGGCAGTTGTCGGAAAAAACGAGATGCCTCGATTTGAAAAAAAGAAAGATGCGGAACTCTCTTTCAGAGTAGGAGAGTATTATAAAAAAATGTTCGTAAGTGAGAACGCTTGAGTATGATTGTGACTTTACACGGACTCATTACACATCATGGAATAGGTTTTGTGATTGTGGAGAATGCAGGCATTGGATATAAAGTGAATGTTCCAGAGGATCAGGCGCACGGCTTGCGTGGAGAAGTGCATTTATTTACCCACGAAGTGATGCGAGAAAGTGAACGTGAGTTATTTGGATTTTTGTCTGTGGACGGCCTTGAGTTATTTTGGAAATTAATAGGTGTTTCAGGAGTTGGGCCAAAAAGCGGACAGAAAATTGTGTTCGCAGACGATACGGAAAAAGTAAAAGATCGTATTATGGCGGGAGACGTTTCGTTTCTCACGAGTGTTCCTGGGATCGGAAAAAAAACCGCGCAGAAAATTATCATTGAACTCAAAGGCGCACTCGCGCAAGAACCAGACGTTGCCACATTTGACGCAGATGCGGTGGAAGCACTTGTGGGACTTGGGTATTCGCGCAAAGACGCGCAAGAAATGTTAAGTGGTGTGGAAGGAGAAACGATCGAAGATCGGATTAGAGCGGCGCTTCGAGCGAAAGGATCCTAGCGTGCAGAGTCTATGACAGGAGTCGTAAATTTTATTTTCACGGGGACCCCACTGTTTCAGGAAATGTTGCTTTGCAATCATTTCCTTCATCTCGTCCCCCATGAAAATAAAATTTACGACTCCTGTCATAGACTCCTCAATTTTCCAGTGATTCTTTTAATGTATGTGGCAAAAAATTGATTCATCATTCGATTCAAAAATGTGGAATACATTTGTTGAAACGTACGGTCCTGAGTCGGGCCGTTTTTTGCAATCGTGGCAGTGGGGGGAGTTTCAGCGAGCGCTGGGATATCACGTTGATCGTTGTGTTGAATGGTCTGAAGAGGAAGTTGTGTCCGTGGCCACGGTGATTCATCAACCGATTGTTTTTTTTGGTTCATCTGTTTATTGTCCACGCGGGCCGATTGGCAGCGGAGATTATGAACAATCCGTGAGCGCACTCTCGACGTTGTTTCCAACAGTATTTTTTTTCCGTTGTGATCCGACATCTACCATCACAGAAAAAAGAGGATGGCAAAAAACGATTTCGATTCAACCAGAGCAAACGTGGATAACAGATTTATCACTCACACAAGAAGAACTGTTTTCTGGCTTGCATAAAAAAACGCGTTATAACATTGGTGTGGCACAGCGAGAAAATGTGGAAATTCGATCAGACTCGCGTGACATCGAGACTGTTTGGCCACTCTTTGAACAAACCGCCTCGCGCGGACAATTTCGTTTACATCAAAAGTCGCATTATCAAAAAATGTTGGACACGATTCCGTTTTCCTTTTTCGCAATCGCATGGCGCGATGGACGACCAATCGCCGCAAATTTAATGATGGATTTTGCCGGAGTCCGAACGTATTTACATGGCGCATCTTCGTACGCAGATCGAGCACTGATGGCGCCGCATTTGTTGCATTGGGATTTGTTGAAAGATGCGAAAGAAAAAGGATTGAAGATGTACGATTGGTGGGGGG